>Ga0209233_1000436_pt1 | contig 29566 bp, 25 predicted proteins | sample AraplaCL_Cvi_mCL_FD_184269 | JGI IMG/M metagenome (GOLD analysis project Ga0209233, IMG submission 184269) | Arabidopsis root microbial communities from the University of North Carolina, USA - plate scrape CL_Cvi_mCL (SPAdes) (version 2) | ecosystem: Host-associated > Plants > Roots > Endosphere...
GGCCGCCAAAGCGCCCTCGCGTTATCCCTAACGGCAGTTTTCACGCTAGGGCAGTACCTCTGACGCTTTTTTTCCGAGCTCCCTTGAGCTATCAAGTCCTTCATGGTTAGTTTTCCGTTAACGGCAACGGCCCCAAGCAAGAGTTCGGAAGATGAGCTGCGAGGCGACGCGCCGCGCGTGGCAGTGATCGTCCTCAACTGGCGCGGATCGGACGATACCATCGCCTGCGTCGAGAGTGTGCTTCACCTCGAAAATCGGAACACCGGTATCTTTGTTTGCGACAATGACTCGGGCGACCAGTCACTTTCCAATATTCGTCGCTGGGCAAGCACCGATCTTTCCAATCTCAATGATGCGCGTCGCATTGCCTGCCTGCCCGCTTTTGGCTTTCGAGACGCGACAGCGGCCGACTACAAGGCGTCTGCCAATTCTATCTATTCAGTTACATTGATCGATACTGGCGCAAACCTCGGTTATGCGGGCGGCAACAATGTCGGACTGCGAGCCGCGCTCGACGACGGTTACGACTATTGCTGGATCCTCAACAACGATGTCACGGTGCAGCCTGACGCCCTGTCGTGGCTGCTGGAGCGCGTCGCGACCGACCCGGCCATCGGCCTCTGCGGCTCGACCCTGGTCTACGCGCACGACCCGCAAGTCGTGCAGACCCTCGGCGGCGCCAGCTTCAGCCGTTTCAAGGGCAAGGCTGCCGCTATCGGCCAGGGCCTCCGGCTGACGCAGCCGATCGACGCCGAGAGCGTCGAGCAACGCCTCAGCTTCGTCAACGGTGCCGCCACGCTCGTCAGCCGGGCGCTGCTGGAGCAGATCGGCCCGATGCAGGAGGACTATTTTCTCTACTGGGAGGAAGCCGACTGGGCGATGCGCGCCCGCCGGCGCTTCCGGCTTGGCTACGCCGCCCGTTCTGTCGTCCACCACAAGGTGGGCGCCTCGATCGGCACCAACGACTTCGGCAAGAGTTCGCCGCTCTCCGACTACTACAACAATCGCAATCGTGTCCGGTTCTGCTTTCGTTTCGCCAAGCTCGCCCTGCCCTTCGTCGTTGCCGACATGACGCGCAGCATCCTCCGCTACTGCAGAACGGGCTCGTGGTCTCGCGCCCTGCTGCTGCTGCGGGCGACGCTGGGCCTGCCTTACCGCCCCATTGCTGCCGTCGAGGAGCCCGTCGGATGAACGCCGCCGATCGCCAGGAAATGCGCGAACTACTCGAGCGCATCCAAATCATCGAGACCGACGTCGCGGCGGCCGAGCTGATCGACCAGCTTGCAGCCTCGAGCAAGCCGACCATCGTCTCCTTCATCAACCAGTATGGCTTCAATCTCGCCTGCGGCGACGCCGGTTTCCGGACCAGCCTGGCGCGCTCAGATGTGCTCTTGCGCGACGGGGTGGGGATGGAGTTCTCCCTCTGGCTGGCTGGCCTAAGCCCGGGCCTCAACACCAACGGCACCGATCTCATTCCGCGAATCCTGCTCGCCTCGGGCGGGCGTCGTGTCATGCTGATCGGTACGCGCGATCCCTGGCTGTCGCGAGCGGTGCAGCGAATGGGAGCGCTGGGCATCGTCGTCGTCGATGCCATGGACGGCTTCCAGCCCCTGGCGGCCTATGTCGAGCGGGTTCGCTCAGTCCAGCCCGACATCGTGGTGCTTGGAATGGGTATGCCGCACCAGGAGCGGTTGGCGGTCGATCTGGCGCGGCTGCCCGAGGCGCCGGGGCTGATCATCAACGGCGGCGCCATCATCGATTTTCACGCCGAGCGGTTTCCGCGGGCTCCGCTCTGGATGCGTCGGGCGCGGCTCGAATGGCTGTTCCGCCTAGGGCAGGAGCCGCGGCGCCTGGCCGGGCGCTATCTGGTCGGCGGCCCGGTCTTCCTTTTCCGCGCCGTCCAGATGCGCGGCCGCGCAGTCGAGCCGCGCCGCGCCGCAGTGGGCGAAGGCCGGTGACGGCGGCGCCTCCCGGACCAGACCGCCGCTCGGCAGTCGACTTGGACCTGGTCATCGTGACGCCGGGCGGGGAACATGGTGGCGGCGGCATGGGTACCGTGTCGCACACCATCGCAGCGTGGCTGAGACACTCGCGCCCCGGCACGACGGTCACCGTGACCGATCCGAGGGGCGATGGCCCGGGCTGGCGCTGGCCGCTGCATTTCATACGGGCGGCATGGCAACTGGCCACGGCGCCACGCCGGCATCGCCTGCGCATCCTGCACCTTCAGGTATCTGAGCGGTCGAGCTTCATTCGCAAGGGCCTGCTGCTGGAACTCGGCCGCCGCCTCGGCTACCGGACCGTGCTCCACCATCACGGCGCCGAGTTGATCCCCTTCTATCGGCGGGCTCGTCGCCCGATGCGGGGCTGGGTCCGGCGATGCGTCGCCCGGGCGGACGTCAATATCGTGCTGGGCGATGGCTGGAAGGAGTTCGTCGTCGATGAACTCGGGGCCGCTCCGGCTCGCGTCCGGGTGCTGGCAAATGCGTCGGGCGATCTGGGATTCGTCACAAGGCCGGTGACAGGCCAACCAACGCATTTTCTGCTCATGGCAAACCTTTCGGCCCGCAAAGGCGTCGGCGACTTCCTGCTGGCGCTGCAAAGCCTCGCCCGCTCGGGCCGGCCCGTCAGGGCAACGCTCGCGGGAGGCGGCGAGGTGGAGCAGTTTCGTGCCCAGGCTGCCGAAATGGGCCTCGGTGAGATCGTGACCTTTACCGGCTGGGTCAACCGGGCCGAAGCGGCGCAGTTGCTGTTGGCCGCCGACGTGCTGGTGCTCCCGAGCTACAACGAAGGACTGCCGATGGTCATCCTCGAGGCCCTCAGCGCCGGGCTGCCGGTGATCGCGACCCCGGTGGGGTCAATCCCCGAGGTATTGACGGACCGCCGGGACTGCCTGCTGGTGACACCCGGCGATACCGACGGGCTCGCGGCGGGCATGCGCTGGCTGGTCGACAGCCCCGAACTCCGTCGATCGCTGGCGCTACGCGGTCGCGAACTCTTCGAGCATCGATTCACCATCGGCGACTATATGGCCAGCCTGCTGGCGATTTACGCCGAGGGCCAGGGGCCGGTCAGCGCTGCCGAACCACTGCAAGGCGATCGCCACGATCTGCCCCCTCGGACGGAAGCCGGCCCGGCCTGACCCGTCGGACCGGGCAGACCAGACCCGAAATTGATGCTGAGCAAATGAGGGTGGGCCTGCCTGGAATGGCATGACCGCAGGTCGAGGACATCGGCTCCCGTGCAGTCCCCGGTCGGGACAGAATCCATCCTCACTCCCACTCGATGATTAACCGGAGTGGTAAGTATTTGAATTTTCAGAGAGTGTAAAACGGAGAAATAGGCGGATACCGTCATATATACCGTCAGATTCACACGCAATTGACTTTCCACAATAAATGTGGCGCGGTGCGCGGCGTCGATCTGTACGTTTGCATTATATACGAAGCACGGGAGAAATAGCTAGATCCGATCGCAAAAGCTCGCGATTGACTGCGATAGATAACGATGCCGTATGCGCGTTCCTCGCTGCTCTGCAGGCTACGCATTCGATGCCCTCCAGCCCTCACCGGGCTTCCAACGCTCATCTCTTTCAGCAGGCTCGATCAGGGGAAGCAGAAATCCGGCGAGGTCGGACACGACGGCGGCCAGCTCCGTCGGCGCCGCGGCCATTCGCTCTCGCCCCAGGAAGGCCTTCCACTGCCGCCCCCAAGCATCGGCGTAAGCGTCGCTCAGACCAATCGGCTTCTCGGTTGGAAGCATGGTCTCGCGTCGCGTAAAGGTGGCGAACGGCCTCTGCAAGCGATGCCCGATCAAATTCGAACGTCTGCGCGATCAGCCAGAGATCGTAGAAATCCTTCAGCCGGCTGTTTGCGATGCCGAGCTGGACGAGCGCCTGGAATTTCTCGGCTACCACGGTCGTCACCGGATAGGCGCGCAGGCGGGGCGCTGGCGCGTCGAGCAGTGGTGGATATACGATATCGACGGGACCCGGCGTGACCGCGTCACCAAAGCCGATGTCGACCTGGATCGGTACGCGGGCGCCGGCGATCGTCGCGGAGGTGCGCACCCGAATGCCGCCGTATTCAACGTCTTCCCGGATCGAAACAGCCGTGATCGCTCCGATATCGAACTCCACGCCATCATCATCGACCGGTTGCCCGCAGATCTCGCGAAAGACCCCGCCGATCGCGTCCGGGCTGTTCTCGCCATAGCCGAGGAAATCGAGATCGCGTGTCGGCCGGAACGGGTCTTCCACCCAGGTCACGAACAGCATCGCCCCTTTCAGAACGAAGCGGTCGCGATGGGGTGATTGGCTCAGCCGGTAAAGAAGCCGCTCCAGCGCATAGCGCGTCAGCAGAATCTGAAAATCCGTGCGTTCGACGCGAGACCGGTCGAGCAGACGAGCCCGGACCGAAGCGCCGACGTTTTTCCTGGGTTCACGCGCCATCGGACACCATCGCCTCCACATAGGGTTTCATGGTCGTCCAGACCTTGCCCTTCGTCCCATAGGTCCAGAGCTGGTCGCTCGTGACTTTCCGCCGTCGCAGTCCCTCACGCAGACCTTCCAGGGCCACATCCAGCCCAACCTTCGCCCGATAACGAAAGCAATCGACGATCGTCCGCGCCGGGTTGGTGATCGCCACCTCGACACCATCAATGGAATGCCGCTCGACACCTTCCGCCAGCGAGGGACTCGTAAAGCGCACGAAGCGAATGGGCGGATAATCGATCTTGGGACGCCAAGCGGTGCGATCGATGGCCATCCAAACGGCCGACGGCATGTGCAGAGTCAGCTCATGGAATTGCAGCGCCGAGATCAGACAGATGACGCCTTTAGGAACGAGCGCCGACGCTTCGGCAAGGACGCGAGCGGCATCGCCCGAGCTATCGGCGAGCTGGTAGAGGCCGCGCGCGGGACGAACGACTTCGCCGTCCCGGACAAGGCGCGCCAGGGTTTCGGGCGCGATGCCGCGGGCGGCAAACTCCTTCAGCCGCATCATTGGGCGCGTTTTCAGCAGCTTGAGCGCTTGAGCGCGTTGAGAATCCATGGCCGTAGCGATGTGATATTTCCTCGGCAGATTTCGTATTCAGCAGAGGTTTTATCACATTCCTGAGGAGGAGGAAACCAGGATGGCGGGCCCGATGTTGGCCGGCCGAAGGCGGCCCTGTTCGACTTGGAAGGCCCAAAACGCAGAGTTCCGGTACACTATTGCTACCTAAGCGCTGCCTCCAGCGCCTCTTTTCGCTCCTCCCAATCGGGCATCACCGTCTCAAGCAATGCACGCCATCCATCACCATGATCCGGGTAGAACGCATGCGCCAGCTCATGACAGATCACGTAATCGATCAGCCGCGGACTCGCTCTCACCAAGTCAATATTTAATACGACACGTCCACTTGGCGTATAGCTGCCCCACCGCTTTGCCATCGGGCGAATGACGAGTGAAGGCCGCTTCAATCCTTTACGAACAAACGGCTCCAAGACGATGTCGAACCGTGCCGGAGCACCTCACGCGCTCTCAGTCGATAAAACGCCTGAAGCAGACGCCTGCAATGTGGTTGGTCGTCCGGGGTTCTGGCTGCTATCACCATACGGCCACCATCGATCCGCACATGAGGGTCATCTGATTGCTCGATCGAGAGCCGATACTGCCGACCAAGCAGAAGATGGGTCTCCCCCGAAATGTACCGACGCTCCGGCGTAACCTTCGGTCTTTGGGCAATGGTATCGATCTGAGCGAATATCCAAGCGCCTTTCCGGTGCGCCCTGGTTCGGATCTCTTCAATGCCCTCGCCAACCGGGGCAAAGACAGTCACCTCTCCCGTCGGGCGAACATCGATGCGCAGTGCCCGCCTCGCCGTACGGGTCAACTCCGCAGTGACCCTGCGCTCTCCCCAACATATCTCGATTTGCTCGGCTGTCGGCAAGGCCATGGCCATCCTCACTGAGCCAGCCGCACGCGTGCCGATGCCAGAACATCGTCCACAATGCCATCGAGGACACTGGGGTCGATCAGAACGCTCCGTTCCCCCCGCAACTCCTCGAAGAAGAAATCATCGATGTCATTCCGGATGGCATTCTCCACATCACGGTCATACTGCCAGCCGACTTTGCGCCGACGCTGGATAATCTGACTGATCCGAAGAGCAATATCGGCTGCCAACTCGGGATCATTCATGCCGACTTTATCCAGGTTACGCTTGGTCAATCCCCAGAACGCCTGGGCATGGCTGTCATCCCGAAGGCAGGCTGGCGTCGGATCGGCTTCGTCCTGACGCGTAAGCACCTTGTCCCGCAACGCCTTGATCTTCGAGAGATAGGTCAGGTCGCTGATCCGCCCTTTATGGAAGTCTGCGATTGTGTCGCGCACAAGTTTTGAGAATTTCTCGAAGAAGATTGGATCTTCATCCCACTTCTCTTCAATCGATCGGGTCAATTGGTGCGCGATCGTATCCGCCACCGAAGCGTCGCGTTCAGTCTTTTCCTGCCGCCGTTCTTCAATCGCGATGTCGTCGAATATATTCAAGGGTTCGACCAAAGTGATGACGTCGCGTGCGATGACGTGGCGATCCAGCAACTGACGAATGCGCTTCTTGTAGTCGCGCCAGTCGACGCGCTCAGCATAACGGAGAGTGACTGCGGCGCGCAGAGAGACGAACCGCCCGAGCTTCAGCAGTTCCGGCTTCGTCGTCTCGATGAAGGCCGGAGAGGCAAGCGCCACCGTGAAAGCCCGAGAAAACGCTGAAAGGCGCTCATAGAACCCGGCTCTGATCTCTTCATCCGCCAGAAGACGTGCATAGGCTTCCGCATCGAAGGTGTTCGAAACGGATTTGAACACGTCGAGCAGAGCGGCATGGGCACCCGGCACCTTGCTCGCCTCTTCCCGAATAGCCAGGACACTACTGGCGATGTCCTCCGGGCTGAAGCCTTGCAATGCATCATAGCTCGCAAGCGCATCTCCGAGGTCTTTTAGGACGCCCGTGTAGTCGATGATGAAGCCAAAGGGCTTCTCCGGTGCTCCCTCCTCGTCGAACACCCGATTGACGCGAGCGATGGCTTGCAAGAGTCCGTGTTCCCGTAGCCGGCGGGCCACATAGAGCACCGTATTGCGTGGCGCGTCGAAGCCCGTCAAAAGCTTGTCGACGACAATAATGATGTCGGGATCGCCGGGGCCTTTGAACTGCTCGACGATGGTTCTGTTATAGGCTTCCTCGCCCCCATACCGCTCCATCATCTTGCGCCAGAAGGTGCGCACGAGATCGTCGTCAGCCTCGTCGACCTCGTCTTCGCTTTCACGCATCTCCGGCGCGGAAATAACCACTTCCGTCGTGATGACACCAAAGTCATCGAAGAGTTTCTTGAGCTGGATGGCGGCCCGCTTCGAGGGTGCCGCAAGCTGTCCCTTTAGCCCCGTCCCCTTGAAGTTGGCGGAGAAATGCTGGCCGACATCGAAGGCGATCGACTGAAGTCTGGAATCCACGCCTTCGATCTCACGGGCGCGGCTCATCTTGCGCTTCAGATCGGCGCGTTGGTCGTCGGAAAGACCGCGCGTGTGGACCTCGAACCAACGGTCGATCTGGGCGTCATCAACATCGGTGACGACTTCCCGCCCTTCATAGAGAAGCGGGACGACGGCCTTGTCATCGACAGCATCTCGCATCGAGTAGGCGGGCTGAACCAGCTCGCCAAACTTGGCGAAGGTGCTCTTCTCCTTCTTGGCGATCGGTGTGCCTGTGAAAGCGATGAAGCACGCATTCGGCAGCACCTCGCGCATACGAGCGTGCAAGCTGTCGAGATTGCCGTACTGGCTGCGATGGCTCTCGTCGACCAGGACGAAGATATCGGCCGACGTATCGACGATCCGCCGCTTGTTGAGCCCCGCTCGGAACTTGTGAATGAGCGTGGTGACGACCGGGGTCTTGTCTTCGATCAGAGACAGCAGGTTCTCGCCCGTCGCCGCTCGCTTCGGCTCCTGACCGGTGGCGCGGAAGGTCTTGGTGATCTGGTCGTCGAGATCGCTGCGATCCGTGACGATGACGATGCGCGCCGACGCGTGCGACATCACGATGGACTTCGCCAGCATCACCATCGTCAGGCACAGCGCATCGCGATCAGCGCAGACTGCTCCACCTTACAGGAAAGAAAGATACTGCCAGAAGAACTTGCGTTGGCTCCGCTATGGCCTGATTCAACCAGCGCGGCGCTGGAAACCAATCTCACGATGGATTTGAGCGTAAAAAACATGAGTGAATTGGGCGGACATCTCGAAAAGTGGCTGCGGGAACGCAAGGATGGTTCTTTGATCCTCAATATGGGCGTCGATCAGGCTCGGGAGCGTATAGTTCGGACCGCAAATCTTCCCCGTTCATTCTGGGAAAGCCGCCCCCCTGCTGATACGCTTTACGCTTTCGACTATTGCCTTCACGGCGATCTTCAAAACTCGAACAGGGGCAGCGAGACTAGCACCGCCCGCCGTCTATTCCGTCGCTAAAATCCTAACATTCGCAGCAAAATCAGCGATCCTGAAGTTTCAACAGAATTTCCGTCGCAAAACTCGCACGCAAAAGTCTGAGTTTGGCGACGGACATTTGCGACATCTGGTGGCAGAGGATCGGGCGGTCAGGTGGATTGCGGCGCAACCGTCGTCGCTCCGGCCAGCCGCATCAGCGCCGATAGGCCGGTGACGCCGCCGCCGATCAGGCAGAAGATCACGCGCCAGACTTCGGACGGAACGGCCTCGTGCGTGATGCCGTGAACCAGCGCGAAGCCTGCGACGGCTGCAGGCGTGGCGAAGACGAGCACCACGGCAAGGCGCAGGGTCAGCGGGCGCGCAGCCATGAACAAAACGACCAGCAGGCCATAGGCGGCGGCGCCTGCCACCAGACCGACCAGTCCCGCGCCTATCAGGCCGGAACCGGAGGCGTAGGCCCATTTCGCGGCTTCGACGCCCAGCATGAGGGGCAGGGCATAGACGGCGAGCGTATAGGCCAGGACACAAAGACCGGCGACAAGCGCGACAGCCATCAGCATGAGCACGATCATCGAACGATCCTCCTGAATTCGATGACCCGACGGGCATCGGATCGGTCGTGCGGGGTCGATCCCCGCGCGACCGCGATTCTTGGGGTGATGAGAAAGCGGGAAGGCCGGGACCGCTTGCTCGATCCCGGCACGGTCCTCACTCGGCGGCTTGCAGGTAGGCGTCCGCTTCCGGCGCGGTATCGAGCCATGCGGGCTTGCGGTGCGCAGCACGGACGGCAGCCAGCCGGTCCCGGCGAGAAGCTGTTCGGCGGCTTGCGCCATCTCCGTCTTCTTCAAGCCCGCGATCCGCTCTGCCGCGTCATCGCCGATACCATCGCGCACGGCGGCGAGGATATGCGCCTTGGTGACGCGACCCAGATAGGTCTTCTCGGTCGGGGTCCAATGCGCCGTCATGTCCAGCGCCACCGCACTCGCCAGTTTTTCCGCCGTCGCACGGGCATTGGACTTCTGCTCCCACGGCACCCGAACCGCATTGACGGTCAGCGATGCGCAATGGGCGAGCAAGGCCATGAGGCTCGCATGGTCCAGACCGGCGATGAAGGCACACAGGTCTGCCGCGTCGCGCGGCATGTCCGACGCCCATCCGGCATGACGATCCGCCAGCGCCTTCGCGGCAGGTGTGTCCTCGATCCCGTCCGCGTGGGAGGCCAGATAGGCGCTGGTCAGCCGGATTTCGAGGCAGGACGCTTCCCCGCCACGATAGAAGGTCTGCGCCGCCAGATCATGAACCACGGCGACAAGCGCCATGTCCGGCTGCTCGCCAAGGGCGAGACGAAGGCCAAGAGTGCGATGGGCGGTCAGGTCGCGGATGAGAAGGTCCGACAGCGGCTTGCCCGCATCCCCGGCATCCTCGTCCTCCGTCTGGGGTTCGGCGTCCTCGCCGTTTCCCACGTCCCCGACGATTTCGCCATCTTCCGTGATGGTCGCCCCCTCCACGTCTGTCGATATAGGGGCCTCGTCTTGGGCGCGGATGAAGCCGCGCTCGATACGGGCCGTTCCGTCATGGTTCAGGATGACGAACACGCCACCGCGCGCGATCTCGTCGGCGTCGTAGGCCTGACGCTTGGCGTCGATCCGTTCGATCTCCGCTTCAATCTCACCGAACCGCCGATCCACCTCATCCGGCAGTTCCTCGTAACCATCGTACTCCGACGACAGGCGGTCGTAGTCCTCCTGTGCCGCGCCAAAAGCGGCGTCATCGTTCGCCGACAAGTCCACTGGATGCGGATAGCTGCGGCGCATCCCGTGCGCGTGGGGGAAGTCGATGTGAACGGAAGCCCACGTCCATCCCTCGACTGCCTGCACCTCAGCGGCGATGCCTTCCAACTTGTCGATGACGAGCCGATCCAGTAGCGCGGCGTCCTCGAAATAGCCGCCCCGATCCTCGGTGAAGAGGTCGCGGATGATGGTGCCGCCCGCCTCGGCGTAGGCGTCCGCGCCGACGAAGATCGCACGTCGGTCGGTCGCCGCGACGTTCATCTTGGTGAGGTCGCGCCGGATGGTGGATGGGTCGCGGTTCCACGACAGGTTCTCGTAGACCTGTACCTGCCGGTCATGGTCCTCGGTGATGGCGAAGGCCATCAACTGATCCAGCGACAAGCCGCCGTCCCGATAGACCTGCATCAGCTTTGGGCTGACCGCACCAAGGCGAAGCCGCTGCCTGACGACATGGGCGGTCACGCCAAACCGGGCGGCGATTTCCCCCGCACCCCATCCACGATTTTCCGCCAGTTCGCGGAAGCGCTCGAACTGGTCGGCGGGGTGCATCGCCTCACGGGTGACGTTCTCGTCAAGGCTGATTTCCGCCGCGTCGTTCTCGGTATCCAGCACGCAACGGAGGTTTTCCGTCTTCTTGATCTGCTTGCGCTTCACGCGCAGCATCTGCGCCAGCCTGCGACCTTCGCCGATGGTCACGAAATAGAAGCCGGTCGGTTCGCCGTCCGCGTTCGTCTCAGGCTCCACCACCAAGTTTTGCAGCATTCCCTTGGCGGCGATGCTGGCCGCCAGCGCCTCGATATGGGCGTCGCTGTGCGGCGTCTTGCGGGCGTTGCGGGGCGACTCCTTCAGCTTGTTCAACGGCACGAACAGCCCCGCGCCGTTCTCGGCGGGGGCTTCGGAAACCGTGGCGGTCGTTTCGATGGTGTTTGGCATGGTCTGAATCCTTTTGGCTTGGGTTGGAGCGCAGCGCTGCGCTGCAACCCTGGCCGTCGCCGAGACCGGGGGGTGCAAGGAGCAAGGGCGGACGGGACGGAGGAGGATCACCCGGCCTGCACAAGCGGATCGGAACTGTGGGGGCGAGTATGAAACACGCATCCGCGCGGAAGGCGGGGGAAACCATCCCGGCCGAGCGTCAGCGATCCCTTGCGCCGCGCCAGGGGGCAGCGCCCCCAAGCACCCGACCGGCACGAGCGAAAGCGAGCGCCGGGAAGGATGACCGGGTCAGGATGTACAAAGCTGTAGAACCTGAAAGCCGAGCATCCTGATCGCCGTCTTTCTTCATGAGTACGACGAAGCGCCCCGCCCGAAGGCGGGGCGCGGTTGTGATCGTCAGTCGGAGACGATCCTGCCGGATTGGCGGGCGCGCTGAGCGTACCAGCTCAACGGATGCTCGGCCCTGAAGTGGAGGTCACGTTCGACCGGAAGCCGGAGCTGGCCGCGTACCGAGCGGATTTCGGCAAGGCTGACATAGCCGAGTTCGGGTTCGCCAAGGCCGAGATTACAGAGGCCGAACAGACGGTCGGGGTTTTCGGGATCGGCTTCGGAGAGAAGCCAGGTGGCGCCGGCGTCCGGTGTGAAGAGCTTGACGACGGGACGCGGATCGATGTCCTCGCCGGCGGCGCTGCGAGCGCCATTGGCGAGAAGCCGGGCATAGAGTTCGTTGGTGATGAGCGCTGCGGCCATGTCGGCCTCCATTCGATGTCACCCTCCGATCGAGGGCGAGGAGGCGTTCGGCCGGCGCAATCGAGCGGCGCGGTCAGGCCCTACACGGTCTGGTGCGGGCCGGGCTTGACCGTGTCGCGGCGGTGGCCAGCGTTACCGAAGCTCGGCGAGAGGGGAAGATCGAAGGCCACAGGCACAGTGCGCTCAGGAAAGGATGTGCCGGGCTTTGGGGAATATGGGGTGAAGCGTCGCTCGTGATCGCCTTCCGATTCCCGCGCGATGGCCGCCGTTTCCCGCACGCCGGCGCCTGATGTCTTCAACGCACCGGCAACATGCGTCACCGTGGTCGCAGTCATTCCACTGCGATCGAAGGCGATCGACATGAAACGCGATGAGACAATTTCTCAAGAGGATCGGGCCGTGGTTTCCGACGCGGCGCAACCACCCACCAACGAGCCTGTCCAGAGCGCCTCCAGGCGGTTTCAGCCGCCCGCCAATCTACTCAAGCGCGTGATCCGCCGTCCGGAGCTTCGCAAGATCGTGCCACTGGCGGACACGACGATCTACGAGATGGAACAGCGCGGCGAATTTCCCAAGCGCTTCTTCCTGACGCCGCGCTGCGTGGTGTGGGATCTGGCCGAGGTTGAGATCTGGCTCGACGAACGGCGTCGCGCATCGGATGCAGATGTCGTGCGCAGGGCACCGGCGCCGGATGTTCGTCGACGGCGCGCGCGGCCGGTCAGGACACCAAGTCAGCTTGGATGAACGGAACTACATTTTCCCGCCGGTCACTCGAAAGGACTGGTCAGCCAAATCGACGTTCAGCTGGCGCCAGAGTGGGCCTTGGTCGGCGCTTTGATAGCGGACGTTCGGCTTTGCGCCGCCATCTTTGCCCTCCGGCTCCAACTTTCCAGCGCTGGGAAGCGGACCTTCAGCTATGACGTGGTCCGGGACAAAGCCGTCTTCCGCAAGCTCTTCGGCCAATGGCGGAATTCCGGCAGGAGCAGCCTTGATCTTGTAGATTGTTGATTTCATGCGGCCGGGTGAATGACGATCGCGGGCGCGACTGAAATGCCGCCGAGCTGAGCGAGCGTTTCCCGAATTCTCGTACCCTGCTCGGCGGCCATGCCCGTATTTATTTCCATCTGCCGGATGGTAGCGAATAGCTCCGCCTGGCTAAGCTCAGGAAACACTTTGGTTGCAGCAAACAATGTCGGCACCTGCTTTTCAAGGATAGCACGAAGCGACTTGTGCGCCTTCACGCTGCGCACCTCTGATAGGATTGCTGCCAAAACCCAACGAGAGATGATCGTCAACGTTGTAATCTGGATTGGAAGTGCGTCGGCCTCGGTCGAGAACTGCAAACGTCGGATCAGGCTTCGTGCAAAATCGGGTCCCCAGATCGCTGCGATCGATTGCGCGGCGACGAACAAAAAACTCTCTCGAAAGTCTTCGCCCGGGTCGCCTGCAAACGGAATGAGGACTGCCTCGTCGCCAACCTCGGTTTTGTACAGCTTCGTGCAACCGTGCAGCATGAGGTACAGCATGAACAGCGATCGGGTTACGAAATTGAGGTCCAGCGCGGCATTCGTGTTTTTGACCCGCTCCAAAAAGCTCTGGAATTTCTCGATCCCACGCCAAAGCGCGTATTGGTTGCGCTCGAACTCGCTGGCGGAGACAAGCTGGGGTTCAACATCTGCGGCCGAGAGCAAGAGACGGTTCGGAGCGACGTCGTCGGATTCCCCAACGTCATCCTGATCCTCACCAACATCATGCCCCTTTGCCTTGGCGGCGTCTTCGGCATCGATACTGGCAGCGGTTTCGACGTTGACCATGCCGCGCAGCACTATCTGGAGAAGTGCCTGAAGCGCCGGGTTCTCGCCGTGGGCAAGGCCGGCCGACTTCATACTGGCGCGTAGGTTGAGCGCGTTCCTGAACTCTTCAGCGGTCGCGAAATCATAGCCCGCGATCCGGGGTGTCGCGCCGCGTCCGCCAGCGGCGCGGACTCTCTCCAACGAAGGACCTTTCTTGGCTTCGTCGTCCAGCAGCAGATGGATATCCTTTGCCAATCCGATTAGATCGCCGCCACCATTGAGGACGGCATCGAGTTTCTTCCGAATGGAATCGGCAACCGGGAACGGCGCGAAGCGCATGAGCTCTTCGGGATTGGCGATGATCACGGGCCGACTGATCCGACCGTCAACGAGACAGACACGCGCGATGTTTGAGTCCAGCGTCACATCCCCCAATTCGGCGATCCAAAGACCGTCGGCGTGGCGAGTCAGCGGAAATTGCCGGTCATCGACCTTTATCAACCTGCCCGCCCCCTTGATGGGCGCGCGCGGCGACCAGATTAGCCGTCGCCCGCGGTGCTCGACCGTACCTGCCGTAAATGTGGTCGGATCACGTGCTGCATCGGCCTTTTCCGGAGGGGTCGCGATGTCGATGATCGCGATCCTGGACCTGTAGGAAAGGTTCAGCAGCTTTTTTACCGCACCGCGCGGGAGCTTCCGAAACAGGAGGCACTCGTAATTGACTCCGGTTTTGCCCGGCACGCCCAAAGCCGCGGTCGTACAATTGGCGCTGCCGATGAACAGGAAATCGTGGCCCGTGCCCTGGAATAGAAACATCTTGGCATGCAGGAAGCGCGCGTTGCTTGCACCCTCGGGTCCAACCGGGTGAAATTTGAGAGGCAATTTGCCAATGGCCTCAACCGGAAAAGTGGACGATCGCGACGGATTCAGCGCATTCTGTGCGATGAAGACGCGCAGGTCCGGATTCCCGACCGCCGCACTCAAGTGCTTGAGTGCGCGAAGCTGCTCGTCCCAATAGGGCGATATGATCGTCAACCGCTCAATCGGTTCATCGATCAGGCCGAGCATGCGATCGGCCAGACCAATCGCATCCGTCGGAGCGGACAGCAAGAGGTCAATTAGAGATCCGTCCGACAGGGGGAAGGCAAAGTCGCCCTCAAGCACGGCATCATCGATCCACGGCGACTGGCTGCGGAGTAACTCGAGTTTATAATTCGCCTTGCCGTCGTCGGCGGGAGCGATCAACGCCGACAGCCATTGGTGCGCCTTGATGAAGAGCGTCCGATGGATATCGCTATCCTTGTGCTTGTCCCGCGCCTGCCATGACAACGTCGATACCAGTTCGAGATTGCCCGCCCAGCCCGCTGATGTAACGTTCGCGGACCCGACAATCAGTCTGGCTTTTGCCTTGCCATACCGCAGGGCCAATTTGGGGTGGAAACAGGAGGTCGCTTCGACGGGCACAACGAGATACTTCCGACCGGCATTCGTGAAGGCGTCCGGGATTGCCTCAAGTGACTGCTCCAGCATCGCTGCGTCAGCAAGCAGCATGTTGTTCTGGCACCCCAGCCCACGCAGCCGGAGTTGCAGGCTCGCATCGTAGAAGGCCGGATCGACGCTAAAGGTTGAAAGGATCGAGCTGTGAAACCCGGTTTCCTTGAAGTCGTCGAAGAGGCTATGCGGCATTGAGGAATTCCGTCCCGGCCGCTGTGATAAGCCCGGATCCCGCGTCAATCAGACCGGCGTCGTACGAAAATCTGAGCAAATTCTCTATTCGGGGCTGCGTGTAGGTGTATTCGCCCAGCACACCGTCCACGAGACAGCCATCATCGAGCGTGAACCGGTATGTGAAGCGCCCTCCGGTCGCGAGCTTCTGTCCGGCTATCGTCAGGTGGTTCGACACCACGAACTTCTTGATCAGCTTGGCAACCGTAGTCCTAGCATTTTCATCAGGATGGAGATCGAGAAATCTGAGGATACCTTCGGCCGACCGGCCTTCAGCGGTCGCCAGGCTCAGCTCGTTCCGCACATCCGAATTTCCTCTCCAGCGATGCCAGAGTGAGAAAATGAGCTTGGTGCTGCCCATGATCGCCGCGACGTCAGGCATCTTTTTCACGGATGCGACGGCGAGCAAGTCTGCTCCGAGATCATGATCTTCTCCGAGACTCTTGGTCGCGAGAGCCGTCGCAGCATTGTCCGTGGAAGCCTCGCCGTCAGCGACGGCGAGCGCTGCGAGACTGGTTGCTAGTTCTTCGACGGAAGTCGGCTCGGCAACCCGGTTGGAAAGCCCGGCGATCGCATTGAGCCAGACCTCGAGCGCGATATGACAAAACTCGTTTAGGAAATAGGCGCGCCACCGCGTGAGATTTTCTGAGGCTTGAGACGCGGGTTTGACCTGTCGATGCTGCACATAGAGCTCCCGACGCAGATCGAAATCGCCCTTGGCGTCCGATACGACGCCCAACACGTTGCGGAGCGAGGTCCGCCTGGCGTCGGCAGTTGGATCATCGGCGCGACCGCCTTGAAGGAAGACCTTCAGCAATCGCGCCTCTTCGCTGGTCGGATCCAGGTAGGATGGATGTAGAGCGTCGGAAATCGCTTCACAATCCGAGCGCGAAATCCGGCCAGCTTTCACAGCTTTCAGGATGAGACCGCAGGCGTCCGCATGCTCATCCTGAACCGCCATCGCGAGCGCTTTGCCGGCGCTGCCGGTTACGCCGTAAACACGGTCGGACACGTCCTGGATCATGCGCATCTCGAGCATGCTGGCCGTATAGAACTGACCGAAATTGCCGTACTTTGCCTTCAGATATTGACCATCCTCACCGGGCCGTTCGGTTGGCTTGATAAGGTCGAACATCTTCTTCGAAGGGTCCGCGGCTTCCTGCCTCCCCCAGTCAGAGCCCGCCATACCATACGCATTCGGCGCATCGCCAATCTGACACGCTAGCGCGATCGCCGCCTCGCAGCGGCGGATGAATTCAATCCATCTATCCTCCTTGGTCGTGTGGTGGAATCTCTCGAACTGCCACACCGCCCAGCAGTAGAAGGAATAATATCGAAGCCTATTGGTCACGTTGGTGAGCCCTGGCACCAGCGAGGTGTAGAGCCGCACCGACGCTGCCTGGAATCCGAGCGGATCGCGGCCGGCCGAGAAGCTCCCCGGCCTCGTCCAGTCTGTAATGTGCGTCATATCTCCCCTCGTACGACGAACCTATCAAAGCTTTAGTCTGTTTGGCAAAGGATGAGCGGGTACACCCTAGCTCGCCGCTTCAAAAGGGACACGCCGTTCTTTGCCAACATCACAGCGCGCCGAGGCCGCCGGCATACTGTCATCTGTATTGAAGCGGACGGTCGCAATTGGGAGCAGCGGCTCTGCGTGGAGACGATGATAATTGGCGCGTTGCCGATCGTCCGTTTCGATCAGCGCGATCGGCAGCTTTCGGCAGGACCGGACGTTTGCCGGAGCAGATGTGAACGGTCGGTCTGGTCGGCAGCCAACACCTTGTGAGCGTCAGCTTTCCCCGCAACCCGGTTCCAAACGCGACATTCTCCTTCCGGCCCCTTCCCGGACGTACCAGTCTAGCTGAGGAAATGCCCAAAAAAGTCCGGTGCTTCGAGCTTTGCCCGATTCTCAATTGCCTCCCATAAACGCCATCGACGGCGGCAACAGCGTAGGCACGCGCTTCACTCCGTTCACCCAGGCATCAACCATGTCGGCCCATTCCTGGAGCATGTGTCGGCGCCGCGGTTCGTATTCAGCCTTGTTGTAGACGCCGCGCGACAAACGCCCGTCCTCGTGGGCGAGGCATTTCTCGATCCAGTCGCTGTTGAAGCCCATCTCGTTCAGGAGTGTCGAGCCGGTCCGGCGCAGATCGTGGACGGTGAACGGCTCCAGCGGCAGCCCCTCCTTCATTGCCCGGGCCACGACAGCCGCGGTCACGCGATTGAAGGTGGCGCGCGACATGGGGGCATCGGCGTCATAGCGGGACGGCAGGAGATAGCGCGAGTTGCCGGCGCAGGTCTTGAGAGCGATCAGGATGTCGAGCGACTGTTGCGACAGGTAGACGTTTGCACGGCGAGAAGGTGCCCAACCCGGCCGACGAGGTGGGGCCTGCCTCGATTGCGACCTTCCAGCCGAAGGACCGGGCGCTGTCGCCGGCCGAGATCAAGATCATGCTCCAGCAGATCGAGCATGTGCCGACCCTGCCGACCATACGTCTCGGCCTGCGCCTGATCCTGCTCACCATGGTGCGCAAGAGTGAACTGCAGGATGCCATCTGGGACGAGGTCGATTTCGAGAACGCCGTCTGGACCATTCCGAAGGAGCGCATGAAGCGGTCGAAGGCGCACAGGATGGCGAAGGCGAAGATCTGTTTGACGATGTCGCGGGCGTGGATGGCGGTCGCGGGGGCGCCGCGCTCCTTCACCTTGGCACAGAGCTGTCGCAGATCACCCGGCGTCACCTCGGTCAGAAGGCGGTTCTTCCAGGCGGGGAGAATGTCGTGATCGAGGATGGCCTTGCGCATCGAGCGGGTGCTTTCCGCCATGCGCGCTTCCTTGATCCATAAGGCGCTCACCGCACCGAAGCTGCGCTCCATGGCCTTGCGCCGTTTGTCGCGCTGTTTCTCGTGCGCGGGGGAAAGCCCCTCCGCCACCTGCTTGCGAGCGGCGATGCAGCGCTCGCGGGCTTCGGCGAGCGAAAGGCCATCGGCACCGTAGCGGCCAATCGTCAGCGTCTCCCGGCGACCGTTCAAACGGTAGTCGTACCGGAAGGTGATTTGGCCTGTCGTGGCGACGGAAACGTACATACCGTCACGGTCGGCCACCTTGTATAATTTATCTTTTGGTTTCAGCCTCTTGATGGCCGTGTCGGTGAGCATGAGGACGGCCTCGTTGACGATCCAAAGCGCTATTTCAAGCCTCGATTTTACCGTCAAATCCGATACCGTCAATCAACGAGAATAACAGTTATAAAACAACGAACTAAGGTTTGTTTTCCGTAGGCTGCTTCCGTTTTTGGCCTGACGGTATGGCAAAGATCTGGCTGACGGTGAAAAACGCATACCGTCGCACGCACCGTCAGAGCCCATCCCTTGAAGGCGATAGGCTCCAATAGTGAATACTTGGCTTTTTTTGTTTGATTTCAGCTAGTTATTATGATGTGGTTATAGTTTGCGAAACGCCGCGAACCACGTCATTTCATTCCCACTCGATGGTGCCGGGAGGCTTGCTGGTGACGTCGTAGACAACGCGGTTGATGCCGCGGACTTCGTTGATGATGCGGGTGGCGGCTCGACCGAGGAAGGCCATGTCGTAGGGATAAAAGTCGGCTGTCATGCCGTCGACCGAAGTGACGGCACGCAGGGCGCAGACGAATTCGTAGGTACGGCCGTCGCCCATCACGCCCACTGTCTGGACCGGCAGGAGCACGGCAAAGGCCTGCCAGATCTGGTCGTACAGGCCAGCCTTGCGGATTTCGTCCAGATAAATGGCGTCGGCCCGCCGCAGGATGTCGAGCTTTTCGGGCGACACGCCGCCGGGCAGCCGGATGGCGAGGCCAGGGCCGGGAAAGGGATGCCGGCCGACGAAGCGCTCGGGGAGCCCCAGTTCCCGTCCCAGCGCGCGCACCTCGTCCTTGAACAGTTCGCGCAGGGGCTCGACCAGTTGCATGTTCATCCGGTCCGGCAAGCCGCCCACATTGTGGTGGCTCTTGATGGTGACCGAGGGGCCGCCTGAGAACGACACGCTTTCGATGACGTCGGGATAGAGCGTCCCCTGCGCCAGGAATTCGGCGCCCCCGATCTTCTTGGCTTCCGCCTCGAAAGTCTCGATGAAGAGACGACCGATGATCTTGCGCTTGGTCTCGGGATCGCTGACTCCCGTGAGTTCGCCGAGGAATCTTTCCGACGCATCAACGTGCACCAGCGGGATGTTGTAGTGGTCCCGGAACATGGTCACCACCTCCTGCGCCTCGTTGAGACGCATCAGGCCGTGATCGACGAGAATGCAGGTGAGCTGGTCGCCGATCGCTTCGTGGATCAGCACCGCGGCCACCGAGGAATCGACGCCACCCGAAAGCCCGCAGATCACCCTGCCCTTGCCTACCTGCGCGCGGATCTTCTCGATCGCCCGCTGGCGGTAGGCCGACATGGTCCAGTTGGATTTCAGCCCGACGATGTCGTGGACGAAATTGGCCAGCAGCCGTCCGCCATCGGGGGTATGGGCCACCTCGGGGTGGAACATGGTGGTGTAGCGCCGCGCCGCCTCGTCGACCGAAATGGCAAACGGCGCATTCTCGCTGGTGGCAACGACCTTGAAGCCGCGCGGCAGTTCGGTCACCCGGTCGCCGTGGCTCATCCAGACCGGGTAGCGCTGCCCGACCTCCCAGATGCCGTCGTAAAGCCGGCTCGGCTCCCTGATCTCGACGTCAGCGCGGCCGAACTCGCGGGCGTGGCCGCCCTCGACTTTGCCGCCCAATTGGTGCGCCAGAGTCTGCTGGCCATAGCAGATGGCGAGTATCGGAACGCCCGAGTCGAAGATTTCCTGCGGCGCCCGCGGACTGCCCTCATCGAGAACCGAGGCGGGACCGCCGGAAAACACCACACCGGCCGGCCGCATCCGCTCGAAAGCGGTGTCGGCCGACTGGAAAGGATGGACTTCGCAATAGACGCCCGTTTCGCGGATGCGCCGGGCGATGAGTTGGGTGACCTGCGATCCAAAATCGACGATCAGGATCGAGTCGGCGGGGGCGGCAGATGCGGGGGTTTTCATGGCCAGCATTTAGCGGCCCGCCCCGCATTCTGCAAGCGACCGCCCCCGAAGTCAGGCGTCCGACCGCCGCCGCTCCGCGATGGGAAACGGCACGACGTTGGCCCGCCGTTTGGCGGCGAGGGTCTGGAGGTCGTCGATCAGGCCGATGACCATCTGCAATACTTCATGCAACTGGGCGGACTCCCGGTTCATCCGGACATCGAGGACTGCCTGAGCCTGCTCGAGGTGATCCCTGACCGCCACATAGGTCTGCTGCATCTGAATCTCCCGAAATGCTCTCGATAGGTGGGTGGCCGAGGCAGTTATCGCGCTCGACTCATCGGTATTTCTAGCGAGGCGAAAGTGGGCAGCCAGCCTTGCGCACAGCTTGCCGAGGGTGTGGCAAATCGAGGCGAATTGTCCGCATGTGGCCCAAAGCCATACGGGCCGCGCCCTTGCGGGGGGCCGCCGTTTTTTGCACAGGCTCCCCCGAATCGCCCGGAATCGCTGGCAAATACGACCTTAGTATTAGAGTTGGGCGGGTACGAACTCGGCGGTGTTAGCGCGCGCGAGCTTGCCGGCGAGGTTCCGGTTGAGCGCCGCCTCGAGGGTTCGGCGCAACTGCTCGTCCGAGTCGATGGCCGCATGCAGCTTGGCCTGATCGAAGGCGAGAATGCGCACCGGTTTGACGACCGTGGCGGTCGCATTGGCAGGGTTGCCCGAGAGGAAGCTCAACTCCCCCAGGTAGTCCCCTGGACCGAGTACGGCGACGATCCGGTCGCCGGCCTCGATCTTGACCACCCCGTCGGCGATGTACATCAGGTCGCCCACCCGCCGCCCCTGCTCGGTCAGCGTGGCGCCAGGGGCAAAGCGCTTGAGATCGGCATGCTCGAGCAGCCGCTTGATCGCGATGCGCTCGACCCCCGCGGGCATGCTGGCGGCAAAGTGGCTCGCCTCGTCGGTGAAGCGGACATAGTACTCATAGTACCAGATCAGCCCGAGCTGGATGAGGTTGACCGCGACGAACGCGGTCTCCCACACGACGCTGACCGGGTCGACGACCAGCACCGAGCGATAATAAATTTTGGCGATGCCCGAGGCGACGGCGAGGGCGCGCAGCCACACCATCCGGCGCATCAGCATCGAGATGATGAGCAGGAAATAGGTGAAGTGACCGAACAGCACGCCGGGATCGTGCAGCCCGTTCCATAGCTGATCGGCCAACCAGTCGAGTTGCGACATCACGCGTTTCGAGCCTTGTGAAGGTGGCGAGAACGCCGATGCCCAGCCGGAGGGACCAGTCGGCGGCTCAAGCCAGGGCGGAGTTTGCCGTGCGAAGCCGCTGCACCACGATGCGCATCAGGCTGAGCGCGAAATACGGCGCCTCGCTTGTCATAAACAAGAACTGCTTTTCGCTGACGGGGACGATCTCGCAATCGGTCTCGGCCACGACGGTCGCGCTGCGCGGCCCGGCGTCGATCAGCGCCATTTCGCCGAAGACTTCGCCTTCGCCGAGTTCGGCCAGGGTGCGATTGCCGAGCTGGATGGCAACTTTTCCCTTGCGCACGATGTAGAGTTCGTCGCCGGGATCGCCCGCCTTGAAGATCACGTCGCCGGGCTTGAAGGTGCGTACTTCATCTGCGCCCTGGGAAAGAACGGCGAAGTCTATGAATGGCCTTGTCATGACGTCCCCCAGCCAGGGGCAGCGGCACGGTCACCCAGCCCGATGGCGCAGCCCTTTTCGACCTTTCATATGACAGTTTTCTGACAAGCTCCCGCGACCAAGGGAATTGCAATGCAAGAATTGTCACGTCAGTTGAGAAGGGCGATGGAGAGGTTCAGGGCCGAGGCGAAGCTTACCCAAAGCGCATAGGGGATGAACAGCACTGCGGATACGCGATCGCGCCGCCACGACGATGCGATGAAGGCGAGGATGAGCAGCAGTATGGCCGCAATGACGGCAAAGGCCGGCCACAGGGCGTGCAACGTGAACCAGACTGGCGACCAGGTCCAGTTGAGCAGCATCTGGCCACCCCATAGCACCATCCGCGCACTCCTTGGCGCCGCCTCGAAGGTGCGCCACCCGGCGATGGCGATGAGGACGTAGAGGGTGAACCACACCGGCGCGAACACCCAGTTGGGCGGGTTGAACGGCGGCTTGGCGAGGCTCTGGTACCAGGGGCCCGGGACGTTCGCGATGCCGATCAGGCCGCCCACCACGATGACGACCAGCAGAAACAGGACGAGCACCATCCAGGCGCGGGGCTCTCTCGATCGGGACATGGACTGTGTGCTCATGCCCCTCAGTACGAGCCGACTTCGCATTCGGATCACCACTGCAGGGAGGGCATCGACAAATTTGTGCGCCGACGATCAGATTGCCTCCTGCAACGCGGCGTGGGGGATGGGATGGACGGGAAGATGCCGGAGATCGGGCTCGAGCACTGGATCAACGAGCCACCCTTCTTCGACCGCATCGGTCGAACGATCGCGCCCGACGTGCTGACTGTCGAGACCGGTAGGGACACCGATTTCTGGAACAACACGTTCTATGGCTTCCGGCACGCCAACGGCCACCTTCTGGCCTATCCGGTGACCGGCGACTTCAGCCTCGAGCTGACGTTCTCGGCGCCCTACGAGGCGCTCTACGACCAGGCGGGGGCCATGCTGCGGGTCGACGACGACACCTGGCTCAAGTGCGGCGTCGAATTCACCGATGGCCAAAAGCACTTTTCGGTGGTGGTGACCCGGGGCGACCAGTCGGACTGGTCGATCATGCCGCTCCGCGGCAGGGCAGAGACGCCGGTCCGGCTGCGCCTGACGCGCCATGCCGAGGCGCTGCGGGTGCAGGTGCGGGAGGGCCGGAACTGGCGCATGGTCCGCCTCGCCTTCCTGCCGATGCCCGCCACCGTCGAGGTCGGCCCGATGTGCTGTTCGCCCACCCGCGAGGGCCTGCGGGTGACCTTCCACAAGCTCAAGTGGGGCGCCCCGATCCCGCGCGACCTGCACGAATAGCCGGCTCAGTCGCCGCGCGTCAGCACCGAGATGAAGAAGCCGTCGGTCGCCGTCGTGAGCGGCGTCAGCGTCAGGCCGAGCGGCGAAACATGCGGCGAGGGCGCATCGGGAAAGTGCTCGGCCCAGAGACGCTCCGGCGGTAAGGCGTGGAAATCCGGATGCGCAGCGAGGAAACTCGCGACCTGTCCCTCATTCTCGTCGCTGAGGATCGAGCAAGTGATGTAGACGAGGCTGCCCGCTGGCTTCAGGCAGCCGACGGCCTGCTCCAGAATGGCGCGCTGCTCGCCGACCCGCACCGCAACTTGCTCCGCGGTCAGCTTCCATTTGGCGTCCGGGCGGCGGCGCCAGGTGCCGGTGCCGGTGCAGGGCGCATCGATCACCACCCGGTCGAGCTTGCCGGCGAGATCGTCGAGCGCCCCCTGCCCCGGCGGCCGCACCTGCACGTTGCGCACCCCGTTGCGCTTCAGGCGATCGTAGATCGGCGCCAATCGGCTGCGGTCGCTGTCATAGGCGAAGATCTGCCCGCGGTTGTCCATGGCCGCCGCCATGGCCAGGGTCTTGCCGCCGGCCCCCGCACAGAGGTCGAGCACCTGCTCGCCCGCCTTGGCGCCGATGAGCGCAGAGACGATCTGGCTGCCCTGGTCCTGCACCTCGAACCATCCCTTGAGGAAGCCTTCGTCGGTCTGGACGTTCGGCGTCCGTGCGTCGCCCGGGCCCGCCGCGAAGCGGACGCCCAACGGGGAAATCCGGGTCGGCTCCGGGGCGAAGCGCTGCAGCGACTTCATCACCCGCTCGCGGCTGGATTTGAGCGTGTTGATCCTGAGGTCCAGCGGTGGCCGACCGGCCATTGCCTCGCCTTCAGCGACCCAGCCGGCTCCGAGACTCGCCGCGAGGATGGGTGCCGTCCACTCGGGAAGGTCGGCACGAACGTGGTCGGGCGCGCCGGCCAGCGGGTCCGGCGCCTTGAGCCGCGCCAGTTCCTCCGGCGTCACCGGCGCCGGGGCGTGGCCGTCGGTGCCGAAGGCGGCCACGAGTTCCTCGGGGGCCGTTCCCCAGTCGCGCACGGCGACGGCCAGCACAAGGGCGCGCGGGGTGTCTTCGCCCATACCATAGGCGTGAGAGGCGCGCCGTCGCAGCGCGTCGTAAACCAGATTGCCGATTGCGGCACGATCACCGGCCCCGGCAAAGCGGTTGTTGATGCCCCAGCTCTTGAGCGCCTCGCTGACCGGCCGGTGGCGCGCCTCGACTTCGGCCAGAACCTCGATTGCCGCCGCGAGGCGTCCGGGAAAGCGCATGTCAGGGTCCGTGCGATACTGCGAGGGCGAGGCGAACCGCGAGGTCGGCCCAGAAGACGATGAGGCCAGCATAGCCGGCGGTATAGGCTGCGAAGCGATGCCGGACATTGTTGGAGGTGACGAAGATCGCGGCGTGAACGATACGCGAGACCACGAACGCCCAGGCGACGATCGCTTCGAACGCCGTGGCGCCGAAATAAAGCGCCAGCGCGCCCGAAGCATAGAGCAGCACGGGCAGCTGGAACTGGTTGTCGAAGGCGTTCGAGACCTGCTTTTCACGCACCGGCCACGGGTCGCGCGACAGCGCGATGTCCGTCACCCGGATGGCACCCGAGCCCACCAGCGGCAGCCGGATCGAGCCCAGCAGCGCGAGCAGCACCAGCGCGATCGCCGCCTGCGCCAGCATGGCGGCGATCAGCCCGGCAGCCGGCCCCGCCATCAGCTGCCGCCGCGATAGTTGGGGCTCTCGCGGGTGATCGAGACGTCGTGGACGTGGCTCTCATGCAGCGCCGCGCCGGAAATCTTCACGAACACCGCATTGTTGCGGAAATCCTCGAGCGTGTGGGCGCCCGTGTAGCCCATTGCCGCCCGGAGACCGCCGGCCAGCTGGTGCAGCACATTGCCGGCCGAGCCCTTGTAGGGCACCTGCCCCTCGATCCCTTCCGGCACGAGCTTCAGGCTGTCGTTGACCTCCTGCTGGAAGTAGCGGTCTGCCGAGCCTTGCGCCATGGCGCCCACCGACCCCATGCCACGATAGGCTTTGTAGGAGCGGCCCTGATAGAGATAGACCTCGCCGGGGCTCTCGTCGGTACCCGCCAGCAGCGAGCCGATCATGGCGCACGAGGCGCCACCGGCAAGGGCCTTGGCGAGGTCGCCGGAAAACTTGATGCCGCCGTCAGCGATGACCGGCACGCCCTGCTTGTCGGCTTCCTCCGCGCAGCTCATGACGGCCGCCAGTTGCGGCACGCCGACGCCGGCGACGATGCGGGTGGTGCAGATCGAGCCCGGCCCGATGCCGACCTTGATCGAGTCGGCGCCGGCATCGATCAGCGCCTTCGTCGCTTCCGCGGTCGCGACGTTGCCGGCAACGATGCGGGTCGAATTGCTCTCGCGCTTGATGCGCTCGACAGCCTCGCTGACGCGAACAGAATGGCCGTGGGCGGTGTCGATGACCAAAAGGTCCACGCCTGCCTCGATCAGCGCCATCGAGCGCTCGTAGCCCTTGTCGCCGACCGTCGAGGCGGCGGCGACGCGAAGCCGTCCCTGTGCGTCCTTGATCGCCTGCGGGTTGAGCTGGGCTTTTTCGATGTCCTTGACGGTGATGAGCCCGACGCACTGGCCGGCATCGTCGACCACCAGCAACTTTTCGATCCGGTGTTGGTGGAGCAGTCGCTTTGCATCGTCCTTGGAGACCCCGTCCCGGACGGTGATCAGCCGGTCGTGCGTCATCAGCTCGGCGATGCGCTGGCGATCGTCGGAGGCGAAGCGCACGTCGCGATTGGTGAGAATGCCCACCAACCGGCCGGTGGCACGGCCGCCCCTGCCCCCGTTCTCGACCACCGGAATGCCGGAGATGCGGTTGGCCCGCATCAGCGCCAGCGCATCGGCGAGCGTGGCATCGGGGCCGATAGTGATCGGGTTGACCACCATGCCACTCTCGAAGGACTTTACCTGCCGCACCTGCTCTGCCTGCTGCTCGGGCGTGAGATTACGGTGGATCACCCCCAGCCCGCCCGCCTGCGCCATGGCGATCGCCATTCCCGACTCGGTCACGGTGTCCATTGCCGACGACAGGATGGGGATGTTGAGCTCGATGTCGCGCGTCACGCGCGTCCGGACATCGACCTCGGTCGGCAGGATGTCCGAGCGGGCCGGCTGCAGCAGCACGTCGTCGAACGTGAGCGCAGCATCGCCGGTAATGGAGGTGATGATCTTGGCCAAGGGCAAACGTCCCTTCCATCTGAATGGATCAGAATAACGAAAGCCCACGGGCTGCGACTCGACGCCGCCTCGCGGGTTGGCGAGGGTCCTTAGCACCGCCCGCGGGCGGATGCAAAGGGCACCGCAGGGGCTGAGCCAATGTCCCAGGAGGCATGACCAATCGTCATTTGCGCAAGCGGCGCGATGATCCGATGACTGCCGCCGGACGCATACTGGGCCAACGAAACGGCATTTGACGTGCGTCCGATCACTTCGCGTTACAAGTTAGTAAGCCAACTAGTTTTGTGGATTGCCTGTTGGGAGGGACGGGTTTATGCCCGGCCCGAGCCTCAGGCGGCGTCGTCCCTGCCGCGAGTTTCCCGGACCCAAATTGCCTCGGATCACACCCCTTATCCTGGCGGTCGCTCTGTTCATGGAACAGATGGACTCCACGGTGATCGCAACGTCTCTCCCCGCGATCGCCTCCGACATCGGCACCTCGCCGGTGGCGCTCAAGCTGGCGGTTACGGCGTATCTGGTATCGCTCGCCATCTTCATCCCGATCAGCGGCTGGATGTCGGACCGGTTCGGGGCCAAGAACATCTTCAGGCTGGCGATCGTGGTCTTCGTCGTCGGCTCGATTGCCTGCGGCTTTTCGCACTCGGTCGAGGGCTTCGTGCTGTCGCGGTTCTTCCAGGGTATCGGCGGCTCGATGATGACCCCGGTCGGCCGGCTGCTTCTGGTACGCGGCACGCCGCGGAGCGAACTCGTCAACGCCATGGCCTGGCTTACCATTCCGGCACTGCTCGGGCCGATCATGGGCCCGCCGCTCGGCGGCTTTCTCACCACCTATCTCAGCTGGCACTGGGTATTCTGGATCAACGTGCCGATCGGGGTGCTGGGCTTGATCCTGGTGACGCGCTACTTGCCGTCGGGCGAGCCCCGAAGTCCGAGGCCGATCGATTTCCCCGGCTTCATCCTCTCCAGTGTCGGCTTTACCGGCCTCGTCTTCGGCATGTCGGTGATCAGCCTGCCGGCGCTGCCGATCTGGTACGGCTACATCACGATCGCCGTCGGCGCCGTGACGGGCGCCATCTACCTCTGGCATGCCAAGCGGGCCAAATATCCCCTGCTCGACCCCAAGATGCTGCGCTATCCGCTGTTTCGCGCCGGCATCCTCGGCGGGTCCAATTTCCGCATCGGGATCGGCGCCATCCCCTTCCTGCTGCCGCTGATGCTGCAGCTCGGCTTCGGCTTGACGCCGTTCCAGTCGGGCATGATCACCTTCACTTCGGCAGTGGGTGCGCTGTCCTCCAAGTTCGGTGCGCAGCGCATCTTCAAGCGCTACGGGTTCCGCAACGTTCTGGGACTGGGGGCGCTGGCCTCATCGATCTTCATCGGGGTCAACGGCTTCTTCACGCCCACGACACCAGAATGGCTGATCATGGGGTGCCTGCTGATCGGCGGCATCATCCGCTCAACCTGCTTCACCGGCGTCAACGCGATGGTGTTTGCCGACATCGAGGAATCCGACAGCAGCCAGGCCACGGCGATCAACGCGGTGGCGCAGCAGATTTCCCTCGCGACCGGCGTTGCCGTCGCCGGCGGCATCCTCGATTTGTCGAGCGCGCTGCGGGGGACCGGGCTGTCGCTCAGCGACTTCCACATCGCATTCTTCATCGTGGCGATCATATCGGCGCTGTCGACCTTCACCTTCTTCCGCCTGCCCGAGGACGCCGGTTCGGCGGTGTCCGGCCATCACGCTCCGGCGATGGCCAAGGAATGAGGCTGACGCGCGAAAGCAAGGAAAAGGGGCTGCTGCTGGTCCCGCTCGTCCTCGCGGTCTCGCTGTTCATGGAGAACATGGACTCGACCGTGATCGCGACGTCGCTGGCGGCGATCGCCAACGACATCCATTCCGACCCCATCGCGCTCAAGCTGGCGCTGACCGCCTACATGGTAGCGCTCGCCATCTTCATCCCGATCTCGGCCTGGATGGCGGACCGCTGGGGCGCCCGCAACGTCTATCGCGGCGCGATCGTGGTGTTCGTCGCCGGCTCGGTGGCCTGCGCTATTTCGGATTCGCTCGTCACCTTCGTGCTGTCGCGTCTGCTGCAGGGGCTGGGCGGCGCCATGATGACGCCCGTGGCGCGGCTGGTGCTGGTCCGGGTCACGCCGCGCAGCCAGCTGGTCAGCGCCATGGCCTGGCTCAGCATACCCGGCCTGATCGGGCCCATTGTCGGCCCGCCGGTTGGCGGCTTTATCACCACCTACCTCAGCTGGCACTGGATCTTCCTAATCAACGTGCCGATCGGCATCTTGGGCGTCATCCTCGTCACCGCCCTGCTGCCCGACTGGCGTCGGAACGAACCTCGGCGGATGGATTTTCCCGGCTTCTTCCTCACCGGGGCGGCATTCGCCGGCTGGGTGTTCGGCATCTCGGTGCTGACGCTCCCGGCCCTGCCGATCGGCTTCGGTATTGCGAGCCTGGTGCTCGGAACGGTGTGCATGGGCGTCTACATGCTGCACTTCCGGCGGGCAGAGTATCCCATCCTCGACTTCCGCTTGTTCCGCTTCGAGTTCTTCCGAACTACGGTTGTTGGCGGCACATTCTTCCGGCTCGGCACGGGCGCCATGCCGTTCCTTTTCCCCCTTATGCTGCAGCTTGCTTTCGGGCTGAGCCCATTCCAGAGCGGCAGCATCACCTTTGCCACGGCCGTCGGCTCGTTCGTCGCCAAGTTCGTGTCCGAGCCCATCATCGAGCGCCTCGGGTTCCGAATGGCGATGGTGGTATCGACGGTGGTTACGATGCTCGGGCTCGTCGAAATGGGCGTATTCCGGCC
>Ga0209233_1000437_pt1 | contig 29382 bp, 31 predicted proteins | sample AraplaCL_Cvi_mCL_FD_184269 | JGI IMG/M metagenome (GOLD analysis project Ga0209233, IMG submission 184269) | Arabidopsis root microbial communities from the University of North Carolina, USA - plate scrape CL_Cvi_mCL (SPAdes) (version 2) | ecosystem: Host-associated > Plants > Roots > Endosphere...
GGCCGACGAGACGAGCAGGGCGACGAAGATCGCGCCGACGACGATGAAGGCATAGCGGGCGCCGAACGGGCGGGCCATTGGCCGCGACGGCGAGGCATGAGAAGGTATTGTCATTGGACGTCCCGGTGCGTATTTATTAGGCGACATAGATACGTACCGGTCAGTAACATTGTCAATGGCCGTTGCCGCAAGGGGAGCCGTGCATGGGTGCCGCCGCCGATGATGCCGAAGCTGCGGTGACGCGACCGCGCGCCGCCGATCGGATCCTCCGTTCCGCCCGCGAGCTGTTCTACCGCCAGGGCATCCGGGCGGTCGGGGTGGATGAAATCGTCGCCAATGCGGGCGTCACCAAGCCCAGCCTCTACCGGGCCTTCCCGTCAAAGGACGAACTCGCGGCATCCTACCTCAGGCTCTACGAAAGCGAGTTCTGGGCCAGGTTCGACGCGGCGGCAGCCCGTCATCCCAGCGATCCGCGGGCGCAGCTGCTGGACTATCTGGAGGGTCTCGCCGAGCGTTCAGTATCGCCGGACTACCGCGGCTGCGGCCTCACCAACGCCGCCGTCGAATATCCCGAGCCGGATCACCCGGCCCGTCACGTCTCGGAGGCACACAAGGCCGAGTTGAGGTCCCGCCTGCGGTCGATGGCGGCCGAGATGGGCGCCGGCGATCCGGCCGCGCTGGCCGACGGGATCTTCCTGCTGCTCGAAGGCACGCTGGTCTCCGCCCAGATCTTCCACGGCGAGGCGGATGGCCCTGGGAGCCGTGTTGCCGGCGTGGCGCGCCTGCTGATCGATGCTTCGATCGGGGTCGGGGCGACCTAGGCCGCCGCCGCGAACGCAGCTCTCGGCACGGCGGGACCGCGATCGATCATCATGGACAGCGCCGCCGCAATCACCCCGGTCAGCCCCGCAATGAGGAATGCCGTGGTGTAGTCCCCCTGCCATTGCCGCAGCACGCCGCCCAGCCCCGCTGCCACGGCCCCACCCGTCTGGTGGCCGGCGAGCGCCCACGCAAAGACGATCGGCCCGGTCCGGTCACCGAACCCCTCGTTGAAGAGTTTTAGCGTCGGCGGCACCGTCGCCACCCAATCGAGGCCATAGACGATGGCGAACAGCGACAGCGTCCAACCGGAAAAGCCGGAATAGGGGAGATAGAGCAGCGACAGTCCGCGCAGGCCATAATAGACGACGAGCAGTTTTCTCGGATCGAACCGGTCCGTCAGCCAGCCCGAAAAGGTGGTGCCGACGAGGTCGCAGATGCCCATCAGCGCCAGAAGGCCCGCCGCCGCCACCTCGGGCACCGCATGGTCGCCGCAAAAGGCGATGAGGTGGGTGCCGACGATGCCGTCCGTGGTGAAGCCGCAGACGAAGAACGTTGCGAACAGCAGCCAGAACGTCTTGGTTCGCGCCGCCATGGCGAGCGTGCCGAACGTCTGGGCGAGAAATCCGGGCTCGGCGACGGCCGGGGGCGGGGCATCGTCGCTTGTCGCGCCAAGCGGCCGCAGCCCGACCGCCGCCGGATCCTCGGGCACCAGCAGAGCCACGACCGGCACCAGCAGGGCAAAGGCGATGGCGAGCGCCGTGACCGGGGCGCGCCAGCCGCCCGATTGCGCCAGTGCTGCGAGCGCCGGCAGGAATACCAGCGTGCCGGTTGCCGTCGAGGCCGACATCAAGCCCATCATCAGGCCGCGATTGGTGACGAACCAACGGTTGACGACGGTGGCCCCGAGGACCGGCGCCACCGTCCCCGCGCCAAGGCTGGCAAGCAGTCCCCAGGCCAGGGTCAGATGCCAGGGCTCGGTCATCAGCAGGCTGGCGCCGACCGCCGCCGACATCAGGAGCAGCGCCCCGATCACGGTGCGGCGCAGACCCACCCGCGCCATCAGGGCGCCCGCAAACGGCCCCACCAGTCCATTGATGAAGATGCCGATCGCCGCCGAGGTCGAGACCACCGCCGGCGGCCAGCCGAAGGCGGTTTCGAGCGGCAGCAGAAGCACGCTCGGCGCCGAACGCAGGGCCGCGGAGGCCAGCAGCGACAAAAAAATGACCGCCGCCACGACGAAGGCGTAGCGTTGCGTGAGCGAGCGTTTGAGGGCGACAGGCGAGAGCGTTGCCATCCGATCCATGCAACTGGGTCAAGTGCGCGACCCTAGGCGAGGCAAGGCTTGCGGTCCATCGCCGTGTCATTTCGGGTCGCGGTGAAAATCCTTGCGCAACGCGTCCTTGGCCGCTTCTAGGATGGCCCGCCGCTCCTCGGACAGGTTCTTGCCCGCCCGATTGATGTAGAAGGTCAGCATCGACATCGCCGAGCGGTAGGGGGCCGATTTTCGCCGTCGACTGGCTTCGGCCGAGCGCTCGAGCGAGCGAGCGATCTGCTGGGGATCGTCCCGCTCGAAGACGCCCGGTTCGAGGTCCATTGCATTCGAATGTTCGGTGACGTCCTGCGACCAGTTGCGCTTTTCGGTCATTTCCGCGGCTCCTCGTTGCCGGGACAAAGCTTTCGCATCCGCCCCGGTTCCCCCGGCAGTCGTTGCGCCGACTCCGCCGCTGGGGTACGCCCTTCTGAAACGGGACGGGCGCCCTGGTGCCCAGTTCGGGTGTGAGGAGGATTTCGATGGCGGTCAAACTGATAGAGGCGCGGCTGCCCGATTTCGGCGTGCCCGAGGTACAGCCCGAGCTGCCGCGCGAGCTCTATCGCCGTCGCTTCGATGCCTTCTTGGCGGCCATGCGGCAGGCGGGGCTGGACGCCGCGCTGGTCTATGCCGATCGCGAGCACTGCGCCAACCTCGCTTACCTCACGGGCTTCGATCCGCGCTTCGAGGAAGCCTTGCTGGTCGTGGTGCCCGGCCGCACGCCAACCCTCTTTGCCGGTCCCGAAAACCTTGGTCGGGCCGCCGCATCCGAGATTGAGGTGGAGGCCAAGCTCTATCCACCCTTTGGCCTGATGGGACAGGACCGCACCCGGACGCCGCCGCTCGAGGAGACGCTGCGCCAGGCCGGGCTCGGCTCCGGCCAGCGCGTCGGCGTGCTCGGCTGGAAGTATTTCGGCCCCTCCGAGACCGCGACGCCCAACACCTGGCTCGAGACCCCGGCCTATCTCGTCGATGCCCTGCGCTCGATCGCCAACGGCATCGGCCGCGTGGTCAATGCCAATGCCTTGCTGATGCAAAGCTCGACCGGCCTCCGCGCCGTCAACGAAATCGAGCAGATCGCCTGGTTCGAGTTTTCCGCCGTCTCTGCCTCCGAGGCGATCAAGAACCTCGTTCGCAGTCTCAAGCCGGGCATGACCGAGTTCGCCGCCGTGCAGAAGATGCGCCTCAACGGCCTGCCGCACGCCTGCCACACCATGCTCTCCACCGGCGGCCGGCTGGTGGGCCTCAACGGCCCGTCTTCCAAGGTGATCGAGCAGGGCGATCCGCTTACCACGGCCGTTGGCTACTGGGGGGCGCTGTCGAGCCGGGTCGGCTGGGTCGCCGAAGACCGTGGCCAGTTGCCGTCCGACGCCGCCGACTATGTCGAGCGGCTCGGGGCGCCGTATTTCGCCTGCGCCGCCGACTGGTACGAAACCATCGGCATAGGCGTTTCCGGCGGCATGATCGATGCACTCGTGCGGCGCCATCTCGATACGCCGTTCTTCAAGCTGGTGCTCAATCCCGGCCACCTCATCCACATCGACGAGTGGATGAACACTCCGGTCTATCCCGGCTCGGTCGAGCGCTTCGCTTCCGGCAATGCCGTGCAGTGCGACATTATTCCAGCTGTCGGCGCGCCCTACCATTCGTGCAACATAGAGGACGGCATAGCTCTGCTCGACACGCAGGGCAGGGATGCGCTGCGCGAAAGGTTCCCCGACGTCGCTGCCCGCATCGATGCCCGCCGAGCCTTCATGCAGGACGTGCTCGGCATCCGGTTGAAGCCCGAAGTGCTGCCGCTCAGCAATCTCGCGGGGGCGCTGGCACCTTATCTACTGGCGCCGCAGCGCATTTTCAGCAAGGCGTGAACGAGCCGCGCCAACCGATTGTGCAGCCTGCCTTTTCGGCGGGCTGCCTGGCTATTTGGCCGGGTCGTGGCCCCTGTCTTGCCAAAACGGCAGGTCGCGGCTATCAAATTCGCCATCGACATTTGGCTGAATCTCGGCCGTTCTGCCCATACAAAGGCTCGGCACGCAACGAACTCCAAACATCGACCTGCCGAGCTGGGGAGCGTGCCGCGGGCGCAATCGATAGCTCAAAATCAATCGACGCATTAAGGGACTACATTCAATGCAGACCGGTACCGTAAAGTTCTACAACGACCAGAAGGGCTATGGGTTCATTCAGCCGGATGCTGGCGGCAAGGACGTGTTCGTGCACGCCACTGCCCTGCAGCGCGCCGGCATGCGCGCCCTCGCCGAAGGCCAGAAGGTGTCGTTCGACACCGCCGAGGATCGCCGCACCGGCAAGGTCGCCGTCGACAATATCAGCGCCGTCTGATCGACCTCGCGGCTACGAATTTGGAACCGGGTGCGGCAGCGCCCGGTTTTATTGTTGAATGACGCGCGCGCCACTTCGCCCGTCACCGAGGGGAAATGGGGACGTGCCAGCGCGGTTCCATCGCAAGCGTAGCGTCGCCAGTTCCATCCGGCGCATCGCCGTCGCCGAGATCGAGGCTGCGCTTGCTGCCATTCGCGATCCCGCCGTCGATGATGAAACGGCGGTGCATCTCATCCGCCAGCGTATCAAGGCGCTGCGGGCCCTGATCCGCCTGCCCGGGCCGGCCCTCGGCGGCTTCCGCGAAGAAAACATTGCGCTCCGCGATCTGGCCCGCCTGCTCGCCCACACCCGCGACAGCGACGTGGTGGGGAAGACCTTCGATGCCTTCGCCGGCAAGGAAGCCATTGCCCGAGCCGGCGACCTGAGGGCACCGCTGCTCCGTACCGTCGGCGGTGCGATGCCGGCGACGCAGCGGCGCGCACTACTGCAGGGCGACGTCACCGCCGGGCTCGTCGCGGCGCGCCGCCGGGCGCGCAAATGGCAGTTCCGTGCGGCGGGCTATCGACTCCTCGGCCCCGGCCTCACCCGCGTCTACAAGGCCATGCTGGTGGCCGAAAGCATTGCCGCCGAGGAGCCGAGCGCCGAGCACTTCCACGAATGGCGCAAGCAGGCCCGCTATCACGCCGAGCAACTGGGGCTGCTGACCGGGGTCGCGCCCGAAATCTTCGCGGGCTATCGAGCGATGGTCATGCGCCTTTGCTCCGCGCTCGGCCGCCACCACGATCTGGACGTGATGGCAGCCGCCCTGCTTGGCCTCGATCTGCCGGAGGAGCGCCTCGCCGAGCTGCGCGAGGCCATTGCCCGCCGCAACGGCAAGCTCGAAAGCAAGGCGTTCCGCGTCGGGCTCGAGGTCGGCGCCGAGCGGCCGGCAGATTTCTCCCGCCGCGTCAGGGCGAGCTGGAAGAGCTGGCGCCATCCGAAACATCAGCTGCACGCTCTGCGGGTTCCCCCTGCGTGATCAGCCGGGCGCTGCGCTGGCCGCGCAGGTAGATCCAGAGCCAGTTGAGCGCCACCAGCAACCGGTTCTGCACCCCGATCAGGAAGTAGATGTGGGCGATGCCCCACGCCCACCAGGCCAGCCAGCCGGTAAGCCGCGTCCAGCCGAAGTCGATCACCGCGGCATGGCTGCCGATCGTCGCGAGATCGCCCGCATGCTTGTAGCGGAAGGGCAGGGCGCTCGTGTCGCCGCCGAGGCGCGCTAAAATCACCGCCGCCGCGTGCCGGCCGCCCTGCTTGGCGGCGTCGCCGACGCCGGGCACGGGTTTGCCTTCCTCGGTCACGGCAGCGGCCGTGTCGCCGATGGCGAAGATCTCGGGGTGTCCGGGCACGCTGAGGTCGGCCTCCACCTTGATGCGGCCGGCGCGGTCGTGCGGCGCGTCCAGCCATTGGCTGGCCGGTGAGGCGGCGACGCCCGCCGCCCACAGCACCGTCCGGGCCGCCAGCCGCTCGCCGCCGACGGTGACGCCCTCGGCATCGACCGCTGTCACCGCCGCGCCGAGCCGCACTTCGACGCCGAGCTTTTCGAGTGCCCCGAGCGCATACGCGGAGAGTTCGGGCTTGAAATTGGCCAGCACGCGCGGCCCGGCCTCGATCAGCACCACCCGCGCATCTTCCGGACGGGCGCGGCGGAACTCGCCGCGCAGCGTGGTGTGCGCCAGTTCGATGATTGCGCCCGCCAGTTCCACGCCGGTCGGCCCGGCCCCGACGATGGCAAAGGTCAACAGCGCCTGCCGACGCACCGGGTCCGGCTCGCGCTCTGCCCTCTCGAACGCCAGCAGCAGCTTGCGGCGGATGAGCGTTGCGTCCTCGAGCGTCTTGAGGCCGGGCGCGAACGGCTCCCAATCATCGTGGCCGAAATAGGCATGCCGGGCCCCCGTAGCGAGGATCAGGTAGTCGTAAGGGATGCGATCCTGGCCTGAAAGGATCACCTGGTGCGCCGCCGAGTCGATGCCGACCACTTCGCCCAGCAGGGTCGTCACGTTTGGCCGCCCATGCTGCAGGTGCCGGATTGGCCAGGCGATCTCGGAGGTCGACAGGGCCGCCGTCGCGACCTGATAGAGGAGAGGCTGGAACAGGTGATGGTTGCGGCTATCGATGATGGTGATATCGACCGGCGCCGTCTTCAGCGCTTCCGCCGCGGCGAGGCCGCCGAAGCCGCCGCCCACGATCACCACCCGCTTCGTCAGTCTATCTGCATTATTCTGGACCATGGCTGCCTCGCACAATCGCCCCACCAATAAGTAGGCATTGGAGGGCCGTCTTGCATGGACCTGCGGCGCATGGGCCGGATGCAAAAGGGGCCGGGAATAGCTCGACCCGTTGCTTCGGGCTCCGCCGGGCGTCTTACTCGGCGGCCTGCGCTCCCTGCTCGATTTCCTCGAGCGCGATCTCGACTTCTTCGGCATCCTCGGCCGTGGCGGTCGAGCCGCCGAGCCAGGACGCGATGGCCGCGAAGAGGTAGAGCACCGCCGAGATCGAGAAGGCGATCTTGATGCCCACCATGAACGGCCCCGACAGCAGTTCGGGGAAGAACTTGGTGCCGGTGACCGTTGCCTGCTGTGCCGCCGTCAACGCATGCAGCGCGTCCGCCGGGATCAGCTGGCCCATCGGGTTGTAGCCGAGGAAGGCCGCAAAGAGGCTCGCGACCGGCGGCAGGTTCGCCACCTGGGTTGCGACCGCCTGCGACAGGCCCTGGCCCAGCAGGCCCTTTTCCATCTCGGAGGGCAGGCTGATGGCGAGGCCGATGATCATCAGGGTGAAGAACACGCCGATCGACAGCACCTGCCCGGCATTCATCGAGGTGGCGCGGACGCCCGAGGCCTGCCCGCGTTCGCCGGCCGGCACGCCGTTCATGATCATGGTGGCGTTGGGCGTGCTGAAGAGGCCCGAGCCGACGCCGTTGAGGAACAGCAGCACCGCAAACACCGGGTAGTCGAAATTGGCGTTGAGCAGCATCAGGCTGAGGAAGGTCGCGCCACCCAGGATCATCCCGACGGCGGCGAAGGCGCGCTGCCCGAAGCGGTCGGAGAGCATGCCGGCGAACGGCGTCGTCAGCAGGAAGCCGAGGGTGATGGGCAGCATGAAGATGCCGGCCCACAGCGGCGTCGATTCGAAGCTGTAGCCGTGCAGCGGCAGCCAGATGCCCTGCAGCCAGATGATCAGCATGAACTGGAGCCCGCCGCGCCCGATGGCGCTCAGCAGGCTGGCCGAAACGCCGGCTGCGAACGGCCGGATGCGGAACAGGTTGAAGTCGAACATCGGCATCGCGATGCGCCGCTCGAACAGCAGGAAGGCCGCGAGGAAGGCGATGCCGACGATAAGTTCGCCCAGGACGCGCGGGGTCCCCCAGGCCATCAGCGAGGTCTCGGTCGGCTGGATGCCGTCATTGACCGCCACCAGCACCAGCACCAGCCCGATGGCGAACAGCAGGTTGCCCCACCAGTCGATCTTGCCGTGCTTGCGCGAGAGGTTGATGTCCTTGAGGCTGTAGAAGCCCCAGAGCGTACCGATGATGCCGAGCGGCACGTTGATCCAGAAGATCAGCCGCCAGTTGATGTCAGCGAAGAGCCCGCCGAGAATTAGGCCGATGAACTGCCCGCCGATCGCCGCCATGGTGTTGATGCCGAGCGCCAGCCCGCGCTGGTGCGGCGGGAAGGCGTCGACGAGGATCGCGGTCGCCGTTGAGGTGATCATCGCGCCGCCCACGCCTTGCAGGATGCGCATCCAGACCAGGTAAGCCGAGGCCGCGCCGCCGGTCGGCATGACGCTGAGGGCAATCGAGCCGATGGTGAAGACGAGGAAGCCGATATTGTAGATGCGCGCCCGGCCGTACATGTCGGCGAGGCGGCCGAATGTCACCACGAGCACCGAGGTCACCACCATGTAGCCCATGATGGTCCAGAGCAGCGTGTTGGTATTGCCCGGATCGAGCGGGTTGAGGTTGATGCCCCGGAAGATCGCCGGCAGGCTGATGAGGACGATCGAGGCGTTCACCACCGCCGTCAGCATGCCGACGGTCGTGTTGGAGAGGACCATCCACTTGTGGTTGGAATTTTCGTTCATAACTTAGCTCAAATCGGCAGGTGGGACATCGTGCCAGAAAGACCGACGTCAGGGCTCGCGGAAGTGCTTTCCGCGAGGCCCCTGAAATCGTCGATCCCGGTAACTGCGTTGCCAGGATATAATTAGTATGCTAACGAATGGCCATGAACAAATCAACATACCTGCCCCGCGAATTTACCTCTGAGCTGATCGTCGCCGGCCGCCAGTGGAAGCGCCTGACGCGCGCCGTGACCGCCCGTTTCGCCATCGGCGAGGCCGGTGCGGCGCCACTGCTGTGGATCGGCCGCATGGGCGAGGGAGTGCGCCAGAATGCGCTCGCCGAGCGCGTCGGCATCGAAGGCGCGTCGCTGGTCCGCGTGCTCGACGAGCTGGCGGCGGCCGGCCTCGTCAAGCGCGAGCCCGACCCCACCGACCGTCGCGCCAATCTGCTCTACCTCACCGACAAGGGTCGCCAGGTGACCGCCGAAGTCGAAGTCGAACTCAACGAACTGCGTACCCGGGTCTTCGCCGACCTCGACACCGCCGACATCGCAGCCGCCCAGCGTGTCTTCGCCGCCATCAAGCTCGGCCTCGAACGCCTCCCCGGCATGGCGCTGGAACTGACATAGCTCCCGGCGCAGACTGCCGGTCCGCTGTCGGGCGCAGTCCTACGCCGCCACGGTCCGCTGCCTGAGTGCGGCGAAGGAGAACAACTCGATCGGCAATGACGTGGCGCCTTCGAGCGCCAGGTCGGCGAGGATTTCGCCGATGACGCTGGCGAATTTGAAGCCGTGGCCGGAGCAGGGCGAGGCGACGATGATGTCGCGGGTGGTGGGCAGGAAGTCGATCAGGAAGTCTTCGCCCGGCAGCATGGTGTAGCGGCAGGTCACGTAGCGCGTGCCGACCGGCACTACGCCGGGCACCCGCCGGGCCATGAATTCCGCCGTCGCTTCGCGGTCCGCGGCGTCGACCGGCGGGTTGGGCAGTTCGGGATCGATGGGCGCAAAGAAGTGCCCGTGCTTCCCCACCTTCACGCCCTCGCCTAGGTCGGGGAAGCCGAAATAGGTGCCGGTTTCGCCCTCATCGACAAGGAAACCCGGCATGCGGCCAAGCCCGGTGGCGAGTGCATCGCGCGAGGGATACCAGCCGACCACCTGCTTGATCGGCACGGCCAGCCCGGCCAGCGCCGGCACCAGGCCGGTAACGAACGAGCCGGCCGCGACGATCACCTTCCGTGCCGTGTAAGCGCCACGGTCGGAGACCAGCGCGACGCCGTCATCCTCGGGCTCGATCGCCAGCACCCGCTCGTTGAAGCGCAGCACTGCGCCGTCGGCCCCGGCGAGCTTGAGCGCTGCCGTGATCGCCCGCTCGGGCCTGAGGAAACCGCCTTCCGGCTCGAACACGGCAACGTCGCCCTCCCGCATCGCGAAGGCGGGGTAGCGGCTGGTGACCGCGGTGGCGTCGAGCAGTTCATGCGCGATGCCGTGCTCGCGACAGGACTGCAGCACACCGGCCACCACCTTGCTCTCCGGCCGGCCGATCTGCAGGATGCCGGTGAGGGTCAGCAGCGGCTCGGTCGAGCGACGCTCGAGCTCGCGCCATTTCGAATAGGCGCGCCTGAGCAGCGGCACATAATCAGGGTTTTCGAAATAGCCGAGCCGGATCAACCGGCTGTCGCCGTGCGAGGAGCCCCTGTCGTTGAGCGGCCCGAAGCGCTCGATGCCGATGACCCTGGCGCCGCGTGCCGCCAGTTCCGCCACGGCGTGGGCGCCCATGGCGCCAAGCCCGATCACCGCGACGTCGTAAGTTTCCGTCATGTTTCGTCCTGCCGGCAGGGTTCAGGCATGCAGCCCCGAGACGAACTGCCTGAAGCGGTCGGACTTCAACTCGCCGAACACCTGATCGGGCGTTCCGTCGGCCTCGACCAGCCCCTGGTGCAGGAAGACGACCCGGTTGGAGACGTTGCGCGCAAAGCCCATTTCGTGCGTGACCACCAGCATGGTGCGGCCTTCTTCGGCCAGGGCGCGCAGCACGCGCAGCACCTCGCCCACGAGTTCGGGATCGAGTGCCGAGGTCGGCTCGTCGAACAGCATCACCTTTGGCTGCATCGCCAGCGCCCGGGCGATGGCGGCCCGTTGCTGCTGGCCGCCCGACAGGTGCGCCGGATAGAAATTGCGCTTGTCGGCGATGCCGACCTTGTCGAGCAGCGCTTCGGCCTCGGCGACGCATTCGGCCCTCGGTCGCCCAAGCACATGCACCGGGCCCTCGATGACGTTCTGCAGGATCGTCATGTGGCTCCAGAGGTTGAAGTTCTGGAACACCATGCCGAGTTCGGTGCGGATGCGGTCGACCTGCTTCTGGCTCGCCGGCTCCTGGCCGCCGCCGCGGCGGGCGCGCATGACGATGGTTTCCCCCGCGACCGTCACCTCACCTGCGTCCGGGATTTCGAGCAGGTTGATGCAGCGCAGGAAGGTGCTTTTGCCCGATCCGGAGGCACCCAGGATCGAGATTACGTCGCCCTGGTGGGCGTCGAGCGAAATGCCTTTCAGCACCTCGATGCCGCCGAAGGCCTTGCGGATGTCGCGGACCGACAGGGCGGCGGGGGAGCCGTTGGCCGTCATCGCGGCACCTCCGGAAGCTGGACGGGGCCGGCGGCGTGGCCGGGCGGCGCCCCGGGGACGATCGACGCGGGCCGGGCCCTCAGATGGGGAGAAATCCGGTACTCGAGGTAGCCGAGCAGGCGGATGACGACGAAGTTGAGCACGAGATAGATCACTGCCGCGCAGATGAAGACCTCGAAGGTCCGGTAAGTATGGGTGATGATGCGCTGCGCGACGCCCGTGACTTCCCAAACCGTCACGAGGCTTGCGAGCGCCGTCGATTTCATCATCAGGACCATTTCGGTCGAGTAGGCCGGCAGCGCCTGCCGCAGCGCGATCGGGGCGATGATGCGCCGAAACAGCGTCAGCCTCGACATGCCGATCGCCCGGCCGGCTTCGATCTCGCGGCCGGGCACCGCCTGCAGGCCGCCGCGGAAGATTTCGGCCGTGTAGCCCGCTGTGCAAAGGGCGAGCGAAATCACTGCCGAGTTGAAGGGGTCGCGCAGCACCGGCCAGACGATCGAGTGGCGGACTTCGGGAAACTGGCTCAGCCCGTAATAGAGCAGGAACATCTGGATCAGCAGCGGCGAGCCCCGAAACACGAAGATGTACGCGCCTGCCAGCTGGGTCAGCCCCGGCACGCCCCCGACCCTGGCCCAGGTTACGAATACCGCAAGAATGCCACCGATGACGATGCAGCAGAACCACAGCGCCACCGTCAGCGGGGTCACAGCCAGCAACTGCCCCATGGTGTCGGCGAGAAAGGCGAAATCCATGGCTCAGGCCTCGCCGGCCGTGCCGGGGGAGGGGGCTTTCGCCGGCGATCGCGGCTTCGACGGCATGGCACAGGTGTCAGCGGCCATCTCAGCCCCGTCCCAGACTGCCGCGGAAGCTCTTGGCGACACGCCTTTCTGCGGCACCGAAGACGCGGTCGGAGAGCGTGGTGAGCAGCAGGTAGAGCGCCCCGCCGGCGATGTAGAAGGTGAAGTAGAGATGGGTCGAGCCGGCAGCGACCTGGGCCTGGCGCATCAGCTCGGCGAGCCCGGTAACCGATACCAGGGCCGAGTCCTTGAGGCTTAGCTGCCAGACATTGCCCAGTCCCGGCAGCGCGAAGCGCAGCACTTGCGGCGCCACGATGCGGCGGAACCGGACCATTCGCGACATGCCGATGGCGCGCGCCGCCTCTATCTCTCCGTGCGCCACAGCCAGGAATGAGCCGCGGAACACCTCGGCCTGGTAGGAGGCGGAAATCAGCCCGACGCCCACCGCCCCGACCAGAAAGGCCGGCGGGCTGAGGCCGCCCGGCCCGCCGAAGAAGGCGCTGACGGCGCCCACGGCGCGCGAGCCGCCGAAATAGATGAGATAGATGATGAGCAGTTCGGGAATGCCGCGGAACACCGTCGTGTAGGCGTCGCCAACTGCCCGCCATACCCTCGACGGCGAAAGCTTTGCCCAGGCGACGAGCGCCCCCGTCACGGCCCCCACCAGCATCGCCACCAGCGTGACGACGAGCGTCATGACGGCGCCCGTCACCAGCCAGCCACCCCAGCCATTGGGGCCAAAGCCGAGGATGGATAGGTTGAGCATCAGGCGGAGCCCCGGGCGGCCGTTGCGGCCCGGGGAAACATGCCGGCGAGGGTCACTTCTTCGGCGTCACGTCGAGCTTGAACCACTTCTGGCTGAGCTTGCTCACCGTGCCGTCGTCGATCGCGGCCTGGATCGCCTTGTCGAAAGAGGCCTTGAGGTCGGTGTCGGCCTGGCGCAGCCCGAGCCCGATGCCGGGACCCCAGACCGGGCCGGCGATCTGCGGGCCGGTGAGCACCATGTCCTCGTTGCCCGCCGTGGTCAGCGAGGCGCCGAGCGCCGTTTCGTCGTCGAACGTCGCATCGACGCGGCCGGCCACGAGGTCGGCATCCCGCTCGGCAACGGTCTTGTATTCCTTGATGGTGGCGATCGAGCCGAAATTGTCGTCGAGGAACTTGGTGTAGATGGTGGCCGTCTGGACGCCGATCGTCTTGCCTTTGAAGGCATCGAGGAACTTGGCGATCTCGGGCTTGTCATGGGCGGCGTCGCCGGTGAGCGTGACCGACGTGCCGGTGTCGGGCAACTTGGCGAGCGGGCTGTCCTTGAGCGTCGCGAAGCCGACGGGGGTCGAGGCGTAAGGAATGGAGAAGGCGATGACCTTGGCCCGGTCCGGCGTGATCGACAGGCCGTCGAGGATGACGTCAAACTTGTTGGCGTTGAGGCTCTCGATCATGGTGTCCCAGTCATGGGTCAGGAAGGTGCAGGTGAGCTTGGCCCTGCCGCACACGTCCTTCATCAGTTCGATTTCGAACCCGTCGAGCGAGCCGTCGGGGTTGGTCAGGTTCCAGGGGGCGTAGGCCCCTTCGGTGCCGAGGACGACATCCTTGGCCAGGGCAGGGCCACCCGTCAGCGCCAGTGCCGCAACCATCGCCATGGCGACGAACTTCCCGATATTCATTCCTGTCTCCCTGTTGGACGTCGAATTTTGCTGCAGACCATCAAAGTCCGGAAACTTTAGAAAGCACGTTGCGGAAGGCAGCGTCAATTTTTGCGTCACGGAGGCGTCCGTGCGCAATAAATCGCCACGAGGCGGGGGAGTGGTTTTCGGACCGCCGGACAGCCCTCAGGCGCCGTTCGGGTCCGCCGGGCCGTCGACGTAGCGGCGCTGATAGCGTCCGAGCCGCAGATTGGTCAGCAGTTCGTAGCCGATGGTGCCGCAGGCATCGGCCTGCTCGTCGACGCTGATATTGGGGCCGATGATTTCGGCCATTTCGCCCGGCAGCGGAATCTGGTCGCCGAGGTCGGTGATGTCGACCGTCACCTGATCCATCGAAATCCGCCCGACGATCGGCACCACCCTGCCGCGCACCGCCACCTTGCCGCCCGGGCGCGTGTTGGTGCCCGATAGCGAGCGGAGGACGCCATCGCCATAGCCGAGCCCGAGGATCGCGAGCCGGCTGTCGCGAACCAGCGTGTAGCTCGCCCCATACCCCACCGCCTCGCCGGTCCGCGCCGTCTTGACTTGCAGGATCGGCGCCTCGAGCGTCACGACGCGCGACATGGGATTGCGCCGGCCCGCCACCGCCCGGCCGCCGAACAGCGCGATGCCCGGCCTGACCATGTGGAAATGGGCATCGCGGATGGTCATCATGCCGGCGGAATTGGAAAGCGAAGCCGGAATGCCGGGAAAGTGCTGCAGCACCGACTGGAACAGGGCCAACTGCACCCGGTTCATCTCGTGGCTCGGCTGGTCGGCACAGGCGAAATGGCTCATCACCATCTGCGGCGCAAAGCCGAGTTCGGCGATGCGCTCGCGCACGATTTCAGTCTCGGAGAGGCGGAAGCCCATGCGATTCATGCCGGTGTCGAAATGCAGCGCCGCCGGCAGGGCCTCGTTGCGCTTGAGACAGACCGCCAGCCATTCCTCGAGCATCGACGCCGACGACAGGCACGGCATTAGCCGGTCCCCGACATAGGCGTTCGCCGCCCCCGGATAGAGCCCGCTCAGGATGAAGATGTGGGCGTCGGGTAGCACCGACCGCACTGCCATGCCCTCATCGACCGTGGCCGTGAAGAAGAACCGGGCCCCTGCCGCGTGCAGCGCTTCCGACGCGGCAACGATGCCGGTGCCATAGGCATCCGCCTTCACCACCGCGCCGCACAGCGCACCGGATGAGACTTTTTCGAGCGCGCGCCAGTTCCGGGCCAGCGCCGACAGGTCGATGGTGAGCCGCGGCCCCAGCCCCGCATTGGGGATTCTCAGCATCCCTAGTCCATCCGCTCTGGCAGATAGTCTTCCCGTGCCAGGTTAGAAAAGCGCGTCAGATTCGCCTCGAAGGATAGCTGGACCGTGCCGGTAGGACCATGGCGCTGCTTACCGATAATCACTTCGGCGCGGCCATGCACCTTTTCCATCTCGCCCTGCCAGGCGAGGTGCTCGGGCGTCCCCTCCTTGGGCTCCTTGTTCTTGAGATAGTACTCTTCGCGATAAACGAACAGCACAACGTCGGCGTCCTGCTCGATCGAGCCGGATTCGCGCAGGTCGGAGAGCTGCGGGTGCTTGTCGTCGCGGTTTTCCACCTGGCGGCTGAGCTGGCTCAGCGCGATGATCGGCACGTCGAGTTCCTTGGCCAGCGCCTTGAGCGTGGTGGTGATCTCAGTCAGCTCCTGCACGCGGTTTTCGCTGGCCTTGCGGCCCGAGCCGGACAACAACTGCAAATAATCGATGACCAGCAGGTCGAGGCCCTTCTGCCGCTTCAGCCGGCGCGCCCGGGCCGCCAACTGCGAGACGGCGAGGCCGCCCGTGTCGTCGATATAGAGCGGAATCTGCGACATCAGGTTGGACGTTTCCACCAGGTGCGAGAACTGGCTCTCGTGGATGTTGCCTCGCCGGATGTCGGATGAGGAGATCCCCGACTGTTCGGCGAGGATACGCGTCGCCAATTGCTCGGCGCTCATTTCGAGGCTGAAGAAGCCGACGATGCCCCCGTCCTCGGTCTTGCGGTGGCCATCGGGCGTGGTGCCGCCACGCCAGGTCCGGGCGACGTGGAAGGCGACGTTGGTCGCAAGCGAGGTCTTGCCCATGGCGGGGCGGGCGGCGAGGATGATCAAGTCGGAGCGCTGCAGGCCACCCATCAGCCGGTCGAGATGGGCGAGGCCGGTGGCGGTACCGGAGAGCGTCCCGTCGCGCTTGAAGGCTTCGGCGGCCATCTCGATGGCAGCGGCAGTCGCCGCGTTGAAGCCCTGGAAGCCGCCGTCGTAACGGCCCTTTTCGGCCAGCTCGAAGAGCTGCTTTTCCGCCCCTTCGATCTGCTTGGGCGCGGTCTCCTCGACATCGGAATCGTAGGCGGTCGATACCATCTCCTCGCCGATCTCGATCAGCTTGCGTCGGATGGCGAGGTCGTAGACCGTCTGCCCGTAATCGGCAGCGTTGATGATGGTGGTCGCCTCGGCGGCCAGCCGCGCCAGATACTGCGACATGGTCACGTCGGCGACGAGGTTCTCGGGCAGGAAGGTCTTGACCGTGACGGGCGTCGCCGCCTTGCCGGCGCGCACGATCTTGCCGATCACCTCGTAGATGTCGCGGTGGATCGGCTCGTAGAAGTGCTCGCCCATCAGGAAGTCGGAAACGCGGTAGAAGGCCTCGTTGTTGACCAGGATGGCGCCCAGCAGCGCCTGTTCGGCTTCCACGTTCTGCGGCGCCAGCCGAAAGCTCTTCTCATCCCCGTTCTGGTGCAACCGCGTGACGTTGTCGGCCATGAATCCTGAGTCTTCCTTTCCAGACGTTAAGGTTGTCTTAACCCTCCGGTGGCTCCCCGGATACCCGCCGCATCGATGACGTGATCGGGCGGCGCGGCGCATCAGGGATTGCGGGGATAACCTCCACCAAGCCCTCAGTCACCCCCTTGCGCTGCGGGCGAGCCGCTGCCTTCCGACTCGGCCTCACCGGCCCTCTTCGGCATCGAGGTACTGGATGACGCGCCGGAGCATTTCAAGGAACGTCTCGCGCTCTTCGGGGGAGAGGGGGCTGAGCCCGAGGGCGTTGGTGTGCCCGGCCGCCTGCAGGGCCTGCCCCGCCCGCTGCTGGCCGAGCGGCGTCAACGCGACGAGCGCACTGCGGCGATCGGCCGGGTCGGGCGTGCGCTCGATGAGGCCGTCACGCTCCATCCGGGCGAGCGTATTGGCCATGGTCGGCTGTTCGACCGCCGCCCAGTGCGCCAGTTCCTTCTGCGTCTGCGCGCGCCCGTCGATCAGGGCGAAGAACACCGGCATGCTGCCGGCGCTGCTGCCCGCGAGGCGGCGCTCCAGCGCGCGGGTGAACAGCCGGGCCGCCCAGTTGACGAGATAGCCGGCCGACTGTTCGCGGCGATACCGATCATCCATAGCTTGCTATCCAAACACATAGTGTGCTATGTAATCACGCGTCGACGCTGATGACAAGGAGATCGGCCCATGTCCCTCAAGAGCAGTTCGACGCGCTATGGCAGCGTCGCCATCCTGTTGCACTGGTCGGCGGCGCTCGGCGTGGTGCTCGCCTGGCTGGCCGGCTTCACCGTCGCCGACCTGCTGCCGCAGGGAACCGGGGCGCCGCTTCTCGTGGCGCACATCGTACTGGGCCTGCTCGTCTTCGCGCTGACGCTGCTGCGCATCGTCTGGTGGGTGGCGCTCGACCGCCGCCCGGCCGAAGTCGCTGGGCAGCCGGGCTGGCAGGCGTGGCTGGCGCGGGCCGTGCACATCTGCCTCTATGTCCTGCTGCTGATGATGGCGAGTTCGGGCATCGTCACGCTCGTGCTCTCGGGCGCCGTCCCGACGCTGCTTGCCGGCGGCCCGGTACCCGATTTCTCCCAGCTCATCCCACGCGTCGCGCACGGGGTGATGGCCAAGCTCCTGCTCGTGCTGCTGGTGCTCCATGTCGGCGCCGCGCTCTACCACCAGCTGGTGCGCCGCGATCACCTGCTGGCCAGGATGGGTATCGGCAGCTAGCGGCGCCTGCACGGCTTCCTTAACCGGGGCCGTGCTTAGCTCCGGGGCCTGAGCCCGGAGGCCTCTTTGCCGATCCTGCGTCCACTCGCTTTCGTCCTGGCCGCTCTGCTGGCCTGGCCCGAGGGAGCCTCGGCCGGGCCGCTCCATCTCACCGATAGCCAGAAGCTCAAGGCGATGGATTTCGCCATGCACGATGCGGTCTTCACTCTGTTCCACGAAAGCGCGCACCTGCTGATCGGCGAACTCGACCTGCCGGTGCTCGGCAAGGAGGAGGATGCCGCCGACTCCTTTGCCGTCGTCGAAATGCTGCGCACGATCGGCGACAAGCCGGAGCGCATCGCGACGCTCAAGGACATCGCCAACGACTGGTACTATTCCTCGCTGAGCGAAACTGCCGACGACCTCGCCACCTATGACGAGCACAGCTCGGACATCGAGCGCGCCAACGCCATGGTCTGCTTGATGGTCGGCGCCGACCCCGACGACTTCAAGGCCACCGCCGACGAGTTCGGGCTCGATGCGGACGACGAGGAGAACTGCGTCGATACCTACGGGCAGGCGGCTGCCTCATGGGACGCCGAACTGGCCCCGCATCGCGCCACCGGCGCCACTGCACCGATTACGGTCAAGTATGAGGACGCCGGACCCTTCCAGAACTTTGCCGATGAGCTGAAGAAGCGGCAGATTCTCGAGCACGCCGCCGCGGCGATCGGAACCGCCTATGCGATGCCCAATCCCCTGTCGATCATCGCCGGGCAATGCACGGGTGACGATCTCGACAGCGGCGCCACCTACGATGCGGACAGCCACACCATCACGTATTGCTACCAGCTGACGCGGGACGAGTACCAGCTCGATGCCGACAACGCTTTTTCGCGTCGTCCCGGCAAGTCGAAGTAAAAGGAGACCCGCCTGTCGGGGGCCCGGTATGCCGGCTCGCACCGCCGGAAAGCAAAAGGCCGGGCAACTGGCCCGGCCTTTTCGAAATCGTCTGGAGATGGCTTATTCGCCGTCGAAGGCGTCGGAGGCAGCAGAGCCCGCTTCGGCCTGGCCGGCAGCGAATTCCTCGGCTGCTTCGTCGTCGAAGGTGGGCACAGTGAGGTCTTCACCCGCCGCCTGACGGTTCGCTTCGTCCTCGGAACGGGCGACGTTGACGGTGATGTTGACCGCCACTTCGGCGTGGAGGTTGAGCGGCACCGTGTGGAGGCCCACGGTCTTGATCGGATCGGCGAGGTTGACCTGCGAGCGCGCCACGGTGAAGCCCTCGGCGGCCAGCGCGTCGGCGACGTCGCGCGAGGAGACCGAACCATAGAGCTGGCCCGTTTCGCCGGCCTGGCGGATCATCACCACCGACTTGCCGTTGATGCCCTGCGCGATCCCGGCGGCGGCCTCGCGGCGCTCCTGGTTGCGCTGTTCGATGATGTGGCGCTCGGATTCGAAGCGCTTGCGGTTCGCTTCCGTGGCGCGAAGTGCCTTGTGCTGCGGCAGGAGGAAGTTGCGGGCGAACCCGTCCTTCACCGTCACCTCGTCGCCGATGTGGCCCATGCGGCCGACGCGCTCGAGCAGAATGACTTTCATTTTCAGTTCCTTATGCTGTCCCGCGAGTGTCCGCGGTTAGGGGCGCCGGACCATCCGGCGCCTCAACGAAAGTGGGATCGGGTTCCGTAACCCGCCTCAGTTCACCGCATACGGCATGATGCCGATGAAGCGGGCGCGCTTGATCGCCTGGGCGAGCACGCGCTGCTTCAGCGCCGACACCGCGGTGATGCGCGACGGCACGATCTTGCCGCGCTCGGAAACGTAGCGCTGCAGCAGCCGCACGTCCTTGTAGTCGATCTTGGGCGCGTTGGGGCCCGAGAACGGGCAGGTCTTGCGGCGGCGCTGGAACGGACGGCGCGCCTGGGTAGTGGTGAGATCACGAATGGCCATTGCTCTTATCCTTCAGCCCGAACTCAGAAACGGCGCGGACGGCGTTCGCCGCCGAACCGGTCGCCGCGATCCCCGCGGTCGGGACGGCCGCCACGCTCGCCATCGCGATCGTCACGGTCGCGCTTCTGCATCATGGCGGACGGGCCTTCTTCGAGCTCGTCGACGCGGATGGTCATGAAGCGCAGGATGTCTTCGCTGATGCGCATCTGGCGTTCCATCTCGGCGACCGCGGCGTGCGGGGCGTCGATGTTGAGCAGGGTATAGTGCGCCTTGCGGTTCTTGCGGATGCGGTAGCTGAGGGTCTTGATGCCCCAGTACTCGTTCTTGGTCACCTTGCCGCCGCCCTGGCTCAGGACGTCGGTGAACTGGGTGGTCAGTTCTTCCACCTGCTGGGCGGAAACATCCTGCCGCGCCAGAAAGATATGCTCGTAGAGGGCCATGAGGCGCCTTCTCCTTGGTTGCTTCAACCTTGCATCGCTGGCGCGGAGCCCCTCTGAAGCCTAGGAAAGGCGACAAAGCAGTCTTCTAAAGAGCGGGAACACGGGAGGGCGGGCTTTCACCCTGGCTTGCCGAAAGAGACGCCAAACCCCTCCGTTCAGCCCCCGGCCAAACGAATGCGCGGCTCACATAGGCTTAAACGGCGGCAATGGCAAGGCCGCCCGGACCACCCTCCCGCCCGCGGGAGAGGTGGCCTGGTAAGGCCGGGTGAGGGGGCGGCCCTACTTGGGGCCCGCTATCGCACTTGCCGTTGGCCAGGCCGGTTCTGGCCAAAAACCCCACCCCATCCCTCCCCGCAAGAGGGAGGGAGACGATGGGGCGCGGCCTTTCCACAAATTCTCCCTCCCCCTTGCGGGGAGGGATGGGGTGGGGGTGCTCTGTCAGGCAGAGCATGGCCAAATCCGATGTCCCCTTCTCGCACCAGAACGAAATCCGACCCCGCGGCCTTGCCCCATCCCCGGCCGAGGCATAGCTCTGCACGGTACACCGAAAGAACACCGCATGACCCAGCCCCCCATCACCCGCGCCTCGATCGACGCCGCCGCGGAGTTGATCCGCCCCTTTATTCGCGAGACGCCGATCATCGAAATTGCCGCGTCCGATATCGGCCTCGACGGCGCCCCCATCATCTTCAAGCTCGAGTTCATGCAGCGGTCGGGGACGTTCAAGGCGCGCGGCGCTTTCTACAACCTGCTGACCCGCGGGGGGCCGGGGCAGGGCGTGGTCGCGGCCTCCGGCGGCAACCATGGCGCTGCAGTGGCCTACGCAGCGCAAAAGCTCGACCGGCCGGCCCACATCTTCGTGCCCTCGATCTCCTCGCCGGCCAAGATCGCCAAGATCAAGGCAGCGGGCGCCGAGGTGCATGTGGGCGGTGCCGTTTACGCCGAAGCGCTGCGGATCAGCGAGGACTGGATCGCCCGGACCGGTGACATGCCGGTCCATGCCTACGACCAGCCCGAAACGCTGATCGGCCAGGGCACCGTTGCCGCCGAGTTGCGCCGGCAGGCGCCCGAGGCCGAAACGCTGTTGGTGTCGGTGGGCGGTGGCGGTCTCATCGGCGGCATCGCGGCCTATTACCGCAACGATATCAAGGTCATCGGAGTCGAACCGGAACGAGCGCCGACATTGCGGCGGGCGCTCGATGCGGGAGCGCCGCTCGACGTGGCCGTCTCCGGCCTTGCGGCTGACAGCCTGGGCGCCGCCCGCCTCGGCGGCAACGTCTACCCGATCGTGCGGGAGTTCCTCGCCGATGCGCTGCTCGTTACCGATGACGAAATCCGCGCCGCGCAACGCGCCTTGTGGGACACGCTGCGCGTCGTCGTCGAGCCCGGCGGGGCAGCCGCGTTCGCCGCCCTGCTCAGCGGGCGATATCGACCGGGCGCGAGCGAACGAGTCGCCGTGCTGCTTTGCGGCGCCAATACCACCGCGGTCGATTTCGGCTGAGCGATCAGGTGTCGACGGCCGCCTCAGGCAGCCGCTTTGGCACCGGGAAGCCCTCGGCCTCGAGCAGCGCCGCGATCGAAGGCGTTATCTCGCGGCAGCCGCAGTTGAGCGTGTGTTCATAGTGCCAGGTGGCCCGCTGGTGTGGCGTCGGCTTGGCCGGCATGCGATTGGCCTCGTGCCAGGCCCGGTTGATCTTGCCCATCGGTGCCTCCGTTTGGTCGCGAGGCTAATGTAGCCCGCAGGGCCGTCGTTGCGGCAAGTCAATCTGCCAGTCGCGTCCGACAATACGGCGGCGGGGGAAGAAACCGGCCGGGTTCTTGCCAGTCGCGCCACGGCGCGACATACACACGGCCCAGCAAACGGGCGCACCGGCCGGGAGGCAGAACGATGACCAAACGTGCATTCACGTTTCCAGGCCAGGGTAGCCAGGCCGTCGGCATGGGCAAGGACCTGGCGCAAGACTTTCCCGAAGCGCGGGCGGTGTTCGACGAGGTCGATGCGGCCCTCGGCCAGAAGCTGTCGCAATTGATGTTCGAGGGCCCGGACGATGCGCTGCGCCTCACCGAGAACGCCCAGCCGGCGCTGATGGCCGTGAGCCTTGCGGTGGTGCGGGTACTGGAGGCGCGCGGCGTCTCCGTTGCCACCCACGCCGCGTTCGTCGCCGGGCATTCGCTCGGCGAATATTCCGCCCTCTGCGCCGCGGGCGCCTTCACCATTGCCGACACGGCGCGGCTGCTGAAGCTGCGCGGCCAGTCGATGCAGCAGGCCGTGCCGGTGGGGCAGGGGGCGATGGCGGCCATTCTCGGCCTCGACCTCGAAGCAGTCGAGCGGGCGGCAGCCGACGGCTCGGACGGTGAAATCTGCGCCGTCGCCAACGACAACGCTCCCGGACAGGTGGTGATTTCGGGCCATGTCGGCGCCGTCAATCGCGCCATCGAACTCTGCAAGGCCGCGGGCGCCAAGCGGGCCCTGCCGCTGCCGGTCAGCGCGCCGTTTCATTGCCCGCTGATGCGCCCGGCGGCCGATGCCATGGCCGAGGCGCTCGACCGCGTTGCGATGCGGGCGCCCGTCGTGCCGCTGGTCGCCAATGTGCTGGCCCGGCCGATTACCGACCCGGCCGAAATCCGCAAGCGGCTGGTCGAGCAGGTGACGGGCATGGTCCGCTGGACCGAAAGCGTCGCCTGGCTCGCCGGCGAAGGCGGCGTGACGCAATTGCTGGAACTGGGCGCCGGCAAGGTCCTCTCGGGCCTCGCCAAGCGCATCGCGCCGGACGTCGCCACGGCTTCGATCGGTGCGCCGGCGGATGTGCAAGGGTTCTTGGCCACGCTGGCGTCCTAGGCCCGTGGTTCGACAGGCTCACCATGAGGGTGGAGAATGTCATGGCCGAGCCGGGCACCGACGGTGTCGCATGACGAGCGGTGGTGCAAACGGCCCACAATTGAATCAGTCTCTGACAAGGAGCCGATAAATGTTTGATCTCACCGGCAAACGCGCCTTGGTGACCGGTGCCAGCGGTGGCATCGGCGGGGCCATCGCCAAGGCGCTGGCCGGCGCCGGCGCCAGGCTCGCGCTGTCGGGCACACGCGTCGAGGCGCTGGAGCAGGTCGCGGCGGAAATCGGCGGCGCGGCCATCCTGCCGTGCAACCTCGCCGACCTCGCGGCCGTCGACCAGCTCGTCGGCCAGGCCGATAAGGCGCTCGGCGGGCTCGACATTTTGGTCAACAATGCCGGCCTCACCCGCGACAACCTCTTCATGCGCATGAAGGACGACGAGTGGGACCAGGTGATCGCGGTCAACCTGACGGCGACCTTCCACCTGAGCCGGGCCGTGCTGCGCGGCATGATGAAGCAGCGTTTCGGCCGCATCATCAACATCTCGTCGGTGGTCGGGGTTTCGGGCAATCCGGGGCAGGGCAACTATGCCGCCTCGAAGGCCGGCATCATCGGCATGGGCAAGGCCCTGGCGCAGGAAGTCGCCTCCCGCAACATCACGGTCAACGCCATCGCACCGGGCTTCATCACTTCCGCCATGACCGATGCGCTCGATGACAAGCAGCGCGACGCCATCCTCGGCAAGGTGCCCGCCGGCCGGCTGGGCACCGCCGAGGAGGTGGCGGCGTGCGTCGTGTTCCTCGCCAGCGATGCGGCCGGCTATGTCACCGGCCACACCCTCAACGTCAATGGCGGCATGCTGATGCTCTGAGGCTGCAGGGCCCGGACCGGCAGCCGCGAGCATCCTCGACGCGTGCAGCGAGCTCTAGAGTCCCTGGCCGCCCGAGACTTCGATCCGCTGCCCGGTGACCCAGTGATTGGCGTCGTCGAGGAGGCTCGCGACCATTGGCCCGATGTCGTCGGCCACGGCCACCCGGCCGAGGGCCGTGACCGAGGCCAGCATCTTCTGCATGTCCGGGCTGTTGCGGATGCGGCCGCCGCCGAAATCGGTCTGCACCGCGCCGGGCGCCACGACGTTGACCGTGATGCCGCGCGGCCCGAGTTCCTTGGCCATGTAGCGGGTCATCGTCTCGACCGCTGCCTTCATCGCGCCGTAGACCGACGAACCCGCGAGCGTCATCCGTGCCAGACCGCTCGAGATATTGACGATCCGGCCGCCGTCCGAGAGCAGCGGCAGGAGCTTCTGGGTAAGGAAGAACACGCCCTTGAAGTGGATGGAATAGACAGCATCCATCTGCTCCTCGGTGGTGTCGGTGATCGCGGCGTAGAGGGCGGTGCCGGCGTTGTTGACGAGATAGTCGAAGCTGTCGCGGCCCCAGGTTTGCTGCAGAGCCTGCTGCACGTGCGTGGCGAATGCCTCAAACCCGGCGGTCTGGCTCGCGTCGAGCTGCAGCGCCACTGCCTTGCGGCCGAGCGCGACGATTTCCGCCACGGCGCTCCGCGCTTCAGCCTCGTTGGTGTTGTAGGTGATGATGAGATCGACGCCGCGCGCCGCAAGGTGAAGGGCGGTGCTCCGCCCGAGCCCGCGGCTGCCCCCGGTGACGAGGGCGATGCGGGGCGATGAAGTGAGTTCGATGGACATGGTACTGACATCCTGTTTGGGATGCCCCTGAGTTAGGCAAGCTCGGCGCCGGGCGCGCGCCCAAAGCTGGCGAGTTCTTGCCTAATCCTCCAGCGCCATTGTCGAGCCGAGCCGGACTACCTATTCCATAGCCCGGCGCATCGGCGCGACTTCGGGAAAGGCGCATCCATGACTGAAGCTTTGAGGCAGGCAGTCGAGCGGCAGCTGGCCGGACTTGCCGGCGACGGTGCGCTCGAGATGGCCGTACCGGGCCTCATCCTGATGCGCTCGACGCACGCCGCCATTCCGCGCAAGCCCAGAGTGTACCGGCCATCGCTCTGCCTCGTGCTGCAGGGGGCCAAGGAAGTGGCGTTCGGCGACCAGGTCTGCCGCTATGGCGAGATGCAGGCGCTCGTGGTGAGCCTCCACGTCCCTGCCTCGGGCCGTGTGGTCGAGGCCAGCCCCGCCCGACCCTATGTTGCCGTCAACCTCGAACTCGATGCCGGGCTGATGTCAGAAGTCATGGCCGAACTCGACATGCCTCGGATCGAGGGAGCTGCGTCCGGCGCCGGCCTCTTCGTCGCCGATGTCGATGGTGCGTTGGCCGATGCGTTCGACCGCCTGCTGCGGCTGCTCGACACGCCTGCCGCGCTGCCGGTGCTGGGTCGGCAGACATTGCGCGAAATCTACTTCTGGCTCCTGACCGGTCCGCACGGCGCCGCCATTGCCCGGCTCTCGACGCCCGAAGGGGACGCGCAGCGGATCGGCCGGGCGCTGCGGTTGCTGCGCGAAAACTTCGACCAGCCGATCCGCGTCGTCGAACTGGCGCGCCTCGCCAACATGAGCTCCTCTTCCTTCCACCAGCATTTCAAGGCGCTGACCGCCATGACGCCGCTGCAATACCAGAAGCAGTTGCGGCTGATCGAGGCGCGGCGCCTCATCTCGGCGGATGCCTCGAGCATCGCGGGAGCTGCCTATCGGGTGGGCTACGAAAGCCCGTCACAGTTCAGCCGCGAGTATGCGCGCATGTTCGGGGAGCCGCCGCGGCGCCATGCCATGACCCAGCGCGCCGCCCTTTGAGGCTCAGGTTCGCCGCCCGCTGAAATGGGGTGGGGACAACCCCCAAAGGCCCGGAATTCCGGGCTGTCGGCCATATAGCTAATACGAATAAAGTGTGCTAATGGCCCGCGTTCCTCGCTGCCGAGTATCTCTTGCGGGGGGATGCGAGCCCGCCTAGAGTCCCCGCGGGCCCAGAGAATTTTGCCGGTTCACATTCGCGTGACCGGCGCCAAAAACAACCGCAACTGGTTTGGTGAAAGGGAAGTGTACCATGACCGATGTCGCTGATCGCGTCCGGAAGATCGTCGTCGAGCACCTCAATGTCGATCCGGAGAAGGTCACGGAAAAGGCGAGCTTCATCGATGATCTGGGCGCCGACTCCCTCGACCAGGTCGAACTGGTGATGGCCTTCGAGGAAGAATTCTCGGTCGAGATCCCGGACGACGCCGCCGAGTCGATTCAGACTTTCGGCGATGCGGTGAGCTTTCTGACCAAGGCCACGAGCTGACCGGCACTTAGGTAGGGCCGTCAGCATGGAACTGCGCCGCGTCGTCATCACTGGGATGGGGATCGTCAGCCCGCTGGGCTGTGGGGTCGAGGCCACCTGGGCAAATCTGCTCGCCGGCAAGAGCGGCGCCAAGCGCATCGACGACTTTCCGATCGACGATATTTCCTGTCAGATCGCCTGTCGGGTGCCGCTGGGCGACTACGCGGAAGGAAAGTTCAATCCCGACGAATGGATGGATGTGAAGGAGCAACGCAAGGTTGACCCCTTCATCATCTACGGCATGGCCGCCGCGGCGCAGGCCATCGCCGACGCCGGGGTCGAGCCGAAGACCGACGAAGAGCGCGAGCGCACCGGCGTGCTGGTCGGCTCGGGCATCGGCGGCATCGGCACCATCTACGACGCTTCGGTGACGTTGCATGAGAAGGGGCCGCGGCGTATCAGCCCGTTCTTCATCCCGGGCCGCATCATCAACATGGCGTCGGGCAACATTTCGATCCGCTTCGGCCTCAAGGGGCCCAACCATTCCGTGGTGACGGCCTGTTCCACCGGCGCGCATGCGATTGGCGACAGCTGGCGCATCATCGCCATGGGCGATGCCGACGTGATGGTGGCGGGCGGAGCTGAATCGCCCGTCAACCGGCTGTCGATGGCTGGCTTCGCCTCGTGCCGGGCGCTCTCGACGGCGTTCAATGACCAGCCCGAAAAGGCCTCGCGTCCCTATGACAAGGATCGCGACGGTTTCGTCATGGGCGAGGGCTCTGGCGTCGTGGTGCTCGAGGAATACGAGCGGGCCAAGGCCCGCGGCGCCAAGATCTATGGAGAGGTGGTCGGCTACGGCATGTCGGGCGACGCCTATCACATCACCGCGCCGTCGCCGGACGGCGATGGCGGCTATCGCTGCATGCAGATGGCCCTGAAGCGGGCCGGCATTTCGCCCGCCGATATCGACTACATCAACGCGCACGGCACCTCGACACCGCTCGGCGACGAGATCGAGCTGGGCGCCGTCACTCGACTGCTCGGCAATGCCGCCGCCGGCGTGGTGATGAGTTCCACCAAGTCGGCCACCGGGCACTTGCTGGGTGCCGCCGGCGCCATCGAGGCGATTTTTTCCCTGCTCGCGATGCGTGACAATGTCGCGCCGCCGACCATCAACCTCGACAATCCGTCCGTTGCCACGCCGATCAATCTGGCGCCGTGGCAGCCGGTGAAGAAGCAGATCGACGTGGCGCTTTCCAACTCCTTCGGGTTCGGCGGCACCAACGCTTCGCTGATCTTCTCGCGCGTCGCCTGACGAGACGGCGCGCGGAATTTAGGGACAAGCTCCGGACGGGTCGCGGCGATCTCTTGTTTTTGCTCCATTCCCTGAAACAATAGCCCGCACCCAAAGGGGATTCTCGCGCAATGGCCGAACGACAGCAGAAAAGGGCCAGGCAGCGTCGCGGCTTCGTCGACGTCATCAACGCGCTGCTGACCTTGATTGTGCTCGCCGTGCTGGTGGCCGGCGCGCTGGCCCTATACGGCGCCCATACCTTCTACGCGGCCGGCCCGATAACCGCGGACACCTCGTTCACGGTGGAGCGGGGTAACAGCATCGGCGTCGTGGCCGACAGGCTCGAGACCCAGGGGCTGATCGACAACCGCTACATCTTCCAGATCGGCGCGCTGGCGATGAAGAAGCAGGGGGCGCTCAAGACCGGGTCCTACAAGCTCGCCGCCGGCGCCTCGATGTACGACGTGATCAAGACGCTGACCGAGAGCAAGCCGATCATGCTGGCGGTGACGGTCCCCGAGGGCTTTACCGTCGCCCAGGTCGTCGATCGCCTGAAGAGCAACGACAAGTTGACCGGAGATATCACCTCGACGCCCGAAGAAGGCTCGATCCTGCCCGATACGTATGATTTCGACCCCGGCGCCACCCGGCAATCGGTGCTCGATCGCATGCAGGCGGCCATGACCGCCAAGCTCGCGCAGATCTGGCAGGAGCGCGACCCGCTGGTGCCGCTGCAATCGCCCGACGAACTGGTGACGCTGGCTTCGATCGTCGAGAAGGAAACCCCGGTGCCGAGCGAGCGGGCCCGCATCGCCGCCGTCTACTACAACCGGCTCGCCAAGCACATGCGGCTGCAGTCCGACCCCACCGTGGTCTATGGCATCACCAAGGGCGCCGGCCCCGGCGGCCGTGCCCCGACCCGGGCCGAGCTCGACCAGAAGACCGCCTACAACACCTACCAGATCGAGGGCCTGCCGCCCGGGCCGATCGCCAATCCGGGTCTCGACGCACTCACCGCCGCGGCGCACCCGGACAAGGACCCGAACGTCTACTTCGTCGCCGTGAGCCTCAATCCCAAGGACGGGCACCTGTTCTCGGCTACCTACGCCGAGCATCGGAAGAATGTCGCCAAGCTGCGGGCCGTCGAAAAGGCGCAGGCGGCGGCCGACGCAGAGGCCGATGCCGATGCCGCCAAGGACCAGATGGAGGAGCAGGCGGCTGCGTCGGCGGGCGATCCCACGGTCGGCGCCGATGGCAATCCTGCGCCCGGCCCCGCCGCCGGCAATTCCGCCCCGGCTGCGCCTGGTGATGCCGCCAGCACCCCCGCCGCAGGCAGCACCGCCACACCTCCGGCAAGCCCGGATGCGTCGGCCGCCGCTCCGGCCGCTCCCGCTGCCGACAGCAGCGCCTCCCCGGCCGCCGGCGATGCGAACGCACCCATTCCGATGCCCGCCGACCAGCGGCCGACGGCCGGCGATTCGACGACAACACCCGCCACCACGGCGCCTGCCGCCACCGAGGCGCCGGCCGCCCCGGCCAAGCCAAAGCCGGCGACCAAGCCCAAACCGCCGGCCGCGGACACGTTCGGCGGCTGACGGCGGCGTTCCAGGGAACATGAGATGAGCGTGCCGATCGGCAGCATGACCGGCTATGCCCGCGCCTCCGGCGCCGTCGGCGGCACCAGTTTCACCTGCGAGGTGAAGACGGTGAACGGGCGCGGGCTGGATGTGCGCCTGCGCCTCTCCTCTGGGCTCGACGAACTAGAAGCCGAGCTTCGCCGCCGCATCGGGCAGGCGGTGAGCCGGGGGTCGGTGACCCTGACGCTCGATGTCGATCGCGGCAGCGCCGGCGGCGAAATCGTCGTCAACGGCGCCGTGCTCGAAACCGTGCTGGCCGAACTCGATCGCCTGTCGCACCGCCTCGAGGCCCAGGCGCCGCGGCTCGACGGCATCCTGGCGCTGAAGGGCGTGCTGGTCGAGC
>Ga0209233_1000441_pt1 | contig 28814 bp, 22 predicted proteins | sample AraplaCL_Cvi_mCL_FD_184269 | JGI IMG/M metagenome (GOLD analysis project Ga0209233, IMG submission 184269) | Arabidopsis root microbial communities from the University of North Carolina, USA - plate scrape CL_Cvi_mCL (SPAdes) (version 2) | ecosystem: Host-associated > Plants > Roots > Endosphere...
GGGCCGAAATGTGGGAGCTCGATACCCAGCTCAGCCGGGATGGCGTGTGCATGGTCAGCCATGACGACCACCTGCTGCGCGTCTTCGGTATCGACGCCCGAATTTCCGAGCTGACGGCGGACGCCATTCAGAGCCTCCCGGGGGCTGCGGTGCCACGCTTCGAGGAGGTCGCGGCGCTGGCGCGAGAGGTCGGGGCGGGCCTCTATGTCGAACTCAAGGCCGCCGGCACCGGCCGGCTCGCCTGGGACGAACTCGCCCGCCACGGGCAGCGCTTTGCGGCCCTGGGCTCCTTCAATACCGCCTTCGTCCGCGAACTGCGGGATGCCTATTGCCCCTACCCGCTCTCGGTGCTGGTTCGGGTCGGGGCCGACCCGCATGCTGCCGGAGACACCTGCGGCGCCGACATGCTGCACCTCTGCTGGGAATCGGCGGGAGCGCGCCCGCAGGACCTGGTGACCGAAGACCTGCTGGCGCGCGCCTTCGCCGCCAATCGCGAGATCGTGCTCTGGCACGAAGAGCGGCCGCCGATCATCGCCGACCTGCTCGAGTTGCCGGTGCTTGGGATCTGCTCCGACCGGCCGGACCTGCTGAAGCCAAAGTCTCCTGCAATCGGCGGATGACCGGCCGGCTTGCCGGGGCACAATTGGCGGCCTCGTGCGACTGTGTCGTTTGCCGGCGACGTCGGTTCGCCGGCAGCGAATTTCCCATTGCAATCGGTCGCAAACAGGCGCCTCCTGACGTCTGTCATAAAAGTGTCATATTCCGGGACGGTGCTGGGACCAAAGGCCTGAAGGCGAATGAATTTCTACTCCATCCTGCTGCACTTGGCAGGCGCGATAATGCTGCTGCTCTGGGCGGTCCGCATGGTGCGGACGGGCGTCGAGCGTTCCTGCGAGCCGGCGCTCAGGCGCGCCCTCAGGGAGGGCAAGAACGGCTGGCTGCGCGCGGCAGCGATCGGCGCCGGCGTCGCGGCGCTGTTGCAGAGTTCGACGGCCGTCGGCGTGCTGGCCGCCGGTTTCGCCGGCGCGGGAGTAGTGACCGTCGCCACCGGTATCGCCATGCTGCTCGGCGCCGATGTCGGCTCCGCCCTGGTGGTTCAGGTGCTGACGGTCAATGTCGGCTGGGCCGTGCCCGTGCTGCTGATTGCCGGGGGATTGCTGTTCCTCAAGGGCACGAGCCGGCCGCTGCGCCAGGCCGGTCGCATCCTGATGGGAATTGCGCTCATCTTCGTGGCGCTGGGGATGATCAACGACGCGACCGTGCCGCTCCGCGACAGTCCCGAACTGCCGGCGGTCGTCGCTTACCTGCGGGGCGATTTCCTCACCGCCTTCCTCATCGGCGCGGCGTTCACCTGGTTGGTGCATTCGAGCGTCGCCTCGGTGCTGCTGACGGTGACGCTCACCGCGCAAGGTCTGATTCCGGCTGAGCTCGGCGTCTCGATCATGCTCGGCGCCAATCTCGGCGGCGCCCTCATCCCGGTGGGCCTCACTCGGTCCTCTACGGCCGCCGCGCGCCGCATCGCGCTCGGCCACCTGTTGCTGCGCGGCTCGGGCGCGGTCGTGATGGCGCTCGCGATCCGCTATCTCGCCATCCCGCTCGATCTGCTGGGCGCGCCGGCGCGCCAGGTAGCAAGCCTCCATCTGCTGCTCAATCTCGCCAACCTGCTGGTGGCACTGCCGTTCTGCGGCCAGGTGGAGCGGCTGATGACCCGTTGGATCGCCGCGGGAGCGCCGCCGACCGAGCAACCCACGGCCCCCAGTGCGCTCGACCCGGCGGCGATCCAGGTGCCGGGTCTTGCACTTGCGAGCGCGACCCGCGAACTGCTGCGGATGGCCGGGCTGCTCGAAGTGATGCTGGCCCCGGTGATGGAGCTCTACGAAAGCGGCGACCGTGAAAAAATCCGGCAGTTGCGGCAGGTCGAGCGCGAAGTGGACAGGGTGCATTCGGCCATCAAGCTCTACCTCGCGCGCATCTCCTACCGGGATGCCGACGTCGAGGACGCGAGGCGGGGCGAGGAACTGGCGCGCTTCGCCATCAACCTCGAATATGTGGGCGATGCAATTGCCAAGAACCTGTTCCACCTCGCCGAAGTGCGGCGCGACAAGCGGCTGACGTTCTCGCGCGAGGGCTGGCAGGAGTTGTGCGACCTGCACCAGCGCGTCACCGCGAACATGCAGCTGGCCCTCAACGTGCTGGTCTCGAAGGATCGCGAGTCGGCGCGGCAGCTGCTCGAGGAAAAGGACCAGATGCGGCAGGCCGAACGTGCCAGCTACGCCCTGCACCTCCGGCGGCTGCAGACCGGGGCGAAGGAGAGCATCGAGTCGAGCGACATCCACCTCGAAACGGTCCGCGCCCTCAAGACGATCAATTCTCTGCTGGCGAGCGTCGCCTATCCGATCCTCAGCGAAACCGGCGACCTGCTCGACAGCCGCCTGAGCCAGATCGCCCGTTCCGCCTGAGCCAGATCGCCCGTTCCGCCTGAGCCGCGCGCACGGTCGGCCCAGCGGCGCTTTTGCGCCGGCCCGCGCTTGCGCCCGGCCAACCATTCGACCTAAATCGGCGGGCGCGGCGCATTCGCCGCTTCGACGATGGGGCCCATGAGCAGCAATCGCCAGGACAGCGGAACCCGCCGGCTCGACGACGCGGCGCGGGCCGGTTGGCTCTACTATGTGGCCGGCAACAACCAGGAAGAGATCGCCCAAAAGCTCGGCGTGTCGCGGCAGACGGCGCAGCGGCTGGTGTCGCTGTCGGTCAGCGAGGGGCTGATCAAGGTGCGACTCGACCATCCGATCGCCCGCTGCCTCGAACTCGCGGCGGCGCTGAAGTCGCGCTATGCGCTCGATTTCGTCGAAGTGGTGCCGTCAGATCCCGATTCTCAGTCCACCACCACCGGCATCGCCGAAGCCGCGGCGGCCGAGATCGAGCGCCGGCTGCGGGCCCCCGAACCCATCGTCATGGCGATCGGTACCGGCCGGACACTCAAGGCAGCGATCGAGCAATTGATCCCGATGGAGTGCCCACAGCACAAGATCGTCTCGCTCACCGGCTCGATCGCCCCCGACGGCTCGGCCGCCTACTACAACGTCATCTTCACGATGGCGAACCTCGTCAAGGCGCGCAGCTTTCCGATGCCCCTGCCTGTCATCGCCTCGTCGGCCAAGGAGCGCGAACTGCTACAGCAGCAGCCGATGATCCGGGAGACGCTGGCACTCGCGGCGCGGGCCGACGTGACCTTCGTCGGCATCGGCGACCTGGGCCCGGACGCGCCGCTCTATCTCGATGGCTTCATCAGCAAGGCGGAATTGCAGGCGCTGCAAAAGGCCGGGGCGGTCGGCGAAGTCGTCGGCTGGACCTTCGATGCCGACGGCCGGCTCATCGACGGCCTCACCAACGACCGGGTGGTGAGCGCTCCCTTGCCGTCTCGGGAACGAGGACTGGTCGTGGCATTAGCCAAGGGCGAGAAAAAATTGCCCGGCATACGCGCAGCTCTCAATCGTCGCCTGGTTAATGGTTTGATAACCGACGAACTCACCGCCGAGGGGCTGGTGAAGGGTCACTAGCGGTCGATTTTTCCTGATATTTTAGCGCCCGACAGCCTGCCTGTGATGCACGTGCGTCATGGGAGCCATGAATCTTGCGCTTGACTTGGGACGGGATTTGTTGAGAAATTGCCCATGACCAAAGCAAATGCTCGCTTTGGACGTTGGGAGGAACATCCATGAAACTAACTCCGATCCTTTCGGGCGCGCTGCTGGCTGGGCTGCTGTCGAGCTCTGCATTTGCCGCCACGACGCTCACCATCGCCACGGTCAACAATGGCGACATGATCCGTATGCAGAAGCTGACGGACGACTTCACCAAGGCCAATCCGGACATCCAGCTGCAGTGGGTGACGCTGGAAGAAAACGTGCTGCGCCAGAAGGTCACGACCGACATCGCGACCAAGGGCGGCCAGTACGACGTGCTGACCATCGGCACCTATGAAGTGCCGATCTGGGCCAAGCAGGGCTGGCTGGTGCCGCTCGACAACCTCGGCGCCGACTATAACGTCGACGATTTGCTGCCCGCCATCCGCGGCGGCCTCAGCATGGACGGCAAGCTCTATGCGGCGCCGTTCTACGGCGAGTCGAGCTACGTCATGTACCGCAAGGACCTGATGGACAAGGCCGGGCTCAAGATGCCCGACGCGCCCACCTGGGACTTCATCAAGCAGGCGGCGGACAAGATGACCGACCGCGCCAATGGCATCAACGGCATCTGCCTGCGTGGCAAGGCCGGCTGGGGCGAGAACATGGCCTTCCTGACCGCCATGTCGAACTCGTTCGGCGCGCGCTGGTTCGACGAGAAGTGGAAGCCGCAGTTCGACCAGCCGGAGTGGAAGAACACGCTGCAGTTCTATGTCGACCTGATGAAGGCCGATGGCCCGGCGGGCGCTTCCTCGAACGGCTTCAACGAAAACCTGACGCTGTTCCAGCAGGGCAAGTGCGGCATGTGGATCGACGCCACAGTCGCCGGCTCGTTCGTTACCGACCCGAAGAACTCGACGGTCGCCGACAAGGTCGGTTTCGCCCTCGCCCCGGACAATGGCCTCGGCAAGCGCGGCAACTGGCTCTGGGCCTGGTCGCTGGCGATCCCCGCCGGCAGCCAGAAGGTCGACGCGGCCGAGAAGTTCGTCGCCTGGGCGACGGGCCCGCATTACCTCGACCTCGTGGCGAGCAAGGAAGGCTGGGCCAACGTGCCGCCCGGCACCCGTACCTCGCTCTACAACAACAAGGACTACACCAGCGCGGCGCCGTTCGCGGCGATGACGCTGGCCTCGATCAATGCGGCGGACCCGACCAAGCCGACCGTTAAGCCGGTGCCCTATACCGGCGTGCAGTTCGTCGCCATTCCCGAGTTCCAGGGCCTCGGCGACACCGTCGGCCAGATCTTCTCGGCGGCCCTCGCCGGGCAGAGCTCCGTCGACGATGCCTTGAAGCAGGCGCAGGACGTTTCGACCCGCACCATGACCAAGGCCGGCTACATCAAGTAGGGCTCCTCCTGAAGACGACCGTCCGGGGCCAAGGGCTCCGGACGGGTTCTAGCAGGCCGCACGGTCGGGTGCCCGTGGCACCCTCACCCTGCTGCCGCTTCCCTGCCCCACAAGGGGGAGGGAGACCAATTTGACACGGCCTCGCCCATCCCTCCCTTTGTGGGGACGGTGGCCCCGACAGGGGTCGGGTGGGGGACACCAGCCGACAGAGCTGGCGCTGTGAGGGAGGGGAAAAGTGGCCACGCGCAATACCAGCAGTCTCGCCCGCGCCATGCTGGCGCCGTCGGTCGCCATCCTCTTCATCTGGATGATCGTGCCGCTGGTGCTGACGCTCTGGTACTCGTTCCAGTCGTATAACCTACTCAATCCGATCAACAACGGCTTTGCCGGCTGGTCGAACTACTACTATTTCCTCACCGACCCCTCGTTCTTCCAGGCTTTCGCCAACACGCTGATCCTCGTGCTATCGGTGCTGGCGATCACCGTGGTGGGCGGTGTGCTGCTGGGGCTGCTGCTCGACCAGCCGATGTTCGGCCCGGGGATCGTGCGCATCCTCGTCATCTCGCCCTTCTTCATCATGCCAACCGTTGCGGCGCTGGTGTGGAAGAACATGATGATGGACCCCAATTACGGCATCTTCGCCTGGATCGCGACGCGGCTCGGGTTCGCGCCGATCACCTGGCTGCAGAACTATCCGCTGTTTTCGGTGATCATCATCGTCGCCTGGCAATGGCTGCCGTTCGCGACGCTGATCCTGCTCACCGCGCTGCAATCGCTCGATGAGGAGCAGAAGGAAGCCGCCGGAATGGACGGCGCCAATTTCCTGCGCCTGTTCTGGTACATCACCCTGCCGCACCTGGCGCGGGCGATCACCGTGGTGATCCTGATCGAGACGATCTACCTGCTCGGGGTGTTCGCCGAAATCCTCGTCACCACCAATGGCGGCCCCGGCTACGCTTCGACCAACATCGCCTATCTCGTCTACCACCAGGCGCTGCTCGACTACGACGTGGGCGGCGCCTCGGCCGGCGGCGTGATCGCCGTGATCCTCGCCAACATCGTCGCCTTCTTCCTGGTGCGGATCGTGGGGAGAAACCTCGATGCGTGAGTTCGCCGATGTGACCCACAGCCGTGCCACAGCGCCCCTCCCCCTTGAGGGGAGGGTGGCGGCAGCCGGGTGGGGGTCGGCCTCACATGCTGCGCTCGCGGCGAGAGACCCCCACCCCCGCCCCCTCCCCTCAAGGGGGAGGGGAGCAGAACCCCGACGCGACGCTCCTTCTCCCTCCCCCCTGTGGGGAGGGTGGCCCCGGAGGGGCCGGGTGGGGGTGAGCCCCACACACCGTCTGGGAGGATGCTGAAATGGCCCGCACCGTATCGACGCAGACCAAGTGGGGCTGGACGATCGCCGCCTGGGTCGTGGCGCTGATCATCTTCTTCCCGATCCTGTGGACGATCCTCACTGCCTTCAAGACCGAGGGCGACGCGATCCTGTTTCCGCCGGCCTTCCTGCCGCCGCACTGGACGCTCGAGAATTTCTTCGAGGTGCAGGCCCGCTCCGACTATTTCCACCACTTCTTCAATTCGGTGGTGATCGCGGTCGGCTCGACTCTGCTGGCGCTGATCGTCGCCGTGCCCGCCGCCTGGTCGATGGCATTCTCGCCCACCAAGCGGACGCGGGACATCCTGATGTGGATGCTTTCGACCAAGATGATGCCGGCCGTCGGCGTGCTGGTGCCGATCTACCTGATCTTCAAGAACCTCAGCCTGCTGGACAACCTCGCGGGGCTGACGGTGATCCTGATGCTGATCAACCTGCCGATCGTCATCTGGATGCTTTACACCTACTTCAAGGAAATCCCGGTCGATATCCTCGAAGCCTGCCGCATGGACGGCGCCACGCTCTGGCGCGAAATCGTCTACGTACTGCTGCCGATGGCCGTGCCGGGCATCGCCTCGACCATGCTGCTCAACATCATTCTCGCCTGGAACGAGGCGTTCTGGACGCTCAACCTGACGGCGGCGAACGCCGCGCCGCTGACGGCGTTCATCGCCTCCTATTCGAGCCCCGAAGGCCTGTTCTGGGCCAAGCTGTCGGCGGCCTCTACCCTCGCCATCGCACCCATCCTGCTGCTGGGCTGGTTCAGCCAGAAGCAGCTGGTGCGCGGTCTGACCTTCGGCGCCGTGAAATAAGGGGACACTCATGGGCTCGATCGCACTCGAAAACGTCACCAAGAGCTTCGGCAATCACAGCGTCATTCCGCCGATCAACCTCAAGATCGAGGATGGGCAGTTCGTGGTGTTCGTCGGCCCCTCCGGCTGCGGCAAGTCGACCCTGCTGCGGCTCATCGCCGGGCTTGAGGATACGTCCAGCGGCATCATCAAGATCGACGGCGCCGACATGACCGACACCATTCCGGCCAAGCGCCAGCTCTCGATGGTGTTCCAGAGCTACGCGCTCTATCCGCACATGAGCGTCTACAACAACATCGCCTTCCCGCTCAAAATGGCTAATGTCGACAAGGCGACGATCGACCAGAAGGTCAAGGCGGCGGCGCGGACGCTCAACCTCACCGACTATCTCGAGCGCCGGCCACGCATGCTGTCGGGCGGGCAGCGGCAGCGCGTCGCCATCGGCCGCGCCATCGTGCGGCAGCCCAAGGCGTTCCTGTTCGACGAGCCGCTCAGCAATCTCGACGCCGCGCTGCGCGTCAACATGCGGCTCGAAATCTCCGAGCTGCACCAGCAGCTCAAGACCACCATGATCTATGTGACGCACGACCAGGTGGAAGCGATGACCATGGCCGACAAGATCGTCGTGCTCAACGCCGGCAACATCGAGCAATACGGCACGCCGATGGAGCTCTATCGCACGCCCGCCAACCGGTTCGTCGCCGGCTTCATCGGCTCGCCCAAGATGAACTTCGTCGACGGGGCGGAAGCGGCTAAATTCAACGCCTTCTCGATCGGCGTCCGGCCAGAGCACATGACGATCGCCAAGGCCAGCGGGACCTGGAAGGGGACGATCGGGGTAGCCGAGCACCTTGGCTCCGATACCTTCTTTTACGTCCATTGCGATGGCCTGGGGCCGGTCACGGTGCGCACCGAAGGCAACGAAGACTTCAAGCCCGGCGACACCGTCTGGCTGACCCCCGATCCCGCCCACATCTATCGCTTCGACAAGACGGGCGTGGCAATTCACTAGCCGGCACCTTGCCGGTCGGCCGCAGGCTGCTAAACCCGCACGGCCGAGAGGGACCAAACCATGACGACCAAGCTTTCGACCGCAACGCTCACGGACATCGCTCGGACCGCGGCAGTGCCGGCCTACAATGCCGCCGGCCTCACCGGCGGGATCGTGCATTTCGGCGTGGGCAACTTCCACCGCGCCCACCAGGCGGTTTACCTCGACGAGCTGTTCGGGCTGGGCGGCGATCGGCAGTGGGGGCTGGTCGGGGCCGGGGTGCGCGCCACGGACGCCGACATGCGGGAAAAGCTCCGGGCACAGGACTGGCTGACGACGGTCGTCGAACAGGAAGCGGCGCATTCGACGGCCCGCGTCACCGCGTCGATGATCGACTTCCTGCCGGCGGGCGACGCCATCGCCATCGTCGACCGGCTCGCCGATCCGGCGATCCGCATCGTGTCGCTGACCATCACCGAGGGCGGCTACTACATCGACCCTGCGACCCAGCTGTTCAATCGCGAGCATCCCGACATCGCCTACGACGCCGAGCATTTCGAACAGCCGCGGACGGTGTTCGGCATGATCCTGGCGGGCCTGCGCCGCCGCCGCGAACTCGACATCGCGCCGTTCACGGTGATGAGCTGCGACAACATCCCCGGCAACGGCCACGTGACGCAGAATGCCATCGTCGGGCTGGCGGAGCTGATCTATCCCGAACTCGCGCACTGGGTGAAACACAACGTCGCCTTCCCCAACGGCATGGTCGACCGCATCACCCCCGCCACCTCGGATCGCGAGCGGAATCTGTTGGCGCTGGATTTCGGCATCGAAGACAGCTGGCCGGTGTTCTGCGAGAACTTCAAGCAGTGGGTGATCGAGGACAATTTCCCGGCGGGCCGGCCCGCACTGGAAAAGGTCGGTGTGCAGTTCGTGCCCGATGTCGCCCCGTTCGAGCTGATGAAGATCCGCATCCTCAACGGCGGGCATGCGACCATCGCCTATCCGGCGGCGCTGATGGATATCCATTTCGTGCACGAGGCGATGGAGAACGACCTGATCCGCCGCTTCCTCGACAAGATCGAGCACGACGAGATCGTCCCAATCGTGCCGCCGGTGCCCGATACCGACCTCGAGGACTATTACAAGCTCATCGAGCGGCGCTTCGCCAACCCCAAGATCGGCGACACCATCACGCGGCTCTGCCTCGATGGCTCCAACCGGCAACCCAAGTTCATCCTGCCTTCCGCCCGCGATCGGCTAAAGGCGGGCGCCGGTGTCACCGGCCTCGCGCTGGTGTCGGCGCTATGGTGCCGCTACTGTTTTGGCGAGACGGACTCGGGGCTTGCGATCGCCCCCAATGACGAGAGTTGGGACCGGCTGCAGGCGCAATCGAAACGCGCCAAGGAGCGGCCCGCCGCGTGGCTCGAAATGAGCGATATTTTCGGCGATCTGGCACAGAATCCGGCGTACGTGGCGGCATTCACCAACGCGCTCGACAACCTGTGGACGGAAGGCACGCCCGCCACGCTGATGCGGTACCTCGAGGGACGGCTGTAGGAGCGATCTGTCTCCGGGGCGGCGCGCGTGGCCACCCCCTCCCCAGCCCTCCCCACAAGGGGGAGGGTGCCGGGTTGCGGATGCGGCAAGGCAACGCACGAAGCATAGCGTGACACCTCCCCCCTTTGTAAGAGAGGCTGGGAGGGGGAGCGTCGCGCTCCGTCGCGCAAGGAGGGACGTATGAAGCTCGAGGGCAAGGTTGCAATCGTCACCGGTGGGGCGCGCGGCATCGGCGAAGCGATCTGCCGCCGCTATGCCGCCGAGGGCGCTCGCGTGGTGGTGGCGGACAGGCGGGAAGCCGAAGCTGAGGCGCTCGCAGCCGAACTGGGCAACGGCAGCTTTGCCGTGCCGGTCGACGTGACCGAGCGCCAGTCGATCGACACGCTGGTCTCGACGGTGACGCAGAAGGCCGGCGGCATCGATATCCTCGTCAACAATGCCGCAACCTTCGACCTCGCGCCCATCCTCGACATCACCGAGGAAAGCTACGACCGGGTATTCTCGGTCAACGTCAAGGGCCTGCTGTTCACCCTGCAAGCGGCGGCTCGCCAAATGGTGGCACAGGGCCGCGGCGGCAAGATCGTCAACCTTTCGAGCCAGGCGGGGCGGCGCGGCGAGGCGCTGGTCGGCGTCTACTGCGCCAGCAAGGCGGCGGTGATCAGCCTGACGCAGTCGGCCGGCCTCGACCTCATCCGCCACAAGATCAACGTCAACGGCATTGCGCCGGGCGTCGTCGATACGGGAATGTGGGACAGCGTCGACGCGCTCTTCGCCCGCTACGAGCACCGGCCGATCGGTGAAAAGAAGCGGCTCGTCGGCGAGGCGGTGCCGTATGGCCGAATGGGCCGGCCGGACGACCTCGCCGGGGCCGCCGTGTTCCTTGCTTCCGCCGATGCCGACTACGTTGTGGCGCAGACGCTCAACGTCGATGGCGGCAACTGGATGAGCTAAGGGACCGATGCCGGCGATCGGTCTCATCATCTTCGACTGCGACGGCGTGCTGGTCGACAGCGAGCCGCTGGCCATGCGGGTGCTGCTCGAAACCATCGCCCGCGAGGGCGTCAGCATCGATCCCGATACCGGCTTCCGCGAGTTTCTCGGCCGTTCGCTGCCCACGGTGATCGCCAACCTCAACGCTGCCTACGGCCTGCACTTGACCGAGGCGGCGCTGGGCCGGATGCGGGCCGATCTTTATGCCGTTTATCGGCGCGAGCTCAGGCCGATGGCCGGACTGATCGACGCGCTCGGCGAACTGACGGTGCCGATCTGCGTCGCAAGTTCCAGCCAGATGGAGCGGATCCGCGTGTCGCTCGGCCTCACCGGGCTCATCGACAGGTTCGACCCGGCGATCTTTTCGGCCGCCATGGTGCCGCACGGCAAGCCGGCGCCCGACCTCTTCCTCCATGCTGCCGATGCGATGCACGCCGATCCCGCGGCCTGTCTCGTGATCGAGGACAGCCCGGCCGGGATCATCGCCGCAAAGAACGCCGGCATGCGCGTGTTCGCGTTCCTCGGCGGCGGGCACATCGCGGCGAGCGGGCTCCGCCGCGACATCGAGGCGTTGCAGCCCGATGCGGTCTTCGACGATATGCACGACCTGCCGCGTCTAGTAGAACAGGAAGCGGCGAGGGAGAGCGCTGCGAAATGAGGGAACTGCTGGTCGCCGTCGATGTCGGCACGGGAAGCGCGCGTGCCGGTGTGCTGACGGCCCGTGGCCAGCTGCTCGGGCGCGCCGAGGCACCGATCGCCATGCGCCGGCCCGGCGCGGCCGTCGCCGAGCACAGCTCCGCCGATATCTGGCGCGCCGTGTGTGCTGCCGTGCGCGAGGCGCTGCTGCTGGCCGACGCGGAGCCGGCCTCGATCGCGGCGGTCGGCTTCGACGCCACCTGCTCGCTGGTGATCCTCGACCGCAACGGAGCACCCCTGCCGGTCTCCCCCGATGGCGAGGCGCAGTGGGACACGATGGTCTGGCTCGACCACCGCGCCATGGCGGAGGCCGAGGAATGCACGCGCACGGGTGACGCGGTGCTTGGGCAGTTCGGCGGCGTCATGTCGCCCGAAATGCAGATCCCCAAGCTGATGTGGCTGCGCGGGTACGTGCCGCGTAGCTGGGACAGCCTTGGCTATGCCTTCGACCTCGTCGATTTCCTCACCTGGTCGGCCACGGGCTCGCTGGAGCGGTCCCAGTCGACGCTGGTCGCCAAGTGGGGCTGGGGCGCCGGCACTCGCAGCTGGCCGCTCGGATTTCTCGACCGCATCGGCCTGGGCGACCTGCCGGCCCGGGGCAGCCTGCCGGACCGGCCGGTGCCGCCGGGCACCGATCTCGGACCGCTGACCGCCAATGCCGCCGCCGCCCTCGGGCTCGATGTCGAAACGCGAGTCGCGGCGGGGCTGGTCGACGCCCATGCCGGGGCGCTCGGCGTGCTCGGTGGGCACGCACGGGAGCGCGACGAACTCGACCGGCACCTCTGCCTGATCGCGGGTACCTCCAACTCCATCCTGGCGCTGGCGCCCGATGCGCGTCCGATCGCCGGTGTGTGGGGGCCGTTTCCGGGCGCAATCATCCCTGGCGCGACGTTGCTCGAGGCCGGGCAATCGGCCACCGGCGCCGTGCTCGACCACCTCATCCGCTGGCACCGGGCGGGCGGCGAGCCGACGCCCGAGCGTCACCAGGCGATCGCCGAGCGGATCGCCGAGCTCCGGACGGCCGAGGGGGCCGGGTTCGGCGCCGGCCTGCATGTGCTGCCGGATTTCCACGGCAACCGCTCGCCGCTGGCCGAACCGACTGCGCTCGGCGTCATCTCGGGCCTCGATCTCGAAACCGATTTCGACAGCCTCTGCCGGCTCTATTGGCGGGCCGCGGTAGCCGTTGCGCTGGGGGTGCGGCAAAACCTCGAGACGCTCGCCGGACGGGGCTTTTCGACCGATCGCCTGCTGATGGGCGGCGGCCACGCCCGCAACCGGTTGCTGCTCGACCTCTATGCCGACGCGACGGGCGCCACCGCCATCGAATCCCGCGCCCCCGATGCCATGCTGCTCGGCGGCGCCATACTTGCCGCCACCGCCGCCGGGCTCTATCCAGGCCTCGCCGATGCCGCCGCCGCGATGGACCAGGGCGGTGTCGCCCGCGAACCCGACCGGAGCGCCGCAGCCGGCTTCGACCGCGACTACCGCATCCTCCTCGAAATGCAGCGCCAGCGCCGGGTCATCGAGGCCATGTAGAGGCGGGCTTGGGCACCGGCGCTATTCGACCCTGACAGCCACGACCTGGAAGGTATGGAGGCGGCCGTCGTCTTCGAGGATCGAGACATAGCCGCCCGGCACCAGCCGTTCGTCGCGATGGCGGAAGGCCAGTTCGTTGTCCCCCTCGCCGTCGTCGTTGTCGTAGTCGAGGAACCAGCGGCCGCCGGGGCCGTGGACGATGCGGCCGTGCGTCTCGGTTTCGCCCGGCCGCTGCCGACGGACACGGCAGATGTGATGCTGCTTGCGGAACGCTTCGACGTCGATATGGCCGTCGCGATTGAGCGGCACGTAGAGATGATAGACGTGCGCCGGGTCGCCGAACGGATGGCCGGGCTCGCGGGCAAGTTCCAGCTGGACGTGAGAAATCGGGACAGTCATCGGAACTTCCATGGGGGCGCGCCGGCGTTGCGTGCAATTCGACCGGTCCGGGTAGCCGATTGAACACCAGCCCGGTCGAGGCACTTTGATCCAGGTCAACGGTCGGGCGGGGCTGCGGCAAGGCTTGCGCTGGATCAAGTACGACGGAGCGTGCCGCGGCTAAGCCTCTTGCCGTTCCAGTGGCTTGCGCCACTCCAGCAACAATAGCCGGCACGAAACGACGGCCTAGAGGACAGCCATGACCCACCACCACGCCTGCGTCTGGATCGACCATCGCGAAGCCCGCATCTTCGGGGTCGGCCTCGAAGACGCCGACAGCGCGGTGACCGCCAATGCGCATGCGGCCCACCACATCCACCGCAAGGCCAACCAGGTCGGCCTCGGCACCGACAAGCTCGACCACGGCTTTCTCGCCGACGTGGCCAAGCAACTCGAGCCCGTGCAGGCGATCCTCATCACCGGGCCGGGCCAGGCCAAGCATGAACTGGCCGCCTATCTCGAGCAGCACGCCCCGGCCGTCGCCAAGCGGGTCTGGGGCATCGCCGCGATGGACCACCCCACCGATGGCGAGCTGGTCGCCGCGGCCCGCAAATACTTCAAGGCAGAAAACCGGATGCATTCCTGACCGGCCGCGTCCCGGGGACAACGCCGGCGCTTGCGGCGGATCAACGCCGGGCCGGCCCGGAGCGGCTAGCCTCCGGACATAGAGGGAGGAGATTTTCGGCCATGACCATCCGCAGCATTCTGGTGAATCTCGACGTCGATCATCCGACGGGAAGCCTGCTCGCCGCCGCCGTCGATCTGGCGCGGCGGCTCGATGCAAAGCTCATCGGCTTCGCCGCCGCGGCGCCGCCCTCGCCCGAAGTGCCGATCGCTGCGGCGGCAATGGCCAGCAGCTGGTACGAAAACAACCGCGCCGAAGTCGAAAGCCGGCTGGCCGCGCTGGAGGGCGAGTTCGAAGCCACGGTGCCGGCACAATATCGCACCGGCTTCCTGAGCTTCGTCGACCCACCGACCGAAAGCCTGCTGGGGGCGGCCTCGATGGCCGACCTGATCCTGCTCGGGGGCCGCCCGGGGCATGGGGCGGGTTCGGCATTTTCCGTCGATCTCGGCCACCTGCTGCTGGGTTCCGGCCGGCCGATCCTCATCGCCGCGGCCGGCGTCAGCCGGATCGACACCGACAAGGTTATCGTGGGCTGGAAGGATACCCGGGAAGCCCGCCGTGCCATCAGTGACGCCCTGCCGCTGTTGCAGCAGGCCAAGGACGTGACGGTCATCACCCTCACCGAGGGCGACCGGGCAGTCGAACAGGCGCGGCTCACCAATGTCGTCGACTGGCTCGCCAGCCATGGCGTGGCGGCGCGCGGCGAGGTGTTTTCCGCCCCCGGTTCGACGGTCTCCCTCGCCGACATCACGAGGCTCCAGGATGCCGACCTCGTCGTCACCGGCGGCTACGGCCACAGTCGGCTCCGCGAATGGTTCTTCGGCGGCGCCACGCGCGACCTCCTGGCCGAGCCGACGATCAACCGGCTGATGTCGAACTGACCGCTGCGAGGCGCCGCGTTTCCGGCACCTCCCTAGACCGGCTTCGCGGGCGGCCGGCAGAACTGATCCTCAGAAGAACCCGTCCCCAGCCCTCCCCACAAGGGGAGGGTGTTGGCGGAGTATTCGGCACGGCTCGCCAGTCCGCCGACTTCCCCTATCGCCGGGCAATCCCGAGCGTCGCCCGCAGCAGGGTCGGGGCGGCGGGGTCGGCATCGAGCGTGAAGCCGAGGTCGCGGCAGAGCGCCTGCATGACGGTGTTCTCGCGCAGGATCTGGCCATCGAGGCGGCTGAGACCGTCGGCCCGGGCGTAGTCGATCAGCCGGCGCATCAGCACCGTGCCGAGGCCGAGGCCCTGCAAATCGCTCCGCACCAGCACGCCGAATTCGGCTGCCTCGTGGTCGGGGTCGGCGGCATAGCGGGCAATGCCGGCAAGATCGCCGCTGCCGGTCCCCTCGAGCGCGACGAAGGCGATGTCGCGGTCATAATCGAGCTGGGTCAGCCGGACCAGCATATCGGGCGCAATGGTCCGCATCGGGGTGAGGAAGCGGAGCCGCAGGTCTTCGGGCGTGACGCGATCAAGGAACGCCGGATAGAGCTCGGCGTCGGCGGGACGGATGGGTCGAAGCACGAAGGGCCGGCCCTGCGCCTCGGCGGTGCTTTCCCAACCCGACGGGTAGGGCCTCACCGCAAGGTCCGGATTGGGGCGCGGCAGGCCGAGCCGGCGCGGATCGAGTTCGACGCGGGCGTCGAGCGCCACGGCGCCCTGCGCATCGGCGAGCAGCGGATTGATGTCGATGGCGACGATCGCGGGAAAATCCGCGGTCAGCTGGGAGAGCCCGGTCAGCGCCTTGACGATGGCGCCGCGGTCGGCCGGCGCCTCGTTGCGGAAGCCCGCGAGCAGGCGGCCGATGCGGGTCCGGTCGATGAGGTCGCCCGCCAGCACATCGTCGAGCGGGGCGAGGCCGGTGGCGACGTCGTCGACGATCTCGGCCGCGGTGCCGCCGGCGCCGAAGAGGATGGTGGGGCCGAAGATCGGGTCCTGATGCATGCCCAGGATCAGTTCGCGCGCCTCCGGCCGGTGAATCATCGGTTGCACGGCGAAGCCATCGACGGCGCCGGGGAATTTCGGCTCGACCCGAGCGCGGATATCCGCCGCCGCCTGGCGGGCGGCGCCCGGATCGGTGAGGCCGAGCAGCACGCCACCGACATCGGATTTGTGCGAAATGCTCTTCGACAAGAGCTTGACCACCAGCGCCGGCCAGGTCCGCAGCAGCTTGTCGGCGGCCGCGGCGACCTCGTCCTCGCTGCGCGCCTCGATGACCTCCGGCGCGGGGATCCCATAGGCGCTGAGCAGCGATTTGGCCTCGGGCTCGGTCAGCATCGAGCGGCCTTCGCCGATCGCGCGGGCGATGATCGCCTCCACCTTCTTCTGGTCGAAGCTCAGGTCGGTGGCGCTTTCGGGAACGCGGAACATGGCCCGCCGCACGGCCGACCAGCGTGTCAGCATGGCGACGGCGCGGGCGGCCTCGGCGGGGGTCGCAAAGCTCGCGATCCCGGCATGGCGCAGCGCGGCCCGGGCCGGTTCGGCGGCATAGGCGCCGAGCCAGCAGGCGAGCACCGGCTTGCCGGCGATCATGCCATTCTCGACCGCGTCAGCGACGACCTGCGCGGCGCCGAGCGGCTCGGCGAGGGCGGTCGGGCAGTTCATCATCAGCACGGCATCGACCCCGGGGTCGGCGGCGACGATCGCGAGCGCTTCGCCGTAGCGGTGCGGGGGAGCGTCGCCGATGATGTCGACGGGGTTGGCCTTCGACCAGTTGGCCGGCAGCGCGGCGTCGAGCCGGGCGATGGTCTCCGGCTGGAGCGTTGCCAGCGCGCAACCGTTGTCTAGCAGCTGGTCGACCGCCAGCACGCCTGCCCCGCCGCCATTGGTGACGATCGCCACCCGGCCGGTATCGAGCGGCTTGAAGCGCGCCGTGACCTCGGCGGCGGTGAAGAGATCGTCGAGGTCGTCGACGCGGATGACGCCGGCGCGCCGCAGCGCCGCGTCGACCACCCGATCGGCGCCCGCCAGCGCCCCGGTATGGGTAGCGGCTGCCTTGGCAGCGGCGGCATGGCGCCCCGGCTTGACCGCGATCAGCGGCTTGAGGCGCGCCGCAGCGCGGGCGGCCGACATGAACTTGCGCGGCTCCGGCACCGATTCGAGGTACATCAGGATCGATTGCGTATCGGGGTCCTCGGCGAGCATGTTGAGCAGGTCGCCGACATCGACGTCCGCCATGTCACCGAGCGAAAACACGTGCGAGAAGCCGACGCCGGCCACTTCCGCCCAGTCGATGATCGAGGAGACGATGGCGCCCGATTGCGAAATCAGCGCCAGCTTGCCCGGCTTTGCGGCGATGTGGACGAAGCTGGCGTTGAGGTTGGAAAGCGGCGCGACGAGGCCGATGGTGTTGGGGCCGACGACGCGCAGCAGATGCGGCCGGGCGGCATCGAGCATCTGCTGCCTGAGCCCGCTCGCCGCATCGACGCCGGCGGTGATCACCACCGCAACCTTGACGCCGCGGGCGGCGAGTTCGGCGATGACGCCGGGGACAGTTTCGGGCGGCGTCATGACGACGGCGAGGTCGGGCGCTTCCGGCAGCGCCGCGGCATTGGGGTAGCAGCGCACGCCCCCGATCTCGGCATAGCGCGGATTGATCGGATAGATCGCGCCGAGATAGCCCCCGGCGATGATGTTGCGCAGCACGAAATGGCCGACGGAGCCGGGACGGGACGAGGCGCCGACCAGCGCGACGGAGCGGGGAGCGAGCGCGGCCTCGAGGTTGCGAATGGTCATCCGGGTGCTGCCTTGCTGCTGTAAGTTGTGTCGGGCGCATATGAAGCGCGCGCCGCGCGGCCGCCTTGACCTGCCTCAAGCAGAGCTTGGGCCGCCGCTTGGCCCAGATCAAGACCGCCCGCCGCGGCCGCCCTAGGGTGGCGCCGCCCGCAACGAGCCGATGCAACGAGGCCGCAGCCGATGACCAATCCCAGTCCCCAGCCGGCCCACATCGCGAACGACCTGCCGTTCTGGACCATCGGCAACGCCGACTGGCTCACCCGGCTGGGCTCGGAGGCCACGGGCCTCAGCGAGGCCGAGGCGGCCGAGCGGCTGGGACGGAACGGCCCCAACATCGCCGTGGGCGACATCCGCCGGCGGCTGCTGGGCAAATTCCTGAAGCGGCTGCTCGAACCACTCACCGCCATCCTGCTCGTTGCCGCGATCGTGTCGGGTGCAACCGGCGACTGGCAGAGCTTCGGCATCATCATCGTGATCGTGCTCTTTTCCGTGATCCTCGACATCGTGCAGGAGCACCGCGCCGAAGTCGCGGTCGATGCGCTGAAGCGCTCGGTGGCAGTAACGGTCGCCGTACGGCGCGGCGGCAAGACGGCGGAGCGCCCCGTCGCCGAGGTGGTGCCGGGCGACATCGTGGAACTCAGGGCGGGCGACCTGGTGCCGGCCGATGGCGTGCTGCTGGAAGGCCGCAGCGTGCTCGCCAACGAGGCGGCGCTGACCGGCGAGCCCTATCCGGCGGAAAAGCGCCCCGGTCCCGCGACCGGCAAGAGCTTGCCGGAAGCCTTCAACGCGCTGCTCGCCGGCACCAGCATCGTCGGCGGCGAAGCGGTCATGCTGGTGGTCGCGACCGGGGCCGCCACCCGCTTCGGCCACATCGCCAGTTCGCTGCAGCAGCAGGCGGCGCCCAGCTCGTTCGAACGCGGCGTGCACGCGCTCGGCATGCTGATCCTGCGACTCACCGGGTTCCTGGTGCTGTTCGTGCTGCTGATGCAATTGGTGCGGCAGGGCCTGACGCTCGAGAGCTTCCTCTTCGCCGTGGCGCTGGCGGTCGGATTGACGCCCGAACTGCTGCCGATGGTGATGACCGTGACGCTGTCGCGCGGCGCGGTCCGGATGGCGCGGCAGAAGGTGGTGGTCAAACGCCTCTCGGCGATCGACGACCTCGGGGCTATGGACGTGCTCTGCACCGACAAGACGGGCACCCTCACCGAGGCCAGGATCGCGCTCGTCGGCAGTTTCGATGCGAGCGGGCAGGAAAGCGCCGCCGTGGTGAACCTCGCTCGGCTCAACAGCGCCCACATCACCGGCATCCACAGCAACCTCGATGATGCGCTGCTCGCCGGGTTCACCGAGGCCAGCGGGGCGAAGGTCGTCGACGACCTGCCGTTCGATTTCGAACGCCGCCGCTGCTCGGTGCTGCTGACGAGCGCCAACGGCGCCGAGATGATCAGCAAGGGGGCGCCCGAATCCGTCCTCGCCATATCGACGACGCTGGCCTTGCCCGACGGCACGACGGTGGCGCTCGATGCAAATCGCCGCGCGGCGATTACCGGGCTGATCGAGGCGCGGCAGCGCGACGGCATGCGGCTGCTGGGTGTCGCGACCCGGCCGATGCCGTCTGCCACCGGCCTGGCGCCCGCCGACGAGGCCGGGCTCTGCTTTGCCGGCTGCGTGGTGTTCCTCGATCCGCCGAAAGCCTCCGCGACCGCGGCCATCCAGCGGCTGCAGACGGCGGGTGTGCGGGTCAAGATCATTTCGGGCGATGCCGGCTCGGTGGTGCAGCACCTCGTGGGAGCCCTCGGCCTGCCGGCCAAGGGCATGCTGAACGGTGACGAGATCGCCGAGATGGCCGACGTGACGCTCGCGGCACATGTGCAGAACACCGACCTATTCGTCCGCATCTCCCCCGACCAGAAGAGCCGCATCGTCCGCGCCCTGCGCCACAGTGGGCACACGGTGGGCTTCCTGGGGGACGGCATCAACGATGCTTCGGCGATCCACGCCGCAGACGTCGGCATTTATGTCGAAGGTGGCACGGAAGTGGCGCGCGAGGCGGCCGACATCGTGCTGATGGCGACCGACCTCGGCGTGTTGGCCGATGGCGTCGCCGAGGGCCGGCGGACCTATGCCAACATCATGAAGTACGTCCGGATGGGCACCAGTTCGAATTTCGGCAACATGCTGTCGATGGCACTGGCTTCGCTTGTTCTTCCCTTCCTGCCCCTGGCGCCGCTGCAGATACTGCTCAACAACCTGCTCTACGACCTCTCGGAGATCGGCATTCCGTTCGATCGGGCCGATCCCGAAGACCTGGCGCAGCCGCGCAACTGGAGCATGCGCGAAGTGCTCCGCTTCACCCTGATCATGGGCCCGCTGTCGTCGCTGTTCGACGGGCTGACCTTCGCCATGCTCGGGCTACTCTTCCACGCCGACGTGGCGGTGTTCCGGACCGCCTGGTTCGTCGAGTCCATCGCGACGCAGATTCTCGTCATCTTCCTGATCCGCACCGGTCGGCCGTTCTGGAGTAGCCGGGCCGACCGCGTGCTCGTCACGACGTCCCTCGGCAGCCTCGCCGTGGCGCTGCTCGTAGCGCTGACCCCAATCGGGGAAATGCTCGGCTTCACGCCACTGCCGCCGGGCGTGCTGGCAGCCATCGCGCTCATCACGATCGTTTACCTGGGCTGTGCGGAACTGCTGAAGCGCTACGCCATGCGGCCGAGCCGGCGCAAGCTGCCGATCCTCATCACGAGGACGCGGCTGGTCTAGAGCACGGCCGACTGTCCCTGCGCTTTCCGCCATGGCTCGAGGCTCGGCGATTGGCCGAGCCTTCGTAGGGAGCTGTGGGAAGGAAGGTCGCCGCGGCGACCGGTCAGCCCAGCAGGTCGCTGAGCCGGCCCATCAGTTCGCGGGCGGTATAGGGCTTCTTCAGCCAGTTGCCGGATTCCGACAGCTCGCGGCCGGCGACTTCCGGCTCGGCATAGCCGGACGTAAAGAGGATCTTGATCTCCGGCCGCCTTTGCCGGACCGCCTTGGCGAGTTCGTCCCCGGACATGCCGCCTGGCATGACGATGTCGGTGAAAAGCAGGCGCACTTCCGGGTGTTCGTCGAGTTGCTGCAGCGCCTCGGCGGCGGTGCCGGCCTCGATGATCTCGTAGCCGGCATTGGCGAGCCGCGAGACCGCGACGCGCCGCACCCGGACATCGTCCTCGACCACGAGGATCTTGCCGTGGCCGCGAAACCCGTCGAGGCTGTCATCGGCGATATTGTCATCGACCGGCGGGTGGCGCGCCAGCGGCGCGGCCGGCAGGAAGAGCCGGACGCTCGTTCCCTGCCCGGGCTCGCTATAGAGCTGCACATGCCCGCCGGACTGCTTGACGAAGCCGTAGACCATCGAGAGGCCCAGCCCGGTCCCGCCGCCCATGCCCTTGGTGGTGAAAAATGGCTCGAACGCCCGCTGCCGCACTTCGGGCGTCATGCCGGTGCCGGTATCGGTCACTGAGATCATCACATAGTCGCCCGGGCGGACCTCGGGATACATCAGCGCATAGTCCTGATCGAGCTGCCGGCGACCGATCTCGATGGTCAGGCGGCCGCCGCGCGGCATGGCATCGCGCGCGTTTATGACGAGATTGAGCAGCGCGTTCTGCAACTGCGAGGCGTCGACCAGGGCGTGCTGGGAGACCCCCGACACGGTGGTGCGCAGTTCGACCGCCTCGCCCAGCGTGCGGCGCAGCAGACCGGAGAAATTGGCGACCAGTTCGCTCACGTCGGTTAGCCGCGGGTTGAGCGGCTGGCGCCGCCCGAAGGCGAGCAGCTGGCCGGTGAGCTTGGCGCCATCCTCGGCGGCGCCCTGCGCCTCGCGCAGCAGCGTCAGGGTCCGCTCGTCCTTGATGCGGGCCTCGACCATTTCGAGGTTGCCGGTAATGACCGTCAGCAAATTGTTGAAATCGTGCGCGATGCCGCCGGTCAGCTGGCCCACCGCTTCCATCTTCTGCGACTGGCGCAGCTCTTCCTCGATGCGCTGCCGGCTGGTCAGGTCGCGGAGGAACCCGGTGAAGATACGCTTGCCATTGGAAACGGCCTCGCCGACCGCCAGCTCGACGGGAAAGCGCGTGCCATCCTTGCGCACGCCGGTCACCACCCGGCCATAGCCGATGATCCGCCGCTTGCCGGTTTCGAGATAGCGGGAGATGTAGCCGTCATGGGCCTCGCGGTCGGGCGCCGGCATCAGCAGCTTGACGTTCTGCCCCACCACTTCGGCTTCGCTGTAACCAAAAAGGCGGGTCGCGGCGGCCGAAAACGAGGTGATGATCCCCGTCTCGTCGATCACCACCATGGCTTCCGGCACGGTATCCAGAATCGACCGCAGATGCGCTTCCCGGCTGGCCAGGTCGCGCTGCGCGCTCCTCAGGTCGGAAGTCTCCCCGTCCTCGGTCAAGGTGGACCCTCGCTTCGATTCTTTGCGGCCTTGCTTGGGGGACCGGCCTATCCTTGCCGGCGCGGCAGCTTCAGGGCATGGCGCCCCGGACGTGAACATGACGAACGGCTCCCTTAGTGGGCCAGTTCAGGCTCCTCGATTTCACCAGCGAGTTCGGTGAGGCGGGTGAGCCGATTGATCGCCAGCGCATGCCGGCCAGAGGGGGCGACGACCTTGGCGCGCGCGATCTTGGTCATGGTGCGCGACACGGTTTCGATGGTGAGGCCGAGATAGTCGGCGATGTCGAGGCGGGTCATGGGCAGATCGATCATCGGCAACCTGTCATCCTGCGCGTCGCGGCGGCGGACGATGGTGAGGAGGAAGCTGCAGACGCGTTCTTCGGCGGTCTTGCGGGCGAGCAGCACCATCTGGTCCTGCGCGGCAGCCATTTCGTCACAGACGCGAGCAAAGAGCTGCGGGCGCAGTTCGGGGAACCGCGCCACCTCTTCATCGAACCGCCGGCGGCCGAAGCGGCGGACGCGGACGGCATTCACGGCCTCGGCGGTATAGAGATAGCGATCGCGGAGCGACACGCCGACCAGGTCACCGGGGTAGACGAAGCCGGTGATGACCCGCCGTCCGTCACCGAGGATGCGGTAGATGCGGAGCACCCCCGAGACCAGCTGGAACACGTCCTTGGCGGCGTCGCCCTCCCAGAAGAGCGCCTCGCCGGCGTCGAACTTTTCCTCGATCTGGCCCTGGAACAGATCTTCGAGGGTCTGCGGCTGATCGGCGCCGTCCGACGGATTGCCGATGACCGACCATTTGCGTAGTACTGTGCCCTGAGAAAGCATCGGCTGGCTCCTTGACGGTTCGTTCGATGGGCTCAGTTGACCTCCCTCCGGTGACGCGAGAACGATTGGCGTGTTACCCTTGGTGCTGATTTGTGACGGACTGTAACCGGCGCAATCGCGCGCTTCCCGCCCGCCTTGTGACCCGATGACCGAAAAACAGACAGAGCACATCCTGGTCGTCGACGACGACGCGCGTATCCGGCAGATGCTGATGCGCTACTTCGAGGACGAAGGCTTTCGGCTGACCGCCGTCGACAGCGGCAAGCAGATGTGGTCGGCGCTGGAGCGGGATGACGTCGACATCGTGCTGCTCGACCTGATCCTGCCGGGCGGCGAGGACGGGCTGACGCTGGCCCGCGAACTGCGCGCCAAGTCGGACCTGCCGATCATCATGCTGACCGGCCGCGACGACGTAGTCGACCGTATCGTCGGGCTTGAGATGGGCGCCGACGACTATATCCCCAAACCCTTCCACCTGCGCGAGGTGCTGGCCCGCGTCAGGACAGTGCTGCGGCGACGCGGCGGCGAACCGGCGGCAAAAACAAACCACGCAGCGCCAGCGGACGATCACGAGGTGATCCGCTTCGACGGCTGGTCGCTCGACCTCGGCCGGCGACAGTTGCGCGATCGCAACGACGCCGAGGTCGAACTCACCACCGGCGAGTTCGACATGCTCGCGGTACTTGCCACCCACCCCGGACGCGTACTCGGGCGCGAGGCGCTGATGGACATGACGCGCGGCCGCAACCTCGAGGCGTTCGACCGCTCGATCGACGCGCAGATCGCGCGGCTGCGCAAGAAGGTCGAGGCCGACCCCAAGCACCCGGTACTGATCAAGTCGGTGCGCGGTGTCGGCTACGTCTTCACCGGCAAGTCGGAGCGCTGAAGGGCTCTCACACCGCTTCGTCGTGCGGCTCGGCCGGCTCGGCCTCCTGCGGCGGCTGGGCGCGAACGACTTCGATCCGCACCTTGGCCACCAGTCCGGCGATGGCGGCGATCACAGCGAGCCAAGGCGCCGCGATAACGGCGACACCGCCCGCGACGGCGCCCGCCGTCAGCGGGATCGACAGGAACACATCGCCCTTTTCGGTCCTGATCTGCAGCTTGCGCACGTTCCCCTCGGCGATCAGCCGGTTGATCTCGCGCATCAGGTTCTGGCCGGTGACCTCGATCTCTTCGGTGAAGGTCTTCCATTCGTTGTTGTTGCCCATGGCGTCCTCCAAATGATGGCAGCAGCACATCATGTGGGGAGGCCGGGTGGCTTGATCGAGGTCAAGCCACCCGGCGTCAGGCCAGGAATTTGTCAGATGAGCAGGCGGAGCGACCGCGCCGGCAGGTCCATCACCGCGCCACCGGCAACTGACTCGCCCCGCGCCAGCTCCGCCGTGTCGACCTCGATGCGCCACTGGCCGCCCTCACGCTCGGGCAGCGTGAACGGCACGTTGTCGTGGTGCGGATTGAAGATGACCAGCACCTCCCCCCAAATGTCGGGCTGATGCTTGAGGTCGTCGCGGGAGAGCCTCAGGCCGAGCGTCGTTGCGCCGACATCGTCCCAATGCTCCTGCTGCTGCTCGCCGCCGCCCGGATTGAGCCAGGTAACGCCCATCATGTCGCGCCAGTTCTCGCGCCGCAGCAGAGGCTGCCGGTGACGTAGCGCGATCAGCTCGCGGGCGAAATCGCGCAGGGCATGACCCGAGGCGGGAATGCCCTGCCAGTCGACCCAGGAAATCTCGTTGTCCTGACAGTAGGAGTTGTTGTTGCCGAGCTGGCTGCGCCCGAACTCGTCGCCGCCCAGGATCATCGGAGTGCCGTGCGAGAAGAGCAGGGTCGCCAGCAGGTTGCGCCGCTGTTGCTCCCGGATGGCGTTGATGCCCGGATCGTCGGTCGGGCCCTCGGCGCCGTAGTTGGAACTGCGATTGTCGTTGTGGCCGTCATTGTTGTCTTCGCCGTTCGCCTCGTTGTGCTTGCCCTCGTAGGAGACGACATCGTTGAGGGTGAAGCCGTCGTGCGCGGTGAGGAAGTTGACGCCAGCCCACGGGCGCCTGCCGCGAAGATCGTAGACGTCCCCCGAGCCGGTGAAGCGGGCGGCGAATTCGGGCGCCGTGGCATCGGTGTTGCGCCAGTAGTCGCGGACATTGTCGCGGTACTTGTCGTTCCATTCGGCCCAGCCGGGCGGGAAGCCGCCGACCTGGTAGCCGCCCGGGCCGATATCCCAGGGCTCGCCGATCAGCTTCACCCGGCTGAGCACGGGATCCTGCCCCATGGCATCGAAAAACCCGCCGCGCTGGTCGAAGCCCGACGGCTCGCGGCCAAGGATGGTGCCGAGGTCGAAGCGGAAGCCGTCGACGTGCATTTCGGTGGCCCAGTAGCGGAGCGAGTCCGTGACCATCTGCAGCACCCGCGGATGGCTGGTGTTGACGGTGTTTCCGGTGCCGGTGTCGTTGATGTAGTAGCGCGCCTGGTCGGGCAGGTTGCGGTAGTAGGAGAAGTTGTCGATGCCGCGGAACGACAGCGTCGGCCCGAGTTCGTTGCCCTCGGCGGTGTGGTTGTAGACGACGTCGAGGATCACCTCGATGCCGGCATCGTGGAACGCCCGCACCATGTTGCGGAAGCCGTCGATGCCGTTGGGGCCGTAGTAGCGCTGCACCGGCGAGAAGAAGCCGATGGTATTGTAACCCCAGAAATTGTGCAGGCCCTTGTCCTGCAGGAACGCATCGTCGGTGAAGGACTGGATCGGCAGCAGTTCGACGGCGCTGACGCCGAGACTCTTGATGTAGTCGACGGTCGCCTTGTCGCCCATGCCCTCGAAGGTGCCGCGCAGGTTTTCGGGAATGAGCGGGTTGAGCTGGGTGAACCCCTTGGTGTGCGCTTCGTAGATGATGGTGTGCGGCCAGGGCGTGCGCGGCTTGCCGTCATTGCCCCAATCGAAGGCTGCCGGATCGATCACCTTGCCCTTGGGCATGACCGGCGCGCTGTCGAGTTCGGAAAAGCTCAGGTCCTTGTCTTCGGCCTCGGCATTGTAGCCGAGATGCGCCAGCGACCAGGCGAAGTCGCCCACGAGTTCCTTCGCATAGGGGTCGAGCAGCAGCTTGTTGGGGTTGAAACGATGCCCCTGCTCCGGCTCATACGGCCCATGCACGCGATAGCCATAGAGCTGGCCCGGACCGACGCCCGGCAGATAGCCGTGCCAGACCTCATTGGTATATTCGGGCAGCGTGATGCGATCAGTTTCATGCGCCCCGGTCGGATCGAACAGGCAGAGTTCGACCCGGCTCGCATAGGCAGAAAAGATCGCGAAATTGGTGCCTTCACCGTCCCAGGTGGCACCCAGCGTGATGGGATCGCCGGGCAGCACCTGGCGGGCGGACTTCTTGGGCTTTCTCAAGGGAGAGGACTCGCTGGTGGTTGACGCTCGGCATCAGAAATGCCGGTCGACGCCTTTGGTTGCCGCACCGCTGGCTTCGGCAGCGACGATTGCGACGCTGCCCCAATGACATAGGAAATCTACCGGGTCGCCTCGGCCCGGCAAAGTCGACAGCGCGACGGCGATGATCAGCGCGAGGCGGTGACGGCGGTCGGCGCGGCGGCGGCATCCGGCCGCGACGGCGGGGCATCGACATAGCGGGAATAGACCCAGCCATCTTCGCCCGTCGACCGGTAGACGTGCAGCCACCCGCCGCTGCTCTCGCCGATGCGGATCGCCTCACCGGCTTGGACGACGAACTTCACGTCGCTGCCCGAGCTGGGGCCGGAGCGGGCGTTGACCGCTTGTGCGCCGATCTGGGCGCTGACGGTTCCCTGCGGCGCGTCAGGCGCCGCTGCCGGGGCAGCCGGCGCGACGGCAGGCATCATGCCCGGCACCACATAGGCCGACCAGTTCGCCGCGAGCTTGGGCGCCACCATGCCGGCGGCGTGGATATCGATGACCTTGGGGGGCTGCACCAGCGGCACTTCGAGCGCGGCGGCGGTGACATGCGCCGGCCCGGGCTCCCTGGCCTGAGCCGCGGCGGCAGCGAGGATCGACGGCGGCACCGTCCGCGCCGACGAGGCGGCAGGCGCCGGCGCAGCGGCGTTGTTCGGGGCACCCGGCAGCAGCATCAGCGCGACGACGCCGACGACCAGCAGGGGGAACCCCCCGAATATCCACCTCCACGACGAATGTCGCATTCGTTACTCCAACTCGCCAGGCGCCGCAGAAAGCAGAAATCCCGCTGTCGGGACAGGTTCCATCACGACTCGACTCCGTGGTTACCGAGACGCTCCGGCGGCTACGCTGCCTGATGCTGCAAATATAGTTCGAATGCCGCTGCGCCGCTAGCCGAGCCCAAGCCTCAAATGGCTGAATCGTGAAGATTTTGTGCCCAGTTTGCGGCGATGCAGCCTCGACAGGCACCAAACCTAGAGACCATCGCCGACAGAATGATGACCCTTGCCGGCGTGCCAGAACCGACCGGCCGACGATGCCCGCTCTTTGCGGTCGGTGCGACGGCCGAACGAGGCTTGGCAGGCGCCGGCGAATGTGCCTCTGATCGGCGTAACGAGGCGGAAGCGGAGGCAGGAAGGGGTGTCGCTGTTCGATCTTTCGGGACGGCGGGCGGTGGTCACCGGCGCGAGCCGTGGCATCGGCCGGCAACTCGCGGAAGCGCTGGCCCGGGCCGGCGCCACGGTTGCCGTGACCGCCCGCTCGATCGAGGCCCTGGCCGAAACGGTCGACGCGATCGGCGCCGCCGGGTGCACGGCGCACGCTGCGGCGCTCGACGTGCGCGACGCCGCCCGCTGCACCGCCGCGATCGGCGAGGTGGCGCAGGCGATCGGCGGCATCGACATTCTCGTCAACAATGCCGGCACCGAAGAGGTGCGGCCTTCGCTCGACGTGGACGAGGCGCTCTGGGACAGGATCGTCGACACCAACCTCAAGGGCGCCTTCTTCTGCGCCCAGGCGGCGGCGCGGCAGATGCAGGCGCAAGGCACCGGCGGCGCGATCGTCAACCTCTGCTCGCTGACCTCATCGGTCGGCATCCCGACTGCGGTGCCCTACGGCGCCTCGAAGTCCGGTCTGCTCGGCCTGACGCGCGGGCTCGCGAGCGAATGGGCGCCGCTCGGCATCCGGGTCAACGCCGTCGCACCCGGCTATTTCCGCACCGCGATGACGGAAACCTTCTATAACGACCCGGCCTGGCAGGGCGCCATGCTGCCGAAAATCCCGCTGGCCCGCTTCGGTACCCTGTCGGACCTTGACGGCGCGGTAGTTTTTCTGGCCTCCGATGCGTCGGCCTACATCACCGGCCAGTGCCTTGCGATCGACGGCGGCTTCCTCGCCTCGATCTGAGGCGCCGGCCAACTGCTCACGGGACGACCAACCATGCCGCAAGTCAGCTTCCACGACCTTGCCACCCTCGATTCCGGGGCCCGCGCCGGCCTATTGCAGCGCGCCGAGGTCGACCTCTCGAGCTTCATCGAAAAGGTGCGGCCGATCATTGAGGCGGTGCGCACCGAGGGCGATGCGGCGCTGTTGCGCTTTGCCCGCGAACTCGATCGGGCCAATGTGGCCGAGGGCGGCCTCGAAGTCAGCGAGGCCGAGTTTGAGGCGGCGTTCGGCAAGGTCGAGCCCGAAGTGATCGAGGCCATCCGGTTCGGCATTGGCAATATCAAGAGCTTCCATGAGGAGCAGCGCCCCCCGGCGATGTCGCTGAAGGAAATCCAGCCCGGCGCCTTCGCCGGCGACCGCTTTACCCCGATCCGCTCGGTGGCGCTCTATGTGCCGCGCG
>Ga0209233_1000442_pt1 | contig 28760 bp, 32 predicted proteins | sample AraplaCL_Cvi_mCL_FD_184269 | JGI IMG/M metagenome (GOLD analysis project Ga0209233, IMG submission 184269) | Arabidopsis root microbial communities from the University of North Carolina, USA - plate scrape CL_Cvi_mCL (SPAdes) (version 2) | ecosystem: Host-associated > Plants > Roots > Endosphere...
CGCCGACTTCGAGGGGGTTCGCGTCGAGACGATCTACAAGGGGCTCGATCCCGATCAGGTCGGCGACTTTTCGTTCCTTCGGCTGGCGCGGCTCACCGAGCGTTTCCGCTCTCTCGTGCTCGCCGACTACCTGGCACGCCGTGGTGGCGGGGTGGTGCTGAAGCTCGAGGCGGCGCAATCCGAAGAGACGACGCTCGGCCGCATCAGCGGCGCCGCCATGCGCGAGACCGCCGAAGTGTTCGCCGAACTCGGCCAGGCAATGGAAGACGGGCGCATCACGTCGGTCGAATATGCCCGGCTCGAAAAGGAAATCCACGCCGCGATCGAAAAGCTGGTGCTGCTGCTCTGGCAGCTGCGCGCGGAGGCCTCCCTTGGCTGAGGCCCCGATCGCCACCTGGCTGCACCTCGCGTCCGCCCCGCGGCCAACGGTCGTCACCGTGACCTTCATCGGCACGCACAAGAGCTTTTCGCTCACCCGCGTGCAGGCGCAGCGGCTGCACCATGCGCTGGGCGAGGCGCTGGCCCGGATCGTTCGTGAGGACGGATCGCCCGATGGCAAGGCAATCAAGCTTTCGCAGGGGGATTTCTCGTGAGCGATCTCGAACCGCTTCCGACCGGCTGGCCGGCCAACGGCATTCGCCCGCACCCGATCGCCGGCATTTTCCGGCTGATGGATGCCGACGAACTGGCCGAACTGGCCGCCTCGATCGACGCCAGCGGCCTGCGCGAGCAGATCGTGATCTATGAGGGGCAAATCCTCGACGGTCGCAACCGGTACCTGGCGGCGGTCAAGGCCGGGGTGATCGCGGCCGACGTCGACTGGCGCTATGACGCCCACTTCATCGGCTTCGGCGGCATGGGATGGCCCAAGGACCAGCTCGACCCGCTCGAGTTCGTGTGGGATCACAACTTCCACCGGAGGCACGACGACAAGCCGCAGCGGGCCCTGGCCGCCGCGCGCTACCACGAGCGCCGGCAGGGCGCCCGCACCGACCTCAATCCCGAAGCTGCCGCCGCAAATTTGCGGGAAGTTGCGGAGCGGGCAGGGGTATCCGAGCGGCTGGTCAGCTCGGCGCATGTGGTGCTCGACCACGGCGCGGCCGAGCTGGTCGAGGCGGTGGAGCAGGGCAAGCTCGCCCTGCATGTCAAGGGCAAGCACACGATGGCGACGGCGGAGGCGATCCTCAGGGCAGGGGTCGAAGCCGGCAACATCACCCGCCGCCAGATGGCCGAGGACCTCGGCACCACCATCGGCACCGTGCAGGGCTGGACCGCCCGGCTGAAGCTCACCGGACTCGGCAAGGGCCTCGCGGCGCCGAGGCCGCGCAAGGCGGAGGCGGTATGAGTGTGGCTCTACCTGCCCAAACCCTCGACCTCCTCAGCATCTGCACTGGTGGCGGAGGGCTCGACCTCGGCATCGAGCTCGCTCTGCCAGGCGCTCGCAGCGTCGTTATGGTGGAGAGGGAGGCCTTCGCCGTCGCGCACCTGGTTGCAGCGATGGAACAGGGTCTCCTGGCTCCGGCAGCTGTGTGGTCGGATGCCCGAACCTTCGATGGCCGCCCCTGGCGTGGCCTTGTGGATGGGCTCATTGGCGGCATCCCGTGCCAGCCGCACAGCATGGCCGGCAGGAAGCGTGGCAGCCTCGACAGTCGGGACCTCTGGTCAACAGCCCGACGCATCATCGTGCACGCTCGGCCCTGGCTCGTGCTCATCGAGAACGTCGCCGGCATGCTCTCGGCGGGGGCTGACGAAATCGCTGGCGCCGAGCGGGTTTGGCGAGACCTTCGCCGACTTGGTTTCGCGGTCGAGATCGGACTTTTCAGCGCGGCGGAAGTTGGCGCCAGCCATGAGCGGCAGCGCGTCTTCATCCTCGGCGTGGCCGACACCGGCGGCGAACGAGGCGAGGCAGGGCTTTCAGCAGCGTCCTGCGGGATTGGCCAGCCAGCAGGACCAACAATCGCTCTCGACGATCGCGGCCGTCTGGCCGACCCCGATCAAGAGCGACGCCAAAGGCGGCCCGCTGGGCAAGACGATCATTCGGAGGGATGGCACCACGCAAAGCCGTGCGACGGGGGGCACGCTCGCTTACGCGACGGAGCAGATGTGGCGGACACCGGGAGCGACGGACTCGGAGCGAGGTTCCAACGGGACTTGGGTGCCCGACCCGAAGGCGGGGCAGCATTCGCTGCGCCATCAGACACGTGTCTGGCGGACGCCCCGATCGCACGAGGCAGGGCAGTATTCCCGGGACCATGGCAACCCAGACAAACCCACCCCGACGCTCACTGGCCAAGCCTTTTCCCTCCCGGACCGGCCGATCTCGACGGATGGCGAGGAGTACTCGCGCATTCGCCGGACCTTGAACCCGCTGTTCGTCGAATGGCTGATGGGGTGGCCGCCCGGCTGGACCTCTCTGGCCCTCACGCCGCCCGCGTCGACCGGCTCCGCCTGCTCGGCAACGGGGTTGTCAGCCTGGAAGCGGCGCACGCGTTCCGCACTCTCGTCGCTCGCCTCGCCGCACGCGGTTCCGCTGCGGCAGCTCGACTTCTTCTCATGATGGGATCCGGACAATGACACGCCAGTTCATCACCCTCAACCCCAGCGACGAGACGATGACCCGGCTCGTCATGCCGATGCGGGTGCCGTCATGACGGCAAATCAGGCTCGGGCGGCCATCATCCTGTTCGATAGCCGGCACTTCGACACCGCCGATATCGCTGCCCTTTTGGGTGTGGCGGAACACGTCGTCGCGCGGACGCTGCAGGCGTCGCGGGACATCAGTCGAGAGATGCGGCGCGAAGGCATTGTCGGGATCGCGGAGGAGCGCGCATGAGGGCTTCAGTTCGCCTTGCGCCGCTGCTCTTCACTCATGGTCTTCCAGTCCTGGATCAACAGGCCGATGGTCCCTGCCTTTTCGGGGAACTGGCCAGAGATGTTTCCGAGGATGGCAATCTCTTCAGCCACCATTCTGAGGGTGTCCTCGAGTCGTCCCTGCGGCGGGATGCGGCGCCACCCGAAATAGGTTCTGCGCGAAAGCATCAAACGCTCGTTGGCTTCGTCTCGGGTCATGCCGGGAGCATTGCGCCGGTTGAGCGCCATGGCAAGCTGTTCACCGCCGGGGGTGGGCGATGAGCGGCCCGTGGGATGAGCGCGCCTTCGCCGAGCTTCGCTGTTTCGGCGGTTTCCGCACCATTCTGGCCGATCCGCCCTGGGCGTTCGAGCACCGCTCGGCGAAGGGGCACGGCAAGGCCGCGCAGCGCCACTATGAGTGCGTGCCGTTCGACGACCTCCGCCGGCTGCCGGTTGAGCTGGTGGCGGCGGACGATTGCGCGCTGTTCCTGTGGAGCACCTGGCCGCTGATGCCGAAATGGGCGCCGCTGATCGAGGCGTGGGGTTTTGAGTATGCGGGCCTCGCCTGGGAGTGGCTGAAGTTCAACCCCGAGACCGGCAAGTTCGCCTTCGGGCCGGGATATGGCACGCGCAAGAACGTCGAGCCCTGCCTGTTGGCGACCAAGGGCAATCCCATGCTTCGGACGTGTGTCGCCAGTTCGCTGCAGGACATTTTCGCGGCGGCCGAGGGCGTTCATTCCGTTCGCGACTTCATCCTCACGCTGCCCGGTGACGTGATCGCCTCGCCGCGCCGCGAGCACAGCCGGAAGCCCGAGGAGCAGTACCGCCGGATCGAAACGCTTTTCGACGGCCCCTACCTCGAACTGTTCAGCCGCGCTTCCCGGCCCGGGTGGACGTCATGGGGCAACGAGGTGGGCAAGTTCGAACAGACCGAGGAGGCGCGCTTTGCTGAGCTGGGATGAGCTGACCGAACAGCAGAAGCTCGTCGCGGCCGAGCTGCCGCGCTATCGCGAGCGGCTGGCCGAGCGGCGCGAGGCCGATGCGATCGAGGTCGAGCACGTCTGGCGCGGCCCGCATGGCGACATCGAAGAGACGATGCTGGTGTCGATCGGCCGGCATGATGACGGCCGGATCGGCGAAGTGTTTATCGACTATCCCGACCGCAGCGGCGAGCTGAAGAAGAGCGCCCGCACCAAGGCGCTGGGCCACGACATCGCCATCCTGATTTCGCTCGCGCTGCAGCACGGCACGCCGCTCGAGGAGCTGCGCCATGCCGTCTCCCGGGAAGACGCCAACCTGATGGGCCGCGTGGTCGAGGTGCCGTCGACGATCGTCGGCACCGTGCTCGACGCGCTGGCGAGCGAGGCGTGATAATGAAGCCGCTACTCGATAGCCGCGCTTCGGATCGCCGTGGCAACCGCCAACAAACGGACGCGTATCAAGACGGGCGCGGCAATGTCGGAAGAATACGGGTCTTTCGCCAAGGCATCGGCCAGGGCCTCCGCCCGTTCGGCAAGTTCCTTGGTGCGGCTGCCGAGCGCAAATTCGCGCTCCACCGCCGCCACGTCATCAGCCCTGACCATCGTTGCATCCCCTCAAATGCGGAATTGAACCACCCGCTTGATTTCGACCGCCGTCAAGGTCGGGGGCCAACATGACCATGTCGCCCGAACTCACGGCGCTGCGCGACGAGGCGATGCAGACGACCTGCCGCAGCTGGGCAATCCAGAAGCGCTGGAAGCTCACAGGCACCACCGAACTGGTTGGCCCATGTCCGCAATGCGGCGGCAAGGATCGATTCGCCATCAACGTGCGCGAGAACGTCTTCCTCTGCCGCCGCTGCGACATCAAGGGCTCGGGCGTCATCGACCTGGTGATGCAGACCGAGGGCGTGACGTTCGTCGTCGCCTGCGAACGGATCACCGGCCGCAAGGCCGCCGACCCGGTCGCTGAGACGCGCATGGCCGAGCTGCGGGCGCAGGCCGAGGCGGCCGAGCGTGAGCGCGAGCGGCAGGCCAACATGTATCGGGAGCGGGCGATAGCGGACGGCCGCGCCATCCTTAGGCGCACGGTGCCCGTGGCGCCAGGCGGCATCGTCGGCGCCTACCTCGCATTGGTGCGCGGGCTCGATGGTGGACGGATCGATTTCCGCGCCCCTGACTGGGCAGCACAACTCCACATCCGATGGATCCCCGAACTTGCCTATTGGGACGATGGCAAGGTGCTCCACACCGGCCCGGCCATGATCTGCGGCGTGCAACAGCCGGATGGAAAGTTCATCGGCGCGCACCAGACCTGGATCGACCTCGAGCAGCCCAAGGGCAAGCTGGTGCTGCCCCCCGACGACAAGGGCAGGCCTCGATCGGCCAAGAAGGTGCGTGGCAGCTGGAAGGGCGGCGCCGTCCGGCTGTTCACGCCCGAAGCGCCGCACCGCATCGTGATGGGCGAGGGGATCGAGACGACCCTCACTGCCTATGCGCACGCCTTCGAGCCAGACACCGCCTATTGGGCTGGCGTCGCTCTAGGCAACATGGCCGATTTCTTCGTGCCGCCCGATTGGTGCCAGGAGCTGGTCTACCTGACCGATGAAGCCGATGCGCTGCCGAAGCTCGCCAAGGGATTTGCGCGCATCCGGGAGGCGCGGCCCACGCTCGAATGTTTTGCGACCCCGCCGCTCGCCGGCGGGCGCGATTTGAACAGCCTGGTGGCGGCGCAGGCATAGGGGCGGATTTTTGACAGACCAGGGGGAACCGCCCGACGACCCGAAAACCGGGCCGGAGGCGGTGAAGGCGACGATCAGCGGCAAGCGCAAGCTGACCGTCATCGAGGGCGGCAAGGGCGAGCCGAAGCGCTCGCGGTCGCGCAAGGCCAAGGCCTCGGCCGAGGCAGAGGCGCCGGAGGAAGAGGCGTTTGACCCTTCGGCAGCATCGGGTGCGAGCCCCGAGCCCGATGAAGACCGCGAAGACCTTGCCGACACATCGGATGACGATGGCCTGCCGCCGGACGGCCTCGACGAAGCAATCATCGAGATCGTCCGGTTCTGCAAGGACCTCGATCAGAACGACCGGGACAACGGCCGCCGCCTGGTCGCACACTTCGGCGACGAGTTCTGGTACGTGACCGGGCTGGGCTGGCTGATCTGGCGCGGCACGCACTGGGAGCGCGACGAAGGCGACCTCTGTATTCGGTTGCTGGCGCAGCAGCTCGTCGACCGTATGAAGCTCGAGCCCGCGTTGATCGAGGCGAATGCAGCCCAGCAACGGCTGCTCGACCTGGCCGAGAAGTACCGGAAAGTCGCGGCTGAGAAGCGCACGGCCGAGCAGGCCGACGTGATCGGCCGCGCCATGGAATTGAAGAAGGCGATATCGGCGCGCCGCAGCAAACGGCGCGCCTTTGCGGTGACCTCAGGCAATGCCGGCCGCACCTCGGCCATGCTGCAACAAGCGATGAGCCTCAAGGCGACCGCCGCGAAGCTCCTCGATGCCGACCACTACCGCTTCAATACGCGCTCCGGCACGTTGGTCTTTTCGCGCCACCCTGATCCGGAACAGGACCTCGACGGCGACGATGTGAAAGTCCGCTATGTCGGCCACGTCGAGCTGCGGCCGCACAACCGCGACGATCTGATCACCAAGCTGGCCGACGTCGACTATGACCCGGACGCGACCTGTCCAGAGTTCCAGAAGTTCCTCGATCGCATGCAACCGGAGAACACCACCCAGCCCGGGAATGCCATGCAGCTCTTCCTGCAGGTGGCGACGGCCTACACCATGTTGATCGGCGGCAACGGCGCCCAGAAGGTCTTCTATCACTTCGGCACCGGCGGCAACGGCAAGTCGGCGTTCCTCGAGGCGATCGGGGGCGTCGCCGGCACCTACCGCACTACGGTGTCGCCCGATACGATCACCGGCGACGCCCAGCGGCAGGGCCAGCAGGCCTCGCCCGACATCGCCAGGCTGTTCAACACCCGTCTCGTGCTTGTCGAGGAGCTGCCCAAGAACACGCCGCTGCGCGAGGATCTGGTGAAGGCTTTTTCGGGCGGCGGCCGCATGACAGCGCGCTTCCTGCAAAAGGACATTTTCGAGTTCCAGCCGATCTTCGTTGCCGTGCTGTCGGGCAACACCAAGCCGACCATCACCGGCGCCGATAACGGCATCTGGCGCCGCGTGCTGATCGTGCCGTGGGAGCAGACGATCAAGGAAGACGATCCCGACCGGGTCGAGTTTCCCGAGCTGTTGGCCCGCTTCCAGGCCGAGCGATCTGGCATCCTCAACTGGCTGATCGAGGGCGCGCTGCTCTATCTCAAGCACGGGCTAATGCATTTCGTGCCGGCAAAGGTGCGCTCCTTCACCGAGGAGTATCGGCGCGAGCGGGACAACGTAGAAGTGTTCTGCAACGTGATGATCGTTCGCGAGACCGGCAAACGGGTCCAGGCGGGTGTGCTGTTCAAGAGCTACACCGACTGGTGCGAGGCCAATGGATTGCGGGCGGCAACGCAGCGCAGCTTCGGCGATCGGCTCTCGACGCTCGGCTTTGAGAAGAAGACCGGCGGCCTCTACTACTACCTCGACGTGGTGCTGCGCGATAATCCAAAATACGACCCTGCCGACACCGCGCCGCCGATTGATTCGCTCGATCCCGGCTGGTCGCCGCCTCGCTAAGCCATTGCCGCTGCGGAGCGATTTTCGCTCCGCGCGCCCCGCACCCCTCCTACGGGGAACAGGAAAGCGGAAGTCACGACCCTCTCTCGCGCTGACGCGCGCGACAGAGAGGGTCGTGAGAGTTATGCGAGGGTTGAATGCGGCACCCTCACGACGTTTTCAATAGCAAAATCAGTGGTTTACGCGAAAAGTGTGAGGGTCGTGAGGGTCTCGCACGCGTATAGGTATTTTCGAGGGGTGCGGGGGCCTCAACCCGCATCTGATCGGTCATGAAAAGTCTCCCATATCACATGGGGGAAACCTCACGACCCTCTCAACCCTCACTAAGCGACTGTCACTACGTCGCTTTCTTCACTGTGAGGGTTGTTTTCAACCCTCATCAACCCTCTCAAGGGAAAATGGGGCATAGCCATGGTTGAAGACGAAGTGAGGCCGGTTGTCGTGCCGCAGGGCAGGACGACGGCGGCGCGGCGGCTGCGGTTGGAACAGCCGCCGCTGCCGGACTTGATGGCGATCTTCGAGCATCGCTGGTACCTGGTGCAGGTGCCCAGCGGCCGGGAGACGATGGTAGCCGAGCTGATGCGCAACCACGGGCATCAAGCGATCGTGCCGGTCGTGCGGTGCTGGCGCCTGGCCAACCGCTATGCACGGCGGAAGAGCGAGCGCGAGTTCGCGCTGATGTCGCGCTACATCATCCTCGGCTTCGGACACGATGACCCGATGGGCTTCGATGACTTGCGCCGCTTCTCTTTCGTGCACTCGGTCGCCAGTGACGGTGGCGGGTATGAGCAGATGTCGCGGTTCGACCTGATCCAGTTCGTCAAGTTCCTCGGCACCTCGACCTGGACCGTCGACAACGCGCAGCGGTTCATGCGCACGGGCAGGGAGTTCAAGGCCGGCGACCGCGTCGAGGTGCTCTCCGGCTCGCTCATGGGCTGGGCGGTAACGGTCAAGCGCATCGATGGCGACGTGGCGGAGTTCGAGGCGCCGATGCTTGGCCGGTTGATGACAGTGCGGCTGCCTATTGCGATCCTGGGCAAAGCAGCGTAGCAGTCCAAATCAGGATGATCGCTCGACAGGCACGATGTTCGTGCCGAAACCGACCGCAGGCCTACTGGCCCGAGCAGCGGAGCGACCCAGGCGCCGACACCACGAGCGCCGCAAATGGCGAAGCATGTCCAAGCGCGCGGCTGATCCTCAGCGGCGCGCTTTGCGTATGATGAGGCGGTCGCCGGCGCTAGACAATCGTGGTTGGCCCTGCGAGCGCCGCGACCGTCTCGACCTTCCGCAACATTGCCGGTAGTGAAATGGCCACGTTGCCACTGCTAGCGCGGCGGAGCAATTCCAGCTTCGCCATCAGCTTTCAGGCGAACATTGACGAGGTGATCGCCGCCCTCGGTCAGAGCGATCGGTGGGTCAAACCTTACGTCACGGCCTCGGCGCTAACTGCCACGGCCAAGGCGGTGCGCGTCGTCGAGCAGGCGGCTCTCACCGCCTCGTTTGATCGACCAGTGCCGTTCACCCAGCGCGCCGTCCTATATCAGTCGGCCAGCAGGTCCGACCTCACGGCCAGTATCTACCTGCGCGATGAAGCGTCCGGTGGCACGCCCCCATCGCGCTACCTCGCCCCGGAGATCGACGGCGGCCCCCGTCGACCAAAGTCGCACGAGCTGCGCTTGCGGCGTGCGGGCATACTCGGCCCGAGCGAATTCGCTGTGCCAGGCGACGACGTGCCGCTCGATCAGTACGGCAACGTACCTGGCGGCGTGATCGAGCAGATGCTGTCGCAGCTGGGTGCGGCCGAGCAGTTCGCCGGCTACAAGGCCAACGAGACCGCGCGATCGCGCCGTCGCGCCGGTGTGCGCAGGACCTCGCGCTTCTTCTTCAGCCCGGGCGTGACCAACTCGGTGCACGGTCATACCAATCTGCCTCGCGGCATATTCGAGCGCCTTGGCTCTGGGCATGGCGCACCCGTTCGCTCGCTGCTGATCTTCGTGCACCGTGCACCTCAGTATCGACCACGCTATCGGTTCGGCCTCGCGGCGGTCGCCGAGGCCGAGCGCGTGTTCCCCGGCTTCTGGTCGAGCTACTTCGACAGCTTCGTCGCCAGCGGCCGGATACTGCGTCGATGAGCGGTCGGGTCCCTCCAGCACCTGCCCCGCCCGCGGGTAATTCGGACCGCGACCACGAACCAGTCTGACCCGAATTTGAGAGCCTAAATAGCGCTCTAAACAGGAGCCTCAAGAGCCCCTAAAATGCACACCTTGAGCAAGGGCGAGTTCGCGACCCACATCGGCGTCACGCCCGGGCGCGTCAGCCAGTATCTCAATGCGGGCATCATCGGGCCTGATGCCCTGGTCGGCGATGGTCGGGCGGCACGGATCAACGTTGCCAAGGCCGTCGAGCAAATCCGCCTGCGCCGGCACATCGGCCAGTCGCTCGGCAACGGACTTCTGACCGACCTGCGCCTGCAGCCCGCCGAGCCATCGCCGGCGGCGACCGCACCCGCGTCGCCGATGCCGGAGCTGACGTTTGCCCCGTCCAAGGACGATGCGAGCGCCCTAATCCAGCTCGAGCGCCTCGAGAGCGAGCGGCGCAAGAACCGGCTGGCGGCGATCGACGAAGCCCGCTCGCTGGGCCAACTGGTCGAGGGCGAGGCGCTGCAGCGCGAAGTGGGCAAGGCCGCGCAGGCCGTGGTGAACGCCTTCACCGGCATGGCGCCGGACATCGCCAACGCGATCGCAGCGGAATTCTCGCTGCCGCAGCGCGACGTGCTGCACCTGGTGCGCCGCGTGATGAACGAACGGCGGGCCGTCGTTGCCGCCAGCACCCGATCGGCGGCCGAGACGCTGCCCGAAACCGAGGATGTCGCCGTCGCATGAGCGAAATGACCGTCGTCGTCGCCAATGCCGAGCGCATGGCCATGCTGACGCTCGCCCAGGTCATGGAACCGCCGCCGCCGGTCGACTACGTCGGCTGGGCCGAGCGCAATGTGGTCTTTTCGAAGCGCGAGGGTCCGTTCGAAGGGCCCTACAACCGGGCACTGTTCGGCTATTTCGACGAGATCCTGAAGGCCCTCTCGCCGGACGATCCCTGCCGCGTCGTGACGGTACGCAAATCGGCGCAGCTCGGCGGCACGGTGCTCGCCAACATCTTCTGCGGCGGCTCCATGGACATGGACCCGGGCGATTTCCTCTACGTGCACCCGACCGACGACAATGCCGCCCGTTGGTCGAAGCTCAAACTGGTGCCGTTCATCAAGTCGACGACGGCGCTGACCGCGATCTTCCCGATGAAGTCGCGTGACGGCTCGGACTCGATCCACCTCAAGGAACGCCGCGACGGCCGCGGCGCCATCCTGATCTCTGGCGCCAACTCGCCCGCCTCACTCAGCCAGGTCTCGATGCCCCGGCAAGTGCAGGATGACCTCGCCAAGTGGGAAATGAACACCGCCGGCGACCCGGAAACGCAAGCCGACAGCCGATCGCGCGCCTTCGAGTTCGCCAAAATCCTGAAAGTCTCGACACCGCTGGTCGAGCCGGGCTGCCGCATCACCCGGAACTACGAACTGGGCAGCCAGGAGCGGCTTTACCTGCCGTGCCCGCATTGCGAGCACATGCAGACGCTCGAATGGGAGAACATGCTCCAGAACCTCGACGAGGAGCATCCCGAGAAGGCGCATTTCACCTGCATCGACTGCGGCTCGGTGATCGAGCAGCACGATCTGCCGGCGATGCGCGCCAAGGGCGAGTGGCGCGCCGACAATCCGGCGGCCAAGCGTGTGCATCGCAGCTTCTACGCCTGGTCGGCCTACTCGCCGCTGCAGAGCTGGGAGCGCCTGGCGCGGGAATATCTCAAGGCCAAGGGCGATCCGAAGTCCGAGCAGACGTTCCTCAACGACAGCGTCGGCCGCGCCTACAAGACGACGGGCGAGGCGCCGCCCTGGGAGGCGCTGCGCGACCGCGCGGCCCAAAGCGACCGGCCGATCGGCCGTGTCCCTGCGGGCCATCCGATCCTCACCTGCGGCGTCGATTGTCAGGGCGACCGTGTCGAGTGGCAGGTCGTGGCGCGCGGCCCGGATTATCACCGCGCCCCGGTCGCCTATGGCGTGATACCCGGCCATATTTCGACGGTCGAGGCGCAGGCCGGGCTCGATGCGCTGCTCGGCCAGGGCTTCGTCAATGCCCATGGCCGGCCGGTGCTCATCGACCTGCTGGCGATCGACGGCAATGCCTATACCGAGGATGTCTGGGCGTGGGCCAAGCGCCATCCGTCGACGCGCGTCATCATGGTGCGCGGTGTCGGCTCGGAATCGGCGCCACTGCTGGTGCGGGTGACTAAAGAGAAGAACCGGGCGGGCAAGGCGCTGCCCTATAGCCGCCGCTTCTTCAACTTTGCGACCTCGGTCCTGAAAATGGGCCTCTACCGCGACCTGGTGAAGGGCGATCCGCTCGAGCGCGGCTATATCGACCTGCCGCGCGGACTCGACGACGAGTATTTCCGCCAGCTCACGGCCGAAAGCCGGCGGCTGGTCAAGGGAACGGCCAAATCCGGCTTCCCGCGCTACGAATGGGTGAAGGACCCCAACCAGCGGAACGAAGGCCTCGACACGTTCCTGCAGGCCGAGGCCGCATGGATACGCATCGCCGGCCCGACCCGCGAACTGCTCGACCCAATCTGGGCCCGTTACACGGCGGAACGCGAAGTGCCGCCGCCCGAGCGCCAGCTCGACCTCGAAGACCTGATGCACCCGGCCGACCTGCCGCAAGCCCTGCCGCAGACCGCGCCGGCCGCGGCGCCGATCGCCGTCCGTCCCCATCGCGGCCGCAAGGTCCGCAAGCTCAAGGTGAACTGATGGCCGGGATTACCCTCGAGCAGGCGACGACCATGCTGGCGGCCTATGTGGCAGCTGAAACGGCGCTGTTGGCGAGCCAGAGCTATTCGATCCAGACCGAGACCGGCACACGCACCCTGACCCGCGCCAACCTCGCCGAGGTCGTGGCCGCCCGAAAGGAATGGGAACAGAAGGTCGCCAACCTCTCCCGCAGCGCCAGCGGCCGCAGCCGCACGCGGTATTTCGTGCGGTGAGCAGCGTGCCAGCCAAACGCAATAGCGTCCGGGGCAGGATTGCCCTCAGCCTGCAGGGCTTTGCCCAGGGCGTGTCGATGATGGCCATGGGCGTGGCGGGCATCGGCCAGGCCTATGATGCCGGCCGGCGCGACAATCGCCGCCTCCGCTCTTATCGGCCTGGCGGCGGCAGCCCGTCGGTCGATCTGCTCAATGATCTGCCGGATTTGCGCGAGCGGTCGCGCGATCTCGAGCGCAACGCGCCGCTGGCCCTCGGCGCTATCGAGACCAAGACCAATGGCGTCATCGGCACCGGGCTTGTGCTCAAGTCGATGCTCGATTTCGAGGTGCTCCGGCTCGATCGCAAGGCGGCGATCGCCGCGCAGGGGCAGATCGAGCGCGAATTCGAGCTGTGGAGCAAGGAGGCTGACTTCACCGGCCAGCAGCACTGGCTGGACATGCAGCGGCTGATCTACCGCTCGGCGCGCGTCTCCGGCGATATCGGCATCGCCCGCCGTTATCGCCGCGAGCCGGGTAAGGTCTACGGCCTGCGCCTGGTGCTGATGGAGGCCGACCGCATTTCAAATCCCAACCGCCAGGCCGACAGCCTGACGGTGCGCGGCGGGGTACAGGTCGATGGGGACGGCGTCATTCAGGGTTACTACGTCAGCGACCGCCATCCCGGCGAAATCGTCGGCGTCGCATCCCTGAACTGGACTTTCGTGCCGCGGTTCAGCCCGCAGACCGGCCTCAAGCTGATGCTGCTGCCTTACCAGATGCAGCGCCCGGGCCAGCCGCGAGGCGTGCCGTTCTTTGCCCCCATCATCGAGCTGATCAAGCAGCTCAAGGACTATTCGGCGGCCGAGATCGATGCCGCTGTGCACGACGCGATGTTGTTCGCCTTCGAGACGCTGGGCGAAAACGACGCCGACGCCGACCACCTGCTCGACAACCCTGACCCAGCCGGGAGCGTCGCCGGCGACAACGAGGTGCAGCTCGAGGATCTGGCGATCATTACCCTCAGCGAGGGCAGCGGCGTCGAGGTCAAGGCGCCGCAGCGGCCGAATTCGGGTTTCGAGCCGTTTGCACTCGCCATCATCAAGCAGATCGGCGTCGCCCTCGGCATCCCGTTCGAGCTGATGATCATGCACTTCTCGTCGTCCTATTCGGCGAGCCGCGGCGCCCTCGAGATCGCCTGGAAGGGCTTCCTCGCCGAAAAGGCGTGGTTCGAGCGCGAAGTCGCCGACGTGGTGTTCGAGTGGTTCCTCACCGAGGCCGTCGCGCTCGGCCGCCTGAAGCTGCCCGGCTTTCTCGACGATCCGATCGCCCGCGCCGCGTGGATGGGGCGGCAGTGGGTCGGTCCGACGCGTATCCAGATCGATCCACGCGTCGAGGCGCAGGCCGACGCCGTCGACATCGCCAGCCGCGTCAAGACCCGCGAGCAGGTGATCACCGAACGCACCGGCGGCGACTGGCAGCGCAAGTTCGCGCAGATCGCCCAGGAAGAAGAAGACCTCAAAAGCCTGCCCGGCGTGGTGGTGCCGACGACCCAGAAGCAGGCCACCCAGCAGGACCAGCAGGACGACGGCGGCAGCGATCAGCAGAAGCAGAACGGGGGAGCGCAGCAGTGACCGACAGCGACGATGATCACCGTTACGCCCATATCGCGGCCCGCTTCTTCGGCGAGCCGCTGTTGCTCGGCGTCAACCAGGCGGAAGTGCTGGGAACCTTCCTGCGCAGCCGAATCGACGGCGAGCCGCAGCCGGCCGCGTCGCAGTTCATCGGACAGCAGCAGCGCGAGCCGGACTCGGGTCGCTGGAAGGGCTACCGGAAGGTCGGCAACGTCGGCGCCGTATCGGTGCTCGGCGAACTGGTCAACCGTGGCGCCTGGCTCGGCGCATCGTCGGGCCTGACCAGCTATGAGGGGCTGCTGCAGCAGGTTCGTGCCGCCGGCGCCGATCCCGAGGTCGATACGGTCGTCCTCGACATGGATTCGCCGGGCGGCGAGGCCGCTGGCATGTTCGACGCTGCCCGGCAACTCAAGGCGGCGGCCGCCGGCAAGCCAGTCATCGCTGTTGCGTCCTCGCATGCCCTCAGCGCCGCCTACGGCCTTGCGTCCGCCGCCGACCAGATCATCGTCAACGAGGGCGGTTCGGTCGGATCGGTTGGCGTGGTGATGGTGCACCTCGACCAGTCGAACCGGCTCGAAAAGGCCGGCGTCAAGGCGACCATTCTGCGGTCGGGCACGCGCAAGGCCGCCGGCCTCGGCCCGCTCGACGATGAAAGCACAGCCGCGCTGCAGGCGCGCGTCGACGAGATCATGGCCGGCTTCGTCAAGCTGGTCACCGATCACCGGCCGCAGCTGACGGCCGATCAGCTCATTGCCCTGCAGGGCGATGTTCTCATGGGGCAGGCAGCGGTCGACGCCGGCCTCGCCGACGCCGTCGGGACTTTTGAGTCCGTCGTCGCCGGCCTTCTCAAGTCGACCAAACGCGCCCCCGGGCGCACAACCTCCAACGGGAGTCTTCAGATGACTGAACCCAGTGGCCCGGCCGCATCCACCCCGGCTGTCACGACGCTTACCCAAGCCGACGTCGACGCGACCGTCGCCAAGGCCGTGGCCGACGCGACCGCCAAGGCGGCTGCCGATGCCACGGCCGCCCTGACGGCCGAGCGCGCCCGCATGGCCGGCCTCGATGCGCTCGCGGCCAAGTCCGGCGCCGGTGCAGCCGAGATTATCACCAAGGCGAAGGCCGATGGCACTTCGGTTGAGGCGACCGCGCTTGCGATCATCAATGCCGGCGCACATCTGCCGGGCGCCGCGCTCACCGCGCTCGCCGCCGACGACGTTGCGGCTGCCGGCGCTAAGCCGGCCGCCGCTGGCGGGGCTGGTGCTGCTGCCGCCGTGCCGCAGACCAAGGAAGGCTGGACCGCCGAATATAAGGGCTCGGCCAAGCTGCAGGCCGAATTCGCCTCCGCCGAAGACTATGCCGGCTTCAAGGCCGCCGAAGCTCGCGGCGGCCTGCGCATCCTCAAGGGTCGCGACGCCGCCTGAGGGCTTTTTACCCGCCCAAAACCTGCCCACGCGGCAGATTTGCCCCGCTTCTCGCAAGGCGCCCCGGCATCCCCGCCGGGGCGCCTTTTTCCCATCCCGATCTGTCAGCCTTTGAAAGGGGCTCTCCATGACGTCTCTCGGTGCAAACCTGCCGCGCTCCTACGAGGGCGGCGATCGTAACGAACTGCCGGTCGCGGCCACCACCACGATCTATGAGGGCTGCGCCGTCGGCCTGGTCCTCGCCACCGGCCTTGCCCGCAAGCTCAATGCCGGCGACCGCTTCGCTGGCTTTGCCGAGGCGAAGGCGGACAACGGCGCCGGCGCAGCGTCGGCCATCAATGTCCGCGTGATCGAGGAAGGCAAAATCCCGCTTTCGGTCACCGGCCTGACCATCACGGACCTCGGCCTGCCGGTCTATGCCACCGACGATAACACCTTTACCCTGTCGCCGGTCGGCGGGTCGTTCGTCGGCTATGTGCACCGCTTCATCAGCGCCGGCCTCGGCGTCGTCGAGTTCGATGCACTCTGCTACCGCGACCCCTATCACGACCGCAGCGCGCGCGTGACGCTCAGCGCCGACACCACGCTCGACGCCACCTATACCGGCAAGCTGATCTGGGTCGACACCGACGGCAAGGTCATCACCCTGCCGGCCGTCGCCGCCGGCTTGGACGGGGTGATGATCGTCAATGGCGGCTCCTACGGCGCGGTGGCGATCAACATCGCGCCCAACGCCTCGGACTCGATCTTCGGGCCCGACATCACCGCTGCCGACAACAAGAAGCTGATCAACACCAAGGCGACCGCCAACCGCGGCGACTTCGTCGTCATCGGCGGCAACGACGCGGACGGCAACGCGGTGCAGGCGCTCCGCGGCATCTGGGTCCGCGAGGCCTGATCATTTTCTCCATGTTCTGAGGCCGGGCGCTGCCCGGCCTTCCCGCCTTTGCCGCTCCGGTTCAGATCGCGCGATCGAACCCTGGACCCGGCCCACCACCTTCGCCGATCGCGCGCCCATATCGCCCTTGGAGGGGCTTCAACATGGACCAGAGTCTTCTTTCCAGCCGGGCGATCATGGGCATGTACTATGCTCGCCTTGAGGTGAACCCGGGCCTCGCCTGGGTCGATGGCGTCTCGAACCTCTACACGTCCGACCAGGCCAGCGAGACCTATGCCTTCATGGGCCAGTCGCCGACCATGCGGAAGTGGATCGCAGGCCGCGTTGCCAAGGGCTATGCGGTTAACGCCTTCACGATCGTCAACGACGAATACGAAGCGACGATCGAGATCAAGCTGCGCGACGCCCGTCGCGACAAGACCGGCCAGATTCGCGCCCGCATCGCCGAGTTCTCCGATCGCGCCCAGACCCACTGGGCCAGCATGCTGTCCACCCTGCTGCTCAACGGCGCCTCGACGCTCTGCTATGACGGGCAGTATTTCTTCGACACCGACCACGTCGAAGGTCTCTCGGGCGTCCAGTCCAACAAGATCACCGTCGACATTTCGACGCTGCCTGCTTTGGTGCACGGCTCGACCACGGCGCCGAGCGTCGAGGAAATGCAGCAGGCCTTCCTCGCCGGCATCGCGCAGATCCTGTCGTTCAAGGACGATCAGGGCGAGCCGATGAACGAAAACGCCACCCAGTTCGCGGTGCAGGTGCCGATCGGGCTCTATCTCACCGCCCTCGCCGCGGTGAGCACGATCACCACGGCGAACCTGCAGAACAACCTCAATGCCAACGCGATCTCGAGCTTCAAGATCGACGTCCAGATGAACCCGCGGCTCACCTGGACCGACACCTTCGTAATGTTCCGCACCGACAGCCCGATCAAGGCGCTGGTGCGCCAGAGCGAGCAGGAAGTCCAACTGAAGGCCAAGGCCGAGGGCTCCGAATACGAGTTCGACAACAAGGCATGGCAGTTCGGCATCGATGCCAGCCGCGGCGTCGGTTACGGCTACTGGCAGCGTGCCTGCCAGGTGCAGCTGATCTAGTCCGCCGATCCCTCAAACCCTTCCCGCCCTGCCATTGGCGCCGCTGCCGCGCGGGGGCGGGAAGGTTTTCGCGGAACGGAGCGATCCCATGCAGAAATATACCGTGATCGGCGCGTTGACGCTCGCAGCCGGCACCGTCCTGGGCCTCAAGCCTCAGCAGTTCAACGACCGCCGCCACCTCCTCGAACTGCTCAAGGACGGCAAGTCGAGTGTCGTCGCCCGGGCGGTCCTGCCAGTGCAGTTCAAAGCGTCCGAAGTCATCGGCCTCGAAGACGAGCCCGACAAGGCGACCGCGCAGCTGCTGCTCATGCCGGACGGCACGCCGGCCGTGGGTCGGGCGGCCGTCGCCGCCGTCGAGGCGGCCCGCGCCGAAGGCCGGGCCGATGCCGAGGCAGGCCTCTCGGCCGCGCTCGCCGCGGCAAAGGCCGAGGGCCGCGCCGAGGCTGAGGCGGAGGCGATTGCCAATGCCGCCAAGACCATTGAAGCGACGCTGGCCGAAGGCAAGGCGTTAGGCCGCACCGAGGCCTTGGCCGAAGTAAACGGCAAGCTGCAGGCCACTCTTGCGGCGGCCGGTACCGCTGCCGCCGAAGCTCAGAAGGCACTTGCGGCCGCCAAGACCGATGCGGAAAAGCAGGCGGCGCAGGATGCCCTCGACAATGCCGAGGATGCCGTCGCCGTGGCGCAGCTGGCGATCGCGGCGCTCGCCTAGATGCCGATCGAGAGCGATGCAGATCGGCGAGCGATGCTTGCCGATTTCGGCGTGAGCGTCGACTGGACGAGCCGGGCAAGCACGGTTTCGCTGACCGGCCTGTTCGATCGCGCCGCGCACGTCCAGGCGCGCTTTTCTGAGGAGGTGGGCGTCGTCGTCCGCGAGGCGATCCTCACGGTGGTGGCGTCCGACGTTCCCGCCCCAGCCGCCGCAGGCGATGCGGTTTTGGTCGACGGAGAAGCCTACCTCGTCCGTACCCTGCTGCCGGACGGACAGGGGATGGTCTCTGTTCACCTCGAGAAGGATCGCGGCTGATGGCGCACTTTCGGACGCAAATTCGCGACAAGGTGGCCGCGTTGCTCGCCGACTGTCCAACCACGGCCGGCCGTGTGTTCTCCGGCCGCGTCGCGCCTCTCATGCCGGCCGAGATGCCGGGCCTTGTCGTCGTGTCCGCCGGCGAGACGGCTGACTTCGGCCCCTCGGTCGGCGGCGGCCCCAGCACCGAACGTGTGCTGCAGCTGCTGGTCATCGGCGACGTCGTCGGCAATGAGGGCCTCTACGACGACCTCGATAGCATTGCCGGCGAGGTCGAAAAGACCCTGCTGGGCGACCACTACACCCTCGACGGGCTTTGTCAGTGGATCGAGCCGCCGCAGACGCAGCTCGCCATCAGCGAGCGCGGCGAAAACAGCAGCGACCGCATCGGCACGATCCGCCTGGTGTTCCCCATCCACTATCGCACCGTGACGGCCGACCCGTCCGTGCAAGTCTAGGAAAGGCCAACAATGACCACCTATCACGGTAATCACGGCGTCATCAAAGTCGGCACCCATGCCATCGCCGAGGTGACCAAATTCAGCGTTACCGAGAGTTTTTCGCCCACCGACGACAGCTCGATGGGCGACACCTGGGAGTCGCACCTCACCGGTGCGCCGATGAAGTGGTCGGGCTCGATCGATGCCCACTACTTCCCCGCTGATACCAACGGCCAGCTTGTCCTGCAGGTGGGCGCCAGCGTCAGCCTCGAGCTCGATTGCATCGGGACGGTCACCGGCAACGAAAGCCTCACCGGCACCGCTTCGATCACCAGCCGGCAGGTCGACACCGACATGGGCGCCGTGGTGTCGGTCAGCTTCCAGTTCCAGGGGAACGGTGCCCTGACGCATGGAGCGCTGAGCTGATGGACGACAAGCTGCAGGAACGGATTATCGGCCATTTCGAGCCCGAGAAGGTGCGACGGCTCGAGGTCGAGGAGTGGGGCGAGCCGGGCAAGCCCCTGGTCATTACATACATGCCGGTGACGATCGATGACGTGGTCACGGTTTCCGAGCTGGATGGCATGTCGTTCGACAAGCAGTGTGCCCGGATCGTCGTGCTGAAGGCGATGGACGAAAACGGCAAGCGACTCTTCAACATGGCGGACGCTACCTCGCTGCGAAAGCGTGCCGCGCCCGAAGTGGTGAAGAAAATCGCTCTCACCATGCTCGGCCGGTTGTCACAGGACGAAGCGGCAAAAAACTGAGGGCCGATCCGCTGCTGATGAATGTCTATCGGCTTGCGGATCGGCTGCACAAGCTTCCCGCCGAAATCCGGTCGATGACGACCGAGGACCTTAGCTACTTCGTCGCTTACCTCGAGATTGCTTCGGCATGAGGTCTACAGATGTCAAATAATCCGCAATTCAAGGTCGACATCACCGCCAGCGACAACACGAAGCCGGGGTTCGACTCGGCGCTCGCGACGGCTCGCCGCGCGTCCCTGGCCATAGCGGGTACTGCCAACGTAAGTCAGGCGGCGTTCGAGGGGGCGAACGGAAGCGTAGGCAACCTGGCTGCCCAGTTCAACGACATCGCGGTGCAGTTGTCGGCGGGCCAGTCTCCGTTCCTCATCGCCATCCAGCAGGGTACCCAGGTGGGTCAGGTGCTGGGGCCCATGGGGGCCGCAGGGGCGGCCAAGAGCCTCACGGCGGCTTTCCTGACCATGATCTCGCCGGTCAACCTGATCACCATTGCCGCCATCGCCGCGGTTGCGGCGACGGGCGAATGGCTGCTGGGCATGATCCCGAAGACGGAGGACGCCAACCAGGCGTTGGCAGCGCACAAGAAGCAGCTAGACGATATCCTCGTCGGCTATGATGCCGTGCGGCAGGCGGCTGACAAGACGATCGAGGAAGCGCAGAAGCTCCCTGCGATCGCAGCCCGCAGCGATCTCGAGGCGTCGCAGCGGTCGGTTGCCGACAATCTCGAGCAGACGCTCTCCCGGATCGCGGAACTGCAGGGGCGCATCAACGACGAGCTCAGCCACAACCAGATGGTGTCCGGTTCGGCGGATGTTCGGGCAGAATTCGAACGCCTTCAGCAGACGATTGCGGCCGCTGGCCTGTCGACCCATACGACTGCCAGCGAAACCGAGAACCTCATCGCCAAGCTCACGCTGCTCAAGAACTCTACCGATGACGCCGACATTGTCGATTTCACTGGTGAAGCGCTCGATCTATCCAAGGCTGTGAGGCAGCTGCAGGGCAATTCGGACGCAGCCGCCAACTCGATGAGCAAGCTGCTGTCGACCATGGACCCCGCCGCCATGTCGAAGGCCCTGGATACGCTATCTAGCCTTGGCCGCGAGCAACTCACCCCGCGTCAACAGGCGACTGCAAGTTTTGGGAGCATTGCCAACGATGCCTCCGCGTCATGGGGCGACAAGGCTGTTGCGGCCGATGCCTATGCAGCAGCGCTCAATCGGATCGCCGAGGCCGAGACCGACGAGGCAGCCAAGGCAGCGGCAAAGAAGGCGGCTGAGGAGGCCAAGCAGCAGGCGGACGCCTATAGGACTGTGATCCAGTCGATTCAGGACGAGACCACGGCTATCGGCATGAACGCCGAGCAGCAGGAAGCACTACGGCGCATTCGCGAGGCAGGGGTTGCCCTGAGTGGACCCGAAGCCGACTATATCCGCGAGCAGGTGCATCTGCAGTATCAGCAGCAGGCGGCGGTCGATGCGGTGGCTGAGGCCCAGAAGCGCGCCCAGCTCGCCCTGGCGACAGCTGGGAACGAAGCGCGGACCGTGCTCGACGGCATGATCAGCGACTTCAAGCAGGGCAAGGATGCCCTGACCATCCTCGGCGACACGCTGAGCAAGGTAGGCGAGGACTTCCTGAATTCGGGCCTCGACATGCTGTTCAACCCGAGCTCGCCCGCGGCGCAGGGTGGAGGCTTGTTCGGCGCTATCGGGAGCGCGCTCGGCTCGATCTTCCACTTCGCCAGCGGCACGAACAACGCGCCGGGCGGCCTGTCGCTGGTCGGCGAGAACGGCCCAGAACTGCTGAACCTGCCCGCCGGCAGCCAGATCATCCCCAACAACCGGCTGGGCGGGCTCGGCGGCAGCATGACGGTGCAGATCATCGACCAGCGATCAAGCGGCTCGATCAAGCAGCAGAGCTTTGCGACACCTGACGGCCAGAAGGGCCTCCGCCTGATCATTCGTGACGAGGTGCGCGAGGCTTATCGGCGCGCCCTGCCGGGGTTCGGCTGATGCCCGTCGACATGCCAGCCTATGGCTTTGCCAACTGGAACCTGCTGCCCGACATGGGAATCAGTTCGGCGCAGACAGAGGCCGGGCTGATCATCACCTCGCGCCATGGCGATGCGGCGTGGAAGGGCACGCTCACCACCGTCCCGCTGGCGCCGAAGTCCGACTATCCGGATTTCCTCGCCTTCCTGTCGCGCGTCGTCGACCTCAACCTGCGGGTCGATTTCAAGCATCCGATATACCGGGTGCCTCGTGCCTACACCGTTGACACCTGGCCGCTCACCGACGACCCGACACTGAGCAGTGTCACCGACCTGCGCCACATCGTGGTCGGCGGCCTCAATGTCGGCATGACGCTGAAGCGCGGCGACCGCCTCTGCCTCCGCCAGGACGGGCCGCCGGCCGTCGTTTGCCACCGCTGGCTTGCCGCCGATGTCACGGTTTCTAGCGCGATCGCGCAAACCCTCGAGCTGACACCGCGCCTGCCGACCGGCGTTTTCGCTCCGGGCGCCAGCGTGGTGTTCAAGGACCCGATCATGCGCCTCGCTGTCGTGCCCGGCAGCTGGAACGCCGCCGAAGCGGTGGCGCCCACGGGCGTCAGCTTCGACGTGCTGGAAAGTCTCGCCTGACATGAAGACCTATGACAGCGCCACGCTGGCCCGCCTCGCGGCCGGCGAAATCGACGTGATCGACGGGCTGACATTGGTGCTCGATGCCGGCACGGTGAGCTTTGCCACCAACCTGCAGGGCAGCTTCACCTTCACCGACGATGCCCTGGGTACGCAGACGTTCGCCGGCGCCGCGGGGCTGCTGTCGCTCGACGTGCCGCAGGCGGCCGTCGGCGCGCAGAGCGAGGCGATCACCGCCAGCCTGACCGAGACCTGGGTGCCCGAAGGCACCGATATCCCGGTCAACCTCTTTGACGATGGTGTGCGCGCCTCGATCGACGATGAGCCGTGGCAGAACCGGCTCGCTATCCTGTCGGTGTTCTGGCGCGAACAGGGCGGCGACATCATAGAGCGCGAACAGGTCGCCATCCGCCAGATCGACCAGATGGTCATGACCTGGGACGCCAACGGCAACCCGGTTCGACAGGGAATGCTCGAGGAGCCCGACATCATCCAGAAGGATATCGAGGGCAAGACCAGCAACCCGGCTTTTCAGGCGCTGATCGACCCGACCGACAAGGGCCTCGAGCACGTGGCGGCGGCGGCCACCGACAAGATCTACTTCGGCCAGGCGGCGGACGCCTCCGCCGGCGGCACGTCCAAATAAGGGGAAACATTCTCGATGCGCAGCTTTAGCGATGGCGGCCAGTCTCGCCGGCAGTTTGCACCCTTGCCAGCAGACTACATCGACGTGCGGGTGCTAGCGGCCGGCATCGCCGAACGGCACGCGATCCCTGTCGGCGCCCGCTTCGTCGTCCTCGCCAGCGACGGCACCTTTTATGCCAAGTTCGGGGATGTCACCGTCACCGCGGCTATCCCGGCGACCGACGTCGTCGATGGCTCGGGCTCGGAAATCAACCCGGAGGCCCGCGAAATCCCTGCCGGCGCCGGCTACATCAGCCTCGTCGCGGCGCAGGCAACCGTCGTCTCGATGGGGTTCTTCGCGTCATGATCTTCTCCTCCCGTCCCTCGACGGCACCGCAAGGCAATTTCCTCGGCCAGGCGGCGACCCGCTGCTTTCCTGCGCTCACAAACAACGCCTCATATACCTTCGGCATGGGTCGATCGGCCCATGTTGCGCGCGAAAAGCTCATCAATCCGACCGTGGTCTACGGCAATTTCTACATGACCGGCTCGGGCGAGCATGCCCCGCTCGGCGGCGCCGGCACGCTCAAGGTCGCGCTCGAATATCCCGCTGGCGTCTTCACGCTGGCCAATGAGTGCGTTGCCGCCGGCAATACTGGCGTGCCGTTCCCGGCTGGCAATCTGGCGCTGACCTTCAACGTTGTGGTGCCGAAGGGTGCCCGCTTCTGGCTGCGCCCCTACCAGGTCAACGCCGCCGGGACGCTTTGGACGCAGGTGGCCGGCGGAACGTCGACGGCCCAACCATCCGACGAAGGCTATGAGATTGGCACCGGCGCCAACGACAAGACGACAAGTGGCTCGGTCAACTTCGGCAACGGCATCGCCTTTTTCCCGCTGGTCATCGCGACCCAAAAGCACAGCCCGAGCGTCCTGATCATCGGCGACAGCCGGGAGGCCGGCGGCGTCGGCGGCAACTTCCTCGACGCAAGCTCGGATGTCGGGCCGGCGGCGCGGATCATCGGGCCGCGCTACGGGTATACCCAGTTCGCCATGTCTGCGACGCTGCAGAGCGGCTGGAATTCGGGCAGCCACACCTACCTCAACCAGCTCATCGCCGCTGGCTACTGGACGCATGTGGTCAATTGCTATGGCGTCAACGACGCGGGCGGCGGTGCCTCTGGCTCCACCATTGCGACCGCCCGGGCGACCTGTGCCGCCGCCCTCAAGGCCGCCAACAGTAACCTGGTGATCATCGGGGCGACGCTCTACCCCTACGTATCGTCATCCGATGTGTTCGTGACCAAGGCCAACCAGAGCCAGGGCGCCAATGCCACGAGGTGCCTCACCTTTAACGACTTTGCCCGGTTGGGGATCGCGGGCGAGGATTATTGCTGGGATGAGGCGGATGGGATCGACGTCAACCGGGAGGGCCGCTATCCGGTCAGCAAGGACCCCAGCGCCGCTTCGCGCACGCCGTGCGCCTTCACCGGAGCGATCTCGGGCACGACACTGACGGTGTCGGCGATCGCATCAGGGTCAATCAACCTGGGCGACTATCTCTATGACGCCGGCGGCAACATCAAGGACACGACCTATATCGTCGAGCAGCTTACCGGCACCGCCGGCAGCACCGGCACCTATCGGGTCAACCTCAACTATTCGGGCAGCTATCCCTTCCCGAGCGCCGTGACCAGCGAGAGCATGTCGACAGCCGGCATGATCACCCGTGACGGGCTCCATGCGCAGTATGCGGGCGAGGAGCTGATCGTGCGTCGCGCAGGGTCGCAGCTGCTCGAGTTGCTGGCGGCCTAGCTCAAGTTGCGATAGCAAATCTGGCGCGGAAGCAGGGCCGTTTCGTCCCTCACCGCGCCGGAGGGCGTGAGCGGCGGCAATGGCGAAACGGATACAGATTTGCCTGATCGTCGTCACCGCGCTGGTGGTGTATGTCATCGTCGGTCTGCTCCTCGGTGCAACGGCGGGTTGTCCTATCGGGTCCCCAGCGTCACCCTCGCCCTTCGCATGCGCAGAGGAGTGGACGTTTCGATATCAAACCCTGCTGTGCGGGGCGGCAGCATTCTTTGTTGCAATGTTCGCTGCGGAGTTTGCCGAGCGTCAGGTCGAAATTGCAAAAGGGCAATTGAGCATCATGGTTGAGCAACAGAAGCAGGCTATAGCGGTGGCAACGCTCCGTGTCGACGAGGCGCTTCGGCAGCTTGAAGTCCAGCGCCATTGGGTACTGTCCCGTTCGCTGGGACTTTGGGAAAACTGGACCATAAACCGGCCGGAAGAATTTAGCTTGCCCAGCACGCTCAGTGATCTGGATGCCGCCGCCGCCGCTGCGTTTCCAGAACGCGTATCAGATCTCTCGAATCTCTTTCACGCGGCGGCGGAGCTGAGCGACGTCTACGCAGATTTCCTGCGAGACCCTTGGCAAATCGAGATTGTACTGCAAGCCTCGGACTTAACAGAACAACAGCGGCAAATCCAAAGAGATCGTGGCGCAGCGGCAGTACTGTCGGTGGCGAGGTTTATGGAGGCATGGGCTAAGGCTCAAGACCTTCTTCCGGCCGCTAGAGCTGCGTAGCGTCGCCGGTCCGGCAAGGCAGCCGCGCCTTCGAACAAAGGTCCGTCTGACCCGCACTGGGCTGTCAGGGCTCTCGAATGATATCGACGGCGCCGGCAGCCTCGAAACGACGATATAGATCAACATCGTCATCTTGGGAGTCGCCGGACCATCGCACTACAGTTCGCTGACCTTCTTTGGTTAGCGTCTTGACGCGAATTACCGCCTCGTCCTCGTTTTCAATGACTTCGGGGCCGGAGCCGACAAACCTGTCGCTTCCGGCGCTTTGTAGACTGTCGATGATGAACCTTCGCATGGGGATTACTCCTAGAATTTAGGCGTGACTATATTGCTCGCCGGGTGGTCACGATACCCCGCAAACGTCCCCTCTCCCTCTAGAAGAACTAGCAGATACCCTACATGCCCATCGTCCCTGTCTGGGACGCCCCGGCCGTGCGCAAGCCCGGCTGGGAGCGTGCCTATGCTGATGTCATCCACGATCATTTCCGCCGTTCCTTCGCCTGGGGCGTGTCGGACTGCCTCGCGGTGCCTGCCGATCTCAGCCTCGCCATGTGCGGCCGGGATGTGCTGCCGCTCGCCATGCGGCGGTACCGATCGGCCACCGGCGCGCGGCGGCTGCTGGGCAAGCTCGGCTTTGCAACCGTCGAGGAAGCGTTGCGTCGGGTGTTCCCGGAGATAGCGAAGACCCGGGCCCGGCGCGGCGATTGCGGCGTGCTCGAGCAGCCCGGCGAAGGCATGGCCGGGCTCGTCACCATGATCGTGCTCGGCGACGGCTCGGCGATCGGCAAGGGCGAAGCTGGCATGGTGAGGGTCAGCCTCGACCGGCTGAAGGCCACCTTCGCGATCGGAGATTTCTGATGCCGGCAGCGGTACCCATCATTGCCAATGTCGCGCTCAACCTGGCGATCGGCGTCGGGCTGTCGGTGCTGTCGAGCCTTATCGCCCCGAAGGCCTCGGCCGCGGATGCCAGCACGACCACGAGCGGCTTCAGCTTCGACCTGCAGGTCGGCGAGACGGTGCCGGTGCGCTCGATCGTCGGCCTCGGCCGTGCCTCCGGCCAGCTCGTCTACCACAACAGCTTTGGCGACAATAACGCGTACCTGCAGCTGGTGATCCTCTGCGGCCGCGGCGAGCACGACGGCCTCGACACCTTCCTCGTCGACGAAAAGGCGGTCACCCTCACCGGCAGCAATGGCGATGCGCGCGGGCGGCCGGTGACCGAATACACCGTCGACGGCACGCCCTATCTCTGGGTCAAATACTACACCGGCGCTGCCGGCCAGGCGGCGGACGCGCAGCTGGTCGCCCAGTCGAACCCCACCGGCCGCTGGACCTCGGCGCACAAGCTCACGGGCTGCGCCTACCTCGTGGTGACGCTGCGCTACAACGCAGACCTGTACGGCAGCACCGTGCCGACCTTCGGCTCGATCTGGCGCGGCCTCAAGCTCTACGACTGGCGGGTCACCGGCGCGACGTGGGGCGATCCCTCCACCTATGTGTTCAGCAAGAACCCGGTGGTGATCCGCCTAAACTTCCGCCGCGGCATCTGGGTCAATGGGGTGCGCATCCTCGGACAGGGCTTTTCGTCGTTTGCCTGCGACATGGCCGGCTACACCGCCGCCGCCAACCGCTGTGACGAAAGCTTCTACGACCCAGAGACCGACACGACGTTCCCGGTGTTCGAGTTCGGCCGTGAGATCGGCGACGACGAAGCCAAGCTCGATGTCCTGTCGCAGATCGACCAGAGCTATTCGGGCACCAGTTTTCGCCGCGGGGGCGCCGACGTGCCGCTGCCGGGGCAGCAGCTGGTGTCGGTGCTCACACTCAACGATGGCGACCGGCTGCGGGGCAACACCGTCACCGCTGACCGCAAGGGTAAGGTCTCCGACAAGAAGACCATGTGGCATGGCCAGTTCGTCTCGGCCGCCGCCGACTACAGCCTTGCCGCCTATGAGGCGCGGATAAGCGACGACCTCGAAACGCTGATCGGCGGCCGCCGCGCCGTGACGCTCGACCAGCCTTATGAGTGGCTTGAGGCGCGGGCCCAGATGCGGGCCGAGATCGAGCTTCGCCGGCAGGGCTTCGCTGGCACCCGGGTCGAGACGTTCTCGCCCAAGGCGCTCGTCTGCGAGCCCGGCGACTGCATCACCCGGGTTTGCGAGTGGGGTTCGATCCTGATGGTGGTGCAGGCGGTCGACCAGGTCCGGATCGATGGCCGGCTCGTCGGCGTCACGCTGACGCTGCGCGAGTGGGACAATTCGATCGTGCCGGCATCGGGCGACAGTTTCGTCACCGTGCCGGCCGGAGCGGGCACCGGCGCCGCGAGTCCGAGCCGGACGATTACCGTCTCCGGCCTCGCCGCGTCGCCCTACAGCCGGACCGGCGGCGGCGCCACGCACCCTTATGCGCGGGTCACCTGGACCGACATCACCGATCCCAATGTCGACCAGGTGCTGATCCGGTTCTGGCCCACTGCTGGCACCGAGGCGGCCGACCACGAAGATTTCTTCGCCAACCCGCGCCTGTCGAGCGTCAAGCTCTGCGGCCCGCTGCAGCCGAACACCGGTTACACCTTCAAGGCGATCCCGGTGCGCAGCGATGCGCGCCTTTGCGTCTGGACGAACACCGGCACGATGACGTCGGGAGACGAGTCGACGCCGGCGGAAATCGCTGACGGCTCGGTCACGCTGCAGAAGCTCAGCCAGGAGCTGCAGAACATCAACTCGATCGTGTTCGGCGATGGTACCGGCAGCATAGCGGCCCAGCTCGATGCGCTCCGGGCAAAGATCGCGGCGCAGGCCGCGGCTAACCTCGACGGCATGGCCACCACGCAGGAGCAGACGTCGGCCCTGATCGCGCAGGCGGGCACTGCGGCGGCCGTGGTGGCCGAGAACCGCAAGGCGCAGGTCGACGACTACAACGCCCTGGCGGGGCTGATCGAGGACGTCGAGGCCGCCTTTGGCGACAGCCTGGCCAGCGGCTTGCTGAAGATCGAGGAAGAGGCTGGGATCGGCGGTGCCGACAGCACGATCGCCCTGCGGGCGCGGGCGAGCACCGGGGC
>Ga0209233_1000443_pt1 | contig 28662 bp, 24 predicted proteins | sample AraplaCL_Cvi_mCL_FD_184269 | JGI IMG/M metagenome (GOLD analysis project Ga0209233, IMG submission 184269) | Arabidopsis root microbial communities from the University of North Carolina, USA - plate scrape CL_Cvi_mCL (SPAdes) (version 2) | ecosystem: Host-associated > Plants > Roots > Endosphere...
TGGAATGCAGATCGATAGCTGCGTAAAGTGACATAGCTGCCTCCTGTCGCGGGCGACGTTGAAGCTTGGCTGCCTCTAACGTACCGCCACGCGCGGGAGGCGGCGACATGAGTCTTCAGGGTGGGGTGCGAGCGCAGCGAGCGGGAGGAAGCCGACACCCTCCAGGTGCTTCTCTCGGGAGAACGGAACGGATGTTCTCCTACTGCCGCAAGGGACGGCGCAGAACTGCCCGCTCATCATTCGCCAAGGGGAAGCATGACATGAGCCTGATCACCGACATGATCCGCCGCAAGTCCGTCGCGGCCATGCAACAGGAAACCGGCGAACGCAGCGGACTGCGCCGCGTGCTCGGCCTATGGCAACTCACCGCGATCGGCCTGGGCGGCATCATCGGCGTGGGCATCTTCGTGTTGACCGGCACGGTGGCCGCCACGCAAGCAGGACCCGCCGTGGTGCTGTCGTTCCTGCTGGCAGGCATCGCCAGCGGCGCGGCGGCACTGTGTTACGCAGAATTCTCCGGGCTCATTCCGGTCTCCGGTAGCGCCTACACCTATGGCTACGCCGTGCTCGGCGAATTCGCCGGCTGGGTCATCGGCTGGGATCTGCTGCTGGAATACGCCTTGATCGCCGCGGTCGTCGCGGTGGGTTGGTCCGGTTACGTGCAAGCCTTGCTGGACGCGGCGGGCGTGCACTTGCCGGTGTGGGCGCAAGGCGCTTACGGCAGCGCGCCGGGCCGCTTGTTCAATCTCCCCGCCGTGGTCGTGTCGCTTGCCATCACCGCCTTGCTTGCGATGCGCATGCAATGGGGCGCGCGCTTCAACACCACCATCGTGGCGATCAAGATCGCCGCGGCGGCAGGCATCGTGATCGCCGGCGCCGCCTATGTGAAGCCGGAACGCTGGCATCCCTTCATGCCATTCGGCATGCACGGCGTGGTCACCGGCGCCGCGGTGGTGTTCTTCGCGGTGTTCGGCTACGACATGCTGACCACCGCGGCGGAAGAATCGCGCCATCCGCAGCGCGACCTGCCGCGCGCGGTGCTGCTGTCGCTCGCCATCGCGATGCTGCTGTATTTCGCCATCTGCCTGGTGCTGACCGGCATCGTGCCGTACACCACGCTGGACACTCCCGCTCCGGTAGCGAGCGCGTTCACCGCGATTGGGCTGCCGCAAGTGATGGTGGCGATCTCGCTGGCATCGATCTGCGGCATCACCAGCGTGATCTTCGCCAACCTGCTGGCCGGTGCGCGCATCTGGTTCGCCCTGTCGCGCGATGGCTTGCTGCCCGGCTGGTTCGCCAAGGTGCATCCGCGCTGGCATACACCGCACCGGACCACCGTGCTGCTCGGCACGGTAACGGCGGTCGCGTCGGGCCTGTTTCCATTGGACGAACTGGCCAAGCTGGTGAACATCGGCGTACTGAGCGCCTTCATCGTGATCTGCACGGCGGTGGCCGTATTGCGCTGGCGCCATCCGGACCTGGAACGCCCGTTCCGCACGCCGCTGGTGCCGCTGGTGCCGATCATCGGCGTGGGCTTCTCCTGCTGGCTGATCTGGGGCCTGCCCAGCATCACGTACTGGCGCTTCGGGCTTTGGCTGCTGGTGGGACTGGTGGTGTATGTCGGATATGGGCGCCGGCACAGCCGCTTGAATACTTCTGGCGACGGCATGGCGGCGGTAACTGAGTCTTCGTCCTGATGCAGTTCCGGGCGTGGATAGCGGCAAATTACGCGTTATCCCGTTCCCGGCTGAATTTGTGCGCCACATCTGCACGCGCCGCCAGCTGCGCTCGCGCACTCATAGTCGCTGACGAGATCATTACCTCACTGCAGCACCGGACCACGCGCTGCCGCTCCATGCTGCATGTTGATTTGCGCCTGCTGAGCCTCGAACTGCCCCCACATCTGCGCATGCTGCTGGTCAAACGCCTGCACCTGCTGCATGGTCTGATGCACCGTGGGTGCTGGCTGGGTCATGTCGATCGAAGCGTGCGCGTGAGGCTGGTTGCTCAGGAAATGCACAGCACCCTTGCCGATATGGATTTCATGCAACTGTTCCGGTTGCGTGATGCGGCCCATGCAGCAAGCCGCGGTCGATTGCTCAAGCCGCGCTTCGGACGTGCCTTGCGGCAACAGCGCTTTCAATCGCGCGTATAGGGTGTGCTGGGGATGATCGGGATGGCTGTAGCTCAACGACTCGGCAGCAAGCGCCGTGTGCGTTTCCTGGCGCTGCGCTTCGTACCTGGTATCACGCAGCGGTTCGTTTGACCGGGCGCGTGGATCTTCCTGGGCTTTTTCCCGCTCGTGCTCCCGTTCACGCTGCCGGCTCATGGCTTCCATCTGGCGTTGCATTTCCTGCAACTGCGCCTGGATGGCGGTGATGGCGTCTAGACCAGGCTCCGCATCGCGATGATGTGACGATGCAACCGGTTCGGGCAGCATTTCGGGTGTCGGTGAGCGGTATCCCAGGCCGTGGGTGGGAGGCGATGCATGCATGGGCATCCCAAGCCATGGGGCTTCGCTTAGCGGGGCCGTTTGCATGTGCGCACGCTGCTGCAGCTCCGCGATCGTCGCGCGCGCCTCGATCAAGGCTCGGGTGCCTGGATCGGCCAAGCCGGTTGCTGGCAATCCTTGATCCTTTTGAAACTGCATAACCGTCATGCGGGTGGTGCCGTCATAGGCGCCCGTCACCGGCAGTGGCTGACCGCGGTGATCGGTCATGCCAAGGGTGTGCAGTTGTTGCTGCAGGGCCGTGATGGCGGCGGCATCGAGATCGGGTGCTGCCATCTGCGGGAAAGTGATGGACGGCTCAGTGACAGAGGCCATGCGTGTGGCTTCACGCAGCGCCGTCCATGTACGCGGTCCAGCGACGCCGTCCACGCTTAGACCTTGATCGCGCTGGAAGGCTTCGAGCGCTTGGCGCGTGTTACGACCAAAATCGTTGTCGACCGCCAACGGCTGGCCTTGTGCATTGGCATAACCAAGCTTGCTCAAATGCGTTTGCAGCTCGCCAACGGCAGCACCGCGGGTGCCCTCCGTCAGCAAGCTGCCCGCGGTGCGATGCCCTGCGACGTGCGCCTTGGCAACGTGCTGAAACTGGCCGGGCCCCATCGTCATGGTGGCCTGCCATGCCGCTTCGGCGGAGAGTCCCTTGTCAATCTTGGCCTGGTATTCGATCCGCATTTCGTCCAGGGCGGCGGCTACCTGCGCTGCCGTGGTGTGCATTTTGTTGCCGTGTATCTCATAGTCTACATACACGTGCCCAGGCGTGTCGGGGTCTTCGATGCTGGCCCACACCCGACTGGCGGCCTTCTGCGCATTACGCAGCGTGGCATTGGGGGCGCCACTGATGTAAGCGTAAATTTTCGGGCAATTGATTCGAAGGAGATATTCGCTGAACAATCGCTCCTGCAGCTCCGGCGTGAATTTTTCGGATGGGTCAATTTTTAGCTTATTAAGTGCGTCGCGAAGAGTGCCTGGAATAAACTGATACTTTCCAACAGCAAACACTCTATCCATATCACCGGAAGGTAGGGCTTGGCGTCGCTGAAGCTCCTCAACAGTCATGGCCGAGAAATCAATTTGCTGACTGGCGGGAACAATTTTATATATCCCGCTTTTGTCCTTGATTGTTCCTCGGTTGTAGGAATTGAAGTTCCCTTCACCACTTGCTACAAGCTCGCCAAAAGGATTGCTCATTGCTTATTTCCTCGAAAATTCAATCCAAGGATCTGTAGCCCCATGTGGTAACTACAAGACCGTATCTTCCGGGTTCATCCAAGTCTCGAATGTCGCCATAGGACCCCACATAAAGCGGCGCTCCATCCTTCACGTAGCGTGTAGTCAAATAACCTTGCGACGTATAGATAAATATCTCGGGAACCATGCTGCAAGCACGACAGCTAATCTTACCGGGGTCTTTACTGCAGTCATCTTTATAGTCCACGCCAACCATCTCCTCGAGGCAATCCGGATTGACTACCGGTTTCCATCCATCCGCAATAAGCTTTTTCCTGAACTCGACAAAGGAAGTTGTCATCTTCTTGTATTCCGGCCCTAGCGTAGGTTTTTTTGCATGCGCCGAAGAGTCGTTCGTCGACGCGGTCGCACTCGAAGAACCCGCCGGGGCTGTGCCGACTTTCTGTACTTGAGCTGTGTTTGGAGCGGTCGCGTTAGCCAGCCCCCCTGCCGGTGTGGGCGAATTGCACGCGGCGGCTCCCGCCGCCAACGCTGCTGCCGCAGCCATCTGTTTCAACTTCATCACTTCATCCTCTTCATTGCTTTCTATCGTGATACTCGGCTTTATCAATTTTCCTGTGAACTTACGCTTATCTGTGATGGGCGACCCACCTGGCGGCAACCTATATGCGGGGTTGTACGTAGGATCAGTCTCTTCAGGGATGAAATCAGTGCCCGTGGTGTACTCCCAGCCGGTCACCCAAAGCTCTCCCCTTTCATCCGGATCTTTCAAAGCCTCTATTTCACCGTAGAGTGTCACGCTCAGCGGCGTTCCGTCCTTGACGTAGTGCAATACGTAGTATCCAGTTCCTGAAGCCCAGATTGTTTCTGGGATGACGTCACAAAACTCATCCATACCAAGTAAATCGTTGCAATTCAGGTTCGTCACCGGCCGCCAACCATCTGCAAGTAGTTTTTTGCGAAAATCGGCGAAGGAACCTTTCTTTTCATACTCAGGACCCAGCCTTGCCTCAGATGTTTTTGCGGACACGCGGCTTGTTGAAGTTGATTCAACCATCGCGCTCGACGAATGAGCTGGCGATTTTCCTGCCTGTCCCGCATCTTCAGGCGCAAAGTCCGCCGAATGGCATGCCACCGTTCCCGCCGCCAAAACCGCTGCTGCAGCCATCTCTTTCAACTTCATCGCTTCATCCTCTTCATGGCTTTCTATCGTGATACTCGGTTTTGTCAACTTTCCTGCGAGCTTACGTTTGTCTGTGACGGGCAATCCGCCCGGTGGCAACGGTCCGTATTTGCGCACCGTCTCCTCGTTGGCGATTTCCACGGCATATCGCAATTGCAGCAGGTAGATCCGGTCGGGTTTGTGGTGGTAATAGGGAATCAGGGAGGATGGCCGCGCACCCTCGCCATTCACGTCGTCCTCGCGGGTGAATCCACGGCGGGCATTCGTTTGACGGTTCGAAGGGCTATCCAGTTGCGGCGGGTTGATCCGGCGGGAGGGAGTCAACTCCAGGCCGAGCAATACCACCATGGCCAGAGCCGACACGTAGAGCGCGACAAGCACAACACCCAAACCCAATTCCATTGTCATGTTTGCTTTCCGTGTTTTTTTGTGGGGAAGCCCGCATTGCCCTGTCGTTCAATGACCGCCAATCAATTGCTGCAACGTGTTTTCGTCGTGCGTTTTCACTGTTTCTGACGCTTGCCCTTGCGCTGCCCGCTGCGCGATCGGCTTGATATTCACTGGGGGCAGCAATCGTCTGGTGAAATAACGCAGCTTGAAGTACCAGTTCTTCCGGCAGCGGATCGGGCGGCAACGCTCGACGAAGATCAACTGCTCATCGCTGGGAAGCTCCTTGATCTCCTGCGGCAGCATCAGCGCACGCCGCTCTTCGGTGACGCTGTGGGAAACGTTGCTGCCGCCCCGGCCACGATTGATCGATCGGTGTTTCCGGCGCACGGTGCGGTAGCCCAGCATGTCGCTGTAGTCGTTGGCGTCTTCCTGCTCGCGCGGCGTGAATACGATCTGCGCCGAATGGTTGGTGGAGAAGGTGCGTGCGCGATCTGCTCCATAGGTGGAGCGCAACTGGGACTGGCTTTGCACGATGGTCAGGAAGCGCACGCCGTAGCCCGCGGCGACCGAGATGCGTTCAGCGATCACGTCCACCGGGCCCATGGCCGTGAATTCGTCCATCAGGAACAGCACCTGGTGCTTGAGCGCCGGGTCATCCTCCGGATGCACTTTCAGGTTCTGGCCGATCAGGGTGCTGAAAAAGATATTGATCAGCTTGCTCGATTCGCCCAGCTTCGCGGGCGGAATCACGCAATAGATGGTGATAGGCCGACGGCGCAATGCGTGCACGTCGAAGTCCAGGCCGTTGGTGGCGTCCGCCAGAATAGGACTGAGGAACGGTTGCAGCGGTGCCTGCATGGTGGCGATCACGGAGGAAAAGGTTTCTTCAGCCAGGCTCAGCAGGCTGGTAAAGGCGGTACGCGTCTGCTGGCGCATGACACTGCGATAGCGGGGGTCGTTGAGCAATTGCTGCAACATCGCCTTGCCGCCAGAGGAAAAATGCAGCAGGCGTTCGAGACTGGGGAACAGCGGCGAGCTGTTGACGTCGAGCGAGATGTCCTCCTTGCACAGTTCGTCCCACCGCTCGAACATGAAGCAGGCGAAGGCGGTGAACGCCGCACGGCTTTGCGACGTCCAAAACGGATCTTGTGCGTTCTGGTCCGGATACAGAATGGCGGCAAGGGTCTGGATATCGTTGATGCGCTGGCGCCAGTCGCTCGACACCAGCGCCAGCGGATTGAAACGATGCGTGCAACCTTGTTCATCGTACGGCGACCATACGATGATGTCCTGGCCCATCGCGGCGCGCTGCCCGCTGGTGAGCTTGCGCAGTTCACCTTTCACGTCGAGACAGACCACGGAGTGTTCGTAGGTGAGCAGCGCGGGGATGGCCACGCAGGTGGTCTTGCCCGACCTTGTGGGAGAAACCATGAGGACGTGGCAGGCGCCGTTGACGTAGATGAGGCGGGCTTTGTAGCGACCCACGACAATGCTCTCGGGCTTCTTCCTCAGCATGTCGGCCTTCTTCAGATCGCGCAGGCTGGCGAAGCGCGCCTCGCCGTGCAACGGCGCTTCTTTCGGCCTGAACAGCGGTACCAGCAACCCCAGCCACGCCAGCAATGGCAGGCCAAAACCCAGATAGCCGCCGAGCTCGATCTTGGTGACGTAGGGTGCAACCTCCGGAAGATCGAGCGCGCGGTAGTAATCCCAGTAGGTGTGCCAGGTTGGTGGAACGTCCTGCAGACCCAGCAGCAGCAATACCAGGTAAGCGGAAAGGAACAATCCGCCCGCCAGCGCCACGATAAGCAGGGTGGCGGCGAAGCCGGCCCTAACACCGGTATGCATTGCAATAACTCCCTTTGCTCGTACGGTATGCGGCCCATCGACGGGAAACATCGGTGCATGCTCAAGACGGGCACGGTTTAGGCTGCCTCCAACCGTGGATGCGCGCAGTCAGTGGATGACGGCAAATATGTAGGCGTGCGCAGATCCAAGGCTGATCCGGCCGGCCACTATGCCCAAATCCGCATCCAAGCCGCTGCATTTCGCCAAGACCGCCTTATAACGCAGTCGCAACATGACAACAGGCCCGTGCACGGCGCCGCCTCTGCCGGTCGAACACGCCGGCACCCTCCTCCCCAAGACGTGCACGGGCCATTCCATTTTCGTGTTGCGAGCGGGGCGGCCTTGTCGCCGTCCCCAAAGGGGCTGATGCGTGGATCGTCGACGTTTTCTGCAAGGCTTGGCCGCTACCAGTGCGGCCGTCGGATTGAATGGCGTAAGCCGCAGCCAGTCCGCGCCTGCCGTCTCTTCGTCATCCCGGCGGCCCGCGCCGCCGCCGGTGCGCGTATCCGCGCAGGGTTTGCCGCTGCAGGGTCATACGCTGCTGACGCATTTCACATCCGCAGGACAAGCATGGCAGGTGTTTGAAGATTTGCGCGCTCCGCACGGCACGCTGACGCTGAGCGATGGCTATCACGCCTGCGTGCTGGGCAAGCGCACCGAACCGGTTTATGCCGACAGCGACGTGCCCTACTTCGGCATGAAACTCGCCGATATCGCCCTGGCCGAAGCGGATCTGCTCGCCGACCACCTGCTGCGCCACGGCGAGCCGCAGGAAGACGAGGTGCGTCGCGCAGCGCCGCCGGTCGCCTCCAGGCTCGATCCGGAGAACTACTACGGCCGCTTGCCGTGGACCACCTTCGTCGGCACGCGCCAGAGCGCGGACACCATGCCGGTCTACACCTCCGGCAGTACGCGTACGTATCACACGGACCAGGTGTTCGCCGAGCTGCACGATCCCAAGCGCGTCGCGCGCCGTCGCGAAGGCCTGCTGGGTGGCTGGCTGCCGGCCGTGCACAAGGTGATTCCGATCGCCGACGACAGCTGGTACGACGTACTGGTGTTTGCCGATGTGGACCCTACCGATCGCTTCGTCGTGCAGACCTGGCATCGCACCGCGCACATCGAACGCGGACGGATGCTGCAGGTGAGCTACGGCCACAGTTATCCCACCTATCCGCCGCGCCGGATGCCGCCGGACGCCGCAGCGTTCTACGCCGCACTGCTGCGTTTCCACGACTATTGGCAAGCCGAACTCGCCGACGTCTGCGCCGCCGAGGTGCCCATCGTCGGCTGGACCGACATGGTGCGCCATGCCTTCGCGCGCGAGTTGGTCGTGCGCCCGGATGGCAGCTATCCAAAATACGGCGCAGTGGACCGCGACTACTACGGCAACGAATACGACGGCTTCCAGGACACCTTTACCAGCTCGCTGTACGCGAACCTGGAATGGGGCCGCTTCACGCAGGCCGCCGTCGTGCTGGACGAGTATTTCACCGACTTCGTGCAACCGGATGGCGTGATCAACATGCGCGGCCCGGAGACCGGACAATTCGGGCTGACGCTTTCGCTGCTTGCGCGCTACTTGCATTACACCGGCGATGCCGCGCTGCTTGCCAAGCATCGCGGCAAGATCGAAGCCACGGCGCAGCTGCTGCTGGAACTGCACGACGCCAGCCTGCAACTACCGGCCAGCCATCCAGGCTACGGACTGATCCACGGCTGGAATGAATCGGATGCCTGCCTGTTTCCCGATCCCACGCTGTGGTGGAAGCCGTACTACGCCAACAGCGCCCTGGCCGCGCGCGGCCTGCAGGATATCGCGCAGGCATGGCCGGCGATTGCGCAAAACAGCAGTTCCCGGGCCATGCAGTGGCAACAGCGCGCCAACCAGCTCACGCAACAGGTGGAACGCACGCTGCGCGCAAACGTGCGCCATGACCTCACGCCGCCCTACATAGGACCGTTGCCCGGCGTCACGCTCACCTTCCGCGAATCGCTGGCCAGGGAAAAACCCAGCGAACAGCAATGGCCGCATCGCGCTTATGCCGAATTGTTGCAAGCCGACGTGTTGCCCAAGGATCTCGCCAACCTGGTCATCGATTGCATGCGCGGGCATGGCGCCACCAGCATCGGCGTGGTCGCCAACGTCGCGCCGGTGACACCGGATGGCCGCGACATCCTCGGTTTCATTTCCTACGGCTACGCGCAACAACTGTTGCGCCTTGGCCGCATCGACGAATTCCTGTTGTTTCTCTACGCCCATCGCTATCACGCGCACACGCCGGGAAGCTGGACGGCGGGCGAAGTGTCGGACATCACCGGTGGCATGCCGCTGTTCTGCATGCCGGCGCAGCTCACCATTCCGTTGCTGCTGCGCTGGATGCTGGTGTTCGACGACAGCGCCGGCGAAACGCTCTACCTGGCGCGCGCCGTGCCGCGTGCGTGGATCGAGGGCCCCCAACCGATCGGCATCAGCGAGGCGCCGACACGCTGGGGCCGCACAGGGTTCCAACTGCGCCGCACCGGCGAAGGCGTGATCGAAGGCAGCGTAACCTTGCCCGATCGCGCAGTGCCGCCAACATGGCTGAGCCTGCGCGTGCCAGCAGGCAAGACATTGACTGCCGTGCAAGTGAATGGCGTGGACGCCGAGTGGCAGGATGAAGCCGTAAAACTGCAAGGAAGCCCCGGCCAGCGCCTTCGCCTACACGCGCGCTTCACGTAAACAGGCCGCGCGTAGCCAGGGTTATGCCGAATTCCGCACGTAAGTGCAGCAATTGGCACAAGACGCCCTGCTGATTATTACGGCAGGATGAAGGCGTCCACGATTTTATATTATTTGTATGATCAATTCGTGGCATTTTGGTCGTCACTGGGGAGTGGCATGCAACACGGGGTTGATCAACGCAGGCGATTTCTCAAGGGCGCGGCAACCGCCCTGGCCGCCACCATCGCAGCGCCGCGCCTGGGCGCATTCGACGTGGCCGAGCCGGCCGCGAAAACGGCGGCAGCCAAACAAGCCATACCCGACCAACCGGTGCGCTGCGTGCAGCCGTTTGCACTGAACCAGGTGCGCCTGCTGGATAGCGATTTCACGCAAGCCGCCGCCATCAACCGGCGTTACCTGCAAAGCCTGCCGGTCGATCGGCTGGTGCATACCTTCCGCCTGCAGGCCGGCCTGCCCTCGCATGCCGCACCCTTGGGCGGCTGGGAAAAACCCGATTGCGAATTGCGCGGGCATTTCAGCGGCGGCCATTACCTGTCGGCCTGCGCGCTGGCGTATGCCAGCGAGGGCGACGAGGCGCTGAAGACACGTGGCGATGAACTGGTGGCGGCACTTGCCGCGTGCCAGCGCCCCAACGGTTACCTGAGCGCCTTCCCCGAAAGCTTTTTCGACCGGTTGAGCAGCGGGCAAAAAGTGTGGGCGCCGTTCTATACGATCCACAAGATCCACGCCGGCATGCTCGACATGTATCGCTATGCCGGCAATCAGCAGGCATTGAAAGTAGCCACCGGCATCGGCGACTGGATCGTGCGCTGGCTCAACGGTTTTTCCGATGCCGACATGGCGAGCATGCTGAAAACCGAATACGGCGGCATCAACGATTCGCTGTATGAGCTGTATGCGATCACCGGCAACGAGCGCTATCGCGATGCCGCGCACCGCTTCGACCAGGCCTCGCTGTTCGACCCGTTGGCTTCTTACCGCGATCAATTGCAGGGCCTGCATGCCAATACGCAGGTGCCCAAGATCATCGGCGCCGCACGGCGCTACGAGTTGACCGGCGAGCCACGCTACCGGCGCATTGCAGAATTCTTCTGGGAAACCGTCACGCAGCACCGCAGCTACGCCACCGGCGGCACCAGCAACGACGAGTTCTGGAAGACCGGCCCCGGCGACCTGAAAGGGCAGCTTGGCCTGTACAGCGCCGAATCCTGCGTGGCCTACAACATGTTGAAGCTCACGCATCACGTCTACAGCTGGAACGGCGATCCGCGCGCGTTCGACTATTACGAACGCACGCTCTACAACGCGCGCCTCGGCACCCAGGATACGGACGGGATGAAGCTGTACTTCTACCCGCTACGCGCCGGCGCCAACAAGTTCTACAACTCGCCCACCGGCTCGTTCTGGTGCTGCACCGGTACCGGCGCGGAAGATTTCGCGCGCTTCAACAGCAACGTCTATTTCCATGACGGACAGGATCTTTACGTCAACCTGTTCGTTCCCTCCGAATTGCACTGGGCGCAGCAAGGCGTCGTGTTGCGCCAGGAAACGCGCTTCCCGCGCGAACCACGCACACGCCTGCAACTCAAGCTTGCGCAGCCGGCTTCGTTCGCGCTGCATCTGCGCATTCCGTCGTGGATCGGCGCCGGCGCGAAAGTGCAGGTGAACGGCGAAACGCTGGACGCCTTCGCATCGCCCGGCAGCTACTTGAGCCTGCAGCGCGAATGGCGCGATGGCGACCGCGTGGAACTCGACCTGCCCATGCATTTGCACACCATGCCGCTGCCCGGCGACGACAGCCAGATCGCCATGCTGTACGGGCCGCTGGTGCTGGCGGCGCGGCTTGGCGGCCAGGGCCTGACGCATGCCATGCAGTATGGCGGCTACAGCACCGGGCCCGAGCCGGAACCGCCGGCACAGCCTGCACTGCGCATCACCGCGGCCACCTCGAACGCGACGGACTGGATGCGCATCGTCTCGGCCGACGAGCTGCGCTTTGAAGCCACCACCCGCACAGGCACGCAGCCCGTTGCGCCGTTGAACCAGATCTACGGCGAACGCTACGCGGTGTACTGGCTGAACGATCGCGACGCCTCCGCCGACGGCGGATAAGCGCGCGGCGCGCTCGACGCTACCGCGGCGGGTGCGCACAAGGAACGATCCGCAGCAGCGAAGGGACGCCGCTGCGCTCGTCTAGGAAATGGCCTGGCGCCATGCGCCTGGCCGTGAAGGACACATCGGGAACAAGCATTGCGCATGTCGCCAGCCGGCGGCATCGGTGTCGGTGCTGCGCCTTTTATTCGTCACTACGGCAACCACGCCCCTTTCAGCGAGAAAAAAACATGGTTCCTGATCATCATCTTCCCGGTCATTGTCTTTCTAATCACCCTTCGGTCCGCCGGCCTGCTTCGCTGATCGCGCAGGCCATTCGCCTTACGCTGGCACTGGGCCTGCTCGGCACGAGCGCATTGCATGCGCAGGACACCAACACGACGCCGTCAACGCAAACCAGCGATGCGCAAGCGGCCAAAACCAAAACCCTGCAGGCGGTGACGGTCACCGGCTCGTTGATCCGGCGCGTCGACCTGGAAACGGCCAACCCGGTCACCACCATCGACAGCGCCCAGATTGCCGCCAGCGGCAAGCCGACGCTGGGCGATCTGATGCAGGCGATGCCGTCCATCGCCGGCAATGCCACCAATCCCAGCATCAACAATGGCGGCGGCACCGGTGCCTCGACGGTTTCGTTGCGCGGTCTGGGCGACAACCGCACCCTGATCCTGGTCAACGGGCATCGCGTTGCGTACAACGATGTCAACAGCATTCCAGCCAACATGATCGATCGCGTCGAGGTGCTTACCGATGGCGCATCGTCGATCTACGGCTCCGATGCGATCGGCGGCGTGGTGAACTTCATCCTGAAAGATCATTACCAAGGCGTGCAGCTGAGCGCCGACTACGGCGAAAGCTCGCATAGCGACGGCAATCGCCGCAGCTTCAACCTGCTGGCTGGCTTGTCCGGCGAGCGCGGGAAATTCATCGTTTCGCTGACCCACCAGACGCAGAATCCGATCGCCTCCGGCGCCCGCGCCTACTCGGCCTACACGCTGGCGTTTCGCAACGGCGAGGTGGTCAAGGTGGGTTCGTCGGCGACGCCCACGGGTTTGATCCAGGATGCCAGCGGCACCTATGTCACACTCAACCAAGGCGTAAGCGGCAGCACCACGCTCGCCGATTACCATACGTACACCGGCGCCGATTCCTTCAACTATGCGCCCTACAACCTGCTGCTTACGCCGCAGGACCGCACCAACATCTCGCTGTTCGGCTCCTACAAATTCACGCCGAACGTCGAAGCGTATTTCAACCTGTTCTATACGCGGACGAAGGCATCTTCGATCATCGCGCCGGTGCCGATCTTCGCCAACTCCGATGACTTCTTCATCCCTGCCACCAATTACTACAACCCGTTCGGCCTCAATTTCGGCACCGACCGTGTCAGCGGCAATGGCTACAACGACTTGAACACGCGCATTACCTCGCTGGGCACCCGCAACTACGTCAACCAGACCTACGACCTGCAGTTCACGCCTGGCGTGCGCGGCAATTTCGGCGACAGCACCTGGCAATGGAACGTGGACCTGAACTACGGCAAGGTCCGGCAAAAAACGCTCAACAACGGCTTCCTCGATTACGCCGGCTTCGAGCAGGCGATCGGTCCTTCCTTCCTGGCTTCCAACGGCACGGTCACCTGCGGCACGCCCGCGGCGCCGATCGCCAATTGCACGCCAATCAACATTTTCAACATCAACGATCCATCCGCCATCGCGGCCTTGAAGAAGCTGGTGGTGAACCCCGACTCGTTCTACCACTACACCCTTGAGCAATTCGAAATGGGCGCCAACGGCGAGCTGTTCGACTTGCCGGCTGGCGCGGTGAACCTGGCCGCCGGTCTCAGCTATCGGCGCGAATCGCAATCGGATGGCACCGACACGTCCAACGCCATCGCGATCAACGATGGCCCGTATGCCGGCCTGTGCGGCGTGGTGGAATTCTGCGCCAGCCAGCTCAGCGGCAGCTACAACGTGAAGGAGGCCTACACCGAACTGTTCGTGCCGGTGCTGGCCGACCTGCCGTTTGCGCACTCCTTGAACATCGACATCGGCTCGCGCTTCTCCGACTACAGCCTTTCCGGCAACACCACCAACAGCAAGATCGCCCTGGAATGGAAGCCGATCGCCGACCTGCTGGTGCGCGGCACCGCATCGCAGGTATTCCGCGCGCCCAACATCAACGAACTGTTTGCCGGCACCACCGGCGGCGCCTATACCGCTACCGACATCTGCGACGGCTACACCGGCGGCCACCCGCAAGCCTGCGCCAACGTGCCGACCAACGGCAGCTTTCAGCAGAGCAATCCGCAGCTCGGCGTCAGGGGCTCGGGCTCGGTCGCGGCCGGCTACGACCTGAAACCGGAATACGGCAAATCGTTCGACTTCGGCGTGGTTTACGACCCGCATTGGCTGCCCGGCCTGTCGTTCAGCGCCGATGCGTGGCGCATCCATCTGAACGACACCATCGTGGACGGCCTGGATCCCACCACCATCCTCAACGAGTGCTACTACAGCGACCGGCTTTGCAGCCTGATCCACCGCGCCGGCAACGGCCAGATCAGCTACATCAACCTGCCCACCGTCAACCTCGGCGAAACCTGGGCCAGCGGCATCGATTCGACCGTGCAATACAGCTTCAACACCGAACGCTACGGCAAGTTCAACGTGAGCCTGGCCAGCACCTACATGCAGCGCTACGACGTGGACACCGCGCCCGGCGACAGCGACGTGCCGATCACGCATTGCGCCGGCTACTACTGTCCGGTATACGGCGAATTCCCGCGCTGGCGCGGCCTGGCCACGCTCAACTGGAGCAAGGGCCCGTGGAGCGCAAGCTGGACGATGCGCTATGTGGGACGCACGCGCGTAGGCAGCGCCGATCTCTCGCAGGGCTATTCGGCGGACGAAGACATCAACGGCGTCGTGCACCCCATCGGCGCGTACGTGTACCACAACATTTCCGGCAGCTACGCACTGGCGAAATACCACACCACGATTTCCGCCGGCGTCGACAACCTGAGCAACAAGCAGCCGCCGATGTTCTACCAGTGGGGCAGCAACGGCAATTCGGACGCCTATACCTACGACCTGGTCGGCCGGTATTACTGGATGCGAGCGACATTGGCGTTTTGATGTGGACTTAATGACGTAGCGTGATCTTTGGTAGGTTGGCGGTGAGGCGCCAGCCGAACCCCAACGGCGTCATCTGCATGGCGACGTTGGGGTTCGCGTGCGCTCACCACCAACCTACACGCTACCGATTCATCGTCCCGGCGAAGGTTGGTAATTTTTCCCGGCCGAAGCGCTGGTTATTACTTACCCGCCGCCATGTACGTCAAATCGGTGCTGTAGCTATCGACGTGCGCCGAAACGTTCTGCACGGCATCGTTAACGGATTTACGGATCGCCTGACCGCTTTCCTTCCCGTAGACGTTCTCGACCATCTTCCACACCGACGGGTCGGGCTCCTCGCCAAGATCCGCCCAGCTCTTGGCGGGAATGACCAGGATAAAGTCAGGCGCGCTTTCATCACCCTCGCGAACCGCCCCGATCATGTAGTTGGTGGCCCAGTTGGATTTTTCGGCAGCAGCCGCGATTTTCTTCGCCGCCGCCTTGAATGCCTCCGCCGCTTCATGCCCAGGCTTGAGCTTGAAATACGTAACCTCGATCAAGGCCGACGCCGGCAGCTTGGCTTTGGGCATGTGGCTCAAATCCGGCATCATTTCGAAAAAGGCGCTGGTCTCGCTTTTCAAATGCGGGTTGACGGCCGTTCTGAGCGCCTGATCGCAGGCTTTGCCCGCCGTGCTCATGGCGTCGAAGCTTCCCCATGACAATGGATCTGAGACATACGAATACGCGTAGGTATTGCCTGTCTCGTGTACCCACGCCGTCCAGGTGTACTTGAAGCCGTGCTGGTGCAGGCACGTATTGAAGTCTTTGATACCCGCTTCATAGGCCTGCTGGTCTGCAGGCGCCACGATATCGGTGTAATCGCGGACGATAGTTGAACGACTCGTATCCGCGGCCTGGGCGCCGGCGGCGCATAGCAGCGCGACCGACAACGCGAGCCGGGGTGTGATGTTGTTCATGAGAACCTCGCTTTGGGCTGTTGCCCAGCATGGTTGAGTTGAGGCCCCTGATCACTTCGGGCGGGCGAAGCTCATGCAGTATGCGCGCGATTCATGGCGCCGAGCGCCATAATCCCAATGCGCTGATTTAAATCAATTATTTTAGATGAACATTCATTTCATACCGCCGTCCGGCCACACCCAGCACCTTGGCACCATCCATGCATTCCATGGGGTGCATACACACAACGCCCTTTAGGCGCCCATGAAAATCCAGGCTTTGACGCCAAAGGTCTATGTTCCGCTGCTGGCTTTGCACCTGGCGGTCCTGATCGCCACGCCCGCGCATGTACTGTCGTGGAGCTATGCCTTCGTGCTGGCGACACTGCTTTTCACCCTGTTCCTGAGCGTCCGCCGGCTGCGCTTCTGCGTCACCCACAACCGCCCCCTGTGGGCCTTGCTGACATTGGCGCTGGTGACGCAACTGGCGGCGTTCGGCCTGCTGCTGGCCGATTCGCTGGTCAATCCGCAGGGCACCTTGGTCGCCTTCGACCCCACCCTGTACTTCTGCCTTGGCAGCCTGTTGCTGACGCTCGCCGCCGTGTACAGCCCGATCGGGCCACTGCGGCGCTGGGCCAGCGCCATCGACGGCTTCCTGGCCTGCACCATCGCCGTACTGTTCTACGTGCTGCTGCGCCGGATCATCGGCCAGGGCACGTCGGATGTCGGCACGGCGTCGTCCATCATGTGGCTGTTCGATGCCATGGCGCTGTTCGTGGCGGCTTGCGCAACGTTGCGCTTTGCCGCCACCAAACGTGCCGACGAACGCCGTTTCTATTTCGTGCTGCTGATTTTTTCCTGGGCGGAGCTGGTGTTCCCCGCCATCCATAACCGCTTCATCCTGTCCAGCGAATCCTATGTGCCCGAGCTATGCCTGGACCTGCCGTTCGTGGCGCTGGGCTTGCTGCTGTGCCGGCGGCGCACGGTATGGCTGCGATGGTATCGGCCAAGCCGGAAGGCGCATGTGGTGGTGGGCAGCATTGTTCCCTTCATACTGAGCCTGGCGCTGTGCCTGCTGGCGTTCGCGCAATTCGGCCATAACGCTGCGATCGCCATGGGCGCGATGATCCTGGGCATTACGTCGTATGCCGCACGCGTCGCCGTAATGCTTGGGCACCATCTGCATATGGAGAGCGAGCTCAAGCAGCTGCAGCGCGGCCTGCAACGAACCGTTGTGCGCGACGACCTGACCCGATTGCTGAACCGGCGCGGCTTCCGCCGCATTTTCAACCGCGAATGGGAAAGAGCCACGGCGTCGAACCTGCCTTTGGCCATCGCCATGGTCGACATCGACATGTTCAAGGCCTTCAACGACACCTACGGCCACCTGGCGGGCGACGACTGCCTCGCCGCCGTCGCCCGCGCATTGCAGAAGGAGGCGGCCCTGCATGCCGGCGTCATCGTGGCCCGATACGGCGGCGAGGAGTTCGTGGTGCTGTTGCCGGGCGGCAATCACGCCACCGCTGAACATGTTCTGCAGCGATTGCGCCTGCGCGTGGAAGCATTGCAAATCCAGCATCGCCGCAGCCCGCATGGGGTGATTACGGTCAGCGCCGGCGTGGCCGAAAGAGACCCTGATGGACAGGCCGCCAAGGAAAAACTGCTGGATGCCGCCGACAAGGCGCTCTACGGCGCCAAGCACGCCGGGCGCAATTGCGTTCGGTGGTTTGTGCCGGATACGGAGTCGAGCGGACACGGCTGATTCATTGCTGCTCGCACGCAATAACGATTGCCCGCACAATTCCTCAAAAATGGCCGCAATGGACCTGCCTGTTGGTGGAGCATGCTCCATCACATTTTTCCAAACACAAAGGACATGCCATGAAACCGTGGACCATCGCGCTGTACCTGTTCACCGCATGCGGGATGGCCCACGCAAACACCACGACCTGGCAACCAACCCCCGGCCACACCCAAATACCGCTATGGCCCGGCACGCCTCCCGGTGCCGTTCCCATGCCTGGACCGGAACAGGTCTGGGTAAACGCCAAGACGCTGATCGGCGGCAAGCCCATGACCGGCGTCAAAAACATCTCGCAACCCACCATCACCGTTTACGCCCCGCACGGCAGGAACACGGGCGCCGCCGTGGTGGTGTTCCCTGGCGGCGGCTTCGAGATGCTGGCCATGGACCTGGAAGGTACCGAACCCTGCGACTGGCTGACCGCCAAAGGCATCACCTGCGTCCTGCTGAAATACCGCGTTCCCAGCATTCCCTACGAATGGAAATGCGATTGCCGCCCGCACAACCTGACATTGTCGGTGCCTGCATTGCAGGACGCGCAACGAGCGTTGCGGCTGGTACGTGCGCGCGCCACGGAATGGCACATCGATCCGCACAAAGTGGGCGTGCTTGGGTTTTCCGCAGGCGGCTATCTGGTGGCCGAGGTGAGCACGCAATTCAAGCGCAGTACCTATGCAGCCATCGACGCAGCCGACCAGCAAAGCAGCCGTCCCGATTTCGCCCTGGCGATTTATCCGGGACACCTGGCGACCGACAACGGCACGCTGAACCCCAACGTCCCGGTCTCCGACGCGACGCCACCCACGTTCCTGCTGCAAGCCGAAGACGACTACGTCGATGGCGTGAATCAGGCATTGGTCTACTACACCGCACTAAAACAGGCCAAGGTACCGGTGGAGATGCATCTGTATACCCACGGCGGCCACGCCTTCGGGCTGCGGCCAACGTCCAATCCGGTCACGCACTGGCCCGCCCTGGCTGAAACATGGATGAGCACCATAGGGATGATTCCCGCAGATGGACAGCAGTAGAGGACCAGAGTCAATGCGATATCATCCCGCGGAGACGCAGCGCGGCAACTGTCGCCACCCCATGGGCGGCATGTTGGGAGCCCTGCGTTTGGGCCGCGTATTAACCGAGACCTATTGGGGATATCCGGCCAGCAATTGGCGTTGAATATTTTTATTTTTAAGTCACAGGGGACATCATGAAATTCAAGGCAATCGTTCTGTCGGTGGGCTTGCTGCTATCTGGCGCGGCGCAAGCCGGCCCCTATTCGGATGCGCTTTCTACCTGCCTGGTTGGAAAAAGCACCATGGACGACCACGTGGTCCTGGTGCAATGGATGTTCGCTGCCATATCCAAGCATCCGGCGATCGCCACGATGGCCACGGTCCCCGACGACAAGGTGGAGGCGATCAATGCCCGCATGGCTGATTTGGCCATCCGGTTGCTGACTGTCACCTGCAAAGACCAAGCCAAGCTGGCGATCAAAAACGAAGGCAGCTTCGCCTTGAACCAAGCCTTTGAAGCACTCGGGCAGGAAGCCGGAAAGGAAATATTCCTCGACCCCAACGTGATGAAAAACATGTCGGCAATGTCCAAGTACGTGGACAACAAGAAGTTGGAAGAGTTGAAAAATCCATAGTTGCACCGCGGACATTGAGCGCATGCAAGCTGACGATTGACCGGGAAAGGCGGAAGAATATTCCGCCTTCATTCAACATTTTTTCAAACTCGCCTCAAAGCATGCGCCGCAACGCATTATCCTTGCGCACGAAGTGGTGCCAGAACGCAGCCAGGATGTGCAGCCCGATCACGTAGTAGAACACGGTACCCACCGTGCCGTGGATATCCTGCCACTGGTGGGCCAGCTGCGGATCACCAGGCCCAAACAGCACAGGCAGCACCGTTACACCGAAGAAAACAATCGGCTTGCCGTCGAGCTGCAACGCGATGATGCCCATGATCGGCTGCACGATCAAAAACAGATAAAGCGCCAGATGGGTAAGCTTGCCGATCCTGTACGTCAAACGATCCATCGGCGGCACGATAGGCGGCGCAGCATGCGCAAGGCGCGCCACCAGACGAGGCAGTGCCAACAACAACACGGCGATGCCGGCAAGGAAGTGAGTGGCTCGGACATTGGCGCGAACGCTGCTACCGTGCGGAAACACCTCGTGCAGATTGATCGCCAGGTAAGCGATCAACACCAACGCAAAAATGATCCAATGCAGCCAGCGCAACGCCGGCGCATAGCGGATGCGTGTCGTCGAAGACATTAAAAAAACCCCTTGGTACCAGGATGGACCATCAGCAGACGAGCACGAGATTACCATCCCATTCGCCGAGGTAAACAAGTCAACGAATAATTCCCGCCGCACCTAAGGCAAAACTAAGATTAGATTCAACTTCGCGACGGACAACGTCGTGCCAACATGATCCAAGCGCTTTCGCATGCATCGAGTAGGCATTCGCCAACGTCACGAATCATTCCGCCCTGACAGATGCAAGTTGCATTTCATGCGATGGTGCGGCAGTCGGGCGTGTCCGTCCGCTGCGATGACTTACGACACGCCCGACATGAGTGAAGTAGCGCGGATCGCCTGGGCGGCAACCCAAACGATCCGCTGGCCACCACCAACTTAAACGGAGTTGACAATGGTTATCGATCATCATACGGCACCCGCACGCCTTCGTGCTTCCCTCCCGGTGCATTTCCCCTACTTCACCGCCGCACACACTGTGCAGCGTCGAGCCAAAGTGGGCACTCGTCGAAACGGAAGCAGCTGATTCCGACACAGCGAACAGGATTTTTCCTGAAGCCCTTCACGCCGCGCGCAACACGCGGCGTGACCTAAGCGTGTGGAGAGAACATGAAAGACATGCAAGGCGGCCCCTGCGGACCGCAACTCTATCTATTGTCCAGCGACGGCTACGAAGACCTGAGGCAGCTGCAGGACATGCTCACCCTGATGGCGCACATCACCTACAACGAAGACAACGCCGAGAACGGCGAGGCCATCATGACCATCGGCCGTGCCGAGCTTTACTTCATTTTTGAAGCGATCAACGCGAAGCTCGACGAGGTGCTGCAGCGACTGGATAACGAGAACTGGCTTGATGCTCAAAGCCCGACATGGCAGTAAGGAAAGAAGCTTCTTCCAGCGCTCGGCGCTTAACTGCTTTTCTTGTGGGCGTGGCGCATTGCATCCACGCTCTACTTTGCCTCGATGAGATCAAGTGTCGACCTTCGAATTTGCAAGGACTCATTTGCCAACCCGAGAACGATTTCCCTATGTCTAGGATCATTGGAAAGACCCAGGAATTTGAGCAGTTTCTTGGCCGCCATGTGCCTCCTAACCAGGTCATCTTCCTGCAAGACAAAACTTGAAAGTACTTCCGACGCCTTCTTCGTCATGCCCGGACTATCCAACTCATTATCCGGTAGTGATTGCAGGCTATGCCAGGAAACAAATCGATCGCTCGAGCCGACGCCATTGAGTATCAGCCCGACCATATATTCGTCCCCGTTTCGCTCATACAATGCTGCCGCTGCCTTGACGGTCATGACATCCACGACCGATCTGGAAACCACCTCTCGCAAAGCCTCGGTTGTCTGCGCATTCACCAAGTAACGCAGTCCATCGATAGCAGTGGCATCCCCGCCCAGTGCAGCATGCCTCAAAAGAGCAACCGCTTTCGACTGCTCTTCTTCCGACATGCCGACAAAGTAGGTACTGGAATAACCTTCCCCATGCGAGCGTCCTGTCGAATGCAGTTGTCGCTGAAAATTCTCGAATGAAGCTGATGACATGGAGATCTCTCAATCTGGCTCAATGAAATGGAGCTGCGATGTTTGGGCTTGGGGTAAGCATATAGTCGGCTGACGTAATGCGACCCAATTCTGTATAGGCATCCACCACTGGTTTCTCATAATTCTGCCAAACGTAGCCACCATTCCAGGTAAGCCCCTCGGCGCTCATGGCACGCTCGGGCGTTTGGATAACAAAAATATCCCCAGACACGCCCTTCGCATAAGCCACGGAAAAATCGCATGGGTTCGCAGCTTCGGCGTGCTAAGCATTGGAGAAGCGCCGGTTACGCCCGACACGCTGTTCCAGGCCGGCTCCATCAGCAAGCCCATGGCGGCGACGGCGGCCCTCCATCTTGTACAACGGGGCAAGCTCTCGCTGGATGAGGACGCAAATACATCCATCATTCACTGGAAACTTCCCGCATCGGATAAGGCAGAAGGCAAACCCGTTACCCCTGCGCGAGCTGCTTAGGCAGCACTTTGCCGATCGCCAGGACGTGCCTGCACTTTGTAGCACAGCGCCACCACGCCGCTTTTGTAGGCTTTCACTTCAGCCAGATGCAACGGAATATCTCGACCGAGCTTCTCGAAGAACGCAATGCCGTCGCCGATCAGCACGGGCAGAATGGAATAGCGCACCTCATCGGCTAGCCCCAGGCGAAGACACTCGCCGCAAACCGTGCCGCCGCCCGCAAACCAGATGGAACGAAACCGCGGGCGCAGGCGCTCATTCACCAGTTGCGCAAGATCGCCGGCGTAGAACTCGACGGTATTCCGGGTTCGTGGCAGATCACGCGTGGTGAGGACAAAAGTAGGTTTGTCGCCATAGGCCCACCCAAAACCCTTGGCCTCGAAATCCAACGCGGTTTCATAAGTCCGCGACCCCATGACATAACAATCGATGCTACTGAGAAACGCTTTGACGAATTCCGGGTCCATGGTGTCCCCGCCCGCAAATTCATCCGCCGTTTCCATCCAGTCGACGCGCCCATCCCTGCGCGCAATGAACCCGTCAAGGCTGGCCGCCATATGGATCGTCACGCATGAATCGAGCTTTGTCATGGCTTGAACTCACGTATTGGAAATGGGCTGGCGAGCCAGCCAAGGCTTGAGGTAAAGACTTCGCCAACATGCCCTCTTGCAGTCGTGGGCGCCAGGGTTCTTTTCATAACTCATTGATTAAAATTCATTTTTCGCCCACCCCACGCGGCGCCCCACCCAACGCAGTTTGCGGTTTTGGCCAGCCCGCGAATCCTTTGGGCCCTTTGGCGCCTCTTAGGAGTCGAGGAATCCCCCTCCTGACCTTAGAGACTTGCCGCCATGTCCACCCTCCGCACCGCCTTCTTCGTCAAGAACGTACCTGCTTGGGAGCGCGTCGTTCGGATTATCGTAGCAACCGCAGCGATCGCCATCGGGCTGACCTTCCTGGCCCAGCCTTGGAACTGGCTCGTCGCCGCCAGCGGTGCCGGGTTTGCCTTGTCAGGCATCTTCGGCTTCTGTCCTGCTTGCGCATTGGCCGGACGTCGGTTGGCTAAAGGCTCATGACCATGGATCTTTCGCTCCACCAAGACCTTTTGAGCGATGCCCGCGCTGGCAACCCCAGCGCGATCAACCGGCTGCTGGCTTTGTGCCAGCCAGACATCCGGCGCTACGCTCAACGCACTTGCATGATTTCCGATATCGACGACGCGATACAGGAGAGCCTCATCATCCTGTCACGCCACATCGGCTCGCTTCGAGCAGCCGCCGCATTTTCGAGCTGGCTGTTCCGCATTGTGCGGCACGAATGTCATCGGATGGCGCGAAAGGCCCTGCGTACCGATCCGTGGGATGACGCACGAGCCGAAGCTTATCTTTCTGCCAATTCCTCTGAAGAATTGCGCCACGACCTGGCGGCCGCACTTGAATCGCTCCCACGCCATTATCGGGAACTGCTGATTCTGCGCGACATTGAGGAACTGACGATCAGCGAAATTTCCGCAAAGCTTGGGGAATCGCGCGCCGCGACAAAAAGCAGGCTTCATCGGGCTCGTCAGCTCACCCGCGAATATTTACTTGGCTAAGCAAAACAAGATTGCTTCGCCCGTTGCATTTTTTTTCGAGAATCATCCCTATGAAAGCGTTACACCACTCCATTGCCAAAGCCTTGGCAGGCATCACCTTGCTTGCTGCATCGAGCGTCTCGTTCGCATCAAGCCCCCTTGCATGTGCCGATTTGAAGACGAACACACCCCTGTCGGACTATCAGTCCTCAATGTCACTTGCGAGCGATGGTGTATGTCTTCGATCGTTCTCCTGGAAGCCCGCACAGGAGCCTGCCCGCGGTGTCGTTGTGATAGTCCACGGCATCCGCGACTACTCGCTTCGCTACGACGATTTTGCGGCCGAGCTTGGGCGCAATGGCTTTGCGGTATTAGCGCAAGATTTGCGGGGCCACGCGTACTCCGGCGGTGCGCGCCAGCGCTTCGATTCGATGCATGAAATGGTCGGTGACGTCGATCTGGTCGTAGAGCATGCCCGCAAGGAATACCCAGGCGCCCCCATATTCGTGTACGGCCATAGCCTCGGCGGCCTGATCACGGCGGAATACGCGCTTGCTCATCCCGATAAACTGAGCGGCATCATCCTCAGTGCCGCCCCCCTGAAACGTCCGCCCAGCGTAAGCGGGTTTCAGATCAGACTCGCCCATATGGTGGCAGCCATTGCGCCGGGAGCCCATGTCGTCGCCGTCGACGATCATGAATTTTCGCGTGACAAGAACGTTATGGCCACCCTGGAGACCGATCCTCTGATCAGCCATAAAAAATTACCCGCGATCAGCGCGGTCGCCAGCATCGACGGCATGGCGGACATACAGAAGAAAATGACGCAGCTCAACATGCCAGTGCTTGTCCTGTACGGCACTGGCGATCGAGTCAACCCTATCGAAGGGAGCCAGGCGTTCTACGCAGGCGTCGGCAGCAAAGACAAATCCGTGAAAGTTTATGAGGGCGCATATCACGATCTATTGCATGATCCGGAACGCAGCCAGGTTACGGAGGATGTCGTTGGATGGCTAGGCGCCCATACGCCTGCCCGTGCAACGGGAGAAGGCAGTCAAACAAGTCGATAGGAACTTTCGCCCGTCAGGCCACACACGTGCACTTGTACAGTCGAATCTGCGGTCGGCGCAAGACACTTCGGCGACCGCGGCACTCATTGAACGATCCCCGGCCTCAGCCGGGGATTTTTTTGGCGGTGGCGGGCGACGATGGGTATGGAAGTCGCTTTTTTCCCTTCAAATCGCGCCGCGTGCATGAGCTACTCGATCGGCAACTCCGGGCGATGATCTTGGAAGGTTTTTGCTCGCCTGTATTTGTCGCCTTCGACCTCAATGCAAACCGCCTGTTGCCGATTCTCATGTAATAGCTACGATAGCCTCAGCCATGTTCGGCAACGGCATCGTGTCCACGGTGCTGTCACAGGAGAAAAATCGAAGGCGCTATGAGGACCGGGGCTCTGTTTTTGGCAGTTACGCTACTGTGCTGCTGTGCCACACATGGATCGTCTCCGTCGATGGTGAGCCTATGTCTGGCGTGTAGCACTGGTCCGGTATCCGGGGACGTACAACGCAAGGCGCGGCAAGCTAGAGGAATCTTTATCCAAGCTGTTCGGACATCAACACGGCATCATGATCGTGACCAAGTTTTACGAGAACGTCGACCGTGCAGGCAAGAATGTGGTGCTGGAAGTAAGTATCGTCTTTTTGGTTTCGTCGCCAAGAAGATTGCGCCATGCGCGCACCTTCGTCAATCCAATGTGTGACCTAACACATTGAGGCTACGATGAAAAACGTGGAGAAACCTCAGGTTTTGATCCCTTTTTTTCGGTCGGAGGGATTAGATGCTTTTAATTCCATCCCGTCCCTTATCGAGCCCTTATCGAGACGAGGTTCCTTATCTTTCAGACCATCATGAAAACGTGGAAAACCTCAAATCACTTGTGCTCGTCCTTTTTTCCATGATCATCCTGAATAGCCTCACAAGCTAAATCACTACCCTCACGGCATGCCTCCTTGAACAACGCAATCGCTTTTTTTTCGTCTCCGGCGTCATCTGCAACTACGGCTGCATCATATGTCTCTGCGCCAAGATGCTTGTAAAAATCAATAAGAAAAGCAATCCCTCCTACCACTGCAATAACGGTTGCAATGGCAAATACGTAAAGAGCTGGTTTCAACCTTATTTTAATGACCATAATTCGAGCCTTGCATACTCCATTTTTTTATTGCGTCTATCTGCTGCTGAGCGCCAACCAACTCAACCGGGCGCGCGTAGATTCCCGGTCAAGAATGGGGTCAGATTCGAATGGCACTTACTTAAGCCGGATAGCCACTCTGCGACGCATCTAACCCGTTGATTTCGCGAGCGGCTGACGACCAAGGCATACTTGTTGGCACCACCCAAACAACTTGCCAAAGGTCGTCAGCCACGATGCACGGTAATCATCGCGCGAAGTCTTTGCAACGAGATCGAACCCGTCAGCGGGCCGATAAGGTGCATTCGTTCGACTTCTTCAATCAGCTAACGAGCGACGAACTGTTCGACAAGGTAGAAGAAGGACTGCCAGAACATCGCGAACGCTCGTTTCCACCCACCCTCACGCTGTCGATCTTCATGGCGCAGTTGGTAACGATAGGCGCAGGCTTGATGACGTCTTGTGTCGTCGACAGTGCATGGGTCAGACCGGCGGACACCACCACGTTATCTGAAGATGACACACCGTTCGTGGACGACGTGATGTTGATAGAACCGAACAAGTCGGCGACGGTCGGCAGCCTGCGCACGCCAGGATCGAGGCTTGCATACATCACATCCTGCGGGTTGCTGCTGTGTTGCAAGCCCAGTGCGTGACCGAACTCGTGCAGCATCGCCGTGAACAAATCCATCTTGCCGTAAGCCGGTGACTGGCTCGTGCAAGTCCATATGTTGCCATTTTGAGGGGCGTTGAATGCGGTGCTGCTCGTCGAATTAGGATCGACGAACCAGCCCTGGCCGTCGGCGGTGGCATACATCACGACCTGTTCGCCGGTGGTGTCGCCGATATCCGTGCCGTGCAAATCGCCCACTGAGACCGTCATATTGGCGAGGGCCGCCGGATCGGCGCCAGCTGCGGCAGTGCCGCTCGTTTGCAGCGCGGCGCTGCCGAGTAACTCCAAGTTGTCCAGATGAACGATATCGCCCAAAACAGCTGCGGGTTCGCCTGCTCCTGGCACCACGACAAACTTCAGGCGTCCCCACCCAAAAAGGGCCGGAGGTGATTAAGCCTGTTTAACTGCCTCCGGACCCTTATCCGGCACTCGTGCCCCGTTCGATGTAGAAAAGTGTTCCAACCAAGACTGAGAGGCCCGCAAAGTCCGCAGCCAGATGAAAGTTCGCTCTCCCCTTTTGACCACCTGTTGACCATTTTCTCCCGCATCTTTTTAAACGAAGAGCGCGGCTATTGGGAGGCGCCAGCAGAACCTGAGCCGGGGTAGCCCACAAATCCAAAAACTGCATGAGCTGCAAAGAAGGTTTTGTCGTCTACTGGCTGTCCCAGGTTGGAAAGCACGCCCAATTCTCCTGAATTGTTGTCCCCCCAGCACAGTACACCCCCTTCGTGGGTTAGGGCGCACGCATGGCCAGCTCCCACGCTCATTGCCATTGCGTTCGATAGGGAGGCGACCTTAATAGTCGAAGTCGGACTCAGCCCAGCTTTCATGTATGGGCTTCGCCAGCATGAAACAGTGCCATCGCGTAGCAGGGCGCAGGCAAATGTATTGCCAGAACCAATGGATACAGCGTTCTGGATTGGCAACGTAACGAAATCGGGTTCCTTGCCCTGGCCAGGGTAGCTCCAGCACTTGATAGTCCCGTCCGCAAGGGCGGCGCAATCCTGATTGAAACCGGAAGCCACATTCAAGGCGTTGTCAATGCCTTTTATCAGCACCGGTTGATAGCTAGGAGAGGCTTCTTCTTCGTTCAATATGGGAAGGGGGGCTAATCTTCCCCAGCAATACACCTCACCGGCTTTATTGACTGCACAACCGCGATAACCTCCAGCATGAATTCCTTTGACATTGGACAACCCCGGAACCGGGTGAAATACGGGTGCTTCGATTGCAATCCGGTCAAAGCAGGATACCGACAGATCTCGAAGAATGAGGCACGAAGGTGCACCTTGAGAAATACCAGCAGCGGAAATATGCGGAATGATCATTGGATGATCACCAGCAGGAAATTCAGGGCCACCTCCCCAGCAGGCGACCTCACCACCGCCAAGAAGTGCGCAAGCTTGAGTTGCCATGGATACCTGGCGGACGTCTTGGAGATTAATGAATGAGACAGACCCGCCCCGATCTGCGCCTATGGTTCCGGCGGAGTTATTTCCCCAGCATCGCAGTGTTCGGTCTGAGGTAATTGCGCAAGAGCTGTTTGTGCCAGCGGTTACTGAGATGGCGCGTAGAGGTAGTTCGCCTGGGTTCGCTTTTGTGAGGAATGAATCAGGAGGGCCTGGCAGCCAATCTTTACAGTGAAGTTTTGGCTCTTGTGCCAAGTAGATCTTCGACATATTGATCGGGATGTGGAATTTTGATCCGCTGCCCGTTCGCCAAATATGTACCCCTCCGTCGGGCGGAGTAATCTTCCAAGACGCAACGGGCTTGCCATTTGCGTATTCGTCCCATTTTTCTCCCGTCCACTTCAACTGAAAGATGCTTCTCCATCCATACATGGAGTCTCCTTCAGGGGAAAGGCAAGCCGTAAATATTTGGCCGTGCGGAGCGCCATGGCCTATAAACAATCCACGATCCCATCGCGAGTTTGCTTCGGCGCTCCAAGGGAGAAGCAGTGCGCTAATAATTACGCATAAAAAAACCTGATTCCCCATATCACGCATCCAACGTTGCGAGGCGATAGCTCAGGGGCGGCGTCCTGGCCGCAGCGACAATGAGCCGAGGTATCAATGCGGCCAGATCAAAGCGACGGTTGAAGCGGTAGCAGA
>Ga0209233_1000444_pt1 | contig 28489 bp, 31 predicted proteins | sample AraplaCL_Cvi_mCL_FD_184269 | JGI IMG/M metagenome (GOLD analysis project Ga0209233, IMG submission 184269) | Arabidopsis root microbial communities from the University of North Carolina, USA - plate scrape CL_Cvi_mCL (SPAdes) (version 2) | ecosystem: Host-associated > Plants > Roots > Endosphere...
TCCGCAGCAGGGTGGACTTGCCGGCACCGGACCGGCCGATGACCCCCACCATCTGCCCGCTTGGAATGGACAGCGTCACGCCACTCACGGCCGTCTTGTCGGCAAATCGGCGCGTGAGGTTGACGAATTCGAGCATTAACCGGCTCCACAGCAGCCCTGCACTTCAGGGACCCTATGGAGCGGCAGTAAAACCCCAATGTCAGATCGATGACGCTTCCGTGACGGTGGAAGCCGGGCGTTCCGGCGCCACACAAAGTCTCTGCATGCCCAAGGGTGAGCCTGTCGGAGGTCTGCCGCGAAGGTTTACCCCAGCACCCGGGTATGCGCGGAGTACCGTCTCACGGAGCAGTTGCCTACTTCTTACTGAAGGCCTGCCTGGCCACGTACACCAACCCGCCGGTCACAAGGTAGAAGCCGACCTGTACGAAGAACAGAGATACGACCCCGAGCAATAGCCACGAGATCACAACATTGACGGAGGGCCACCGGAGCGGCCAGGAGACAGCCTCGGCCAACGACTCCTTCGCGTGCTTTACGCTGGTTGGTTTGAGATAGGCCTCAAACTCGGGCCGCAGGGGCTTCTTGGCCAGCTCTGTCGAAAGACGCTCCTGTCCTGCCTTGGCTTCGCGCCCAAGCACAGCAGCGACGGTCAAGAAGACGATCCCAAAAAACAGGGCGCCAATTATCGTTACGGCCATGCTGTTGCCGTTGATAAGCATCAGATTGAATGAGTCTTTCAGAACGGCAACGAAGGTATCGGCGGAAATCTCGAATTTACTTGGTATGAAGGGCCGAACGAACAAGAAGATGTTGGCTTCGGGACGCCTCAGGTACACATTCTGTAATGTGACCAGATATCCCATCGCGAACAAAACGAAACACCCAATGACCGCAAACAGGAACATGGGCTCCAGTACCTCGAAGCCCCGTCTGGTGTCCTTGGAGTTTACGTCCGGTATCACCATTATGCCGGCGGCTCGCAAATCGGCCGCGAACACAAATCGCGAGAATAGGCCAAATCCAACCATGAACCCAATGGCTACGATTGCACCCGAGAAAGGAAGGTAAAGATATGCGACGGCAGCAAACGTCTCGTTAATTGCATTTCTGCCGGCAAGTTGCTCGCACTGATCGCTGCTTTCGGACGTGTATGCGCATATTGGCGCCGCAACGGACCAATCGGCCTCCCGCTCAGGATCGCTTAGTACGGTATGTGATATCGCATCCCGCCGGCTGTAGAATTCATCGACAGTGCCGGCAAAATCGGTGAGCAAGAATACCGTCGCCAGTGTCGCAACAATACCGGCAATAGATATGCCGATTATCACCTGCCGACGCCTGATCATCCCTTCTATGACTTCCGCCGCCGGGATTGACCAGTTTGCCTCATACACGAACATCTTTCTGGTCACCATTTCACGAATGGCCGCAATACCATTACGAACTGTTTCGCAAGTGCAAAACACGAAAAATGGAAATAGAATGCAGAGGCCAACAGACCAATTAAGTGCAAGTCCAAATCCAACTTGCTTCTTTATCTGAAAGGCGCTTGTGCACGGGACTAGAACATACGTTGCAGGATCCGTTCCGGCCCAACAGACATCAAAATTCAAGATTCCGATGGTGCGAGCGGCGATCAGAAAGAGTGCGCCAACGAAAAACGTTGCCAAGGCCAATTCGAAAGAACGCATCCCGCCGCCCTCACCCGCCTTTCATCAGGCTAGCAGTTTGTTGCGCGGTTTCAACAGGAATTGGGATTTCCCGGATTGCAGTACATGGATCATTCGAACCAGCAAGTATTGCCGGTTGCGGTTGTGACCCTGGACCAAAACGAGAGGCTGAGGCGCCTCTGCTCAAGCTGGGGCTTTGTCCTCGTATTTGCTGAGGAATTCTTCGATCGGCAGATTGCGGAAATCGTCGAGGGAGACCCGCAACTGGTCGTGCGACCAGTCCCACCAGGCCAGTCTTTCGAGCCGCTCTACGATGTCTTGTGCGAAGCGCTCGCGGATTGGCCTCGCCGGTACGCCGCCGACGATGAGGTAGGGCGCGACGTCCTTGGTGACTACCGCGCCCGAGCCGATCACTGCGCCGTTGCCGATCCGGACGCCGGGAAGGATCGTCGCCCCATGCCCGATCCAGGTGTCGTGGCCGACGAAGCAGGCGTGCTCGCGGCGCCAGTCGAAGAAGGCGGCGTCGTTCTGCGCGTCGTCGAAGTAGTCGGCGGCGCGATAGGTGAAGTGGTGCTGCGTTGCCCGCCAGGTGGGGTGGTTGGTGGCGTTGATCCGCACGTGGCTCGCGACGTTGGCGAACTTGCCGATCGTGGTGGCCCACACCTCGCAGTCGCGGATGAGGTACGAGTAGTCCCCCACCGTCGTTTCGAGAATCTGGCAGCGCTCGCCGATCTCGGTATAGCGCCCGAGCGTCGAAGCGCGCACTTCGGCCGTGTGATGCACGGTGGGGCGGATGGAAAGCCGGGTCACGCTGCCTGCCTCCTCGGGGCGAAGCGGGTGACGTCGACGATGCGGTCCGCCACCTCTTCGCGCACGTCGTCGTCGTGGAAGATGCCGAGGATCGCCACGCCCGCCGTCTGCTTTTCGGCGATCATGGCGACGACCACCGCACGGTTCGTCGCATCCAGCGAGGCCGTCGGCTCATCGAGCAGCAGCACCGGATGCTCGGTGATGAAGCCGCGCGCGATGTTGACGCGCTGCTGCTCGCCACCCGAGAACGTCGCCGGCGGCAGGCTCCACAGCCGTTCGGGCAGGTTGAGCCGCGCCAGCAGGTCGCGCGCCCGCGCCGAGGCCGCCGGCTTGTCGACGCCGCGGATCACCAGCGGTTCGGCGACCACATCGATGGCCGCGACGCGCGGGACCGTGCGGAGGAACTGGCTGACATAGCCGATGGAATCGCGCCGCACCGCGATGATCGTCCGCGGATCGGCGGTGGCGAGGTCGACCGTTATGCCGTCGTGCCGCATCAGGATCTGGCCCCGATCGACGGCATAGTTGCCATAGACCATCTTCAGCAGCGAGCTCTTGCCGGCGCCGGACGGGCCGCCGAGCACCACGCACTCGCCCGCCTCCACTTCGAACGTCACCGCCTCCACCACGGGCAGCACCAGCCCGTCGCGGAGATGCATGGTGAAGGATTTTGCGACATCGCGGACGATCAGGGGGGCGGTCATGACGAAACACCTTGGTTTGTGGCACCCCCCTCATCCGGTCCTTCGGACCACCTTCTCCCGCCAGGGGAGAAGGTGAGGCGAGGCTGCGCCCCAAGCTTCCCTCTCCCCTTGCGGGAGAGGGTGCCGGCAGGCGGGTGAGGGGGGAGCCGCACGTACACGCTCACACCTGCAAGATCGAGGAAACGAGCAGCTGCGTGTAGGCCTCGCGCGGATCGTCGAGCACCCGGTCGGTGAGCCCGGATTCGATGACCCGGCCGTCCTTCATCACCATCATGCGGTGGCTGAGCAGACGGGCCACGGCGAGGTCGTGCGTCACCACGATGGCGGCGAGGCCTAGGTCGGTGACGAGCCCGCGCAGCAGGTCGAGAAGGCGCGCCTGCACCGAAACGTCGAGGCCACCGGTCGGCTCGTCCATGAACACCAGCCGCGGATGCGTCACGAGGTTGCGCGCGATCTGCAGGCGTTGCCGCATGCCGCCGGAAAAGGCCCGCGGCTGGTCGTCGATGCGGTCTTCGGCGATCTCCACCCGACCGAGCCATTCAATGGCGGTCGAGCGGATGTGGCCATAGTGGCGGTCGCCGGTCGCCATCATGCGCTCGCCGACGTTGGCGCCGGCCGACACCGTCATCCTGAGGCCGTCCGCCGGGTTCTGGTGCACAAAACCCCAGTCGGTGCGCATCAGGAAACGCCGCTCGGCCTCGCTGAGGTCGAAGAGGTTGCGCCAGGCGCCGTCGCGCATCCTATAGCTGGCGCTGCCGGCCGAGGCCTCGAGGCGGGTCGAGACGCAGTTGAGCAGCGTCGTCTTGCCCGAGCCGCTCTCGCCCACCACGGCCAGTACTTCGCCCGGCCACAGTTCGAAGCTCACATCGGTGCAGCCGACGCGGCTGCCGAAGAGCTTGCCGAGATTGTCGACCCGCAGCAGGGGTTCCTCAGTCATGCGCCTGCTCCCAGGTCGGTGCCACGCCCTCTTGGTTCGACAGGCTCACCATGAGGGCTACCGAGGGACTGAGCCTTTCGGGAGTCCCGCTGGGGTCGACTGATGGACTGAGCCTCTCCTGAGGACCTCATGGTGAACTTGTCGAACCACGAGGTCCCGGGCAGTGCCCCGGCAAGAATACTCATTCCGCGGCCTCCAGCGGGTGGCCGGCGAGCTTGCCGCGGTGGCCGTGGGCCCGGCGATCCTCGCAGAAATCGGTGTCCGAGCAGACGAACATCCGTCCGCCATGGTCGTCGAGGATCACCTCGTCGAGGTAGACGCCCTCGGCGCCGCAGAGCGCGCAGGGCTCGGTGAAGGCCTGCACGGTGAACGGATAATCCTCGAAGTCGAGGCTGACCACGTCGGTGAACGGCGGGATGGCGTAGATGCGTTTCTCGCGGCCGGCGCCGAACAGCTGCAGGGCCTTGGATCGGTGCATCTTGGGGTTGTCGAATTTCGGGATCGGCGAGGGATCCATGACGTAGCGGCCCTCGACCTTGACCGGGTAGGCATAGGTCGTGGCGATGCGGCCGTGGCGCGCGATGTCCTCGTAGAGTTTCACGTGCATGAGGCCGTATTCCTCGAGCGCATGCATTTTTCGCGTTTCGGTTTCGCGCGGCTCGAGGAAGCGCAGCGGCTCGGGGATCGGCACCTGGTAGACCAGAATTTGGCCTGCCCCGAGCGTCTGCTCTGGCACCCGATGGCGGGTCTGGATGATCGTCGCCTCGCCGGTGTGCGTCGTGGTCGCCACGTTCGTGACCTTGGCGAAGAAGGCACGGATCGAGACGGCGTTGGTGGTGTCGTCGGCGCCCTGGTCGATAACCTTCAGTACATCGCTGGGGCCGATGATCGAGGCCGTGACCTGCACCCCGCCGGTGCCCCAGCCATACGGCATCGGCATTTCGCGGCTGGCGAACGGCACCTGGTACCCCGGAATGGCGATCGCCTTGAGGATGGCGCGCCGGATCATCCGCTTGGTCTGCTCGTCGAGATAGGCGAAGTTGTAGTGGGCGGTGGTCATGCGGCGGCCCTCTCATCCATGCGGGCAGGCGCCCCCTCCACCATGCTCCGCATGGTCCCCCTCCCCCGTGATACGGGGGAGGATGAGAGGGGCAGAGCCATGCGATATCTTCCCCCGTTCACGGGGGAAGGGGACCACCGATAGGTGGTGGAGGGGGCGCCCAAATCACTCACTCCGCAGCCTCCTGCAACGACGCTTCGGGGTCCGCCGCCTGCGCCGCCTCGTATTCTCCCCGCATGCGGCGGACGAGGTCGAGCTCGGCCTGGAAGTCGACATAGTGCGGCAGCTTCAGGTGCTCGACGAAGCCGGTCGACTGCACATTGTCCAAATGTGAAATGACGAACTCCTCGTCCTGCGCGATGCCGGCGAGGTCTTCGCCGAACTCGCGCGCCCGCAGCGCCCGGTCGCAGAGAGCCATCGACATCGCCTTGCGCTCGGCCTGCCCGAAGACCAGCCCGTAACCGCGGGTGAACTGCGGCGGCGCCTTGGCCGAGCCCTTGAACTGGTTGACCATCTGGCACTCGGTCACCTTGATGCGGCCGAGCGAGACGGCAAAGCCGAGTTCGGGAATGTCGAGTTCGACCTCTACCTCGCCGATGCGGATTTCGCCGACGAACGGGTGCGACCGGGCATAGCCGCGCTGCGTCGAATAGGCGAGGCCGAGCAAAAAGCCCTCGTCGCCGCGGGCCAGTGCCTGCAGCCTGAGGTCGCGGTCGAGCGGAAATTCGAGCGGCGAGCGCGTCAGGTCGCCGACCTCGTCGCTGTCGGCAATGCCGTCGGGTTCGATCAGGCCCTCGCCGGCAAGCAGATCGGTGACGCGCGGCGCCGGCTCCTCGTCTGCGTCGCGCCGCTCTCCTGCCTCGACTTCGGCCGCTTCGGCGATCGTGGGGTCGAGCAGGCGGTGGGTGTAGTCGAAGGTCGGGCCGAGCAGCTGGCCGCCCGGCAGATCCTTGAAGGTCGCCGAAATGCGCCGCTCGATCAGCATCTTGCCGGTATCGATCGGGGTCGAGTAGCCGAAGCGCGGTAGGGTGGTCCGATAGGCGCGAACGAGAAAGATCGCCTCGATCAGGTCGCCGCGGGCCTGCAGGATGGCGAGCGCGGCGAGTTCGCGGTCGTAGAGCGAGCCCTCGCCCATGGCGCGATCGACGGCGAGCCCGAGCTGCTCGATGATCTGGTCGAGCCGCAGCGCCGGCACGCTGCGGTCGCCGCGGCGGCGGTCGGCGAGCAGGCGATGTGCATTGGCGATGGCGGCCTCGCCGCCTTTGACTGCAACGTACATTTCAGGCCTCCTCGATCCGGGTTGTCCGCGGCAGGCCAGCCACCGCGCCGTCGCCCACGAGGATCAAGTCAATTCCGCGCGGAAATTTCGCCCGGTTGTCGCCCCATTGCGCAACAAAAGCGGCGATGGCGAGCTGCGGGGCGAAGGCGATCTCATCCTCGACGCCGGGGCCGCGCAGCATCAAAGTCGCACCGCCTGCGAGCCCGGCGACGGCGACGATCAGCGTGGTCGAGCGGTCCGGATACTGGTCGGTTCCCATGGCGAACGCCTCGATCCGTTGCAGGCCAGCGGCATCGGCGACGAGTGCGAACATCGCTTCGGCCGGATCGGCCACGATCGGCGCGCCGGTCTGGAAGCGGAGCCAGTCGGCGACGACGCCGCTGGCTGCAAGGGTCGCGTCGAGCCAGACGGGCGAGTCGTGGTCGCACAGCGTCAGTGCCAGCGCCGCGAGCTCGGGGGTGAGCGGCGCCGGCGGCTGCGGCAGCGCGCCCAGCCGGTTGACCGTACCGGGGTTGGCGAGGGCATCCATCGTGGCGCGGAACACCCGCTGGCCATCGAGCACGAGGTCGGCGAAGCCGCCTTCGATCGCTGCGCTATCGGCCATCAGTCGTCACCCCGCACCATGGTGAAGAAGTTGACGCGCGTTGCCGCGGTCTCTTCGCGCTTCTGGCGATTGGCCTCGGATGCCGCGGCCTTGAGCCCGATCACCACCGACTCGACGCCGGCGCGATCGGCCGGGCGCTGCCAGAGCGCATCGAACACCGCCGCCAGCCGCGCCTTGTCCGCGTCGCGCCCCAGGGCATAGCTGTGGCCGATTTCCCCCGTCGACAGCCGCACCGTGGCGCGCGTTACGGTTGTTTCGCCGACGTTGAACGGCGCGCCGCCGCCCCCGGCCCGGCCGCGCACCATCACCAGGCCCGTTTCAGGGCCGCGGACGGTGGCGAATTCGGGCTTGCCGTCCCAGGCCGCCCACGCCCGGGCGATGTCCGCACCGGCCGCCGCCGCCAGGGCCGCGATGATCGCCTGCCGGCCGCCGGCGTCTTCCACACGAGGTTCAGTCATTTGCGTCTCGATCTTGTCGGTTGCCGCTAGCGTGGTTTCGTGAAAGCGGCATGACAGCCCTCGCGCCATGCGGCAATCTCCCCAGCCTTGCCCTGCGCATCGTCGTCGCTGGCAAGTCGGGCGCGCCAATCTATAGCATTGGCCGTGGCGCGCGCATCCGGAGCCCTGGGCCGATGCAAAGCCGGCAGGGCAAAGCTAACGTGACGGCGAGGTTATGGCGGAGCGGGGCAGGGAGATGGCGTCGGGCGGCGAGGTCGAGGAGTTGCTGGCTGGCCCCGTTCCCCGGTCGACGGACGGGGCGCGACAGCCCGAAATCACGCTGCATCAGCTGCGCATCTTCTGGGCCGTGGCCCACAGCGAAACGGTGACGCTCGCGGCCAAGCAGATCGGGCTCGCGCAGCCCTCGCTGTCGCAGCAGCTTTCCCGGCTCGAATCGGCGATAGGCGTGCAACTCTTCAACCGCCGCTCGGGGCAGATGGAACTCACCGAGGCCGGACACTACCTGCTCGCCCGCGCCGAGCACGTCTTGCGCTCGATGCGTGAGCTCGAGGACGGGCTGGCCCAGTTCAGCTCCGGCCGTCGCGTCACGCTGCGCCTCGCCGGTATCGCATCGGTGCTGCGCCAGCTGGTGCCTGAGGCGGTGGCGCTCACCCAGGCGCGCTTTCCGGATGCCGATTTCGACATCCAGGAAAGTGCTCCGGCCGACATTCTCGAACTGCTCTATGCCCGCCGCATCAATATCGGGCTCGTCGCTTCCAATTCGCTGGCCGATGCCGGTGTAGGTTTCCTCCGCGTGCCGGTGCTCACCGATCCCTACGTGCTGGTGGTGCCCGAGCGGCTGAAGCTCGACGCCGTGCATGATCCCGCCCGCGATCTCAGTCCGGCCGACTGCGAACTGCTCAACCGCACCATCCAGTTCATCTTCGGTACGCAGCACGCCCGGCGGGTCAGCGACTGGTACGACCAGGTGCTGCCCGACAATCGCGTCGTTGCCCAGTGCCGCAGCTTCGAGGTGGCCACCGGTCTCGTGCGCGCCGGCTCGGGCATTTGTCTCGCCCCGGCGCTCTCGACCGCCAACGAGGCGCAGGGCGTGCGGCGCTATCGCGTCAATATCGGGCAGCGCCAGATCGTGGCGCTGGTGCCGTCGCAATATCGGCGGGTCGAGCCCTATGCGAGTCTGCTCGACGATCTGGAGCGCGTCGGCGCCCGTACCACGCTGCCCGAAATCCTGCCCACCCCGCCATTCCTCATGGGCTCTGCCCCGACGGAGTTATAGGCCGGGCGGCAGCCCTGGGCCATGCCGGCTGGCATGTGCCGGGCTGTCGCGGCCACATGGTTTACACGCCGTTAATACGTGCCGCGCCGATCCATTCCGTCTATTGCGCCCATAGAGTGCATATCATCCGGGCTCTCCTAAAGTGATGCTGCTGGGGTTGGTGCCCCACGTTCTGAGGAGAGATGTAATGGCCTGGAACAAACCCAAGCTTGTCGAAGTCCCGGTGAGCATGGAAATCAACATGTACTTCTGCGCCAAGCGGAAGTAATACCAGCCACCGTCGCGGTCTCCCGACATGCTTCGCATCATTGTATTGGGAGCCGCGGCGGGCGGCGGGCTGCCGCAATGGAACTGTGGCTGCGCCAATTGCCGGGCAGCCCGCGGCGACCATCCGGAATTGGCCTCGACGCAGGCATCGATCGCAGTGAGCGGCGACGGCACCAACTGGTTCCTGATCAACGCTTCACCTGACCTGAGGGCGCAGATCAACGCCAACCCGGCGCTGCATCCGCCCGTCGGCGTGCTGCGCGGCTCGCCGATCGCCGGCGTCATTCTGACCAATGGCGAGGTCGATGCGGTGGCGGGCCTGCTGACACTGCGCGAGCGGGCAGCGTTCTCGATTTATGGGCACCCCGACGTATTGGCGATGCTCGCCGCCAACAGCATTTTCAACGTGCTCGATCCAGCGCTCGTCCGCCGCGAGGCGATGGCGGTCGATGTCCCGTTCCAGCCTACATTGCCCGGCGGCGCGCCGTCGGGGCTCGAGGTCACCGCGTTCGCGGCGCCCGGGAAGCCCGCGCTCTTCCTCGAGGGCCAGCGTGGCGGCAGCGAGGGCGATACGCTCGGGCTCGTCGTCCGCGACCTCGAAGGGGGCCGCAGGCTGGTGTTCCTTGCTGCCTGCGCGGCGGTAACGCCCGAAATCATCGATAGGCTCGATGGCGCCGACGCCGTGTTCTTCGACGGCACGCTCTGGGCCGACGACGAGATGATCCGGCAGGGGCTGTCGCAGAAGACCGGGCAGCGCATGGGTCACATCGCCATGCAACCGGCGATCGAGGCGCTGGCCGGCATCGACCGGCCGGCCAGATACTTCCTGCACATCAACAATTCGAATCCGGCGCTGCAGCCGGGCAGTCCGGAACGACGACAAGCCGAGGCTGCCGGCTGGCAGATTCCGGCCGATGGGATGGAGATCACGCTATGAGTGCCATGACCACCTTTTCGGTGGCGCCGGATGCCCCGCTGAACACGGCCGAGGAGCTGGAAACCCAGCTGCGCCAGATCGGCGCCACGCGCTACCACAGCCTGCACCCGTTCCATAAGCTCCTGCACGGCGGCAGCTTGAACAAGGGTCAGGTGCAGGCCTGGGCACTCAATCGCTACTACTACCAGAGCTCGATTCCGATCAAGGACGCGGTGGTCATCTCCCGCTTCCGCGACCGGGCCACCCGCATCGAATGGCGGCACCGCATCGAGGATCATGACGGGGACGTCGGCTCCGAAGGCGGCATCGAGCGCTGGCTGCAGCTCACCTCGGGCCTCGGGCTTGACACGGCCTATGTCGAGTCCGCCGAGGGTATCCTGCCGGCGACCCGTTTCGCCGTCGACGCCTATGTGCACTTCGTGCGCGACCGGACGCCGCTCGAGGCGATCGCTTCCTCCCTCACCGAGCTGTTTGCCCCGAACCTCCACGAGGAGCGTATCGCCGGCATGCTGAAGCACTACGACTTCATCAACCCGGGCGTGATGACCTATTTTCAGCGGCGGCTCGAACAGGCGCCGCGTGATGCCGAGTTCGCGCTGAAATATGTTCGCGAGCACGCCCGGACGCCGGCCGAGCGCCAGCTCGTCTGCAATGCCCTGATCTTCAAGACCAACGTGCTCTGGGTGCAGCTCGACGCGCTTTACCACGCCTATGTCGAGGGGCACGTGCCGCCCGGCGCCTTCGTGCCGGAGGCAAGATGAGCGAGCCGGCGCCCTCCGTTGCCCCGGCTTCCCGCCGCCGGTTGACGGTTACCGAACTCAGCCGCCCGGTGCTGGCCCGCGGGGTGCAGTTGCGCTTCGACGATTCGCGGGGCCGCTGGGTATTGCTGGTGCCAGAGCGGGTATTGGCGCCCGACGACATAGCGATCGAAGTGCTGAAGCTCTGCGATGGCGCGCGGGCGGTGGGGGAAATCGCCGACCACTTCGCCGCGAGCTACGCCGCGCCGCGCGAAACCATCCTCGCCGACGTCATCGAGCTGCTGCAGGACCTGGCGAGTTCAGGGTTCCTGGTCGAAAGGGCAGGCCCCCGATGAGCCCGACGCTGACCGATGCGAGCCCGGCGTTCGCCGGGGAACCGGCCGATGGCCTGCTGACGCTCGAAAGCGGCGGCTCGATCGCCCAGACCTATGGCATTCCGCTCGCCGTGCTGCTGGAGCTGACGCATCGCTGCCCGCTGCAGTGCCCCTATTGCTCCAATCCGGTCGAGATGGAGCGGGCGAGCAACGAGCTGACCACGGCCGAGTGGAAGAAGGTCTTGACCGAGCTGGCCGAGATCGGCGTGCTGCAGGTGCACTTTTCGGGCGGCGAGCCGACGGCGCGGCGCGACCTGGCCGAACTGGTGCGGCATGCGACCGAAGTGGGGCTCTATTCCAACCTCATCACCTCGGCGGTGCTGCTGACGCGCGACAGCCTAACCGAGCTGGCCGATGCCGGCCTCGCGCACATCCAGATCAGCTTTCAGGGCAGCGAGCCAGACCTTGCCAACCGGGTCGGCGGCTTCCGCAACGGGCATGCGAAAAAGCTCGAGGCGGCCGGCTGGGCGCGCGAACTCGGCCTGCCGCTCACCGTCAATGCCGTCATGCATCGCCAGAACGCCCATCAGCTCGGCGAGATCATCGACATGGCCGTGGCGCTCGATGCCGACCGTATCGAGGTCGCCAACGTGCAATATTATGGCTGGGCGCTGAAGAACCGCGCCGCGTTGATGCCGTCGGACGAGCAGATCGACGACATGAGCCGAACCGTCGAGGCGGCGGAGACGCGGCTCAAGGGCATTCTGGCCATCGATTTCGTCATTCCCGACTATCACGCGGTGCGACCCAAGAAGTGCATGGGCGGCTGGGGCCGGCAGTTCTTCAACATCACGCCTGCCGGCAAGGTGCTGCCGTGCCATGCCGCCGAGACGATCACCGACCTCGAGTTCGAGTCGGTTCGCTCGAACCATTCGATCGCCTGGATCTGGCGGAACTCGGAGGCCTTCAACCGCTATCGCGGCACGGGCTGGATGCCGGAACCCTGCCAGAGCTGCGCCTTCAAGGAAGTGGATTTCGGCGGCTGCCGCTGCCAGGCCTTCGCGCTCACCGGCAGCGCCGGCAACACCGATCCAGCCTGCAGTCTGTCGCCGCATCACCAGCAGATGTTCGACATCGGCACGCGCGACTCCGAGGGAGCAACGCGCTTCCTCTATCGCAATTTTGCCGGCGGCACGCTCGAGCCGGAGCCGCAATGATGGATACACAAGGCGTAACCGACACGGCGCATGTCCCGCTGAGCGCCGAAATGCTGCCGGTTGGCGACGGCCATGAGCTCTACGTGGAGACGGTCGGACGGCCCGACGGCGTCCCTGCCGTGTTCCTCCATGGCGGCCCGGGCAGCGGCTGCCAGCCGGCGCAGCGGCAATTGTTCGATCCCGACCGCTTCCGCGCCGTGTTCTTCGACCAGCGCGGCGCCGGCCGCAGCACGCCGCGCCGCAGCCGGAACGCCAACACCACGGCCCATCTGGTCGCCGACATGGAGCGCATCCGCCAACATCTCGGCATCGCGCGCTGGCTCGTGGTCGGCGGCTCCTGGGGCGCAACGCTCGCGCTCGCCTATGCCGAGACGTACCCCGAGCGGGTGCTGGGGCTGGCGCTGCGCTCGATCTTCCTCGGCACGCGGCCGGAACTCGACTGGGCCTTCGGCACCGGCCTCGGCACGATGCGGCCCGACCTCTACGCGGATTTTCTTGCCGCCCTGCCGGAGGCGGAACGTGCCGCCCCGCTCGAGGCCTACTGGCGACGCATCCTCGACGCCGATCCCGAGGTGCATCGCCCCGCAGCCCGGGCCTGGCACGACACCGAACAGGTCCTCTCGCAGGTGCACCCGGCGAGCGCCAGGCTGATTGATCCGCGCCTCAGGGCGGTCAACGAACCGCTGCCCGCGACGCCCTTCATGGAAGCGCACTACTTCGCGCACGACTGCTTTATGGCGCCGGGGCAATTGCTGGCCAATGCCAGGCGCCTCGCCGGCATTCGCGGCATCCTGGTGCAGGGCCGCTACGACCTCCTATGCCCGCCGGCCAACGCCTACGCGCTCGCCGCCGCCTGGCCGGAGGCGGAACTGGTGATCGCCGAGGGCGCCGGGCACGCGGTGACCGAACCCGGCATGGCCGAGGCGCTCCGCACAGCCATCGCCTCGTTCCTCGAGGGCGGCGTCGAGACCGCGCTCACGGCATGAGCGCCAGCATGGTGAAGCCTTCGGAGGTGAGGCAGACCCGGTCTGGCGAGCCGGAATGGGCTTCCATCCAGCCGGCCTCGACGCATTCCCCGATGGCGCCGAGCACCTCCCGGATGCGCAGATGACGTCGCGACGCGGCTAAGAGGATCGAGGTCACCGATACCTCGTGGCCGGCCCCGGCCTTTTCATACTTCATCTGCAGGACCACGTTTTGGGCAAGTGGTGAAAGCTGCAGGAATGTCTTCATGGGTCGTCGCCCCCGCGATGCCGCCCAGTGAACCTACCTGTCCAATATTACAAACTGGTAATGGTACGGGAAACCCCTCGCACCGTGTACGGCGTGCCGCTGCTCAGACGGGCGAACTCGACCGGAAGATGCCGTCATAGGTCTTTCCGAGCGGCGCGGCGTAGCCCCCGCGCTTCGAGGTTCGGAGGCCGAGCGACACCAGCGATTCCGCCAGTTTGACGGCCGCCGCGACGCCGTCGATCACCGGCAGGCCATGCTCCTCGGCGAGCCGGGCGGCGAGGTCCGCCATGCCGGCGCAGCCGAGCACGATCGCCTCGGCATGTTCCTCCTGGATGGCGCGATCTATCTCGCGCGAGATACGGCCGCGGGCCGGCGAGCCGGGGATTTCGAGTTCGAGCACCGCGACGTCCGAGGCCCTGACCCGTGCGCAGCGGCTCATCAGGCCGTAGCGGACGAGGTTGTGCTCGATGGCAGGCACCGAGCGCGCCAGGGTCGTTACCACCGAGAAGCGGCCGGCGATGAGGCTCGCGAGGTGGAACGCCGCCTCGCCGATGCCGATCACCGGCGCGGGGGAAAAGCTCCGTGCCGCATCGAGCCCGGTGTCATCGAAGCAGGCGATTATCGTGGCATCGACGGGCCCCGCCTTCTGCATTTCGGCGATGAGGCCGGGAATGGCGAAGACCTCGTCGAAATAGCCCTCGATGCTGGGCGGCCCGGATTGCGGGTTGACCGCAATGATCTCCGTCCCGGCAGCCGCGACCGCCTGCGCCGCCGCGCCGATCTTGTGCGTCATGCTGGCAGTCGTGTTGGGATTGACAACGAGCAGCCGCATCAGATTTCACCGCCGAGATAGAGCTTTTTGACCCGTTCGTCGTTCAGCAGTTCGGCCGAATTGCCCGAGAGCGCGACGTTGCCGGTGGCCAGGGCATAGGCCCGCTGGCTGATCCTGAGCGCCATGCGGGAGTTCTGCTCGACCAGCAGCACCGAGACCTTTTCGTCGCGGTTGATGGCGACGATCGAACGGGCGATGTCCTGCACCAGTTTTGGCGCGACGCCGAGCGATGGCTCGTCGAGCAGCAGCAGCTTGGGTTTCGCCATCAGGGCGCGGCCGATGACCATCATCTGCTGCTCGCCTCCCGATAGCGTACCGGCCTGCTGGCTGTAGCGTTCCTTCAGCCGGGGAAAGCGCGCCAGCACGCTCTCGAGCGTCTGCGCGATGCCGGCCTTGTCCGACCGGGTGAAGGCGCCCATCAGCAGGTTGTCCTTGACGCTCATCAGCGGAAAGACGCGCCGGCCTTCGGGCACCATGGCGATGCCCATCTTGACGATGGCGTCGGGCGCCGTGCCGTCGATGCGGCGGCCCTCGAAGTGGACCTCGCCGCTTCTGAGCTTCCTGAGCCCGGTGATGGCGCGCAGGATCGAGGACTTGCCGGCGCCGTTTGCCCCGATCAGGGCGACGGTCTCGCCCTCGTTGACCTCGATCGACACGCCTTTGAGCGCGTAGACGTGGTCGTAGTAGAGCTCGGCATTGTTGACGGAGAGCAGGGGCATCAGCGGGCGCTCCTGGGGCCGGGCGCTGCCGCGGCTCCCCTCGCCCTTGAGGGGAGGGGCTGGGTGCGGGGGTCACTTGCTGCGAACGCAGAGTTAGTGAGGATTCCCATCCTCTTGAGGACCCTCCCCTCAAGGGGGAGGGGAGCAAGGGCCGATACTTTTCCGAACAAGCCCATCCTCACATCCCGATCGCTTCGTCTTCGACGCCGAGATAGGCCTCGATCACCTTCTCATCCTTCTGGATTTCGGCCGGCGTGCCCTCGGCGATCTTCTGGCCGAAATTGATCACCACGATCCGGTCGGAGATCTTCATCACCGCCGGCATGTCGTGCTCGACCAGCATGACCGTGACGCCGCGGTCGCGAACGCCGCGCACCAGCTCGACGGCGCGCATGGTTTCGTCGTGGTTCATGCCGGCGAAGGGCTCGTCAAGCAGCAGCACCCTGGGGTTGGTGGCAAGGCCGATGGCGATGCCCAGCGCCCTCAGATGCCCCTGCGGCAGGGCGCTGGCCTGCTCGTCGCGCAGTTCGGTGAGCCCGAGGAACGCGAGAATCTCATCGGCCGAGCGGCCGAACTCGGCTTCATCGGCGCGTGCCGTCGCCGTGCCGAGGTAGAAACCGAGGAGGTTGGCGCGGGAGCGCAGATGATGGGCGATGACGACATTGTCGCGCACCGTCAGGCCCTTGAAGATCGTCGCTTCCTGGAAGGTGCGCACCACGCCCTTGCGGGCCACGATGTGCGGCGCCCGGCCGGATATCTGCTCGCCGTCGAACACCACCCGGCCCGAACTCGGCTTGACGAAGGAGGCGATGAGCTTGAACAGCGTCGACTTGCCCGCCCCGTTCGGCCCGATGACCGAAAGGATCTCCCGCTCCATCAGGTTGAACGAGACGTCGTTCACGGCAGTCAGGCCGCCATAGCGCTTGGTCAGGTGCTCGACCTGCAGAATGCCCACGGCCATCAGCGCGCCGCCTTTCTGGCCCGCATGCCGAGAAGGCTCAATATGCCGTTGGGCAGGACCAGCATGAGTGCGATCAGCACGATGGCGTAGATCAACTCCTGGTAGATCGCGGCCTCCGAGAGCAGGTTCCAGCCCAGCTGCAGCACCAGCGTGCCGAGCATCGGCCCGAACACGTAGCCGAGCCCGCCGAGGAAGCAGTTCAGCATGAAATTGATCGAATCCTGGGTGGTGAAGCTGTTGGGGTAGACCGACTGCGAAATGGCCGAAAAGATCGCCCCGGCGACGCCCCCGAGGAACGAGGAAAAGGCATAGGCGATGATCCGGAGCCGGGCGATGTTGACGCCCATGGAGGCCGCCAGCTCTTCGTTCTGCTGCAGCGCCACGAACAGCCGGCCGAGGCGCGAATGCACCAGCCGGTAGACCAGCCCGAAGACCGCCAGCATGGTGATCGCCGAGAGCAGGTAGAAGGCGAGGTGCGTGTCCGCCATTGAGGCGAAATCGGGGATGAGGGTCAGCGGGCCAATGGCGATCGGCCCGGGCGGCGGCAGGTTGCTCATGCCGCGCGCCCCATGGGTGATCGGCAGGGCGAGCGCCGCCAGGCGAGCGACTTCGGTCGAGACCAGCGTCACCATGGCGAAATAGACGCCGCGCAACCTCAAAATCGGTAGCCCGATGAGGATGGCGATGGCGGCGGAGACGACGCCGGCCGCCGGGATGGTGAGCCAGAAGCTCCAGCCATAGTCGACCACCAGGATGGCCGACACGTAGCCGCCGATGAGCGCATAGGCGGCCTGCCCGATATTGATCCGGCCGATGTAGAAGGTGATCCACACCCCCGCACTCGCCACCGACAGCAGGGCGATGAGGGTCAGGGTGTAGTAGAGGTCGTTGCGACCGGTGGTGCTCAGTGCGACCGGCACCACGACCAGCAGGACTACGATGAGCGCCAGCGCTCCGGCGAGCTTGAGGGAGTTGCTCATGGTCAGCCCCAGGGCTTGCCCATCAGGCCGTTGGGCCGGATGGCGAGGAAGATCATGAGGCCGACGAAGATCACGAGGTAGGTGATGTCGCCATAGGCGTGAAGCACTGTCAGGCCCACCGCCTCGAGCATGCCGAGGATGAAGCCGCCGGCGATGGCGCCCCCGACGACGCCGGCCCCGCCGATCATCACCATCATGAACGCCTTGGTCGAGATCGAGCCGCCGATCCCGGAGCTGACCCCGACGATCGAGACCAGCAGGCCGCCGACGAGCCCCGCAAGCAGGGCGCCGACCGCAAAGCCGATCATCGAGTAGCGGTCGACATTGACGCCCATCAGCTGCGCTGCCTGCCGGTCCTGCGCCAGCGCCCGCATGGCGCGGCCGGGCTTGGAGAACTGCATGAAGGCCATGAAGGCAGCGATGAATACCGCCGCGAGGCACCCCACGAGGATTCGGTCGTAGGGGATGATGATGGCGCCAGTATTGAGCACGCCGTTGAGGATTTTCGGCACGCCGTGCCCCTTCTCGCCGAAGACGATCAGGATCACCGCATCGAGCAGGAAGGCGATCGCCGCAGCCAGCAGCATCGTCGATTCCTCACGCTTGGATCGTCGGATGACGGTGCGGAAGAGGAACTTTTCGATCAGCGCCCCCAGGATCGCGAGCGTTATCGAGGACGCGATCAGCGCCACCACGAACGGCAGGTGCAACTGCCCGTAGACCGTGTAGGTGATGAAGCCGCCCAGCACGTACATCTGTCCATGCGCGAAATTCAGCACGTTCATCAGCGCGAAAATGAGCGTCAGCCCGAGCGCGATCAGGGCGTACTGGGCGCCGAGATAGAGGCCGTTGACGATGACCTGTTCCATGGTTTGCCTCTGATCGACCCGTGCCCGCCACCCCGACGGTGCGGCGACGTATTCCTCTCGGTCGTCATGGCCGGGCCTGACCCGGCCACCCAGCCGGGCGTGCAGCGCGCACGTCACCGGCGATATCGCGCTCTCTGCCGGAGAGGCGAAGTGGGATTGGGTGGCCGGGTCAAGCCCGGCCATGACGACTGAAAGGGTGGAGCGGGCGAGGCGGCACAAGCCACCCCGCCCTGTCACGATTGGATCAGTCGACCGTGCCGACGAACAGCGTCTTGAAGGTGCCGCCTTCGTACTCGTTGACCACCATCGGCACGGCGAGCTGCCGCTTCTGGCCGAACGAGGTCGTGCCGACATAGGTCAGCTTGGCGTCGCCCTTGAGGTAGGGGTTGGGCGCCGAGAACGTATCCATCGTCTTCTGGAATTCGGCGATGTCGTCGATCGCCTTCGGATCGGCCTTGAGCGTGTCGACGATGTATTCGAGCGCGTAGACCTTGGTGTTCGACTCGTCGTTGTATTCGCCGAACTTCTTGGTGTAGGCGGCAACGAACGCCTTCATCTGGTCAGAGGCGATTTCCGGCGTCGAGGCGCCGCCCACCGAAATGAAGCCGTTGGCGAGGTCGCCGGCGCCTTCCTTCAGCACGTTGGCGTCCTGCGCCGTCTCGGTCGAGATCAGGCCGGTGTAGCCGGCTTCGCGCGCCGCGCGGATGATCAGCGGCGCCGTGGCGGGCGCAACGCCCGAGAGGACCAGCAGGTCGGGCTTCAGCCCGATGATGGGCGTCACGACCGGGGCGAAATCGGTGGTATCGGAGGGATAGGTGTCGGTCGCGGCAACGACGTCGAGGCCGAGCGCCTTGGCGGCGGCCGCGCCGGAGTCGCGCTGGCTCAGAGCGTCGGATTCGTTGGCGGCGACGAACGCCACCGACTTCACGCCCTTGTTGTCCTTGAGATATTTGTAGATCGCCGGACCCGACTGGTAGTTGGCGATCATGCCCAGCACGGCGTTCTCGGCCGGCTTGGTATAGAGCGCCTTGGGGAACGAATAGGGGAAGTACATGATGTTGTTCTTCTCCGCCGGCGGCCGGACGGAGGCGGCGGTGTCGTCGACGTTCGGGCCCACCACATAGTGGACGCCTTCCTGCGCCATCTTCTCCATGCCCTGGATGGCGACCTTGGGGTCGGCCTGGTCGTCGAAGGTGACGATATCGACATCATAGGTCTTGTCGCCGATCTTGACCCCACCGGCGGTGTTCCACATTTCGGCCAGCGTCTGCATCGAGCGCACATTGGATGTGCCCCAGGCCGCGTCGGGCCCGCTGGTCACACCGACGAAGCCGATCTTCAGCGTTTCATTGGCAAGAGCGTTGCTGCCCAGCGCCGCCACCAGGGCGAACGCCGATACAGCACCGAGGGATTTGAGGGTTGAACGTCGCGCAGCCATTGTTTCTCTCTCCAGAATACCGCCCCCCTGAATCCGGTTCGTCGGGCGATCGATTAAGGCTTCCGTAACTCGCGACGTCAGCTAAGTATGGCCCGCGGCACTTTGTCAACAATCCTTAGGCGAACATGTGCACAAAGAGGCGCAGCAACGTGTGCACGGGATTTCGTCCGGTTCTCGGGCAGCCGCGAGGGATGGCGGCATACTCGCTCAATAACCCGCTCTGCGTATGATAACGTATTGATCTGGCGCTTGAACCATGCCTTGCGCGTCACTCGGCCAGGGGCGCGGAGCCTGTCGAACGGCGACGCTCAAGTACGTGCCGCCGACGAATTGACCTGCGGGTTTTGCCCCGGACCGCCACATTTATCGCTGCCCGACCGACAACAAACCAAACGCGGTATGTATACAAAAAAGCTTTGGAATTGCCGGACGCGGTGGGGTATACCTGCCTCACCATGGAGATGAATAATCCATTCCGCGGCCGGTCGGCTGCCTTTCCCGAGGGCGATGAGGGGTCGGCCAAGACCGGCGCCCGCTGGTCGGCGGTCTATCTTGGCCTGCGCGACGCCATCCTCACGCATGGCCTGAGGCCGGGCACCAAGCTGCCGGAAGACGAGCTGGGCGAGATCTATTCGGTCAGCCGCACCATCGTGCGCTCGGCCCTGCAGGCGCTGGCGCATGATCGCCTGGTCACCCTCGAGCCCAATCGCGGCGCCTTCGTCGCCAAGCCGACCAAGCTTGAGGCGCGCGAGGTATTCGAGGCGCGGGCGCTGATCGAGCCGAAGGTCGCGGCGCTAGCGGCTGAACAGGCCATGCCCAAGGATGTGGCGCTGCTGCGCCGGCACCTCGAGGACGAACACGAGGCGGTTCATGCCGGCAAGGATGGCGAGGCGGTGGTGCTGTCGGGGCGCTTCCACGTCGCCATTGCCGAAATCGCCGGGCAGTCGATCCTCACCGATTTCGTCCGCGGCCTCTGCTCGCGTTCGTCGCTGATCATTTCGCTCTACTGGCGTCGCCGCGATGCCATTTGCGAAAGCCACGCCCACCACGCTCTGGTCGAGGCGATCGCCAAGAACAGCCCGCAGGACGCCGCCGAACTGATGAACAGTCATCTGGTCGACCTGTTGTCGGGCCTCGATCTTTCCGAGCGGACGGCGGAGCCGCGCCGGCTGGCCGATATTCTCCGCCGCCCCTGAACAGGACGCCGCAGCGACGACCGGCTTCCCCGAGTTTGGAGTCTTCGAGGGTGTGCCTCTCGCCCGGTCTCCGGTTCGCGCTTGTATTAGTGCGATGAATGCTTGCCTCATCTAGATCGAGTACTGAAAGCTGGATTCAGCCTTCGGTGACGACTCCCCTGCTATAGCTTCGATGACTGACCTGTCCGCTGAACGAGACGGGATCACCGAGGAAACAGGATGCCGAAGCAGCCGCTGTCCCCCGACCTCCCTTTCCGCGGTCGAGCAGCGATGCCGCATGCCCTCGGCCGGACGCCGATACTTTCGCGCCGAGCCCCCGCCAATCCGCCTGCTGCCGATCCGCTGTCGCGCGCCTATGCCGAGCTCGCGACGGCGCGCCGCGACGCGATCCTCGAGGCGATTGCCCGCAGCGCCCGCGAACTGCTGCGCAGCAGCGACATGGCGCGGTCGATGCCGGCGGTGCTCGAACTGATCGGCACGGCGGCCGAGGTCGAGCGGGTGCATCTGTTCGGCGTCACCGAAGGGCGTCCCTCAGGGGATACGAGGCTCGCGCTGCACCGCTCGTGGTGTGACCCGGCCTGCGTCATTCCCGAAGCCTTCGAGGCCCGCATCACCGGCAGCTTCGCCGAGATGGGCCTGCCGGACTGGCCCGAGCGCCTCGCCCGGGGCGAAACCATCGTCGGCGATGCCCGCACCTTCCCCCCCGAGGCCCGGGCGCTGCTCGAGCTTGGCGACATCCGCTCGACGCTGGTCGTGCCGGTCTTCGTCAACGGCGACTGGTGGGGTTTCATTGCCTTCGACGCCTGCCAGGCCGAGCACCAGTGGCTGCCGGCCGAAGTCGAAACGCTGGGCATCCTTGCCGAACTGGTGGGCGCCGCCGCAGCGATGTCTGTGCAGATGCGCAAGCTCTCCGACGCCAACCGCATCATCGAGAACAGCCCCACCGTCCTTTACCGCATCCAGCCGCATCCGCCGTTCGCGCTCACCTATCTGTCGGAGAATTTCGTGCGGCTCGGCATCGACGCCGACGTGATGCTGCAAGCGCCGGACCGCTGGCTGGCGCTGATCGAGCCTTCCGATGGCGAGGCGCCGCTGGCCAAGATCATGCGGCTCGCCGCCGGTGAATCGGAGCGGGAATTGCTCGAGTTCCGCTTCGTGCCGGCCAACCGGCCGCCCGTCTGGTTCGAGGGGCAGGGCCGCGCCGTCCGTTCCGCCACGGGAGAAGTCACGGCGATTGAGGGCATCCTGATCGACGTCACTGAACGCAAGCAGGCCGGCGAGAGGATCGCCGCGCTCGCCCGCACCGACGCCCTCACCGCGCTGCCCAACCGGCCGGCGTTCATGGAGCGGCTGGAGCTTGCCTTCGCCCGGGCCCGCCGCGGCGCCGGCGACTTCGCCGTGCTCTACCTCGATCTCGACCACTTCAAGGACGTGAACGATACCCTTGGCCATCCGGCCGGCGACGCGCTGCTGCGCGAGATTTCGGCGCGGCTGCGCGGCGCGGTGCGTTCGATCGATCTCGTCTCGCGCTTCGGCGGCGACGAATTCGCCATTCTGCTCGAAGATGTCGAAAGGATCGAGGATATCGAGCAGCTCGCCGCCAAGATCGGCGCCGCCGTCGCCACCCCGGTCACCATCGGCGGCAACGAGGTCAACACCACCTCCAGCATCGGCATCGTCCCCTACGATCTTTCGATCGAAGACCCGGAATCGATGCTGAGCAAGGCGGACCTCGCCCTCTACCGGGCCAAGGACGAGGGCCGCAACCAGTACCGCTTCCATGTCGCCGAGCTCGACCGGCGGGCGCGCGAGCGGATGTCGATCGGCCTCAGCCTCCATGGCGCGGCCGAACGCGGCGAGTTCGAACTGGTCTACCAGCCGCAGATGGAACTCGGCACCCGCCGCATCACCGGCCTCGAAGCGCTGGTGCGCTGGAACCACCCCACGCGCGGCCGGCTGCCGGCCTCGGCGTTCATTTCCGTCGCCGAGTCCAATGGCACCATCCTGTCGCTCGGGCGCTGGGTGCTCGATGAGGCCTGCCGCCAACTCGCCGCCTGGCGGGCGCAGGGCGTCGAGCCGCCGGTCGTGGGCGTCAATGTTTCGGCCGCGCAGTTCCAGTTCGCCGGCGAGTTCGATCGCAGCATCGCCGAGGCGCTGGCCAGATATGCCATCGATCCCGACCAGGTGGAACTCGAACTGACCGAGTCGGTGCTGATGGAGACCACCCAGCGCCACCGCGACGCCTTCGATCGGCTGCGCGACAGCGGCGTGCGTATCGCGGTCGACGATTTCGGCACCGGCTTTTCCTCGCTCGCCTACCTGGCCGCGTTCCGCGTCTCGCGGCTGAAACTTGCCGGCCAGTTCATCGAGGATGCGGCCACCAACCCGGCCAACGCCGCCATCGTCCGCGCCACCGCCAGCCTCAGCCGCGAACTCGGGATCGAGTTCGTCGCCGAGGGCGTGACCAATGCCCAGCAGGAAGCGGTGCTGAAATCGGCCGGCTGCCGCTACGCGCAGGGCTTCTACTACGGCGAACCGATGTCGCCGGAGGCCGTGTCGCGGCTGTTGGGCCACGTCGCCGCCGCCGAATAGCGGGCCCGGATCACTCCCCGGCCCGTTCCATCCAAGCCGGCAGGGCGTCGAGCGGCGGGATCGGTCGCGCGAGCGGCAGGTCGAGATGCACGGCTTCGCCCCCCTCGATCGACAGCCACACGGCCTCATTGGCCGTGGTGTCTAGCGCGATCATGGTGGGCACCTCGCCGATCTGCCGGCCGGCGTTGAACAGCCAGGTCTTGCCGATCCGGTCCGTCCAGGAGCCATTGCGGACGAAGGGCGCTTCGTGCACGTGGCCGCAGAACACGATGTCAGGCTGATATTGGGCAATCCAGGCCGGCAGGGCCGGGTCGCCGAAATAACGCCGGCCGCCCCAGCTGATCGGCGAATCGGTGGGCGGTGCATGGTAGGCCCAGATCCAGGCCTGGCCAGGCTGCCGGGTCGCCGCCGCGGCTTCGAGCTGTGCCCCGATCGCCGCCTGCGTCAGCGGGCCGTCCCACCAGGGGCAGAGGGTAATGAGCGTAGTGCCGAGGCTCAGCGTGTCGCCATCGGCGGGGATACCGAGCCGGCGCACGGCATCGAGCCAGCGCGCCGCTTTTTCGCCGTTGGCCGCCAGCGCGTCGAGATCGTGGTTGCCGGAGCAGACCAGCACCTGCGTCGCCTTCGACAGCCGCCGCAGGTAGTTCTTGACCACCACCATCTGCGCCCCCGGCTCGACCGAGGAGGCGATGTCGAGCAGGTCGCCGGCGATGATGACGGCGTCATAGCGCGGCGCCTCGTTCAGCACCCAGTCGAACTGCGGCAGGCTGTAGTGCAGATCGGCGACGATGAGCAGTCTCATGGCGGTTGTTGGTGGCCCCTCTTCCCCCAGCGGCGCCAACCATAGAACAGTGCATGCACTTTGGCGATTCCAACGGGGTTCCGGGGGCAATGATTCCCTTGACCCGGCGGCGCCCGGTGCGTCATTACACACGCGGACCGAAAAGGGGTGCCGGCATGGACAAGTTCAACCAGCTGACGGGCGTGGCAGCGCCGCTGCCGATCATCAATGTCGATACCGACATGATCATCCCCAAGCAGTACCTCAAGACCATCAAGCGCACCGGCCTCGGCTCGGCGCTGTTCTCCGAGATGCGCTATAACGAGGACGGCAGCGAGAACGCCGAATTCGTGCTCAACAAGCCCGCCTACCGGCATGCGCAGATCATTGTCGCCGGCGACAATTTCGGCTGCGGTTCGTCGCGCGAGCACGCGCCGTGGGCATTGCTCGATTTCGGCATCCGCTGCGTCATCTCGACCAGCTTCGCCGACATTTTCTACAACAACTGCTTCAAGAACGGCATCCTGCCGATCAAGGTGACGCCCGAGCAGCTGAAGCTGCTGATGGATGACGCCGAGCGGGGCAGCAATGCCACGATTTCGGTCGACCTCGAGGCGCAGACCATCAAGGGCCCTGACGGCGGCACGCTGCATTTCGATATCGACCCGTCGCGCAAGCACACCCTGCTCGAAGGCCTCGACGATATCGCCGCCACGCTCAAGGCCGACCCGGCGATCTCCGGCTTCGAAAAGCAGATGCACGACAGCCGCCCCTGGCTCTGAACGGAACAACAATGGTCAAGCGCATTTCCACCGGCTCGCCGTTCGAGGCAACCTTCGGTTATTCCCGTGCCGTCGTCGACGGCGACCGCGTCCACGTATCGGGCACCACCGGCTACGACTATGCCGTGATGAAGATGCCGGAATCGGTCGGCGAGCAGGCGGCCAACGCCCTCAAGACCATCGAGAAGGCGCTGAACCAGGCCGGCGCCCAGATGGCCGATGTGGTGCGTGTCACCTATTATGTCGGCGACCGTTCGTACGTCGACGAGGTGGTGAAGGCCGTCGGCCCGGTGTTCAAGGACATCCGCCCCGCCGCCTCGATGCTACTCGTCGGCATGATCGAGGAAGCCATGAAGATCGAGATCGAGGTCGAAGCCCGCATCGGCGCGAGCCAGAGCTGAGCCATGCGGATCGTCGTCGATCCGGAGATCAAGCCGGACGACTTCGCCGTCATCCGCGACGCCCTCTATGCCTACAACGACTCGCGCGTCGACAGCCCTGACGGACGCCTCGGGGTGCTGCTCAAGGACGAGGCCGACGACACGGTCGGCGGCCTCGTAGCGCACTGGTACTATGGCTGGATTTTCATCGAACTGCTGTTCGTCCCGGAATCCGAGCGCGGCAAGGACTACGGCACCAGCCTGATCGGCGAAGCGGAGCGTTTCGCCGTCTCCCGCGGCTGCACCGGCGCCTGGCTCGACACGTTCAGCTTCCAGGCCCGCGGCTTTTACGAAAAGCTCGGCTACACCGTGTTCGGCGAACTCCCCGACTACCCGGTCGGGCACAAGCGCTACTTCCTCAGCAAGCGCCTCGCCTCCCCGGCATGACTGCGGCACGCATCGAACTGGTGCTCGATCCCTCGGCTGCCGACGAGAAGGCGGTGCTCGACGGCCTGATGGCGTTCAACAGCGCCACCGCCGGGCCGACCGGTTTCCAGCCCGTCGCCGTGCTCCTGAAAAACGATGCTGGCGAAACCGTCGGTGGCCTCACCGGCCGTGCCGTCTACGACTGGCTGTTCGTCGAACTGTTGCACATTCCCGAGCGTTTTCGCGGTCAGGGCGTCGGCACCCGCCTGATGGCTGAGGCGGAACGCTTCGCCCGCGAGCGCGGTCTCTGCGGCATCTGGCTCGATACCTACCATTTCCAGGCCCGCGGCTTCTACGAAAAGCTTGGCTTTACCGTGTTCGGCACCCTCGACGGCCACCCCAAGGGCGGTGCCCGGTATTTTCTGCAGAAGCGGTTCTAGCCGCGACGTTCAGCAAGGGCTCGACGCATGCCCGATGCCTTCTCCAGCTTCGCCTCTCTCGCCGCCGCGATGATCAAAGGCGTCGACTACAGTATCAACTGGCAGGGACGCGATTCTCGGGTGCTCGTCATCGCCCCGCATGGCGGCACGATCGAACCGGGAACGTCCGAACTGGCCGAAGCGGTCGCCGCGGGCGATCTGGCGCTCTATCGCTTCGAAGGCCTGCGCGCCGACGCCTTTGCCACGCTGCACCTCACCTCGACCCGCTTCGACGAGCCCCTGGCCCTCGCCATGGTCGCACGCGCCGATACGGTGATTGCCCTGCACGGCCTCGCAGGGCCCGGTCGGGCCATCCTCGTCGGCGGGCGCAACGACGAGCTTGCCGACGGTATCGTCGCCGAACTGGTGGCCGCCGGCATTGCCGCCCGGCGCGCCACCGACGGCCACTATGCCGGCGTGCAGCCGGAAAATATCTGCAACCGTGGACGGATGGGGCGGGGTGTGCAGCTTGAAATCGAGCGCGGATTGCGGGATGAGCTTCGCCACCAACCTGACGCAAAAGCCAACCTCGCCGCCGCCATCAGGCGGGCGATAGGGAGCCTTCCATGACCCAGCACCTCTTCCTCCTCCCCGGCGACGGCATCGGTACCGAGATCATGGCCGAGGTCGAAAAGCTCATCGCCCATCTCAACAAGCTGGGGCTGACCGATTTCACGACCGATCGCGGGCTCGTCGGCGGCTGTGCTTACGACGCGCATGGCGAGGCGATCTCGGAAGCCGACATGGCGAAGGCCAAGGCGGCCGATGCCGTGATCTTCGGCGCCGTGGGCGGCCCGAAGTGGGACAAGGTGCCCTATGACAAGCGCCCCGAAGCCGGCCTCCTCCGCCTGCGCAAAGACCTTGGCCTCTTCGCCAATCTCCGCCCGGCGATCGTCTACCCGGCGCTGGCCGATGCCTCCTCGCTGAAGCGCGAGCTGGTCGAGGGCCTCGATATCCTCATCCTCCGCGAGCTGACCGGCGGCGTCTATTTCGGCGAGCCCAAGGAAATCACCGATCTCGGCAACGGCCAGAAGCGCGCCGTCGACACGCAGGTCTACGAGACCTACGAGATCGAGCGCATCGTGCAGGTCGCCTTCGACCTCGCCCGGACGCGCCGCAAGCTGGTGCATTCGGCCGACAAGAAGAACGTCATGAAGTCGGGTGTGCTGTGGGACGAGGTCGCGCATGAGGTCGCCGCACGCAACACCGACGTGCAGTTCCAGCACATCCTCGCCGACAATTGCGCCATGCAGCTGGTCCGCAATCCCAAGCAGTTCGACGTCATCGTCACCGACAACCTGTTCGGCGACATCCTTTCCGACCAGGCGGCGATGCTCACCGGCTCGCTCGGCATGCTGCCCTCCGCCTCGCTCGGCGCGCCCGATGCTTCGGGCAAGCGCAAGGCGCTGTACGAACCCGTGCACGGCTCGGCCCCCGATATCGCCGGCAAGGGCGTCGCCAACCCGATCGCCATGATCGCGAGCTTTGCCATGGCGCTGCGCTATTCGTTCGGACTCGTCGAGGTCGCCGACCGCGTCGAGGCGGCGATTGCGGCCGTCCTGGCGGATGGGCTGCGCACCGGCGACATCGCCCAGCCCAACCACAAGACCGTCGGCACGGTCGAAATGGGCGAGGCGATCATCGCCCGCTTGTAGGTGGGCGAGAGCTACCCGCGCGTCCAGCTCACCTGTGGCGGCTCCCGGAAGGCGAACCGCTCCAGGTGGCGCGCCACGACGTCCTCGAGCCGTTCGAGGTCGGCGTCGCTGGCTGCCGAGGCGCGCATCACCAAGAGGCTCGGGTCGGTCGCGTCCAGTTCGCACACGCCGACCGAGAACTCGATCCGGCCGTGCTGGAAGTCCTCGTCATAGCTGGCCAGCAGCTTGTGCTGGAAGTGCTTGCAGAGCTGGCCCAGATAGCGGCGCGCCGAGGCGGTCGTGATCCGGGATTCCGAATGAACGGAGGGTGCGGCGATATCCATCAGGCGCGCTCCACCGCTGTGGCCGCCGCATCGAGCGCCGCGGCAATCGAATCGACCTCTTCGGCCGTGATCGGCCGCCGGGCGAGCCGGAGGCTGAGCGCGAGCTTGAGGTTTTCCATCGCCCGCACCACCTGCGGCGCCGGCCCGTCGCCCTTGCTGGCCTTGGCTTCCTCCATCCGGGCCAGCAGGCCCTCGAGCAGCCGCTGGTTGCTGGCGAGGAACGCCCGGCCCTGCTCGGTGATCTCGTGCTGCTTCTTGGCGCCGTCGCCGGCCGGCGCGACGGTGACGTAACCGAGCTCCTCGAGCCAGGTCAGGGTCGGGTAGATGGTGCCGGGGCTGGGGCTATAGGTGCCGGCCACCGCTTCCTCGATCGCCTTGATGATCTCGTAGCCGTGGCGCGGCTTTTCGGCGATGAGATTGAGGATCACCAGCCTGAGGTCGCCATGGGCGAAGAAGCGTCCCAGTCCGCCGCCGCGTCCGCCGTGCCGCATCGGGTCGGGGCCGCGAAACCTGAAGTGATGTCCGTGGCCGTCCGCTTCGTGCAGCCCGTGG
>Ga0209233_1000446_pt1 | contig 28201 bp, 26 predicted proteins | sample AraplaCL_Cvi_mCL_FD_184269 | JGI IMG/M metagenome (GOLD analysis project Ga0209233, IMG submission 184269) | Arabidopsis root microbial communities from the University of North Carolina, USA - plate scrape CL_Cvi_mCL (SPAdes) (version 2) | ecosystem: Host-associated > Plants > Roots > Endosphere...
TCCGCGGGCTGAATCCGCCGCTTGCGGCTCGTGACATCACCCAGCATCGCCTGCAGCTCGAAGACTGCATCCGGCAGGTCGAGCAGGAGGCCAGCGAAGCGGTCATCGCGGGCCTGAAGCAGAACGAGGACAACGCGCCCGGCAATTCCGCGGCGCTGCCGCCGCCGCGCCAGTCGTCGCGGCCCCCCGCCGCGCAGCGTTCGCTGGCCTCGCCGCCTGGCGCCCGCGCCAATGGCGCCGCGGCGCCGGCCTCCCGCTCTACCGCGTCGCCGGCGCCGCGGCCCAGCACGATTTCAGCTTCGCCACGCCAGGCCCCTGCCGCGCCGCCGGCCGGAGGGCAGCGTGCGTTGCCATCGCGCAGCACTCCTCCCGCGCCGCCCCGCAGCGCCCCCGCCGCAGCTTCGCGCCCGACGCCGGCCCCGGTGCCGCGGATCGCGGCGGTGCAGCCGGCCGCACCCGCTCCGGCATCGTCGACGCGGCCGCCCGCAGGCCGATCGGCCGCCATCGTCCGCGCCAACCCGGCGGTGTTTCCGCGCGCCGTGCCGATGCGCGAGCCCGAGCCCGAACCGGAGTACGAGCTCGAGGAGGAGGAGCCCGACACCATCGAGGACATCATCGCCGCGGCCGAGGATGGGCAGGGCGATTTCGACCCGATCGAAGAGGTCGACGACGCCGATATCGATCCCGATCCGGTCGAGGAATTGCCGCCTCCGCCGGCCTTTACGCTCGAGCCACGCCGGCCGCGCCGCGCCGCGCCGACCGCCGAGCTCGAAGAGCCGCGACGTTCGCGCGCCGAACCCCGGATCGAACCTCGGCAGGAGCCCAAGGCTGAGACGCGGGCGCTGCCGGCGATCGTGGCCCGGGCGGAGGCCGCCAAGTCAGGCCGCAGCGCGCGGCCGGCGGAATCCGGCCGCCGCACCAATGGCCGCGATACGCGCCATGAAGATGCGCCCCTGCCGCTGCCGCGCCAGGCCAATGGGCGCCAGCAGAACCTCGAACCCATCCAGCTGCCCCGCCAGGGATCGGGCAATACCGCTATGTCGCGAGTGCGCGAGGTCGATCTCGAAGGGCCCGAACCGGGCGATCCGCAGGTTGCCATTGAGCGCGCCATAGCGACGCTCGAGCGCGAGGCTCGGCAGGACAGCGAAACCGATGAAGGCGCGTACGAGGAGGAGCCGCGGCAGAGCCGGCCGGCCTCCGGTCGCCGGCGCGGCCGCTCGGAATCGGGTGGCAGGGAGCAGGCGGCCGATGCGGCCTTCGCTCGCGGACCGGTCGAAAGTGAGCGCAGCGGCGGCAGCGCCGTCACTATTTTCCTCCTGGTGTTCCTCGTCCTGCTGATCGCCGTCGGCGGCGGGGGCGTCTGGGCCTGGCGCGAGGGGTATATCGACTTCGACGCCATGTTCGGTAGAAGCCCCACTACCCAGCAGGCGGCAGCCACTGCGACGACGAGCCCGTCGGTTGCCGCGACCAGCAGCACGCCGGCGCCGCAGACCAACACCGAGCCGGCACCCAGCACGGCCAGCCAGTCCAATCCGGCGCTGAGCGCCGCCCCGGCCGATACGCCGGTCGCATCGACACCGGTACCGCAGGCCGCGCCTCCGGCCGCCGCGGCGGAGCCGTCGGCGCAGGCGGGCGGCGCACCGAAAAGCGAAGAACGACTGACGCAGACCACGGACAGCGCCCCGGCGCCCGCCGTCGCCGATGCCGGCAAGCCGGGCGATGCCGCCGCGTCCGGCGGCGGCAACCAGTCTCTGCTGCTCGAAGCGTCGCAGGACGGCACCACCGGCGCAGTACCGTTCTCCGGCACGGTCGACTGGACCAAGGGCACCGACGAAATGGGCCAGCCGACGCTGATCGGCAAAGCCAGCATTCCCGCCCGCAACCTCGGGGTCAACGTCCTGATCCGCAAGAATTCGGACCCGACGCTGCCCGCCAGCCACCTGATGGAGATCAATTTTTCGGTCACCGACAGCTTCATCGGCGGTGCCATTTCTGGCCTCCCCGGCGTGCTGCTGAAGAACGAGGAACTGGTGCAGGGCACACCGCTGGTCGGCGCTTCAGCCCGCGTGGTGGGCAACTCGTTCCTCTTTGCCCTCAGTTCTTCCCCGGCCGACGAGCAGACCAACAAGGACCTCCTCACCTCCAAGAAGTGGATGGACCTCGCCATCATCTATGCCACCGGCAAGAAGGCGATCATCACCCTCGAGAAGGACGACAAGACCCAGCAGATGTTCAACGACGTCTTCGCGGCCTGGGGTAAGGACGCCGCCACACCCGCGCCCGCCGCTGCGCCGGCGGCACCCAAGGGCTGAGGTCGCGCTGTAAGTCTCAAGCATCCGCCTCCTTTGCGGATGCAGATGCTGTGCTTGCCCGGGAAGAGGTGGCCGTTTGCTGGGACATATCTCGTTGGGCGTAACGAGCCTGCAGCGGAGTTCCAGCTTCTACGACGCGACAATGGGCGCACTCGGCTATGCGAGGGTCTATTCGGGCGCGCAAGCTATCGGATACGGCAAGCAAGGGACGGCGGCCGACAGGCTGCTGCTCATCCAACAGCCCGGTCCCGTAGTGCCACCCGGACCGGGTTTCCACCTGGCCTTCGTGGCGTCGAGCCGCGAGGCTGTGGACGCCTTTCATCGAGAGGCCATGCGGGCAGGGGGAACTGACCAAGGGGCGCCGGGTCCGCGGCGCCACTACGGTCCGGACTACTATGCCGCGTTCGTCCTCGATCCCGACGGCTACAAGCTGGAAGCAAAATACCCGCCGCCGGCGGACTGAACGTCAGGTACAGGACGCGCGAATGCGCGCCGGCGTGCCCGCGGCAGAGGCTCACGCCGCGGCGCTGGTGTCCTGGAACTTCGACTCCAGCAACTCGCGGTCGAACGGCTTCATCATGTAGTCGTTGGCGCCGGCCTTGAGGGCCATCGCGATGTGGCCGATGTCGTTCTCGGTGGTGCAATACACCACGCGCGGCCGTTCGCCGCCGACATAGGCGCGGAGCAGTTTCAGGAATTCGAGGCCGCCCATGATCGGCATCTGCCAGTCGAGGAGCACCGCATCGGGCATCTCCTGCCGGCACTTGTCGAAAGCTTCCTGGCCGTCTTCAGCCTCGTCGACGATGTAATCCATGTCTTCGAGTATACGGCGGGCGACCTTCCGGACGACGCTCGAATCGTCGACGACCAGGCAAGATTTCATGGGTCTTTCCCACTAGACGGCGGGGTCGGGCTGGCCCGTGATCCCGAGATGACGCCTGCCGACTATGCCCGCAATTCCCCTATGAATGGTTACTGCAACCTTGCATTTCCCGGCAGTTGCGGGATTGCCGCTCAGGCCGCGGCCGCTTCGGTCTCGGGGGCCATCGGCACGGCGGTGAAGACGAACTCGTCGTTTTCCAGTCCGAGTTTCACGTCCATCCGGGTCAGGCGCGCCAGCAGGCCGGTATAGAACGGCTGGATGCCGCGGGCGTCGACGCCTTCTTCCGGGGCGCCGGAAACCAGGCCCTCGGCGCCGTTGGGCATCAGGGTCTTGGGGCCCTTGGCGCTGATCTTGAAGCGCTCTTCGCCGGCGGGGCCCTCGACTTCAACCCGCACATAACCGCCGCGCGGCACTGCGCCGGCACCGATCAGCAGCATGTTCATCAGCAGCTTGGCCTTGTGCTTGGGCAACAGGATCAGCGGCACTCGCCAATCTAGGTCGGCCTTTTCGATCTCGAAGAACAGTCTTGCGACGCGCTCGCATTCCCGGGTGTCGAAATCGGTGCCGGCGGTCGAGGACGCCCCATAGGCGAGGCGGGCGAATTCGAGCCGGGCGCGGGCCTGCTTGACCGCGTTGGCGATGAGATCGCGGGCGGCGTCGGCCATGTCGCCCTGGGTGGGGTCGGCGAGCACTTCGAGCCCGTTGCCCATGGCACCCACGGGGTTGATCAGGTCGTGGCAGACCCGCGAGCAGAGCATGGCCGCCAGGTCGGTCGCCTTGAGCTCGATGATGTCCGTCATGCGCAGTACCCTTCGGAGAGTTCGGGGAATCAATTTGCCGCCAGCATTACCCGCAACGGTTAGGAGAACAATAACGGCTCAGGGCCCCGGCTGCGGCGGGGGAGGAGCAGGCTGGTTGGTTCCCGTCGCCGGGGGAGCCGCGATCGGGTCGGCGGGCGTGGGTGGCAAAGGTGCCATGGTCTTCGACAGATCACGCCAATGCGCCTCGGCGTCGGCGATGGCGCGGGCAGGCGACAGCTCGAAGGCGTCGCGATTGGCGGCGGAATAGAACAGGTAGAGCCGGTCGGCGACGATCATTTCCACCTGTGGACTGCCGTCCGACAGGTAGCCGCGCGCCAGGGCCATGGCGTCGTGGCCGCCGAACTGGGGCGCATACGTGGTCGGGGATCGGATGAACACGTCGCGGTTGGCGGCGTTGGCGAAATACCAGGGGACGCCGGCCCAGTCGAACTCGAAATCGGGCTTGCCGGGCAGCGGCTCGGTCTCGGTGAAGTAGCTGACCGGATCGAAGCCGTCGATCACGACGCCGGTCAGCGGGTCGGTAACGAAACGCGGCACGAGCCCGTCGGCGCGCGCCGGCCCGGCCACCGGGCCTAAGCCCAGCAGCATCGCGCCCAGCGCCAGGGTCAATGTCCGTTTACTCAAATGCCGCATCATCGCCGTCTTGCCTCGCTATTTGGAGTGAGGCGAACCCTTCCGCAGGCTACGCGGAAACGGTATGCCGTTGGTAAATGTTCCCAGGACTGCCGATTCCGGCCCGGAGCCCGCCATGCTGAAACGCCTCCTTCTCGGTCTTGCCCTCACCGTTGCCCTGCTGGGCGGATCCCTGCCTGCGCAAGCGGCCTCCCGCAACGGTTCGTTGAGCGACACCTATTCGGCCGAAGAACTGGTCAACAAGGGCGGCGCCTTCTTCGGTTCGGTGGCGCAGGGCCTCGCCACGATCGTCGAAAAGACGGTGTCGGACTATGGCCTGCCCAACGGCTACATCCTCGGCGAGGAGGGCAGCGGCGCGATAGTCGCGGGCCTGCGCTACGGGCAGGGCACGATGTACACCCGCAATGCGGGCGACGTTTCGATCTACTGGCAGGGGCCGACGGTCGGTTTCGACTTCGGCGGCGACGGCTCCAAGGTCATGATGCTGGTCTACAATCTGCCCTCGGTCGGCTCGGTTTTCGGCCGCTATCCGGGCGTCGACGGCTCGGCCTATATCGTCGGTGGCCTCGGCATGACGGTGCTCAAGAAGGGCAATATCGTCATGGTCCCGATCCGCTCGGGCGTCGGGGCGCGCCTCGGCATCAATGCCGGCTACCTGAAGTTCACCCCCGATCCGACCTGGAACCCCTTCTAATCGGGGCACCGCCCCGGAAGTAGGGTTAACCGCCGGCCCGGCTGGCGGGCGCTGCGGGCATCTGGCATCATCCGGTTGGCCTTGATGCCGATGGGTGGCGATATGCACCTTTCGGTCAAATCCGATATGATCTGGTGAGAAGCGTCGCCAGTGTGATGTCCGGCCGGGAGGGGCGTCCTGATGAGCATTGCCAGCATGATGTATTTTGCCCTTGGCGCACTGGCGTCGGGCCTGCTCATGCTGTTGCTGCTGCCCGCCGTGTGGCGCCGTGCGGTCCGGCTGACGCGCAAGCGCATCGAGGCCGCGACCCCCATCACGCTGGCCGAATTTCGCGCCGACAAGGATCAGCTTCGCGCCGAATTCGCCCTTTCGACGCGACGGCTGGAGCTCAATGTCGAACAGTTGCGCAAGCGCCTGTCGGAGCAGATGGGGGACGTCAACCGCAAGCGGACCGACCTCGCCTCGCTCAAGGGAGAGCGCGACGAGCGCCTCGCCGCGGTGCACGACCTCGAGGAGCGCGAGGCGCAGTTGCGGAGCCGTATCCTCGACCTCGAGCGCGAAAGCACCGATCTCGCGCAGCGCCTGTCGATGCGCGACCGGGAACTGGCCGAGAGGACGGAGGAGCTCAGCGAAGCGCGCGTCGCGCTGATGGCGAAGCTCCCCCGATCTATCCGCGCCGACGGCCGGCCGCTGAGCGGCAACTATGATGCCGACGTCGATGAGCTGATGGCGGCGCTGGCGGTGGAGCGCAAGCGGGCCGGTTTCCTCGAGGAGCAGGCCCAGGGCCTCATCGCCCAGCTCGAAAAGAGCGACAAGCGGTCGGTCGAACTCAACGCCGCGATGGCGGAGCTGCGGCGCAACCTCGTCAGCAAGCAGGATGCCGCGAGCGGCACGACGCAGAGCCTGGTCGAGGCCGAGGTGCGGATCGCCAACGCCGAGAGCCGGCTCAATTCGCTGCTCGAGCAGACCACCGACATCGTCGCCAAGGGGGCCGAGAAGAACCAGCAGCTGCTCGCCGACAAGCTGTCGCTCGAAAGCCAGCTCGAGCAGCTGCGGGAGAAGGTAAAGGGCGTCGAATCGACGGTGATGGCCGACTGGGACACCGACCGCATCGAGCAGTCGCACCTGAGGGAGCGGCTCAACGATATCGCCTCCGACGTGAGCCGGCTGGTCTACGCGGTCGACACCCAGTCGCCCGCCGATCCCGAGGAAAGCCTGTTCGACCGTGTGCAGCGCTTCGCCGATGACGGCATGCGCGTCGACACCTTCCCCGTCGCACCGCCACAGCCCGCGCGCGCGGCTTCAGCTGTGCGGCCGGCGGCGCCGCCGGCCCCTCCGGCCCGCCCGGGCGTTTCCTCGGTCGCCGACCGGATGGCCGCACTGCGCGAGTTGCAGGGACGGCACTGAGCCGCCGCAGTACCGGTCACATGCCGTCGTTCTCGTCCACCGCTGCCGCGGCAGCGACGGGGGTAGCGTCGAGCAGCACGGCGATGAGGCTGTCGAGCCACCGGCGTTCGAGGATAAGCAGGTAGACGCCGTCGCCGTCGGGTTCGATCGAAAAGCTCGCGGCATCGGCGGCGTTCGAAGTGCCGGTGCGAATGCCGGGGGCGAGCAGCAGGCCGTCGAGCGGGTAAACGAGGCCAGTCGAGCCGGCGAAACGGGTGGGCGTCAGCGGGTGCACCGAAACGCGGGCGCCGGGCTCGACCGTGAATTCGAACGGTCCGGCCAATGCCAGCGCGATGTCGGATTCGTCGACGAGAATGATGCGGCGGCCGGCGGCGAAGCGGGCGAGGGCGTCGAGCGCGGCGAGCGTATGGTCGAAGCGCTTGCCGGTCATGCCGAGGCCCACCGTCACCGGCGCGGCGGTCGAATAGAGCACCTTCTCGAAATCGGTCGTTTCCTGCTCGGCGATGGGCATTAGCCGCGTCCTCGCGTCCCACCCGGTCCGGTCGGCGATCGAATCGAAGTCGCCGATGATGGCCTCGGGGACGAGGCCCGCCTGGCGGATGGCGTCGCCACCGCCATCGGCTCCTACCAGGTGGGCGCCTTCGGCGGCGAGCCGATGCAGCAGGTGCGTATCGAGCGCGCCGCCACCTACCACCACGAGCAGGCCGTCGAACGCCAGGGGCGCGGATTTGGGGTCTTGCACTTGTTTCAGGCTCTCAATAAGGTCCCGGCCGTCTCGCTGGGGTGCTCCGGAGACGGAGCTGAGAAATACCCATTGAACCTGAACCAGGTCATGCTGGCGGAGGAAGTTCGAGATGGCAAGGGCCCGAGAGGGTCCGACCATTGACGCATCCCTTCATCTTCATGACCGCCTACCATGAAAAGGGAATGACCGATGGTCTTCATCAAATCCTTCGTGGTTGCGGTCCTTGCGCTCTTCGCCACAGCGGCGATGGCGGCGGATCAGCCCACACTGACCGTCTACACCTACCAAAGCTTTGCCTCCGACTACGGCCCGGGACCGGCCATCAAGAAGGGCTTCGAGGCGCAGTGCCACTGCACCCTCGATTTCGTCGCCATCGACAGCGCCATCGGCGCGCTGCGTCGCGTGCAGCTCGAAGGGGCGACCACCAAGGCCGATGTGCTGCTGGGGCTCGATACCTCGATCGCCGGTGAGGCCCGCGCCACGGGGCTCTTCGCCCCGCACGGGCTGAAGCTTGACGGGCTCGCGCTGCCCAGCGCCTGGACCGACCCTAATTTCGTGCCGTTCGACTACGGCTATTTCGCCTTCGTCTACGATAGCAGCAAGGTGAAGGCGCCCCCGACGTCGTTCGAGGCGCTGATCGCCGAGCCGGCGAGCTTCAAGATCGCCCTCGAGGATCCCCGTTCGGATACCCCCGGTCTCGGCCTGCTGCTGTGGATCAAGGCGGCCTATGGCGACAAGGCGCCGCAGATCTGGGCCGGGCTCAAGCCGCACATCGCCACCATGGCGCGCTCCTGGGACGATGCCTATGGGCTTTTCCTCAAGGGCGAGGCTGACATGGCGCTGTCCTACACCACCTCGCCCGCCTACCACGCCATCGAGGAGAACAAGCCGAACTATGCCTTCGCGGCGTTCAGCGAAGGGCACTACCCGCAGGTCGAGGTGGCCGGCATCCTCAAATCGTCCAAGCAGCAGGACCTGGCGCGGCAATTCCTCACCTACCTGACCTCGGCCGACGCGCAGAAGGTCATCCCGACCACCAATTGGATGTATCCGGTGCGCGATATCGGGGCGGATTTGCCGGCGGCGTTCAACACCCAGGCCAAGCCCGCCAAGGTGCTGTCGCTCGACGAGGCGACCATCACCACCGACAAGGGCAAATGGATCGACGAGGCGCTGGCCGCTATCAAGTAGAGGGCGGTGATTGTGGCCTCACCCCCCACCCCCTGCCGGACCCTCTCCCACAAGGGGAGAGGGCATTCTGTGGCGCGACTGTTGTCCCCCTTGGCCTTTTCCCTTGCGGGAGAAGGTGGTCCGCAGCACCGGATGAGGGGTGAGCCGGATGCCTGAGCAACGCCCGCCCCGGCGCCTCCGCGTGGCGGCCGGCGGAATTGTCGCCATCGCCGTGGCGCTGCTGGTGGCCGCCCTGTTCGCCTCGATCGTCGCGGCGGCCGGCGGGCAGGCAGCCACGGTGCCTGTCGAGGTCGATATCTGGCACCTGCTGCGCATGACGGCCATCCAGGCGACGCTGTCGACGGGGCTGTCGCTGCTCGTCGGTATGGCGCTCGCCTGGGCGCTTAATCGGCTGCAGTTTCCGGGGCGTGGGGTGGTGGTGGGTCTTTTCGCCTCGGCGATCGTAACGCCCGGGCTGATCGTCGCCTTCGGTCTCCTCACCGTCTGGGGCCGGTCGGGATGGATCAACGGTCTGGCCGGGGCGGTGGGAGGGCATGTCGAGGTGCCGCTCTTCGGGCTGCCGGGCATCCTGATGGCGCACGTCATCCTCGACGCTGCGTTCGCGGCGCGGGTGCTGCTGGCCCGCCTCGATGCCGTCCCGGAGACGCGGTTGCGCACCGGGCAAAGCCTCGGGCTTCCGGCCCTGACGCGCTATCGGGTGATCGACTGGCCGGCCATGCGCGGTTCGCTGCCCGGGCTCGCGGCTATCATTTTCCTCCTCGCCTTCACCAGCTTTCCCATCGTGCTGCTGCTCGGCGGCGGGCCGGCCAACCAGACGCTGGAGGTTGCGATCTATTCGGCCGTGCGGCTCGACTTCGACCTCGACGCGGCGGTCGTCCTGGCGCTGGTGCAGGTGGGAATCTGCGCGGTGGTGATCATCGGCTCGGTCGCCTTCGCGCCGATTCCCTCGACCCCGGGCCCGACCCGGCCGCAGCGCTGGGCAGACGGTGCGCCGGTCCGCGCCCTGCAATGGGTGGTGCTCGGGCTCTGCCTCGCGGGCTTTGCCCTGCCGCTGCTCGCGGTGGCGTGGGGGCTGTTCGGCGGGGGCATCGCGGCGCTCGGGGCCCGTCCGGCCTTCTGGCAGGCGGCATCGACCAGCTTGGGCATCGCCACGGCCTCGGCGATGCTGACGTTGCTGCTTGCGTTGGTGCTGGCCATGGGCCGGGCCGCCTCGGCCGGCCGCGGCCTGCGGCTGGCGCTGGCGGCGCCGGCCTATACCTATCTCGCGGTGCCGGCGATGGTGCTGGCGCTCGGCTTCTTCCTCCTGGTGCGCAGCCTCGGGATGGCGCCCGAACGGGCGGGGCCTGCCGTGGTCGTCGTCGCCAACGCCCTGCTGAGTCTGCCCTTCGCCATCGCTGCGCTGGGGCCGCCATTCGACGCCATCGCCAGCGGCAAGGGGCGGCTGATCCGATCGCTGGGCCTTACCGGCTGGCAGCAGTTCAGCCTAGTCGAGTGGCCGCTGCTGGGGCGGGATATCGGCATGGTGCTGGCACTGGCGTTCTGCTTCTCGCTCGGCGATCTCGGCGTCATCTCGCTCTTCGGCACGCCCGGCTTCACCACGCTGCCGTTGTTGCTGGTCGAGGCGCTGGGCGCCTACCGCTCCAATGATGCCGGCATCATCGGGGCGCTGATGCTGCTCGGCACGCTCGCTGCCTTCACCCTCTTGCCGCCGCTGTTCGAAAGGCTTGCCCGTGCTCGTTCTCGATAGGCTCGCCTTTGCCCATCCGGGGCAGTCGAAACCCTATAGCTTTTCGATGTCGGCGCTGCCCGGGCAAGTCACGGCGGTAAGCGGGCCGAGCGGGGCGGGCAAGTCGACGCTGCTCGACCTCATGGGCGGCTTCCTCACGCCGCAGGGCGGGGAACTGACGCTAGATGGGCGCGACCTGCGGCCGCTGCCGCCCGAACGGCGCCCGGTCTCGATCCTGTTCCAGTCCGAGACGCTGTTCGAGCATTTGTCGGCCGAGCGGAACGTGTCGCTCGGTCTGCCGGCCGGCACATCGCGAGCCGAAGCGCGGGCGCAGGTCGAGGCGGCGCTGGCCGAGGTCGGCCTGCCCGATGTCGGACCGCAACTGGCGGCGACGCTTTCGGGCGGGCAGAAGCAGCGGGTGGCGCTGGCGCGCACGCTGCTGCGGAAGCGCCCCGTGCTGCTGCTCGACGAGCCGTTCTCGGCGCTCGACGACGAAACGCGCGCGGCGGTGCGGGGGCTCGTCGCGTCACTGACGGTGCGGCACGGTTGGATCACGGTGCTGGTGAGCCACCACACCGACGATATCGCCGCCCTGGCCGACCGGCACTATCGGATCGAGGACGGGCACCTCAGCGAGCAGGGCGCCCCCGGGATGATCAGTGCGTCGTCACCTGCGACAGGGTGATGGCCAGCACCTTGCCCTTCTTGTTGAGCCGATAGCCGAGGGCCTGGTAGACCGACGAGCCGCTGCCATCGCCCAGCGGCCGGGCGCTGTCGAGATAGACATTGCCCTGCTTGTCGCGATGGAGGGTCGGGAATTTCTGCTTGAGGTCGGCGAGCGTGGCGCCGACCGCCGGCACGCCGAAGGCGGGGAAGGCGAAGCCTTTCGGCGCCGACAGGCAGCCGCTGACCTTGGCGGCATCGACGTTTTCCACCGCCACCATGCTCAGCGTATGGCCGCCCGGTCCCGCCATCTCGGCCGTCGAGGTGAACCACACGGTGCGGGGCGTGTCGGTTTTGGTGCGGGCGTGCTGGGTGTAGCAGAGCCAGCTGACGGCATCGCCGGCATCGCCCTGCGACCGGATGGTGCCGCCCCAGGCGGTGACGAGGTCTTCGAGCCGGGTCTTTTCGAATTGCAGCGGCGTCGTACCGAGGGCCGCGCCGGCGGTCAGGTCCATGTCGACCTCGGGTGCGCTCTCGCCGGTCGTCCCCGAGAAGACGAGGCCGACGAAGTTGGCCAGCTTTGGCCCGGGCGGGGCAGGGGGCGTCGCTTGGTCAGCCGCGGCCGCGGGTGTGGCGGTTGCTGTCGCGGCCGGCACCGCTGGGGTCACCGCGGGCGCAGTGGTTTCCGCCGCCAGCGCCGGGCCGGCAAGCAGTACTAAGGTCGAGACGGCAAGCAGGGCCTTCATGCGCGGAATCCGGGCCGGTGGGTGTTGCCCTGCACTAGCCGGCCGGCCGAAAAAGCAAAACCCCGCGCGTTGTCGCACGGGGTCGTCTCCGAAGACGGAGCGCGCTCGATCGTCAAAGCGCGCTCCGCGGTTCGCCGCAACTCGCGAACGTAAAGGGCTCAAGCGCTTTCGGAGTAAACTTCGTTCTCGTCGGGCTCGCGCAGCACATAGCCGCGGCCCCACACGGTTTCGATGTAGTTCTTGCCGCCGGTCGCCACCGACAGCTTCTTGCGAAGCTTGCAGATGAAGACGTCGATGATCTTGAGTTCGGGCTCGTCCATGCCACCGTAGAGGTGGTTGAGGAACATTTCCTTGGTGAGGGTGGTACCCTTGCGGAGCGAGAGCAGCTCCAGCATCTGGTATTCCTTGCCGGTCAGGTGCACGCGCTGGCCGGTGACTTCCACGGTCTTGGTGTCGAGATTGACCGTCAGATCCGCGGTCTGGATGACCGACTGGGCGTGGCCCTTCGAACGACGCACGATGGCGTGGATGCGGGCGACCAGTTCGTCCTTGTGGAACGGCTTGGTCATATAGTCGTCGGCACCGAAGCCCAACCCGCGAACCTTGTCCTCGATGCCGGCGAGGCCGGAGAGGATGAGGATAGGCGTCTGTACCTTGGCGACGCGCAGCGTCCGCAGCACCTCGTAGCCCGACATGTCGGGCAGGTTCAGATCGAGGAGGATGATATCGTAGTCATAGAGCTTGCCGAGATCGACGCCCTCTTCACCGAGGTCCGTCGTGTACACGTTGAAACTTTCGGATTTGAGCATCAGCTCGATGCTTTGCGCCGTGGCGCTATCGTCCTCAATCAGCAGCACACGCATGCCAGTCCCCTTACCAACGTCCCTTGCTGGAACAGAGCCCGGCTCGTCGTGCCGCACTCTTTTACCGATCCTTACTGGATATGACTCAAACCTAAGCCCAATTAGTTAACAAAGTTTAATTCTGATCCGCAACTGCTAAGTGAGGTTGCAACGACCGAATATCAAGTCCTTGATCTAGAAGGAAAAATTGCCTTAAGCTTTCTTAAAATTTTAGTTTAAGAAGCGCGCTTAAGCGACTCTCGGGACTCAGGGAAAACGGGGTCGGAATCGGGGGGTGCGGAGGGGCTCGAAAAGGGCGCCGGAATCCGCTGTGCTGGCCACATTAACGCTTTCTGCTTAACATTCGGTTACGTTTCCGGCTGACGCACCGATTCGCCTTGGAGGGCGTGCTTGGAAGCCCTGATTGCCGCCATCGACGCCGTTGAGGAGATCGAGGTCTTCGGCCGCGTCAGGACCGTGCAGGGCCTGTTGATCGAAGTCATCGGGCCGGTGCGCGAGCTGCGGGTCGGCGCCCGGGTGATGATCGAGGCGACGGGTGGCACCGATCTCGCCGCAGAAATCGTCGGCTTCAAGGACGGACACGCTTTGTGCCTGCCGTTCGGATCGGTATCCGGTGTCAGGCTCGGCTGCAAGGCGGTGTTCAAGCGCCACCAGGGCGACGTGCATCCGAGCGAGGGCTGGCTCGGGCGTGTCATCAACGCCGATGCATTGCCCATCGACGGCAAGGGGCCGCTCGAGCAGGGCGCCGTATCCTATCCGCTGCGGCAGTCGCCGCTCGCCGCGCACGACCGGGCGCGGGTAGGGGCGCCGCTCGACATGGGCGTGCGGGTGCTCAATACCTTCACCACCATGTGCGAGGGGCAGCGCATGGGCATCTTCGCCGGTTCGGGCGTCGGCAAGTCGGTGCTGATGTCGATGCTGGCGACCAACGCCCAGGTCGACGTGGCGGTGATCGGACTGATCGGCGAGCGTGGCCGCGAGGTGCAGGAGTTCGTCACCGACTATCTCGGCGAAGCGGGGATCGAGAAGGCGGTCGTGGTGGTCGCGACCTCGGACGAGGCAGCGCTGATGCGCCGGCAGGCGGCATACCTGACGCTGGCACTGAGCGAATATTTCCGCGACCAGGGCAAGCGCGTGCTCTGCATGATGGACAGCCTCACCCGTTTCGCCATGGCGCAGCGCGAGATCGGGCTGGCGACGGGCGAGCCGCCGACCGCCAAGGGCTACCCGCCGACGGTGTTCACCGAGCTGCCGCGCCTGCTCGAAAGGGCGGGACCGGGGCTCGTCAACTCGGGCTCCGTTACCGGTCTATTTACCGTTTTAGTCGAAGGTGACGACCACAATGAACCCATTGCTGACGCTGTTCGCGGCATCCTCGATGGGCACATCGTGATGGAGCGGAGCATTGCGGAGCGGGGGCGCTACCCCGCCGTCAATGTGCTGCGCTCGATCTCGCGGACCATGCCCGGGTGCGTGCCGCCGGAAGTCCGGCCGGTGCTGCAACAGGCGCGGGAACTGATGTCGGTCTATTCCGACATGGAGGAACTGATCCGGCTGGGGGCCTACAGGAAGGGGTCGGATTCGAAGGTAGACCGCGCGATTGCGCTCAATCCGGTGCTGGAGGGTTTCCTGGGCCAACAGAGGGACGAGCACACATCGATCGCGGAGGGTTACGCCACGCTGAAGGCTATCCTGGCCGAGCCGGGTGGTCTGGCGGGTTGAAGCGGCGTCAGGTGGCTCGGTCCTTCCCGCGCGTCGCCGACTTGATGGGTTAAGGAGTACAAGTCATGAAGTCGCGCAGCGAGAGCCTGATCCGGCTCAAGAAATTCCAGGTCGACGAGAAGCGTCGGCAGGTTGCGCTCATCCAGTCCATGATCGCCGATTTCGAGCGCATGGCCGCCGAACTCGACCAGCAGATCGAAATCGAGCAGCAAAAGACCGGCATTTCCGACGTGGCGCACTTCGCCTACTCGACCTTCGCCAAGGCCGCCATCGCCCGGCGCGGCAACCTCCTCGCCTCGGCGCACGACATGAAGGACAAGCTCGAAAACGCCCAGGACGACCTGGCCGAAGCGATCGAGGACCTCAAGAAGATCGAATTGCTCGACCAGCGCGAACATGGCCGCGAACTAGCCGAAGAGGCCAAGGTCGAGCAGGCCGAATACGACGAGATGGGCCGCCTGCGCCACATGCGGTCGTAGCGCGGAGTATTTCCGCTCCGCACAACCCTCCTCAAACTGGGGTAGCGAGCAGAGAGCGCCGCATCGGCGAGCCTACTGCTTCTCCATGAGCTCGATCCGGTTGCCGAACGGGTCGCTGACATAGACCCGATCGTAGCCTTGCAGCGGCTCGTCGCTGCGCGAAGCGACGCCGTTTGTCGCCAGCATGGCGACGAAGCTCGCGAGATCGTCGACCAGGAACGCCGGGTGTGCCTTGCGGGCCGGCGCGAAGTCCTTCTCGACGCCGAGATGGACTTTTATCGCGCCACGCTCGAACCAGCAGCCGCCCCGGGCCGCGAGGTTGGCAGGCTTTGGAACTTCGGCGAGGCCCAGCAGGCCGGCATAGAACAGCCGGGCTTCATGCTCGCCACCTTCGGGCATCGCCAGCTGTACGTGATCGAGGGCAAGGATCGGCATCTTCTCGGCGCTCCGCGGCATCCGCCGACCTGTTAGGCAATTGTTGAACCGGGCGCCACCATAATGGGCGGTGTGCGCGTTCGGGCGTAGCCGACGCGCGAGGAGGCAGGCCCTTGAGCGGCATCATACCCGAGACCCGGTTTGCCGGCCTGGCGCGCGGACCGGCGCTGCTGATCGTGGTTCTCACGCTGGTCGCCATCGTCGCCCTGGTGATCGTCGGCACGCTGCACCAGGACCCGCCCACCGATCCCGGTCGCGGCAGCGATCGCGACATGTATTCGCGGGTGATCGATGACATGCAGCACGGCGTCGACTACTACGCCGCCGCCCGGCAGGAACTGTCGGAGGGGCATTATGGCATGCAGTCGGTGTTCAACTGGCGGACGCCTCTCTTCCCCTCCTTCATCGCGCTGTTCCCCTCGATGCTGTGGCCGCAGGTGCTGCTGGTTGCCCTGGCGCTGCTTGCCCTGGGGCTCGCCTGCCGGCTGGTCTACGAAGCGCTGGGCTGGATCGGCGCCGGGACGCTGATGATGGCGCTGATCCTCAGTCTCGGCGCCTGCCTCGTGCCAAAGGGGTTCTTGCTGAGCGAAATTCCCGCCGGCGTGGTGCTGCTGCTGTCGGTGGTTTGCTACGGCTTGCGGCGGCCCGCGCTGGGCCAGGCGACGGGCATTGTGGCGCTGTTCATGCGCGAGCTCGCGGCGCCCTATGTGGTGGTCTGCGCATTCCTCGCCTGGCGGGAAAAGCGGTACCGCGAACTCGCCCTGTGGATCGTGGCGCTCATCGTCTATGCCGGCTTCTTCTTCTGGCATTTCGAGCAGGTGAAACTCCACACGCTGCCCACCGACCACGGCGACCCCAGTGGCTGGCTGCAGTTCGGCGGCGCCGACTTCGTGCTGAATACTGCCGCGTTCAACGGCTTCTTCCTTGTCGCCCCGCTCTGGGTGAGCGGCATCCTGGCGCCGCTCGCCTATCTCGGGCTACTGGCCTGGCCCGGCTCCTCCGGCGACCGCGTCGGGCTGACGGTCAGCCTCTATCTCGGTCTCTTCGCGGTGGCGGGCAAATGGTTCGACGCCTATTGGGGCGCGCTCTATACCCCGATGCTGACGCTGGGCATCGTCTGGGCGCCGCTGGCCGTCCGCGACCTGTGGCGGCGGTTGCGGGCGGCTGACGGGCCTCCTATTGGGACCCGCCCCTCGCACACCGCCTCATGGTGAGCCCGTCGAACCAGGGACCGCAAGCACTGCCCGCCCTCGTGGCTCGACAACCTCACCACGAGGGCAAGGCAGGGGTAAGGTTGGTCTAGACCGATCCCACCGTCTTGAGTCGCACGCGGGGATGCACCTCGGTCTGGCTCATCACCACGGTTTGCGGCCGGAAGCGCTCGACGATCGAGCGGACGTGCGGGCGGATCGAGGGCGAAGTGATGAGGACCGGCAGTTCGCCCTGCTGGGCGGCCTGCTCGAAGGCCTTCTGCACCCCGACGATGAACTGCTGCAGGCGCGAGGGCGCCATGGCGAGGTGGCGGGACTCGCCTTCGCCGACCATGGCTTCGGCGAAATCGCGCTCCCATTGCGGCGACAGGGTGAGCAGCGGCAAGGTCCCGTCGGGGCCGAGGTTGGCGGCGCAGATCTGCCGGCCGAGGCGGGCACGGACGTGCTCGACGATGGTCTGGGTCGACCGGCCGGGAGCCGCGATTTCGGCGATGCCTTCGAGAATGGTGGGCAGGTCGCGGATCGAGATGCGTTCGTTGAGCAGCGTCTGCAGCACGCGCTGGACACCCGACACCGAAATCTGCGCCGGGATGATGTCCTCGATGAGCTTCTGCTGGTCCTTGCTGAGGCCCGAGAGGAGCGACTGGACGTTGGCGTAGCTCAGCAGTTCGGCGACGTTGGCCTTGAGCACCTCGGTTAGGTGGGTCGAAACCACCGTCGAGGGATCGATGATCGAATAGCCCTGCAGCTCCGCCTCGTCGCGCAGCGCCGGGTCGATCCAGGTGGCGGGCAGGCCGAAAGTCGGCTCCGTGGTATGGTAGCCGGGCAGCGAGATCGGCTTGCCGGTGGGATCCATGACCATGATCTGGTTGGCCCGCACCTCGCCCTGGCCCGCCTCGACTTCCTTGATCTTGACCCGGTACTGGTTCGGCTCGAGCTGCATGTTGTCGAGGATGCGTACCGCCGGCATGACGAAGCCGAGTTCGGAAGCGAGCTGGCGACGCAGCGCCTTGATCTGCTCGGTCAGCCGGTCGCTGCCGCCTTCCTCTTCCTTGACGAGGCTGAGCAAGCCATAGCCGAGCTCGAGCTTGAGTTCGTCGATCTTGAGGCTTTCCTTGATCGGCGTCTCGTCCGTGCCGGTCATCGGCGCACTGCCGTCGGCAGGTTTTGTGGCCGCCGCGGCAGCCGTCTCGACAGCTTCTTTGGCGAGGTTGGCGGTCTTCTTCTTCTGCGACTTGAAGGCGAGCCAGCCGGCTCCGCCCGCGAGCGCGAGGAATGGCAGGAACGGCATGCCCGGGATCAGCGCCAGCAGCGTCATGACCGCCGACGACATGCCGAGGGCCTTGGGGTAGCTGGTGAACTGGGTGACCAGCGCCTTGTCGGCGGAGCCCGCCACGCCGGCCTTGGAAACGAGGAGGCCGGCGGCGGTCGAGACGATCAGCGAGGGAATCTGGCTGACGAGGCCGTCGCCGACGGTCAGCAGCGTATAGTTCTGCCCAGCCTGCTGGAAGGAGAGGCCCTGCTGCAGCACGCCGATGATCATGCCGGCGATGATGTTGATGAAGGTGATCAGCAGGCCGGCGATGGCGTCGCCGCGGACGAACTTGCTGGCGCCGTCCATGTTGCCGAAGAAGGCGCTTTCGGCTTCGAGGTTGGCGCGGCGCTTCTTGGCCTCGGCTTCGTTGATAAGGCCCGAGGAGAGGTCGGCGTCGATCGCCATCTGCTTGCCGGGCATCGCGTCGAGGCTGAAGCGCGCCGCGACTTCCGCGATACGGCCCGAACCCTTGGTGATGACGACGAAGTTGACGATCACCAGGATCGCGAACACCACCACGCCGATGACGAAGTTGCCGCGCATGATGAAGTGGCCGAACGCTTCGATCACATGCCCTGCGGCATCGGTACCGTTGTGGCCATCGGCGAGGATGAGGCGGGTGGAGGCGAGGTTGAGCGCCAGCCGCATCATGGCGGCGATCAGCAGCACGGTCGGGAACGAGGAGAATTCGAGCGGCGCCTGGATGAACAGCGCCGTCATCATGATCAGCACCGAAAAGACGATCGAGATGGCGAGCAGCAGGTCGAGCAGCATCGAGGGCATGGGCAGGATGAGGACGACGATGATCGCCATCACACCCACCGCGAGCCCGATATCGGTCGACCGCAGGACCCCGGTGATTTCCTTGAGGCTCGGCAGGCGGAAGCCCGCCAGCGCGCCCTGGTTGATCGGGGCGGGCAGCGGGGCGGTCCCCAGTGTCGTCAGTTCGGCCACGAGCTAGGCTCCTCGGAAGTCTGTGGTCTGTTGCTGCAGCCTTCTGGCGGCAGATAGGCGTCGCGTCCCGCCGGTGGCGAGACGCATAGAAACTCGGTCAGGCGGCGTTCGAGCGCTGTTCGCCGGGGGCGGGCACTTCGATCCCCTCGTCGGCGTACTGGTTGAGCTTGTTGCGCAGCGTGCGGATCGAAATACCGAGGATGTTGGCCGCGTGCGTCCGGTTGCCGAGCACATGGTCGAGCGTATCGAGGATGAGGTCGCGCTCGACGTCGGCGACGGTATGGCCGACGAGGTTGCGTGCGAGGTTATCCGCGGCGGCCTGGGAGAGCTGCCCGGCGGAAGCGCCCGCAACCTGCGGCTCGTCGCCGGCGAGGTCGAACAGGCCGGTGCCGTCCGGCATGGCGATGGCTTCGGGGCCGATGGTTTCCCCGCTCGCCAGCAATACGGCGCGGTGCAGCGTGTTTTCGAGCTCGCGGACATTGCCCGGCCACGGCGCGCGCAGCAGGCCGCTCAGCGCTTCCGGCGAGAGCTTGCGCGGCGGCAGGCCATTCGCCTTGGAGTATTTGGCGACGAAGTATTCGGCCAGCGCCGCAACGTCCGCCGGGCGGTCGCGCAGCGGCGGCAGGCGGAGGTTCACGACGTTGAGGCGGAACCACAGGTCTTCGCGGAAGCGGCCTTCCTTTACCGCCTCGCCGAGATTGCGGTTGGAGGTCGCGAGGATCCGGATATCGACCGGCACCGGCTTGCTGCCGCCGACGCGGTCGATCAGCCGCTCCTGGATGGCGCGCAGCAGCTTGGCCTGGAGGCGGATATCCATCTCGGAGATTTCGTCGAGCAGGAGGGTGCCGCCATTGGCTTCCTCGAACTTGCCGATGCGGCGTGCCACGGCGCCGGTGAAGGCGCCTTTCTCGTGGCCGAACAGCTCGCTCTCGAGCAGCTGTTCCGGAATGGCGGCGCAGTTGATCGAGATGAAGGGGTGGCCGGCGCGCTTCGAGCGGCTATGGAGATACTTGGCCATCACCTCCTTGCCGGTGCCGCTCTCGCCGGTGATCAGCACGCTGGCGTCGGAGCCGGCGATCTGGTCGGCGAACTGCACGACGCGCGCCATCGAAGGGTCGCGATAGAGGAAATCGGTGGTCTCCCGGGCCACCGCGGCGATGATGGCGGCGATCAGCTCGGCGTCGGGCGGCAGGGGGATGTATTCCTTGGCCCCGGCACGGATGGCGTTGACGGCCGCCGCCGCGTTGCTCTCGGTGCCGCAGGCGACCACCGGGATGCTGAAGCGCTCGGCGTCGAGCGCGGCGATGAGGCCGCCGATGTCTGCCATCACATCGACCAGCAGTAGGTCGGCGCCCCGTCCCACACGCAGGGTGTTGAGGGCGATTTCGACACTGCCGGCATGCGCCACCTTGGCGCCGCCTTCCATGGCGAGCTTGGTGGCCTGGGTCAGCTGGCCCTCGAGGGCACCTACGATCAAAAGTCGCACGGCTTATTTCCCTTGTTCTTGTTGTCCACGGCCGCCCTGACGCCTGCGCTCGTGGCAAACGATCAGTTTGCCTTGATGATTTCCGTCATGGTGACGCCGAGCCGGTTCTCGACGAGGACGATCTCGCCCCGCGCCACGATCCGGTCGTTGACATAGATTTCGATGGCCTCGCCGACCTGCCGGTCGAGTTCGATCACGGTGCCGATATCCATCTTGAGCAGGCTCGCCACCGGCATCTTGGTGCGGCCGAGGACGACCGACACGCGGACCGGTACGTCGAACACGGCCTCGAGGTCGGCAGCCGTGCGCTCGCCGGCGGGCTCGGCGGTGTCGCGGCCCGGGGAGCGCATTTCTTCGAAAGTGATGCCGCTGCCCTGCGAGCCGGGCGTGGGTTCGTTGGCCATTTAGTGGGCTTCCCTCTGATGCGAGGCGGCGCGCGCCGCGATGTAATCGGAAATGCGTTGGTCGATGTCGCGTTCGATGGCGGCATGGTCGCGCACGAGGCCGCCATCGGCCCATTCGATGCGGCCGTCGCCGATGGCGAGGTCGGGCTCGCCCATCACGACGAGGCGCCCGGCAAAGCCGCTCGAGGCGACGCGCGCCACGGCGATTTCGCGCATCTTGTCGGCGAGGTCGGGGTGGCAGCGGATCACCAGGTGCGGCACGCCCTCGAGCGTCGCGAGGCAATCGGCGAGCAGCCCCTGCAATTCGCTGGCCGGCTGGTCGGCGATGAGGGCCGAGGCGAGCTTCTTGGCAATGCTGGCGGCAAGGTTCACCGCCTCGGCCTCGGCGGCATGGCGGGCGAGGTCGAGCCCGCCCAGCAGGTCGCGGCTGCGGTCGGCGAGGATCGATGCGGCGGTCGCGAGCGCGGCGGCGGAAGCCGACATGGCACTCCGTTCGCCGGCGGCAAAGCCCTCGGCGTAGCCGTCGGCCCGGGCCTGCGCCAGCATGGCGTTGCGCGTCGCGTCGTCGATGAGCGTGCCGTGCTGGGGTACGTCGCGGAGGTCGAGGTCGAAGGTGAAGCGGGCCGGAGCGGTGCTCATCTAGGCCACCATCTCCTCGTTGGCCTTGCCCTTGTTGATGATGATGTCGCCGCGGGCGGCCATGTCCTTGACCATCGACACCATGTGGCTCTGGGCCTCATCGACGTCCTTGAGGCGCACCGGACCCATGGAGTCCATGTCGTCCTTGAGCAGCTTGGCCGAGCGGGCGGACATGTTGGCAAAGAAGAATTCCTTGGCCTGCTCGTTGGCGCCCTTGAGCGCGAGGCCGAGCTCCTTCTTGTCCATCTTCTGGATCAGCGTCTGCACGGCGGACGGTTCGAGCTTGAGCAGGTCCTCGAAGGTGAACATCAGCGCCTTGATGCGGTCGGCATCGTCGCGCGCCGTCTCTTCGAGCAAATTGATGAAGCGCGCCTCGGTCTGGCGGTCGAACGAATTGAAGATTTCCGCCATCTGCTCGTGGCTGTCGCGCCGCTTGATGTGGCTGAGGGTCGACATGAACTCGGTGCGGAGCGTCGTCTCGATCTTCTCGAGGATCTCCTTTTGCACCGGGTCGAGGCCCAGCATGCGCTGCACCACGTCGAGCGCCAGTTCCTCCGGCAGCAGGGCGAGCACCTTGCCGGCGTGGTCGCTGGCGATCTTGGAGAGGACCACGGCGATCGTTTGCGGGTATTCGTTCTTGAGGTAGTTGGCGAGCACGTCTTCCTGAACGTTGGAGAGCTTCTCCCACATGTTGCGGCCGGCGGGGCCGCGGATCTCTTCCATGATGGCGTCGACCCGCTCGGGCGGCAGGAACGACAGCAGCAGCCGCTCCGTGGTGTCGCTGTTGCCGGCGATCGAGCCCGACGAGGAAATCGTCACCACGAACTCGGCGAGGAGCATGTCGAGCATGTCCTGCGTGATCGGCCCCAGCCGGACCATGGCGCGGGACAGCGCCTTGATCTCGATCTCATCCAGTTCGTCCCAGATCGGCTTGCCGAAGTCCGGGCCGAGGGCGAGCAGCAGCACCGCCGCCTTCTCGTCGCCGCTCAGGACGCGCTGGCTGGCGTTGGCGCCGACGACCAGTTGCTTGGGGGTATTGCCGTTGGGGAGTGCGGGGACAGCCATGGGTATCACGCAGCCGCGTTGTTAGAGTTGAGCCAGTCGCGGACGATCAGCGCGGCCTGCTTGGGGTTTTCGTCGACCAGCGACCCCACGGTCTTGAGGGTCTGCATCTGCGCCTCGCCCAACGACTTGGCGTCGTTCATCCAGGCGTTGGCGTTGGACGATTCGGCGGTGATCTCGCCCGGCTCGCCCGCCGTGATGGCGGCGCCCGGCACCAGCTCCGCCGAGGGCGGCAGGGCGAGCGGGGTCTCCGGCGTGAGGACGCGGCGGATCAGCGGGCGCATCACGAAGAAGACCAGGGCGAGGGCGATGACCAGGGTCACCAGCATCTGGGCGCCGTTGATCATGTCGTCGCGGGTGAAATCGAAGAGACCGGGGCCGGTGGTACCGGTGTTTGGCACGGTGGGCTTTTGCGCGAACTGCAGGTTCACCACCTGCACGTCGTCGCCGCGGCTCTTGTCGTAGCCCACGGCCGACTGCACCAGTGTCTTGATCTGGTCGAGTTCGGCCTGCGGACGGGGCGCATAGGTAAGGTTGCCCTTGCCGTCGTCGGTGTAGTTGCCGTCGACCACGACCGCGACCGTCAACCGCTTGATGCCGCCGACATCGGTCGTCGAGGTCTCCGAGACGCTGGAATTGTCGTAGTTGGTGGTTTCCTCGGTGGTCGACCCCTGTTGCGTCGCCGACTGCGTGGTGCTGCCCGAGGCGTTCTGGGCGGCGCCCGGCAGGGCGTTCGAGACGCTGACGGCACCGTTCGATGGCGGATTGTTCGAGGTGTCGTTGGTTGAACGCGTCTGGGTCGAGTGAATGACCTGGGCGTTGGGGTCGAAGGTGGAGGTGGTCTTGGTCGACCGGTCGCGGTTGAGGTCGGCGCTGATCTGCACGCGGGCGCGGCCTGACCCGACGATATTGGTCAGCAGGTCTTCGACGCGGGTCTTGAGCCGGTCTTCAATGCCCACGGCGCGATCATCGGCCTCGCTGGCGAGCAGGGTCGAGCCGTCGTCGGAGCCGCCCGAGGCGAGGAGAGTCCCCGAATCGTCGACGATCGCGACGCGATCGGGCGTCAGGCCCTCGACCGCGGCAGCGACGAGGTGCTGGACGGCGCGGATTTCACCGGCCGACAATTCGCCGCGAACGCTCAGCACGATCGAGGCGGTGGGGTCCTTCTGCTCGCGACTGAACAGGGCGCGCTCCGGCAGGACCAGATGCACGCGCGCCGACTTGATGCGGTTGAGCGAGGTGATGGTGCGCGCCAGTTCGCCCTCGAGCGCACGCACATTATTGATGTTCTGCACGAAGCTCGTGGCGCCGAGCGTATTCTGCTGGTCGAAGATTTCGTAGCCGACCTGGCCCTTGCTCGGCAGGCCGTCGCCGGCGAGCGACATGCGGACGGTGGTGACCTGGTCGCGTGGCACCAGGATCGAATCGCCGTCGCCCCGCAGCTCGAAGGGGACGTTCATCGACTGCAGCTGTTTGGTGATCGCCGCCGAATCTTCCAGCGACAGCCCGGTATAGATGGGCGCCATCGACGGGCTCGAGACGCGGAAGACCAGGAAGGCGAAAAAACCCAGCATAAGCACGGCGACCACACCCATGGCCGCGACTCGGGCTATTCCCAGCCGGTTCAGAAGTTGCATCAAGTTGTTCACGCTGAGCCCCGCAACGTCCCGGCCGCGACCTCCCGCGACCACCGACACGGCAAAAATTACCCAGTGGATGGTAAAGAGAACGTTAACTATGGCCCGCAATCTGCAAGAGGGAGGCAAAGAATGCCGAGTGAAGCCGTCGATCGCCGCATCCTGGGGCGCCTGACGTCGATCAATGTGCGCAAAGTGGTCTGGGCGGCGGACGAACTCGGGCTCAGCTATGTGCGCGAGGATTGGGGCCTGCCGCTACGCGATCCCAATACGCCCGAGTTCCTGGCCCTGAACCCCAATGCCCTGGTGCCGGTGCTGGTCGAGACCGGTCTGGTGCTGTGGGAATCCCACCCGATCATGCGCTATTTGGCGGAGGAGGGTGGTGCAGTGCCACTGCTGCCAGCCGACCGGCGGGAGCGGGCGCACATGGAACAGTGGCTGGCCTGGCAGCAGGCCGAGCTGAGCCCCACCTGGCTCTACGCCTTCCTCGCCTATGGCCGCCCGACGCCGGGCTATGACGATCCGGCGCAGATCGCCGCCTCGATCGGGCGCTGGAGCCGGAAGATGGCGATCCTCGAGGGCGGGCTGTCCGACGGCCGGCCGTTCATCAACGGCGAGGCCATCAGCATCGCCGACATGGCGCTCGGCGTGGCCGTGCACCGCTGGGTGTCGACGCCCTTCAGCAAGCCGCCGCTGCCGTTCGTCGATGCCTACTACGCGCGGCTGCAGGCGAGACCGGCGGCCGCGCCCTACCTGACGCCGAAAACGCCGTAGCGATTTCGGCTGCGCCGGGATTACGCGGCACGCCGAAAATGCCGGAGGCCCGCCGGGCAATGCCGGACGGGCCTCAAGACGACAAACCGTTCTGGTTCTGGAATGCGGCTTGGGCTTCAGCCCTCGCGGTAGTGCTGGATCCAGGTGGTCCTGAGACCGGCAAGGCCATGCTTGTCGATGGCGGCCTGCCAGTTGAGGAACTCATCGACGCTCAAAGTATAGCGGTTGCAGGCCTCTTCGAGGCTCAGCAGGCCACCGCGAACGGCAGCAACTACCTCAGCTTTGCGTCTGATCACCCAGCGACGAGTGTTCTTTGGTGGAAGATCCGCGATCGTCAAAGGGCTTCCATCCGGCCCGATGACATACTTCACGCGGGGGCGCATTTGTACGGTCATTCTACTCTCTACTGAACCTGACCATCAGCTAGGGAGACTAGCTCAGCGCGCTTAAAAATTGGCTAAGGCGAAGGTTAAAGTGACTTAGGACTTTCCCGTCAAATTGTTGCGATTTGCGAAATTGACGATGTCTTGCAGGGAGTTGGTGCCTCCGGACAAAGCGACGCCCCCGGGCGGGGGCACGGGGGCGTGGGCGGGTTGAGGCTTTGGTACGATGAGGCGACGGCGGGTCAGCTCCCGGTGCGTACCGAGGTGACGTCGGAGAGCTTGACCGTCTGGCTGCCGACGATCAGGCTCGGTTGCGTGCCCGTCAGGTCGACGCCGCTAACGACGCCGGTGCTTTCGGTCGAGACCGCTACGTAGGCACCCTGCGAGTTGAGACCGGTGAGCGTGATCGAGTAGGTGCCGGCCGGGGCGACAGAGCCGTCGGTCTCGGTGCCGTCCCAGTTGAACTGGCCGTTGCCGGCGCTGATCTTGCCGGTTTCCGTGTAAACCTGGTTGCCGTTGGCATCCTTGATGGTGGCGGTGACGGTGGCCGCCTGCGGAACGTTGAAGCTCCAGGTCGCCGCGCCGTTCTTGAGATCGGCGTTGATACCCGAGGAGGTGACGGTCTTGCCGATATAGCTGACGGCTGCGTTGTTCTGCGAGTTCTGCGTCGCCTGCACCAGGTTGCTCAGATAGTCGTTGGACTTGAGCTGCTGCTCGACCGAGGAGAATTCAACCAGCTGCTGGGTGAACTGATTGGTGTCGAGCGGGTCGAGCGGGTTCTGGTTCTGCAACTGCGTGGTCAGCAGGCTGAGGAACGTGTCGAAATTGCCGGCGATCGTGTTGCCGTCGGACGACGACGGCGAGGTGCCGTTGTTAGAGGAAACGCCACTGACGGTCATGCTTGGCTCCTGACTAGACGAAGAGGTTGAGGCCGCTGCTCGAGGCCGTGCCGCTGTAGACGGCGGCGGCCTGCGTCGCCTCGATCGATGGGGTGGACTGGTCGTCGGCGGCGGAGGCGTAGCTGCCGCCATTGCCGGACGAGCCGTTGTCCTGCCGGGTGAAGGGGTTTTGGCTCAGCGAGAACTGCAGGTTGGTCTTGGACGAGTCGAGCCCGGCCTGGCTCAGCGCCTGGCCCAACTGGCTCTGGTCGCGGCGCAGCAGGTCGAGCGTTTCCGAGCGCTCGACCGTCAGGTGGGCGTTCACGGTGCCGGTCGCATCGATCGCGAGCTTGACGTCGACACGGCCAAGGTCGGCGGGGTCGAGCTTGATCTGGAAGTGGTTGGTGCCCTGCTGGGCATTGCGGACGATCTCGTAGGCCATCTGCGAGAGATTTGCCGACGATGCGGCGCCCGTCACCGGGTAGGCCGCCTGGGCGGAGCGGGTATCGGCGGGAGCGGACGTGGCGGCGGTAGCGGCCGAGGCAGCGGCTGCCGCAGCTGCCGCTGAGGCATCAGCCGGCTTGGCGGCGCCGTCCGGCGCTGAGTTCGTTGCCACGGTGGCCTTGGCCAGGGCGTCGGCCGCGGCCTTGTCCTGGCTGTTGGCGTTGCTGCTGTCGCCGTCCTTGCCGGCCGTGACGGCGGCCGGCTTCAGGGCGGCGTCGGTTGCCGCCGTGCTGGGCCCGGTCGCCGAGTTCGCCGCGAGGCCTGTGGCCTTGCCGCTGCCCTGCGACGAGAGCGCGCTGCCATCGGGCACCTTGAGCTGGGGCGTGCCCAAGGTGAGCTTGACCTGGTCGGATTTCGCCGCCCCGTTGGCGAGCGCGTTGATGGCGCTGGCGAGCTTGGGATCGGACGAGGTGCCCGAGCCGGTGAGACCCAGCTGATTCAGGGTGTCTGCGGTGAGCTTGGTCGGATCGAGCGACTTGGCGAGGGAATCGAGCTTGTTCGCGAGGTCGGGGTCGAGCTTGGTGGTGGCGCTCGACATCTGCTCGAGCTTGCCGGCGAGCACGTGCAGCGAGGCGCGGGCGGTCTCGAGCTGGGCCGCTTGGGCGTCGCCGAGTTGGGTGCCATTATTGGGGTTGGCATCGCCGGTGGCCGTGCCGACCCCACTCACCGCGCCGGTGGTGGCGTCGGCAGTGGCCGTCGGGTCGGTGGTGGCCGAGGCCTGCACGGCCGCGGGCTGTTGCGTCGCAAGGTAGGCCTGCAGCGCGTCGATGGCGTCCTTGGCCTGCTTGAGCGTGTCGGCATCGACCGGCTGGCCGCTCGCTTCCGCGTCGCTGAGCTTCTTCAGCGCATCGAGGGCGTTCTTCAGCAATGTCGGCGGCGTGCCGGCATCGGTCGAGGGTGTCGTGCCGTCGGTCGAGGCAGCCTCGCCGGTGGTGCTGCTCGGGGTCTTGCCGAGCAGCTTTTCGATCAGGTCGAGGATCGAGGTAAGGCCGTTGCCGCTGCCGGTGCTGCTCGTCGAGCTGGAATTCGTGGAGCTGGCCGAACTGGAGCCCGTGCTCCCGTCGCTCGAGGCGGTGCTCTGAGTTTGGGAAAAGCCGGTGGTGGTGCGGCTCTGCGGCATCGGCACATGCATGGCATCGAGGAGATCGCCGAAAGCGCCGAGCACGCCCGAGCTCCCAGAGCGGCTGGAGCCGGAGGTTCCGTTGGCCTGGGAGCCTGACGTGCTGCTGACCGAAAAATTCGAGGTCACGAAAACAAACCTGATTGAGGAGGTGTCCAGCCGATCCGATGCAATTGCCTTGCCAGTTCGGTGTCGGGCGGAAATATGTAGTGATATCAGCCTGTTAGGCTGACTGGTTGCTTCTCCGACGCTCGTCGGGCCGGCAGAAGCGGCCGCGGAACGGCGGCAGCCGGGCAAAAGCTGCCGGGTCGGGCCATTGAAAGCCGGCCCGATCTGCCCTAAACGGCTGCCACTCCGCTGGCCCTTGAACCCAACCGGAAGTGAAGGACATGAATTCGCTTGATATCGACAAGCGGCCCGAGGACACGCGCGTCGTCGTCGCGATGTCGGGCGGCGTCGACAGCTCGGTCGTGGCCGGGCTCCTGGCCCGGCAGGGCTATGACGTCGTCGGGGT
>Ga0209233_1000448_pt1 | contig 27344 bp, 26 predicted proteins | sample AraplaCL_Cvi_mCL_FD_184269 | JGI IMG/M metagenome (GOLD analysis project Ga0209233, IMG submission 184269) | Arabidopsis root microbial communities from the University of North Carolina, USA - plate scrape CL_Cvi_mCL (SPAdes) (version 2) | ecosystem: Host-associated > Plants > Roots > Endosphere...
GTCGCGATGATTGCGGATGGAACCTTTCCTGTGAACGAGCGGTTGCCGGCGGAAGCCAAGCTCGCGGAAATGTTCGGCGCGTCACGGCCTGTTGTGCGCGACGCTCTGGAGCGGCTGCGTGCAGATGGTTTGGTCGTTTCAAGCAAGGGGTCAGGTTCCTATGTTAGGCAAAGGCCGGATTCCTCGGTCCTGAAAATGGTGCCTGTAGGATCGCTCGCCGATGTCCAGCGCTTCTTCGAATTTCGCGCCGGGCTGGAGGCGGAGGCCGCCGAGCTTGCTGCGCGCAACTGGCAGGCTGATGACAAGGAGCGGATCACGGCGGCGCTGCAGAAGATCGAGCAGTGTCTTCGCGAGGGCCGACTTGGCGCTGAAGAAGATCAGGAACTGCACGATGCCATTGCGGTCGCCACCGGCAATCAATTCCATGTCTCTGCTCGCGAATTGTTCAAGCCGCACTTCGCCATCGGTCATTCCGTGACCCGCAGCCTCAGCCTCAAGCGGACGCCAGAACAGATCCGCAGTGTTCAGGATGAGCATGCCGTCATCGTGCAGGCGATTTTCGCGCGGCAGGAGACCGAAGCGCACGATGCCATGAAGCGACATATCTTGAATGCACGCGCCCGCATGTTCCAGGGCGTATAGGGAATTGGATGAGGCGAAGGCGAGGTGATGGCTTCTTTCCGTCTCCTCGTTTGCGTCTCGATGGATGATAAAGGGTCAGGGTAGGAAGATGAGCATTGAAACCATGCGGCAGGTGCTGACCGGCGTCTCCGGTGTTCCGGTCACGGCCTATGATGGAAGTGGCGAGGTGGAACCGCGCGTCACCGCTCAGGTCTATCAGCGGGTAGCGGCTGCCGGGATTCACAACATCGTCGCAGCGGGCAATACGGGCGAATTCTATGCGCTGACGCCGGGGGAAATCCGCCGCGTCCACGAAGCTGCGATATCCGGCGTCGACGGCAAGGCGCCGGTGACGGCGGCGATTGGCCGTTCATTGCGCGAGGCGGTCCAGATGGCGAAGGATGCTGCCTCGATCGGTGCTTCAGCCATCATGTCGCACCAGCCGGTGGATCCGTTCGCCGCCCCCGGCTCGCAGATCGACTATTTCCGCGATCTGGCGGAAGCTTCGCCCCTGCCGCTCGTTGCCTATGTCCGTGCCGAGGGCTTCAGCGTCGAAGACATGGTTCGCCTGGCCGGTCACGGCAACATTGTCGGCATCAAGTTCGCGACAACGGATCTGATGCTGCTTTCGCGGGCGATCGCGAGTTCCGACCCAAAAGGCGCGCTCTTCGTCTGCGGTCTGGCCGAAAGCTGGGCTCCGACATTTGCGGCGGCGGGCGCAAGAGGCTTCACCTCAGGCCTCGTCAATGTTGCGCCGAAGCTGTCGCTTGCCGTTCACGCTGCCTTGGAGAAAGGCGATTTCGCCGCTGCCCGCGCCATCGTCAACAAGCTTGAGCCCTTCGAACGCATGCGCACGAAGTTCCGCAACGGAACAAACGTTACCGTCGTCAAGGAGGCCGTGACCTATTCCGGCCTCGATGTCGGTCCTGTCCGCGTTCCGGGCGTGCCACGTCTTGATGAGAAGGACCGCGAAGAGTTGTTCGCTTTGCTGCGCAGATGGCGGGAAGCAGGCGAACTTGCCACCGCCTGATGCCGGTATCCGGCGGTGGCGACCTCTTCATGAACCGACGTTCTAAGGGTTCTGTCGCAAATTTTGGCAAAGGCCGGAGAAAGGGCTATCGCTGGACACACTTATGCAGCGAGTGCGGCGAATTGCTGAAATGCAGACTGGTCACTGGCTGGAAATTGATGCTTGCGGATCATGTGAGCCACCTCGATGCCATCCAGCGTCGCTGACGCAGACGGAAAGGATTTGAAGCCCCTCATCGGGCGGGTCAGCGTCTTGATAAACCGGTGATCTTGCTCAATCATGTTGTTGAGATATTTAACCTGCAGGATCTCGACCAGCCAAAACCATCCATGCTGTAGCAGCAGCCAATTGACGTTTTGCAATCCTGCCAGGTTTGCGCCGCTCTTGTCGATGACGACCTTTTCAGGCCAACCATTGTTCTCGATCATGCGGGTGAAGAAGGCGCTGGCTGCAGCTTCATCACGATGCTCGGACAGCATGAAATCAAGGGTTTTGCCGAATTTGTCGACAGCGCGATAGAAATAGGTCCACTTGCCTTTGACCTGTATATAGGTCTCGTCCATTCGCCAGGAACGGCTGGTCGCCGATTTGCGGCGTCGGGCCTGGCAAGCAATAAGCGGCGAATATTTTACGACCCATCTGTTCAGCGTCGCGTGGTCTGCGGCAACGCCGCGCTCAGCCATAATCTCTTCCAGATCACGATAGGATACTGCATATCGGACGTAGAAAAACACCGCATATAAGACCACATCCTTGGGGTAGTGACTGCCTTTGAAATCAACCATGATTTGGAACTCAACATGCCTGCTCATCATCCCGGATCTATGGCAAGATCAAACCGCTGGCAAATCTACGGAAAGTTTGCGACAGAACCTTGGTGCGCGGGGCATCGTGCTTGGGCAGCATTGTCGGGTTGCTGCGGGGTCGTCTCGGGTACACATCGCCGCATTATCAGACGACCGATGGTTTCTAGCTGCCAAAATTGCAAATCGGCAGGAGTTCCGATGCCGACCCGCCTTACAACTCTGCGTAATCCTCCACGCCGAATTACAGATCCGGTGTCATCAAGCGACAGCAATCGCGGCTGCGTCATCAAAAGCAAGGCTCGGGGCGAAGCGGGTTATGTTCGACCATCTCGCGTTACCGCTACCTGGGCATCACTGATTCACCTCTTACTTCATCGAGACAATACCTATCTGCTTGAGCAGTATCAGCGCTCGCGAGTCAAGACCGCCGGGGCGCCAAGCGTGATCGCCACGGCTGTCGAGGTGCAGGATATTTGTCGCTCTTTCCCGCGCTTTGCCTGACACCTCATGTCGATGACGCCCATCGCCGGTCGGAGGAGAACGAGCTTCTGCAGAAAAGATCGCCGCTGGTCATGCAACAATATGCCTCGGGCGATCCCGTGAAGAAGAAGGTCGCGAGTGTCTTCCTCGAGAGCTTCCTATTCTATTCGGGCTTCTATCTGCAGATGTTCTGGTCGAGCCGCGCCGAGCTTATCAACACGGCTGATATGATCCGTCTCATGATCCGTGGTGAAGCCGTGCATGGCCGTTACATCGGCTACAAGTTCCAGCGCGGGCTTGCGCGGCTTCAGCCAAGCGATTGCTGGTCCGCTTGCCGAAGAAACAGGCGCATGAATCTCGAATTTCATCAAGACCGTTATATGCGGTCTTCGTCGAGCGTCTCGTCCGGTCGATCGGAATGACGGATCGTAGGTTCAAATACCCATCAAGAGCAGCCCATAGCTCATCGAGGATCATGCCCCATTGCGTGGAAATACAGCACACTCAACTGATGGCAGCGGACCACCAACATTCATCAGCTTAGCGACAGCCTAATCACTGCAAACTAAAAACGTAATTTTCCCCGGCAAGGCTGTGAACTACACCGGACGTCACAATCCGCACACAGCCCTTAAGGAAAAAGGACGCAAGCAATGGCAGTTGAAACCGTGGACACTCTCGTTGTTGGTGCTGGGCAAGCCGGCATTGCAATGAGTGAACACCTGGGCAAGGCCGGTGTGTCGCACCTAGTCCTCGAGCGTAGTCGTATAGCCGAGCGCTGGCGCTCGGAGCGTTGGGACTCGCTCGTTGCCAACGGCCCCGCCTGGCATGATCGGTTTCCCGGAATGGAGTTCCCAGACCTAGATCCGGATGGCTTTCCGGCAAAGGACGCCGTTGCCGACTATTTCGAAGCATACGCGCGCCAGATTAATGCGCCCATCCGTTGCGGTGTAGAGGTCAGGAGCGTCGAGCGGCATATCGGGCGCCCCGGTTTCCGCGTCGAAACCTCGCAAGGCGTGATCGATGCCCAGAACGTTGTTGCGGCAACCGGTGCTTTCCAAGTGCCTGTCGTTCCCGACCTGATCGCGAATGCACCCGGTATTACGCAGATGCATTCGACCAAGTACCGCAACCCCGGCCAGCTCGCCGAAGGTGCTGTTCTCGTCATCGGCGCCGGTTCTTCCGGAACCCAGATCGCCGAGGAATTGATGCTATCGGGCCGCAAGGTCTATCTTTCCGTCGGCCCGCATGACCGTCCGCCGCGCGCGTACCGTGGCCGCGATTTCTGTTGGTGGCTGGGCGTTCTGGGGAAGTGGGATATGGAAACACCCGGTCCGGGCGCCGAACATGTGACGATCGCCGTCAGCGGTGCGCGGGGCGGCCACACGATCGATTTCCGCCGTCTCGCCGGAAAGGGCATGATCCTGGTCGGCCGCACAAACGGCTTCGAAGGAACCAGCCTTAGCTTCTCCGACGATCTTGCCACCAACCTGGATCGCGGCGATGCCAACTACATGGCGCTACTTGACGAGGCGGATGCCTATGCTGCGAAGAACGGCATCGACCTGCCGGAAGATCCCGAAGCGCGCCGGATCGAGCCGCAGCCGGATTGCGTTGCAAATCCGATCCTCAACCTCGACCTTGCCCAGGCCGGCATCACGACGATCATCTGGGCCACGGGCTTCTCCTCGGACTACCGCTGGCTGAAACTGGATGTTTTCGACGAACGGGGCCGTCCGAAACACCAGCGCGGCGTGTCGGCCGAGCGCGGCATCTATTTCCTCGGGTTGCCATGGCAGTCACGCCGCGGATCTAGCTTCATTTGGGGCGTGTGGCATGACGCGAAGCATATCGCCGACCGCATCTCGACACAGCGCAAGTACAACGAATACCGGCCTTCGAGCCAGAAGGTCGGCTGAGGCCAGCCCCCAGAGCCCATCGATACAGGTCCCCATTCAAGGAATTCGACATGGCCCATACCCGCATCCGCAAGTTCAATACCAAGGATACCTATCCGGAACAGAAGCTGGATAACGACCTTTGCCAGACGGTTGTCGCCAAGGGCACGATGGTGTTCGTGCGTGGGCAGATCGGCCAGGATCTCGATACTTCCGCCAGCGTTGCCATCGGTGATGTCACCGGTCAGACCGAACAGGCCATGGCAAATATCAAGATGCTTCTCGATGAAGCCGGCTCGTCCCTTGATCACGTCTGCAAGATCACCATCTACATCGTGGATCCGCGCTATCGCGAGGCCGTCTACCGCGTCGCTGGCAAGTGGCTGAAGGGCGTCTTCCCGGTTTCGACGGGTATTGTGGTCTCCGCGCTTGCCCGGCCCGAGTGGCTGGTGGAAATCGACGCTATCGCCGTCATTCCGGAATAAGGTGCCGTGAGACCATGACTTTTTCCATCGTCGCCCGCTGCGCCGAGTCCGGCATGTTCGGTATCGCCATTTCCTCCTCCTCTCCGGCAGTCGCCGCACGCTGTTCGCATGCCCGAGCAGGCGCGGGGGTGGTGGCCAGCCAGAACATCACGGATCCCGGCCTTGGAATTTCGGGCCTGGAGATGCTCGGAATGGGGGCGACGGCGGAAGAGGCACTTGGCCGGCTGGTGGCATCGACCCCGTTTGCCGCCTACCGGCAACTGGCCATCGTCGATGCACGCGGACACGTCGCCGGTCACTCCGGCGAGCGCACGCTCGGTATCCATGCGATGGCAAAGGGCGAAGGTTGTATCGCCGCCGGCAATCTTCTTTCCAATACCGATGTCCCGCAGCGTATGGTCGCCGCGTTCGAGGCATCCGTCGGCGATCTTCCTCCCAGGCTGCTGAAGGCGCTGGCCGCCGGCCTCGATGCAGGCGGCGAGGCGGGGGCCGTCCGCTCGGCGGGACTGAAGGTTGTCCGCAACGTTGCCTGGCCAATCGTCGATCTCCGCGTAGACTGGCATGATCAGCCGATCGAGACCCTCCAGGATCTTTGGGCGGTTTATGAGCCGCAAATGGAAGACTACGTTAAGCGGGCGCTCGACCCCAACGCCGCCCCATCCTTTGGGGTGCCGGGCGATGAATAATGCGATCGCCCGCTGCTTGTTCTTCCAGCTAGCAGAGATATTATGACGCTATGAGATACACGCTCCGCCAGATCGAATATTTCATTGCGACTGCGGAGACAGGAAGTATCACCCTCGCATCCGAGCGACTGAATATTTCCCAACCATCGATTTCGACGGCCATTACCCATCTGGAAACGGAACTGCAGACGCAGCTCTTCGTGCGCCACCATGCAAAAGGTCTTTCGCTGACGCCGGCAGGCCGCCTGATGCTGGCCGAAGCCAAGCAACTCGTCGAGCAGGCCGAAAATATCTATACGGTCGCCTCCGAAGTGAATGAGAAGATCCGGGGTCAGCTTTCGCTCGGATGTATGGTGACGCTTGCCTCGATGATCATGCCGGAACTTTCGCACTCCTTCACCACAGCTTTCCCGGAAACTCGCATTATTCAGACAGTCAGCGATCACGAAGAGCTTCTGGGAAAGCTCCAGCGTGCGGAAATCGATGTGGCGATCAGTTATGACCTCCTGATCACGGACGACTTTGATTTTACGCCGCTTGCAACGCTGCCTCCGCATATCCTCGTTGGAGAATCACATCCGTTTGCACGCTATCCATCTGTCAGCTTGGATGAATTGGCCGATTACCCGCTCATTCTCTTGGACCTGCCCATCAGCCGTGAATATTTCCTAGGTCTCTTTGCGAAATCGGGCGTTGAACCCTCTATCGCCATGCGTTCCGCTTACCAGGACGTTATTCGCACGATGGTGGCGAACGGCTACGGCTATACGATCGCAAATGTTCGGCCTCGGTCGCAATTGGCAATGGACGGCCGGACGGTCGTGCGCGTGCCGATATCCGGCAGCCAGAAGCCGATGATCATCGGCGTCTTTACCCTAAAGCAAAATCGCAAGCCTCGATTGATCGAGATGTTCGAGCAGCATTGCAAGTCGTGTGTGTCCGATTCCTACATACCTGGGATGGTCGCCCCGGTCATGGAGCGTCGCAAGGTGTCAACGTAATAGGGCTGCCAAGCTTTTGATGAAGCGTCGCCTCGGAAATGCATTATTTCTCTAAGACCGGGCGAGTGCAATGATCGCTCGACGCAAAAATTTCTGGCCATCACCTACCATCGCGCGCTGACCGGGCGCGTCCTTCGTTGAGTGCCAGCACATAGTCACTTTGGAGACATGACGTGAATTCAGACAAGCTTATGAACGGCGACTTCGCGGCGTTGATCGCCGAAATGACAAACGAGGAAAAGGTCGCCCTTCTGGCCGGGCACCGCATGTGGAAGACGAAGGCGATCGAACGCCTCGGCATCCCGAACATCGTCATGACCGATGGCACCTATGGTGTCCGCTACTCGATCCACCAGATCGATAACGAAGAAGCCGGTGGCGTCGACTTCTCGGCCTTCCTCAACGTCGTCGGCCAGCGGGCCAGCCATGTCGAAGTTGCCTGGGGCGCGATGAAGCAAGCCACCTGCTTCCCGAACGGGTCCAGCCTCGGCTGCTCTTGGGACGTCGATCTTGCCCATGAGCTTGGCACCGCTCTTGCCATGGAATGCCAGGAGTTTGGCGTGCATCTATTGCTCGGCCCCGGCATCAACATCCGCCGCACACCGCTCGGCGGCCGTTCTTACGAATATTACGGTGAGGATCCGGTCATCAGCGGTGATTTCGCAGCCGGCGTCATCAACGGCTTACAGGAAAACGGTGTCGGTGCATCGCTGAAGCACTTTGCTTGCAACAATTCCGAAGTCGAGCGTACCTCGATGGATTCTGTCGTCGATGAGCGCGCCTTGCGGGAAATCTATCTCAAAGGCTTCCAGCGCGCGATCGAGAAGAGTAATCCGTGGACGGTCATGAGCTCTTACAATCGCCTGAACGGTGTTCAGGCTGCTGAGGATCACTGGCTTCTGACAAAGGTACTGCGCGAGGAGTGGGGCTACGAAGGTCTCGTCGTCTCCGACTGGCACGGCATCAAGGATCGTTCGGCTTCCCTGGCGGCGGGCAACGATCTCGACATGCCGGAAAGCGAAACCCGCAAGAGCGACCTTCTTGAGGCCATCGGGGCTGGAAAGGTCGACATGGCCGTGGTGGACGAAGCCTGCGCGCGTGTTCTGGCGCTGGTGCGTGCCAGCAAGCTCGGCGAGCGGCGCAACACGGTGTTCGACCGCGATGCCCACCACAAGCTCGCCCGTCGCATGGCAGGCGAATCCATGGTTCTCCTGAAGAATGACGATCAACTGCTGCCGATCACGCCCGCCAAGGTCAAGCGGATGGTCGTCATCGGCGAAGGTGCCGGCGTTCCGGTCATTCAGGGCTCGGGCTGCGCGACCACCACGCCGACACTTGTCGATGTGCCGATCGACGAGATCGTCAAATTGGCCGGCGATGCCATCAAGGTGGAGCAGTACCGCGGCACGAGCGAAGTCGAGAGTGAGCGCGCGGCACTCATTACCGAGGCTGTCGAGGGCGCACGGGGCGCCGACGTGGTTGTCATCTTTGTTTGCACGGAGAATGGTTACGACGGCGAGGGCTCTGACCGCACGACGCTCGACCTAGCGCCGGGTCACGATGCGCTCGTCAGCGCCGTTGCTGTCGTCAACCCGAATGTCGTCGTTGCCATCGCCAGCCCTGACGCAGTCGTCATGCCGTGGGTTCCGGAAGTTAAGGCGATCGTTGAGATGTTTTTTTCCGGCCAGGCGACCGGCGGCGGTATCGCCGACATTCTCTTTGGGGTCGTCAATCCCTCCGGCAAGCTGACGACAACCTTCCCGAAGCGCATGCAGGACATGCCCTCCTATCTCAGCTACCCCGGCGAGAACAGTCGCCACTACTACAGCGAAGGCATCCATGTCGGATATCGCTGGTATGATGCGCGCGAGATCGAGCCGCAATACCCCTTCGGCTTCGGCCTAAGCTATACGAGCTTCGCTTATTCCGATCTGAAATTGGATCGGTCGGCGCTGAATGTCGGCGAAGAGGTGGTCGCGAGCTTCATTGTGACCAACACCGGCGCCGTCGCCGGCAAGGAAGCGGCCCAGCTCTATGTGAGCTACGGCAAGCCGCGGCTGCAGCGTCCGAAGCGCGAACTGAAGTCCTTTGCCAAGGTGCACCTGGCGCCGGGCGAATCGAAGCGGGTGTCGCTCACGATCCCTGCTGCGGATTTCGCGCTCTATGATTCCGGCAAGGGGCGCTGGATCCTCGATGACGATGCCGTGCAGATCGAAATCGGTTCGTCCTCGCGCGACATTCATCTTGCAGCGCCACTGCAAATCCGTTCGCGCGCCTCGCGCCATCGTGAAGTGAAGTGGGATACGCAGCCCGTCTTTATCCTCGCCAATCCGATCGCACGGGCCAAGTTCAATCAGTTCCTCCAGAAGCACCTGTCGATCGACGAGGGTGAGGCGGATCGGATGCTCGAACATTGCGCCAACTCGTTCTTCGGCATGTTTACGACTTTCGACCGGCGCTTCCGCCAGGCCTTCCCGAAGGGTGATATCGCGGCACTGCTGGCCGATATCAACCAGACAATGGCTGATGAAGAGACGATGGCCCGCTGAGGGCCGTCAAAGAAAGAGAATAATGGAGGCTCGCTGCGATGCGGGCCTTCGTCCGTTTTGGGAGTGTCATTTCTTGAATACGCTTGACCTGCTTGATCGTCTTGTCGCCTTCCCCACCGTTAGTCCTGATAGCAACCTGCCGTTGATCGATTTTGTCCAAACCTATCTCCGCGACCGCGGTTTCGAGTGCCGGTTTGTTGCTGACGAGATTGGCAAAAAGGCGAACCTGTTTGCCAGCATCGGCCCCCGGCAGGATGACGGCATTGTTCTCTCCGGCCACACCGATGTGGTGCCGGTCGCAACGCAAGCATGGACCTCCGACCCTTTCCGGCTGACGCGCCGCGGCTCTCGGCTCCATGGCCGTGGCTCGACGGACATGAAGGGGTTTCTTGCAAGCGCGCTATCCGCTGCCGACCGCATCGATGGCAAGCTATTGAAGCGGCCATTGCATCTCGCCTTCTCCCACGATGAGGAGATCGGCTGCGTCGGCGTGCGCTCCCTGCTCGATGTCCTGGCTAAGGAACAGTTCAGGGCTTCGCTTTGCATTGTCGGAGAGCCGACATCGATGGCGATCGCGCTCGGCCACAAAGGGAAGATGGCCGCGCGGGCTCGTTTCAGAGGCGAAGCAGGCCATTCTTCGCTGGCACCGCGTTTCGTCAACGCCATTCATCTGGCTTGTGATTTCGTCGCTACTCTGCGGGGTGTACAGCAGGAGATTGCTGAAAATGGCCGTAGCGACGCCGATTACGACATCGCTTACACGACGGTTCACGCGGGCAAGATCGTCGGCGGCGAAGTTCTCAATATCGTCGCCGATCGCGCTTCGGTCGATTTCGAGATCCGCCACCTCGCCGAAGACAATGCGGACGACATAGTGGCCCGCATCCGTGCTGTCGCCGCTTGCGGAACCGAGATCGAAGTACGCAATGCCTATCCGGGGCTGTCCACCTCAGCCGAGAGCCCTGCTACCGCCTTCGCTCGTCATCTTCTCGGTCAGGCTCCGACCACGAAAGTATCCTTCGGCACCGAGGCTGGGCTATTTGCAACGAGACTAGGGCTGGAAACGGTCATTATCGGACCCGGCAACATGGATCAGGGTCATCAACCCGACGAATATATCGAGGAAGCCGAGCTGCACCTCTGCGACCTCATGATGGACAGGCTGATCGGACAGCTTTGTTGAGATAAGGGAGCGGCGGCTTGAAGTGGCCGCCGCGGTGCCTTTACAGGCGCTGTTCACTTTTCTTCGAGAAGATCGATGCAATGCTCGGATTGAAAGCGAGGCGTACTTCGCCGCCCAGCCCACGGGCCTTGGCTGCCGGCAGTCGGACTGACAGCTTCTGGTCTCCCACGGCAAACCATACCAAGGTATCGGCGCCCATGGGTTCGACGAATGTGACCGGTGCAAAGAGGGTCGGCAGTGTCGTTCGGTCGTCGGCGAGCTGTATGTCCTCCGGACGGAACCCTATGACGATCTCCTGGCCATTGACGGCTGGATGACGAAACGGATAGGCATCGATCGGAAGCTGATGCTCGCCGAAGATTGCCATTGGCTCGCCATCTTCGATCCTGATGCGGGCCGAGAGAAGGTTCATGCTCGGCGAGCCCACGAAGCCGGCGACGAACAGGGTTTCCGGTTTCCCATAGAGCTCATCTGGTGTGGCATATTGCTCGATCTTGCCAGCCTTCATGACGGCAACGCGCGTTGCCAGCGTCATGGCTTCGATCTGATCGTGCGTGACATAGACGATTGTGCTGCGCAATTCCTGGTGCAGCTTCTTAATTTCCAGGCGCATCTCCGTGCGCAGCTTTGCATCGAGGTTCGAGAGAGGCTCGTCGAACAGGCAGATAGGGCTTCGGCGCACGAGCGCCCGCCCGATCGCCACGCGCTGACGCTGCCCGCCTGAGAGCTGCGAGGGGCGACGGTCGAGAAGCGGCGTCAATTGCAGGAGGTTCGCGGCCCATTCGACGCGCTTGGCGATCTCTGCCTTGGCGACCTTGTTAACCCGCAGGCCGAAACCGAGATTCTTGCGGACCGTCATGGTGGGATAGAGCGCGTAGGACTGAAAGACCATCGCCATGTTGCGGCGGCTGGAATCGACGTTTGTGACATCTTGGTTGCCGGCAATGATCCTGCCGGTGTCGAGGTCCTCGAGGCCGGCAATGACGTTGAGCAGCGTGGACTTGCCGCATCCGGAGGAACCCAGTAGCACGATGAATTCGCCGCTCGCGACCTGGAGATTGATATCCCGCAATATATGTTGTGGTCCGAAGGATTTGTTCGCGTCGATAACGGAGATCTGTGTCATTGCATTAGCCCTTCACTGCGCCGGCGGCGAGACCGCGCGCAAAATAGCGTCCGGAAAGAATGTAGATGAGAAGTGGCGGCAGCGCGGTCAGAAAGGTCGCGGCCATGTTTACATTATATTCTTTGACGCCGGTCGTTGTATTGACGATGTTGTTCAGCTGCACCGTGATCGGCAGGTGGTCTCGCCCGGCAAAGATCAGGCCCAACAGGAAGTCGTTCCAGATACCGGTCGCCTGCATGATGATGGCTACGACCAGCACGTTGACCGACATAGGTAGCATGATCTCGAAGAAGATCGTGAAGAAGCCCGCTCCATCCATCTTGGCTGCCTTCGAAAGCTCCGGCGGAACGCCCTGATAGAAGTTGAAGAACAGCAGTGCCATGTAGGGCAGGCCGAAGATGATATGGATCAGGATGATGCCCGGCAGCGTGCCGTAGAGCCCAATGCTGCTAAAGATACGTACCATCGGATAAAGTATGACCTGATAGGGTATGAAGGCGCCCAGCATCAGCGACAGCAGGATGACGCGGCTGAGCTTCGATTGCCACTGCGAGAGGGCAAAGCCGGTCAGAGCGCCGAACAGGATCGAGAAGACCACGCCCGGAACGACAATCTCGACGGAATTCCAGAAATTTCCATGGATGCCGTTGCACTCGATTCCGGTGCAGGCCGTCATCCATGCCTTCGACCAGGCATCGAAATTGAGGCTCTGGGGCAGGGTGAAGATGTTGCCCGTGCGCAGTTCGTCGGTGGTCTTCAGCGACGTCGAGATCACCAGCAGCAGCGGGATCGCATAGTAGACCAGCGCCACGGACAAGATGACGTAAAGGATGGCGCGGCCAGGTTTCGCGCTTTTCGCGCGGGGAACCACATAGATCACCGGTGCGCCGGATTGGGCGAGAGGGGTCGCAGTCATCGCTTCTGTCTCTTGAGCTCGATATAAACATAGGGGGAAAGCGCGCAGATGACCGTTACCAGCATCAGGATGGCGGCGGCAGCCGCGGTGCTGATATTGGCGCGCTGAAACAGGAGGTCCACGACAAACTTTCCGGGGACATCGGTGCTGATGCCCGGGCCGCCACCCGTCATGGCGACAACGAGGTCGTAGCTCTTGACCACGGCCGTGGCGAGAAGAATGACGCAGGTGAGGACCAGCGGCCGCAGCATGGGAAGCACGATGCTGATATAGGAGCGCCAGACGGGGATGCCGTCGATCTTCGCTGCTTTCCAGATATCGCCGTCGATGCCACGCAGGCCGGCCAGCATGATGGCCATGACAAGACCCGAGGATTGCCAGATGGCGGCGATGGAGACGGCGTAGATTGCCTTTTCCGGGCTCGCAAGCCAGTTAAAGCTGAAATCCTGCCAGCCGAGGCTGCGCACCAGTGCTTCGATGCCCGTTGTCGGGTTCAGCAGCCATTGCCAGGCAAGGCCGGTGACGACAAAGGACATGGAGAGCGGATAGAGGAAGAAGACGCGGAAGAGGCCTTCGGCCTTGACGTTGCGATCGAGAAGAGCTGCAAGCGTCGTGCCGATGACGAGTGAACCGGCTATGAAAAGACTGCCAAAGATCAGCATGTTGGCAAAAGCGGTATGCCAGCGCGGCATGGACAGCAGGGTGGCATACTGGCTGAAGCCGTAGAACTTGTAGTTCGGCAGCATCGTCGAATGCGTCAGCGATATATAAAGTGTCCAGAGAATTGTGCCGTAGAAACAGACGGCGATGACCACCGTACTGGGCACAAGCGTCAGCTTGGCCGCCAGGTTCTTCTTAAACATTGCTTGCCCCCGTTGGTCGACATCGCAACTCGTTTACAAAAACTGCCCCGGCAATCGTGCCGGGGCAGCGGAGACTAGCGGCAGAACTTAGTTCCGCGCAACGATATCGGCATACTGCTTTGCGGCGTCGGCAGGCGTCATGGACGGGTTGCTCCAGAACTGGGTTACCAGATCCTTGATGGCGCCAACGGTCTCGCTGCTGAACGAAAGCTCAGCGTTCGGGGCAAGCGCGTTCGGGTCCTTGAGCAGGCCGGCTGCCTTCTGGGTGCAGATGTCCGCATCCTTGAGGTTTACGTCCAGGCGCGGGGGCAGGGCGCCCTTGATGGAGTTGAAGGCCACTTGGGTTTCGGGATCGATCATCACGTCGACCAGCAGCTTGCGAGCCGCGACCTGTTCCGGCTTGTCGCCGACCGGGAAGACGAAGGTGTCGGAAACGATGTTCAGTACGCCGTTGGTACCCGGCGCGAGTTCGCATCCGTATTCCTTGCCGGGCGTCATCTTGGCGGCCTGGAATTCGCCCTTGGCCCAGTCGCCCATGATCTGCATCGCGGCCTTGCCGGTGATCACCATGTTGGTGGCGTCGTTCCAGTTTCGGTTGGTGTTGCCGTCATCGACATAGCCGCGCAACTTACCGAAAGTCTCGAAGGATTTTACCATCAGCGGACCGCCGGCGGCATCAACGTCATGCTTGGTGTAGACATCCGTGTAAAACTTGTTGCCGCCGGTCGCGATCATGATCGAGCGGAAGACGAGGGCCTCCTGCCAGGCCTGGCCACCAAAAGCGAGAGGGATGTAGCCCTTGGCCTTGATCTTATCCGCCGCGGCAAAGAACTCGTCCCAGGTCGCCGGCGGCTTGACGCCGACATCGTCCAGTACCTTCGTGGAATACCACATCCAGTTAGCAGTGCCGATATCGATCGGAACGGCGTAAAGGTGGCCGTCAACGCTTGCCTTATCGACGACTAGCTTAGGAAGGAATGTCTGCCAGCCCTTGGTGGAGGCTATATTGTCGATCGGAGCGAGGACGCCTTGTTCGACCAGCGGCTTGATTTCGCCGAGATCGACGACCATCGAAGTTGGTGCGTCACCACCAGCGAGGCGGCTGAGAACAGCGGCGCGTGCGGCTTCATAGCCGGTAACCGGGCTGTCCTTCCAGGTGCCGCCCTTCTTGGCGACATCATCGGCGATGACTTTGATGGCGGCGGCTTCGCTTCCGCTTGTCCAATAGTGCATGACTTCAGCAGTCTGCGCGAAGGCCTGGTTCGAAAGCAGGAGCGCAATTGCTGTGCTTACGCCAGTCAGTGACAGTTTCATTCCCATTTTGATCCCCTTATTGGCTTGATTTCAGGGGTCGAGTTAATTTCGTCACCCGCTCAATAGCAATTTCGATTTTATGTGCCATTGCGTCACTAAAACCGATCTTCTTGAGGCAGCGGGCATTCGCAAAGTTCAGCAGACATAAATCGAGCTACGCGGTTCGCGCTCGTGAAGGCTAATATCCTGATGGAGCTGCTGCTTGTCGCACCTCACTCCATAATAGGAAAGTTAACCACCAGCCAGTCCTTCACGTAAGAAGTAATCGGACTATCAATCTCTTAGCGAATCTAAGGCGTAGATTTGCGGTTCTTATCCCTTCAAGGCGATTGGCCCCGGAGACTTCAAGCCAGGGATTCACTTTCGCCCTGGGAGATCGCTGCGTGAATCCGTCAGAGACCGGTCCGCAAAATCGTCATTCATTTGCCTAGAACGAACACGATACCGCCCGCCTGTTAGGGGAGCCGCGCGGACTGCCGGCATGCTTTGGTGGTCAAAGCCCCCTAATTTTTCCTCCGCCAAACATTTGTCGTGGTTAGCGCGTTCCTTAAGTTGCGGCACGATAGTGTGTCGATGGAGGTGGTCATGACCAAATTCGCGCTCTACGTTCCGATCGAGGCAAAGCTCGGAAAGGAAGAGGCGGTCGCCGAATTTCTGCGATCAGCCGTACCGCTGGTCAATGCCGAGCCTGGGACGATTTCCTGGTATGCGATCCAGGAGGGTCCAAGTTCGTTCGCAATCTTTGATACGTTTGATGATGAGGACGGAAGGGATGCCCACTTAAACGGCCAAGTCGCTGCGGCCTTGATGGCAAAGGCAGAGGAAGGGGAACTGTTCGCTAAGCCACCGCAGATATACAAGCTGTCGATCCTTGCCGACAAGCGACCATAAGTAACCTCGTTACATGCGTTCTATGCGTGAAGCGTTACGACCCTAACGGCCAACGTTCGATTGGTTTGTTTGCCGGTCGGAAGGAAGAATTCGCTTGAGATGCGGCCCTGTCCTGCTGTTTTTTGCGAGAGCAACGTCCTCCGGCGTTCCGTTTGCGACTATCCTGCCGCCTTCTTCTGAAACGGCCCCTTGAGGTACCACTCGGCACCGAGATTAGCGTCGAGCTGCTGGTCCATGAAGATTGGGACAGTCGTATCGAGTGCGCCCGGGCCTTCATCGTCCGCCGGAATGAAGCGGTCGCTATTGCGATGACGGTCTTAAACTCGTCGGCGGTCAAGAAGGCAGGCTTGTAGGAGGCGAGGTCCGGCGCCAGAGCCGCGGCGACTTCGGCTGCGCACAGGGTGCCGAACGAAATGCCGATCGTTGCGAGAGTGACGCCAGCGACTGAACTGATCAGAAACGCGCGTCTGCTTGCGTGATGGTGCATGGGAGATCCGAAGTTGACGATCGACGAACTGTATGGCGTCGCTTTTGCGCACGCGACGTTCCGCGGTATGCCACCATCCAAGATCAAAAAAAGGGGGTATTCTGGAGTCCTTTCGAATTCTGGCCCGGTGTGCACATGGACGACGCGCTCGCCATTACGGAGTGGCGTGGCTAATGTCAGGCGTCGGCAGTGGAGCCACGCGGGCTTTAATAATCGAACCGAAATCCCTTACGTGCGGTTGCGTAAACGAGGCGAAACGTTGCAGGGTAGCGATCGCCGCGCCGGCCCGCTTCGCTTGTAGAACCCGCCTGGCATGTTCGCTACCGCAGCGGAACCGGCGCACGCATAGCTGAGGTCTCTGCTCGCCGAAGTGGCGAAGCCTGGCCTTCGCTCTGAAGAAGGCCAGGCCCCGTCGGTGACAGATTTCAGAGCTGAGGACGCAGGCCGCGGGTCGGGCTGACGCTCTCCAGCAGTGAAGCGACATGCAGGATGGTGGACTCCGCCTGCCATTTGCCGACGATCTGAACGTTGATCGGCAACCCTTCGGAGCTCGTGCCAAAGCGCATCGAGACGCCGGGGAGACCTGTAACGTTCAGGGGGACGGTCGCGCCCTGCAGATATGTGGCATCCACCGTCTGTCCGTCGATCACGAACTTTTCCACGCCATGCTTGTGGGCCGGGATCGGCAGGACATGGGTGATGAGAACGTCGTAACGGGAGAAGTAGTCTGCATAGCCGTCCCGCAGTCGCTCGGCCGCCTGCTCGGCGTCGATGTAATCCGCCATTGATGTATCGGGCAGCGACAGCATCGTCTTCGCCATCTTGTAGAGTTCCTCGTCGCGACGACCAGCAGTCGCCTCGCGAAAGGCCGGCTTCATCTCCATAACGTGAAGACGGTTGAAGACGTCGAGCGCGAAGTCCTTTTCGAGGGCAGGGATGCCCACATGTTCAACTGACAGACCAATATCCTTCAGCGCATCGGCGGCAGCCTTTACGGTGGCGACAACTTCTGGATCGACGGGACCCAAGCCGGGGCCGACCATCCAGCCCACACGAAGCTGTCGAAACGGCTGGCGCCCGATGCCCGCGTCGAACGGAACGGTGCTGGAAGAAAAAGCATCCTCCCCGTCCGGCCCTACAAGCTGCGAGAAGGCAAGGGCGATATCGCGCACCGAACGAGCCATCGGCCCGACATGCCAGAAACGGCGCGGCGCGCGGGGCCAGATCCCGATCATAGGGATGCTGCCATGGGTCGCCTTCATCGAGGTGATGCCGGTCTGTGCTGCAGGCCCACGCACGGAAATCGCAAGATCCGTTCCAAGACCAAGCGGCGACATGCCGGCGGCGATGGCTGCGGACTCGCCGCCACTCGATCCGCCCGGCGTCCGTTCCAGATCCCACGGGTTGTTGGAGCGCCCGGTCAGAAGATTGTCGCTTTCGATCCAGTAGGAGAACTCCGGCAGATTGGTCTTGGCGAGCAGGATGCCGCCAGCCTTCTTCAAGCGGGCGACGCTGGTGGCGTCGCGGTCCGGCGTGCGTCCCTTGAAGATGGGCGAACCGCGTTGGGTCAGGACGCCTTCGGTGTCGATCGAGTCCTTGACGGTAAACGGCACGCCGTGGAGCGGACCCAGCTCCTCACCTGCAAGCACAGCAGCTTCGGCTTTACGCGCAGCATCCATTGCGCCGTCGGCGACGGTTACGATCGCATTGACCTGGGGATCGACCCCCCCGATGCGGTCGAGATGTGTCTGGACGACTTCCACAGGCGAGACCTGCCGTGTGCGGATGAGTTCGGCAAGTCTGGTGGCATCGAAATATATCAGCTCGTTGCTCATGGAATTCTCTCTAACTAACAGTTGGTAGGTTAGGAACAGCTAGAGCTTTACAAACCAGTCGTCAACCCCTATCTAACATTTGGTAGGCTTTGGTGGAGTTTCATATATTGTCGGGAAATGCAAAAGAAGCGATCCTTATTGCCGGTCGGCTGAGCGCGCAGGCACATGGCTATGGCGGCCTCAACATGCGCGAGCTCGCCGCCGAGGTCGGAATCAAGGCCGCGAGCATCTATCATCACTTTCCGAGCAAGGCCGATCTTGCCGCAGCGATTGCCGAGCGCTACTGGCAGGACACGAAGGCGTGGCTGGAAGAGGTCGCCGACACCGAGAGCGATCCAAAGGCAAGTCTCCGCAAGTATCCAGAGACATTCCGGATGTCTCTGGAGAACGGTAACCGCCTTTGCCTCGGAAGCTTCCTTGGTGCGGAGTACGATGACCTTCCCATGCCGGTGCGCAAGCAGGTTCAAACCTTCGCGGATGTTAATATCGCTTGGCTCAAAGAGCGTTTGGTAGAGGCGGGCTTGGTTGGAGAGATGGAAAGCGAGGCACGGGCGCGGGCAATCTTCGCTGCCGTTGCGGGAGCCCAGCTTCTTGCCCGCAGCCGCTCCGACATCACGCTCTTCGACGCAATGATCGAAAGCTACCGCGCCGCGGGATTGATACCCGCTTGAAGGTTGCCCCTTTCCTCCTCCCAGCCGCTGTTCAATATTTCGAAGAGCTTGCCGCACCTCCTCACGCGGCAAGCTTTTTCGTTTCCGATAATCATCCGGCTGAGTTTAGGCGTTAAAGCAGACCGCCTTGTCCTACCGGCTGCGTCAACAGCTCTCGCCGGGACTTCACGCTGGACCCGTCGGCGACACCAGGCGGCATGCTGTCCGACTTGGCATGCGCGTCGTGAAGGGACTGGCAGCCGTGGATGCTGCCCGCATGGCTCCCATTTCGAAAGCGTCGATGGCATGTGGCGGCGATCCGGCGCACCGGCGGAGGCCCTGGCCAATTGGCCGAGGGCGATGCCTTTCGACCGTCGCTGCAGCTGGAGCGCCGAGATGTCTTATGGCGATGAGGCGTCGGCATAATCGTTCTGGCCATCTCCTTTGTAGCCTCCGTCCAAAGCTCGATCTTCACCAAGCTTGACAGGTGGTCATACAATTCGGTCATCGCCACCGGAAACCTTCGGAGGGCGACGGAATCCTTATTCAATGGGCTCAGTCGTCACCGCGATACGAATGATTTAGAGCAATCGAAGAAGTTCGGAGCCGTGTCCCTAAGTTTCCTGGTAGGAGCGGGTTTAGGTGCCGTCGCGACGAATCTCTTTGGAAACGCTGCGACGGCGGGCGCTGCCGTTCTACTGATCCTTGCGCTCCTGCTGTGCCTAAGTGGTGAGAGACGCGGTATTGGGACTGGATGGCCGTTCTAGCGCTTCTGCGGTTGCCGCCCGTTAGTATGATCCCTCACCTGTAAGGGGACTGCTTCAACGTAATGGCCATGCACAAGAACACCGTGGTAACGCCCGCCGTGGATGTTCCATTTAAGAAATAACCCGTTAAGGGCATTCGCAGTTCATTAAGTATTTTACTGCAATCTCGATTATCTGAGGTCCAGTGCAATATTTTCCGATGATGGAAGTGCTTTTTAGCATATTCCATTGTGCGAATAGTAAGTAAAATGGATCTATTTGGTTTGGCTTGGCAAAAATATACTTATTGCCTGTGCATGAGCAATGTTTTTCTTGCGGCCGATGAAGCGCGGCCCAGTGTCAATAATTGGGAGCTCCTTGTATGAAGCGTTTATCCATCGGGTTTCTGATCACTTTGCTGCTCTGTCTTATCCTGGCCGTCGTTATCGGGCAGGGCGCTTATTCTATCATATCTCTGCAATCCATAGATCGAGGTTCAACGCAGATCGTCGCCAAACGCGTGCCGTCGTTCATTGCTCTTGGACAATTGAATGCCGACATTGGCGATGTGAGGATTGCGCAGGGTGCTTTGCTGACGTCGAGTAAGGACCATGCAGTCGACCTTGCCGGTGCGCTTGCCAAGGCAGAGCAGGATGTTGCCGACGACCGGGCTAAATATGAACCCTTGATGATCGATGAGGGCGACAGGCAACTCTACGGCAAGTTTGCCGCCTCGTGGGCTGCGTCGCAGGCGCTATGGAGTAAGGCACTTGGCGCCAAACAGGCCGATCAGCAGGATATGGCATTGGCATTGTTCTATGGCGACTCTTTCAAAGCCTACACGCAGGCGTCGAACGATATTCAGGCTGCAGTGGATGATCTTTCTCAGAATGTAAAGGACGAGGGCGCCGCGAGCCAGCAGACGATTTCGTCAACTGAGAACACGGCCTACATTGGGCTTTCGATCACAGCCGTACTCGGTCTCTTCGCCGTCGTGACGATTTCCTTCCGCGTCGTGCGTCCGATTAAGGACATGACCAGTTTCATGACCCGGTTGGCAAAAGGTGATACGACAACCGAGGTTCCCTCCTTGGGGCGGCGCGACGAAATCGGCGCCATGGCGAATGCCGTCGAAATCTTCCGGCAGGCGACGATCGACAACAAGCGCCTGGAAGCGGAAGCGGAAGCCAACCGCATCAAGACCGAAGCTGACCGTCAGCGGCTGACCGCGGAGGCCGAGGCAGCTGCCCAGCGCCGCCTGCAGGAAGCAACGTCGGGCCTTGCATCCGGCCTGAAGCGCCTTGCGGCGGGCGATTTATCTTTCGAGCTTACCGAGCCCTTCGCGCCAGATTTCGAAGCCCTGCGCCACGATCTCAACGGTGCCGTGGCACAGCTGGCCGAGACGCTTCGCTCTGTCGCCCAATCCACCAATGCGATCGACAGCGGATCGCGCGAGATCAGCCAGAGCGCCGACGACCTGTCGCGCCGCACGGAGCAGCAGGCTGCCTCGCTGGAGGAAACGGCTGCCGCTCTGGACCAGATCACCGTCAACGTCACCAACTCCTCCAGACGCGTCGATGAGGCCCGGACGATCGCCATCCAGGCCAATTCCAGTGCTGCGCAGTCTGGAACCGTTGTCGCCAATGCCGTCGATGCCATCGAGCGGATCGAAGCCTCCTCGACGCAGATTTCCAACATCATCGGCGTCATCGACGAGATCGCCTTCCAGACGAACCTGCTGGCGCTGAACGCCGGCGTCGAAGCTGCCCGTGCCGGTGAAGCCGGGCGCGGTTTCGCCGTCGTCGCTCAGGAAGTCCGCGAACTGGCGCAGCGCTCCGCGAAGGCTGCCAAGGAAATCAAGGGCCTGATCAGCAACTCGACATCGGAAGTGGAAAGCGGCGTGAAACTGGTGCGGGCGACCGGGGATTCGCTGAAGACGATCGAGCAGTACATCGTCACCATCAACCAGCACATGGACGCGATCGCCACCTCGGCGCGCGAGCAGTCCACGGGACTTGGCGAAGTCAACACGGCCGTCAACCAGATGGACCAGGTCACACAGCAGAACGCGGCCATGGTGGAGGAAACCAATGCCGCCGGCGCTACGCTTGCCGGAGAAGCCGGACGTCTTCGCGAACTGATCGCGCAGTTCAATCTCGGTGGCGGAACTGCCCGTGCTGCAGCGAGTGCTTCCGGTTCGGCAGAAGCGGTCTACGTCTCCGCGCCTCGGCCGACAGTTGCACCCCGCGCTGTACCGCGCCCGGGCCCGGCAAATGCGGTGAACGCCGCCAAGAGCCCACCCGCGCACCGACCCGTCGCTTCGCCCGCCCGGCAGATGGTCGCCGATATCGCCAAGAGCTACGGCGCCGCTGCCCCTTCGCAGGATAACTGGGAAGAGTTTTAAAATATCTACTGCCTTCTTGCGCTGCATTCATTGAGGTCGCCGCGCTTACTTGCTTTGCTCGGTGACGACGCGGAGGACGAGGCCAAGCGCCAACTTCGAATCTGCGGCTGCCACCCCAGCTCGTGTATCAGTACAAGCGGCTTCTCGGATCCTTGGGGTTCCCTTATTGCCTCCGCGCGCTGTTGACTAAGGTCGAGATCGTAATCGGTCGCTTCCCTCTGAGGTTACTTCGGTGAGAGGTGAACAGGCCAGTGAGATTTCCTGCTATGTTTCACTAATACCCTGCTATCGCGAAATGGAAATTAGGGCCGCATTTCGTAAGTAATTTTACATCCGAGGCCTAATACCGCTGCACAACTATCGATATGAAGATGAGGTCTGCGACTAAAGATTGATCTGCGATTGAACATTCCGGGAACACAGAATATCTCGGTTCCAATTATTACCTTTAAATTTGTTCCTTTGTCCGCCAAGTGGTTACGATCTTAATATATTGTATTTAGAAGTCCCATGGCCGTCCTGTATATCGGCTTTAAGTTCTAAGGATACTACCATGAAGAAAACCTTTGCATTGGCCTTGCTTGTATTAGCGTCTCCTTTCGCGGCGCAGGCCGCGACCTTGACATTTCCCAGTGACAAGCCTGTCGCGAGTATCACCATTCCGGATAGCTGGAAGCCGGAGGAAACCGACGGTGGCGTCCAGGGAACCTCCGACGATTCTGCGGTCTACCTTTCAGTCGAGGTCGCCAGCGGCAAATCCATGGAGAAAGTTGTTACCGGTGCAATCGATTTTCTCGCAAAAAACAAAGTGACGATCGACCCATCTACCCAAAAGGAGACGCCTGCAACCGACGTCAACGGTATCCAGATGGCCACCCTGGAATGGGATGGCAAGGATGAAGACGGTCCCGTTAGCGTCGGCTTGCTAATCGCGCAGGTGAGCGCTGACAACGCTCTCGTCGTGACGTACTGGGGAGACAAGGGCGAGGAAGATAAGCACGATGCCGAAGTCAAGGCGATCATCGCCTCGATCAAGCCGGTTGAGTGACCGTATCTGTGGCAGCGGTGAAGTTATCGCCGCTGCCATCTAATCTCATCACATTTTGTCCTGATCCATTCGGGGTCGTAGAACAAATAATCGATAACTGGGCGCGCGCAATTCAGGTGCCACGGACTAAGGGACCCGAGGCCCTCAACTTCAATGGCGGCGGGGCGAAGTAAATATCAGCCACGCGAAGGTTTCCGCCCGCTCTTCAGCGGCTTAATCGTCACGAGATCATCAGCCACCGGACGAAAAACTCCGAAATATCGCAGGCCAGCGCTTCAGCTATCTTCTCAAGCGTCGTGACCGTCGGGTTCTTACTGCCGCGTTCGAGATAGCCCACATAGGAGCGCTCGACATTGGCCTCAAGCGCAAGGTTGTCCTGCGAGATTCCCCGCATAACCCGTATTCGCCGGAGATTCAGTGCCACTCGCTGCCGTGTATCCATGGCGGAAACACAGCATTGATAAAACCACGTGTTATAGAACTACGAATGGCGATTTTGAACGAACCAAAGGTAGCGTCCGCGGCCTCGCAGGGCAAAACGCGAGCGAAGGCGCAGGAGGTGTATGAAGTGGTGCCGAGGAAATGACCGACTTGCTGATGGCTCTGCTCTTTGCCGTCAGGAAAATCGTCGAGAGTGGAGTCGAGGGTAAGCGGCGTATAGCGAAGACCTACCGCGAGGCACGTTCACTGATAGCAACGATAGATCATGATCGCGGTTCGGCATGCCCGCGGATCGAAGCATGTTTGAAACACTTCAACAGCCATAAGAACGCCGACGACGCAGTTGCGGCCGGCTGGATGATTGCCGCGATCCAGGAGCGGGTCAGCGAACGTGACCTTTACGGTTGGCGCAGGAAATCGTGGATGCGGCCGTGCACGAGCTCCTCTTGTCCGAACAGGCGCCGCCGCATTGAGTTGTCGAAACGTCGCTCGTTACAGCAAGCCTGATGGACTGACCAGCTCACCTTCCTTGGTAACAATGGTCGAGCCATAGGGCTCTCGGGAGGTGACGGTCAGTGCGTCATCCGGCAATGGGCGGGCCAGCTCTTTTGCCTCCTCCCATGGCGCCGTCATCCAGACATCGGTCTCTTCCCTGGTCAGCAGCAGCACTGGCATGGCCTTGCCATGAATGGGTTTGACCTCATCGCGTGCGAACCAGGTGTTCGGGACGTTGCCGCCTTCTTTCTGGCTTGCCGGATCCGGCTCGGCAAAGCTGGTGACAGGGACGAGACAGCGATTCTCGACACCGAACCACCGCTTCCAGTGTGGCAGCTTGAGATTACGAACATTGGTGACGCCGCGGTCGACCTGGTCGCGAATGGTCTCTCGAGCGAAGACCTCATGACCGGGAGCGGGGAGATCGTCACGATCAGCGGTGTCGACCGATGCTGGTCGAGCACTCGGACACACGCCGGTCGCTACCTCTCTTTAAAGGCCGCCGTCTGATCGTGGAGAAACTCCATTACCGCTCGCACTCGGGTTGGAAGCAGGGTCTGTTCACGTCGCAGGATGGACATTGGCATTTTGTTGCCGCGCCAGTCCGGCAACACCTCGATTACCGTTCCCGAGGCGAGGGCATCGGCCGCCAGCCACCTTGGCCCCCACATAATTCCCACGCCATTCTCCGCGGCCAACAGAGCGGATTCAGCATCGTCGGTAATGAAATGCCAGGGTGGTGACCGTGGAAAACTATCGGCGCGGAGCCGCCAGTGTTCGACCAACCCGGTGCGGGTGTTGCGGAAACCGATCAGGTCATGTGTGGCAAGGTCGGATGGCGTCCGAGGTGCCCCATACCGCTCCACGTAGCCAGGCGACGCGCATACGACCCAATCAAATTCGAACCACGGCAGACGAACGTGGCCGGGCAACCCGTCAAGCCGCCCGCTGCGGATCGCAAGGTCCAGCCCGACTTCTGCAAGGTCGGCGATCACGTCGCTGGCCCGCAAATCGAGAGCGATGTCGGTATGCTGTTCTTTGAATGCCGGTAGAAGTGGCACGAGGCAGCGGCGAACAAAGGCGGGAGACGCGCCGATCCTGACGTTTCCCGCTGCGGCGCCCTTACTCGCATGCGTCAGGATGGCATCGATGTTCGCGGCTCCGTTCAGCACGTCGCGCGCAGGTCCGATCAACAGCTCACCGGCGTCAGTCGGTGAGATCGAGTGGGTTGAGCGATGCAGGAGACGCAGCCCGTAAACGGCCTCCAGCCGCGAAATCGTTTTTGAAACTCCGGAGGTCGTCAGTGCCAGTTGGCGGGCTGCGCCAACGAATGATCCAGCATCGATCACGGCAATGAAGCATCGGAGCTGGGATAGGGATATGCCGTCAAGGGGCGTGGACATAATGTCAACACTATCCTGCCGAGCGCCCCGATACCAGTAGCTTCCTCCTAAGCTCATATTGGCGATGTAAACGAGCGCGCGGTGACAATCGCGATGCTCCCATCAATGCCCCGGGTCCTTATTCGTCAACTTCCAGGAGTTGCCGATAGTCGATTTGGGCGAAGAACAATGCAACCAGTGTGAGATGATGAAATGAACACCCATCACGTCGAAGCTTACTTCAAGGCCATGAGTGGCAAGGAAACCACGAAGCTCGCAGAGCACCTGTCTGAGAGCGTCATACTGCAAAGCCCTGTTTTCCCGGATCCTTTCGAAGGGAAGGAGACGGTCGTCAAAATCCTGTCTGGTCTGCTTGCCACAATAGACAGCCTCGACGTTGACTTGACGTTTGCCTCTGATCGAGACGTCGCCGTGTTCTTCACCATCCAATGCGACGGGATCACGGTCAAAGGAAACGAACATATTCACCTGGACGAAAACGGTCTGATCGATTTCTTCGAAGTCGCGTGGCGCCCGCTCCCCTCGGCGGTGCTCATTCAGGAAAAACTCGCGAATAAACTGGGTGGGCAGCCAATGCGGCTGGTTCCTGCAACATGACGTGTGCAGGGCGACGCTGAACGCAATGGCCGAGCCGTAGCCCCGGCGCGCCCGGCAACGCCAGCTCACTTTTCTGAGGCGCTGGGGCCGGTTAGCGGATCGGCGCACCGAGATCTGGAGGGGCCGAGAGGCAGACCAGCATCAGGATGGAGGCTCCGTCCTCAAGCCGAAATCCTCTTCACCCCCAACCGTGGACGTTTCATTCCGCGGCGGTGAGAAAGTCGATGATGCTGAACGGCGTCTGAACTTACGCATGGCTCGCATTCCGACGCGTCAGTCGTAGACAAGGCTTTCGAGGGGGGCATCCGCCGTCTTCTGGCTCTGCCCGCCGACGCGGCAGGAAACATCCGAAGCTGCAACGGTCGAATTCTCACGACCTGCAGCCGATGCTACCCAGTGGCACGGCATTCGCCATGTCGTTGCCGTAACGACTCTCGGCCGGGATACGCCCTGGCAAGATCGCGCAGACATGGCAACCGCTTCGATACGCATGGTCGATTTGTTGCGAACAACAGGCGCAGCCGTGCGCGGACTTGCTCTACCAGCCTCCATGGACAACGCGCTCCGTTTGACGGACAGCATTCGCGCGGGCTGCATCTATGGTTCCATTAGTCGGGACGTAAAACTGCCGCATGTCGCGACACGGGACGTGGGTGCCGCTGCAGCCAACCTGCTGCTGGACCGCTCCTGGATTGGACAAAAGGACGTTCCCGTGCTCGGACCCGAGGAGCATTCCTATACCGATATCTCCCGCATTATCAGCGAAGAGACCCGATATCGATGCGGCTATCAGCAGGTTCCATTTGACGAATGGAAAGCGCGGCTTGTTGGTGTCGGATGGCCCGAGCCCTTCGCCGCGGCTTACATCGTGATGTTGAAGGCGAAAGACGAAGGCATGGACAACGTTGCTCCGCGCTCCACTGCGATCATTGGGCCGACCAGTTTTCGGCAGTGGGTTCGCGAGGCATTGTCGTCGATCCTTTGAACTTTAACTTCGGGCTTGTTCGCAAGCGCCGCCTGCTGAGTGCGACGGTGCATTCCATCCGCCGACCGTTGTTGCTGGCTCTTGTAGCATTGAAGGGCGGTGGGTCCGAATCCGTTCAAGGCGAGATATCCAAAACTTGTCCGAGACCCTGAAGGAGTACCATTTCAGCATTCAGTTGGGCATGCTGGCTCGTAGGTGCAGTGCGGCGCCCACCTTTTCGGCCGCTACCCGCAGGCGCTTGTCTCTGGTCCATAGAGCGCTCGCTTGTCAAGAAGGACCGATGCGAGCAAATGGGCATCCGTGTAGCCAATGCCCGTGCTGAAAATGCCATGGCGATCGATCATCGCCATGACTTCGTCGTGCGTGGCCACGACCGCTACGCGTTGAGCCGACAGAAAAGCTAT
>Ga0209233_1000449_pt1 | contig 27138 bp, 32 predicted proteins | sample AraplaCL_Cvi_mCL_FD_184269 | JGI IMG/M metagenome (GOLD analysis project Ga0209233, IMG submission 184269) | Arabidopsis root microbial communities from the University of North Carolina, USA - plate scrape CL_Cvi_mCL (SPAdes) (version 2) | ecosystem: Host-associated > Plants > Roots > Endosphere...
CAGCCCGGCCGACGCCGCCGTGCTGGGCAGCCCGCAGGCCCGCCGCGCCGGGCTCGCCGCGACCTACGACCCGAGCTCGACCTATGGCGTCTACTGGGTCCTGCTCCTTGGCAGCTGAGGCCTTTGCGACGCTCGACGCCCGCGGTCTCCGCTGCCCGCTGCCGGTGCTGAAGGCGGAAAAGCTGCTCGAATCGCTGCCCGGCGGCGCAACGCTGGTCGTGCTGGCGACCGACCCGATGGCCAAGGTCGACATCCCGCTCTACTGCCGCAAGCTCGGCTACCCCTGTGCGCAGGAAACCGTCGACGGCACGCTGAAGTTCATCATCAGCAAGCCGTAGGCCGGGCCGTTAGTCCGCCGACGCTCGGCCCGGCGGAAGCCGATCTTCCGAGCAGAGGCCTAGTTGTAGCTGATGTCGCGTTCGGCGGCGCTCATCGACACCGAGAAGCCGGCGATGACGTCGATCAGGCTCATTACCATCAGGATGAAGAACGTCGAGCTCGCGGCGGCGCCCACAAGGATGAACTCGATCAGGAACAGGATGAACACGCCCGTCGACAGGATGTGCTCGAAGATCGAGCTCGAACCGACGCGGGTCGACTTGAGAATTTCGAAGAACAGGAAGACGAGCCCGATCACCACCATCAGGTCGCCGGTCGTCAGCACCCATTGCGCCCGCGAGGCCATGAACACCGAAAAGATCGGGCTGTTGCCCCAGCCGGCCGGATTGCCCTGGAAAAACATGAAGCCGATCAGGTTGTAGAGAATCAGCGGCACGATCAGCAGCGGCACGAGGAAGAGCGGGCCGGGACGACGAAGCCGGACATTGGGCGCGTAGGCGGCGGGATTGGTCATCTGATCCTCCTCTGGGGCGTCGCCAGCATGCCAAAGCCGGAGCCGCCCCGCCAGCGTGATCGCAAGCGAAGCCGAAGGCGTAGAGCCGGCGCGATGAACGGCGGCTGAAGGACCATCGCTTGACCTGCGACAAGGCGGACGCTCGGCGGCAGGGCTTTGCTTTCCCCGCGGGCGGCAGCAAACTGCCCCGCCACGATGGAGGCACCGATGACCCAGCCCGACGATCATTCTGCCGCACCCCCGCCGACCGGCGACTGGCGCCGGCTGCGCCGCGAGGAGCGACGTGCCCGGCGCGCCGAGCGACGGGCGGCGCGCGGCGGCTGGGCCGGACCGGCCCTCGGCGGCATCGTCCTGGTGGTGATCGGCGGCGGCTTGCTGCTGCAGAATATCGGCTACGCCCTGCCGGAGCGCTGGTGGGCCCTGTTGCTGCTGATCCCCGCCGTCGCTTCCCTGTCGGCAGCCCTGCGGGACTACCGCCAGACGGGTCCTTCCGCCGACACCCTCGCCGCGACCGCCGGCGGCGCCATCTTCGTCGCCCTGGCGCTCGCCCTGTTCTTCGGCGTCAACTGGGGCATCTTCTGGCCGGTGGTGCTGATCCTGATCGGCGCGGGCGTCATCTTGCGGAACTATTGGCCGCGGGGATGAGGGGGAGGGTGGTCAGCTAGTCTTCGTCCGGCGTTTCGCGCAGCCGCGCTTCGACGTCCTGGCCGCCATAGAACACGCCATGGATGGCGACCAGGCGTGCGTCGGCATCGACCGAAAAAGCAATGCTCACGCGGCGCGCGTAACCCTTGACGCGCAGGTTTGGACGGATGTCGTCGCGCTTCATGCCGCGCTCGGGAAATATGTCCAGGGACATGCAGTCGGCGATGATGCCGCCGACGAAGGATTCAGCGCGCGCCGCCCCGGTGGCATCGGCAATGTAGGCATAGAGGGAAGCAAGCTGTTGCTCGGCGCGCCGTGAGAAGACAACGGCGTAGCGGTCCGTCAGTCTTGCTTCGTGCCTACCCGAGCCTGGTAGGCCTGGCGCAGGCGCCCCATCAGATCTGCCGCCGGGACGCCGGTCGAAGGGTCGGCGGCCAGCTCGTCGTAGCTCTTGGCAACTTCATCTTGTAGCCAGGCTTCTACGGCGGCGTCCCGAGCTTGCAGCGCGCGCAAGCCCTCCCGGATGACCTCGCTCTCGGTGGCATATTCCCCGGACGCCACCTTCGACTTGACCATCGCTGCCATGTCGTGCGGCAAAGTGATGCTCATGGGCTGGGTGTTGCGCATGCCAACTCCTTGGATGGAGGCACTATAGCAGCGTGTACGATTAAATCCCACACACTCGGAAAGGGCCACGGCATCGTCTTCGGGCCGGCCGGGATGAGCCCGCGGCCCATGGTTCCACAAGCTCACCATGAGGCTGAGCTTGTGGTCATCACGGGCCGCTCGGAGCCCTCATGGTGAGCTTGTCGAACCACGAGGGCGGGCACATTGGCAGGACATGAGCCCTACCGCTTCACCTTAAGCGGCCCAACCATTGCTTCGGGCTTCACCTCGGCGTCGAACTCTTCCGGCGTCAGCAGGCCGAGCGCGACGGCGGTCTCCTTCAGCGTCGAGCCATTCTTGTGCGCGGTCTTGGCGATCTTGGCCGCGCTGTCGTAGCCGATCTTGCGGTTGAGCGCGGTGACCAGCATCAGCGACTGGTCGACCAGTTGCTTGATGCGGGTGAGGTCGGGCTCGATGCCGATGGCGCAGTTGTCGTTGAAACTCTTGGCGGCGTCGGCGAGGAGGCGCACTTCCATGAGAAAGTTAAAGGCGATGACCGGCTTGAAGACGTTGAGCTCGAAATTGCCCTGGCTGGCGGCAAAGCCGATCGCGGCGTCGTTCCCCATCACCTGCGCCACGACCATGGTCATCGCCTCCGACTGCGTCGGATTGACCTTGCCCGGCATGATCGAGGAGCCTGGCTCGTTCTCGGGGATGGTGATTTCGCCCAGGCCCGAGCGCGGGCCGGACGCCATCCAGCGCACGTCGTTGGCGAGCTTCATGAAGGCGACGGCGAGCTGCTTCAGCGCGCCGGAAGTGCCGACGAAGGCGTCGTGCCCGGCCATCACCGCGTACTTGTTCGGCGCGGTGACGAACTGCCGGCCGGAGAGCTTGGAGATTTCCTCGGCGACGGTGACGGCGTAGTCGGGATGGGCGTTGAGGCCTGTGCCGACCGCGGTGCCGCCCAGCGCCAGTTCGCGCAGCTGCGGCAGCGTCGCCTCGATAGCCTTGAGCGCGTGGTCGATCTGCGCCACCCAGCCGCTCATCTCCTGCCCGAGGGTGATCGGGGTCGCGTCCTGCAGATGCGTGCGGCCGATCTTGACGATCGACATGAATTCTTCCGACTTCGCGGCGAGCGTGTCGCGCAGCAGCTTTACGCGCGGATAGAGATAGCCCTCGATCGCCTCGACCGCGGCGATGTGCATCGCCGTGGGATAGGTGTCGTTGGACGACTGGCTCATGTTGACGTGGTCATTGGGGTGCACGGGCTTCTTGGAGCCCATCGTGCCGCCCGCCATTTCGATGGCGCGGTTCGAGATCACCTCGTTGACGTTCATGTTCGACTGCGTGCCGGAGCCGGTCTGCCAGACGACCAGCGGAAAATGGTCGGCGAGCTTGCCGGCGATCACTTCGTCGGCAGCCGCAACGATCAGGTCGCGGGTCTTTTCGTCCATCAGGCCGAGCCGGAAATTGGCCAGGGCCGCCGCCTTCTTGAGGATGCCGAAGGCGTGGATGATCTCGGTCGGCATCTTCTGGCCGCCGATGTCGAAATTCATCAGGCTGCGCGCGGTCTGGGCGCCGTAATACTTGTCGGCCGGGACTTCGATCGCCCCCATGGAATCGGTTTCGGTGCGCGTCGCCATCTATGTTCCCCGCTTGGAAATAAAAACGGCCAGTCCCCGAAGGACCGGCCGCCTGATGCTCATGCTCAAACCCGCAAGATTACTTGCGCGGCTCGAGGACCTGCCGGCCGCGATACATGCCGGTCTTGAGATCAATGTGGTGGGGGCGGCGCAGCTCGCCCGAATCCTTGTCCTCGACATATGCCGGCGGGGTCAGCCCGTCGGCCGAGCGACGGAAACCACGCTTCATCGGCGAGGTCTTGCGCTTTGGAACGGCCATTTGAAACTCCTGAATTCTTGACTGCCGGACCTTCGCGGCGGCGTCTCGACGCCAGCCGGCATCAGAACCGGAAGGAAGCTGAATTTGGGCGGGTCTATACAGGAGCCGATCCGGCTTGGCTAGAGGGTCGCGCAAGGCTTTCCCTTTGGCGGGCCGGAAGGCGGAAATCCGGCTCGGGGGTCGGCTGGTCCGGAACCTCGAAGGAACGCCCGCCCCACCCCTCCCCGTACGGCAGGGTTATCTTGGGATGAGCCGGAGTCTTCGGCGTCCGCCCTCTCCCCTTGTGGGAGAGGGTGCCGGCAGGCGGGTGAGGGGTTCAGCCGTGCCGCAAATTCAGCAGATGCGGCAACCGCTTCACCCCTCATCCGCCCCTATCGGGGCACCTTCTCCCACAAGGGGAGAAGGCAAGAGGCGGTGCCCTGCCACGTTGGAACGATCTCCGTGACAGCCGGCGCCCCCGAAGTCAAAACAGCGGCGGCGCGGCGCCCAGCGGCACGATGCCGGAAAAGATCAGGCCGTTGGTGAGGTTGAGCACCTGCGAATAGGAGCCGTCCGGGCCGGGATTGCCGACCACGATCGGACGCCACTGCTCTGGAATGAGGCTCTGGAAGCGTTCGACCAGCCCCTTCGAATTGAGCGTCAGCTGGCCCTGCGGCCGGTGCTTGTCGTCGAGCCCCAGCGTGCCGGCGAGGGCGAAATTGTCGGCGCCGTCGCTGCCCTTGAAGCCCACGAGCTTGACCTTGCCGCCCGCCGCCTGCCAGCGCTGGATGACATCCTCATCGCCATAGGTCCGCACATCGTCCGACAGGCCCGAAATATCGGCCTCGAGCGTTTCGGCCCCGTCGTTGATCTGCCAGCCGGGGGCGTTGATGTCGTCGGCCTTGGCGTAGAGCGCCAGCGCCGCGAGGCCCTTGGCCGGATCGTGCTGCTCGGGAATGTCGATGAGATGCACTTCGGCATGGCTCGCCTTGCCGATCAGCACGTCGCCGCCCACCACGCTGTTGAGGGTCGGCGCATCGGCGACGACGGAAATGCGGCCGATGCGCCAGCCGGTGAGCCGGGCACTGGCATCGAGCGACTTCCAGTCGAGCCGCCGCTTGCTGCCGGTGAAGGCATCCTCGAAAACGGCCGGACCGGTTGCCGCGGCGATCGCATGCCAGGGGTCGTAGACCAGCACCGTGGCGCGCACTTCGGGCACGGTGACGGTAGTGTCGGCCTCGGTGACGGTCAGGTTCTGGCACGTCAGGTCGAACCAGAACGGGAAGCCGCTGGTCCTGATGTCGCCGCACACCACCTTGGGCGCCGTCTGGCCATCGCCATTGGCGAGGGCCGCGACGTTGTCGCGGATGATGCCGGAGATGACGAACCAGGCGATCGTCCACCCGGCAACGATGACCGCCAGCACGACGGCGAGGATGCTGATTCTTCTCATGGGCCAGTTCATAGCCGGGAAAGGGGGCGGACGTCACCTTGCGCCGGGTTGCACGACGCAAGGGCCCGGCCTAGTTAGGCTGCCATCCGATCGGGGCGGCAATGAGCGCGGACGAGCACTGGGTTTTCGGCTATGGCTCGCTGATCTGGCGCCCGGGCTTCGCCTTCGCCGCAAGCCAGCGCGCGCTGCTCCGCGGCGCCCACCGCAGCCTCTGCATCTATTCGCACTACTACCGCGGCACCGAGGCGGCGCCGGGGCTGGTGTTCGGGCTCGTCAGGGGCGGCGCCTGCGGCGGCGTGGCGTTTGCCGTCGAGGATCGGAGCTGGCCGGAAACCCTGCAATACCTCCGCGACCGCGAACTGGTGACCTCGGTCTACAAGGAAGCTGTCCGGCCGGTACTGCTGAGCGACGGACGCACCGTCCGGGCAGTGACTTACGTCGTCGACGAAGCCCACCCCCAATATGCCGGACAGCTGGACGTCGCCGAGCAACTGCGGCTGGTGCGACGGGGTTTCGGCGTCTCCGGCGCCAACACCGACTATGTCCTCAACACCGCCGAGCAATTGCAGCAGTTGGGCATCCGCGACCGGGCGCTCGAAGCGCTGGCGGTGGCCCTGCGCCAACCGGCGGCGGAGCTAGCGTAGGTCGCCTCGCTCGCGAGCCTCAGGTCAGGCTCAGCCCCAATACCGGCTCGGCGCCTTCCAGGTCCCACGCCAGGGTCATGCGGTCGATCTCGTCACCGGGGGCATCGATGCGGAAGGCCGACTGCGCTTCCCGCAGCGCGAGCCGGAAATGCGCCCGGCGAGTCGGATCGGCGATGACTTCGCTCTCGGTGCCGACCCACAGCACGTGGCTGCCGCGGGCGAGTAGGAACACCCCTGGCCCATCGAGCGAAAAGCGCGCCATGGCCAGCGGCTCGAGCCCGTAGAAGCGGCCCGACCGACCGCGCCAGTTAGTCGCCTGGGCGGCCGCCTGCAGATCCTCGAAACGCTCCGCCACCACCATCATCCGTTCGACCCAGCAATGTCGTGAAACTGGAACAAATATAGAACAAATTTTACGCTTTCGTCAAGGGCGAAACGCGCAAGCACTATAGGTATGGGTTCTAGGTAAAATTGTGTCAATATCTGGTGGACTGCCGCGCCGGCTACCCGTTGGCCGCGCCTGCCAGCGCATCGAGCTTCAGCCGCAGATCGGGCGAAATCGGCCGCGACAGGCCCTCGCGGTAGGCCTCGAGCACCAGGGCATCGGTCGCCGACTCGATGGTCGCCTGCAGGCGGGCCTGGAACTCTTCCTGCGGCAGGCCGGGCGGGATCGGCGGCAGGAAGCGGGCCCGCGCCGTGCCGGGCCAGAGCACCAGGCTGTTGCGGGGCCAGAACAGGCCCGAATTGACCGCCACCGGCACCACCGGCACCCCGAGCGCCAGGTACATGCGGGTCACGCCGAACCGGTAGTCGGGCACCGCCAGCGGGGCTTTTCGCGTCCCCTCCGGAAAGATGATGACTTCCGAGCCGTGCGCCAGCTTGTCGCCCGCCTCGGCGAGCATGGCGGGAATGGCCTCGCCGCCCAGCGAGCGATCGACCGAGATGGTGTTCATCGCCCGCGCCGCCCAGCCGAAGAACGGAATATCCATCAGCTGCCGCTTGGCGATGAAGGCCGGCAGCGGCGCGTGCGGCAGGATGGCGATGATGTCCCAGTCGCTCTGGTGCTTGGAGGCGATGATGCAACCGCCGGAGGGGATGTTCTCCGCCCCTTGCACGTCGGTGCGGATGCCCACCACGAAGCGCAGGAAAGCCAGGTTTGCGTTGCCCCAGTAACGCCCGATCGCCCACATGAAGCCCGGCGCCTTCCGGCCCTTGCGGACGAACGGCGCCATCGCGCCGAGAAGGAGGGCGAGGATAATCGTCTGGCCGAGGAAAAGAACGTAGAACACGGCAGACCGGATGGCCTGGACGATCATGGCTCCCCCTCGGTGTTGGCTGCTGCTGGCGTTCTAGCGGCCCGTCATGAAGTTTGCGACAAGAACCGCCGCACCGTCATGCGCGAAGTGATCGCCGTCATCGCGGCGATGACCGGCACGACCGCCGCGATCCCGGCCGCGCCGTCGTAGCCAATGGCGAAACGACCGAACAGCGTGCCGAATTCGGCCCCGACATTGCCCCCGCCGCTGCTGCCGGCGAAAATCGACACCAGCACGAAGAAGAGGATCGCGGCCAGCCCGCCGACGATGCCGCCGCGGAAGCCGATAATCAGGAAGCGCCCCTGGAATTCACCGGCAATGAAGCGGTTGGACGCCCCGATGAAATGCAGCACGTCCACGATCTCGCGGTTCGTCGCCATGGTGCCGCGGGTGGCAAAGATGATGGCGAGCACCGTGGCGATCACGATCAGCGCCAAGACCAGCAGCCCGGTGACGACGATGGCGCCCGCCATGGTGTTGAGCTGTTGTCGCCAGGCCGCGTGCGTATCGAGACTGGCGCCCTTGATCGACTGCAGGTCGTTCTGCAGCTTGGCGATATCGGCATCCTGCGGGTCGGAGAGCTGCACCGCGACGAGCCGCGGAATCTCGAGGGTCGAGAGGTCGAGCCCATCGCCCAGCCACGGCTTCAGCAGGTTCTGGCTCTCCTCCAGCGACAGGGCGCGCGCGCTCGCCACGCCCGGCGTCTGCTGCGCCAGCGACACCGCGAGGCGAAGATTGCTCTCCATCACCTCGCCTTCGATCGGCTTGATCTGGATGGTCACCTCGCGGCCGACGTCGGACGACCAGGCGATCGCCGATTTCTGCACCAGCACGACGCCGCCGAGCGTGACGCCCGACAGGAACGTCATGATGGCGATGAGGAACATCAGCGTGCGGCCGGCGACCGAGCGCTCCGGCACGATGGGGGCCATTCTGGGGTGCGGACCCCGTTCGATCGGCTCAGTCATGAAACACCAGTTCGCCGTCTTCCAGCACCATGCGAGGAAACTCAAAGCTGTCGAGCAGCGCCAGTTCGTGCGTGGCGAGGATAATCGTCGTGCCGGTGCGGTTGAGCTCGGCGAACAGCGTCACGAGCCGCAGCGACAAGTCCGGGTCGAGGTTGCCGGTGGGCTCGTCCGCCAGCAGGATGTCGGGCCGGGCGATGACGGCGCGGGCAATGGCGGCGCGCTGCTTTTCGCCGCCTGACAGCAGCGCCGGGTGCGCGTGCATGCGCTCGCCCAGGCCCACCCATTCGAGCAGTTCCTCGACGTTGGAGCGGTACTGGCTTTCCGGCTGGCCGAGCACCCTGAGCGGCAGGGCGACGTTCTCGAAGGTGGTGAGGTGGCTCAGCAGCCGGAACTCCTGGAAGACGATGCCGATGTGGCGCCGCATTGCCAGGAGCCCATCCTGGTCGAGATTGGTGACGTCCTGGTCGAACATGTTCACCGTGCCGCGGGTCGGCTTCAGCGACAGGAGCAGCAATTTCAGCAGTGAGGTCTTGCCCGACCCCGAGGGTCCGGTGAGAAAATGGAAGCTGCCCGGCTCGATCCTGAACGTCAGGTCCTTCAGAATCTCGGGACCCTGGCCGTAGCGCAATCCGACGTTGGAAAACTCGATCAAGCCCCGTCCTCTCCGAATCAGGCCGTAAACATCATAGCAGCCGAGCCTCTCCACAAGCTCAGGACCTGGGCGAGTTTGAGGAGTTTTAACGACGTCGACCTATGTTGCGGGGCATGGCGTCGCCCCAACCAAGTTCCCTGGTCGTGATCTCGTGCCCGCACTGCGGCACGCGGTACCAGGTTGCCTACGAGTCGATCGGCAAGAAGGGCCGCAGCGTGCTGTGCGCCCACTGCGGCCAATCGTGGGACGCCAGGGCCGACCCGCCGCCCCGGCTCGCCATGCCTGAACCGCGCCCAGCCCCGCCGCCATCGCCAGCCAAGGCGCCGCCCGCGCCGCCGCCGCCCCGGGTGGTCGAGGTCAGCGACAAGGATTTCGGCTCGCTCGCCGAAGAGATGCTCGACGAAAAGTTCGTCATCGAGGAGCAGCGCCACAAGGCACGCCACGAGGCGGCTCTGCGGGCTGAGGAAGAGGCCCGCACCGCCAAGGCCAAGCCGAAGTCGAAGACGACCGTCGAGGAAGCCGCGATCGCCAGGGCGGCCGAGCGCGCCGCGGCGATCGCCAATGCCGATGCGTCCGCCGACGGTGACAGTTTTGGCGACGAACACGAAAAGACCGTCGCCGAGCTCAGGGCGGCAGCCGACCAGCCCGACGTCAAGTTCAGCTCCGCCTCGCACCGCAAGGTGCAGCAGGAATTTTCCAAGCGCCAGCGCTCGGCCTACAGCAAGCTGCCAGTGGCACGCTTCCGGCGCTGGGCGCGCATCGCCGCGCTAGGCGCGCTGGTGGCGCTGTTCGCCGGCGGCATCCTGCTGCGCGCGCCGCTGGTGCAGCAATTCCCCCAGCTGGCGGGCGCCTATGCAGCCGTCGGCCTGCCGGTCAACGTGGTGGGCCTCGAATTCCGGGACGTGCGGACGCTGCAATCGCTGCAGGACGGCGCCGAAGTGCTGGTGGTCGAGGGCACGATCGCGAGCGTTTCGTCCCACGAGGCGCCCATGCCGCCGGTCATCGTCACGCTGGTCGGCAATGACGGCTCGACCGTCTACCAGTGGAGCATGACCCCGCAGGCCACCGAACTCGAGCCGGGCGAGACGGTGCATTTCCAGACCCAGCTCAGCAAACCGCCGCACAACGCCGCGCAGGTGAAGCTCGGCTTCGCCAACGGCCGGGTGCAGACCCGCGCCCCCGATGCCGGCACCACGCCGGCGGGAGCCGCCAGCGGGCTGTCGACAGACGCCAGTTCAGCCTCGACGGATGACGCGCCACAGATCAAAATCGTGATTCCCGGCAACCCCTCGGCTTCGCCGCCGGACAACGGCGATGCGGGCGGCATCCAGATCATCGACAACGGGGCAACGACCAATGGCCAGAATCCTTCTCGCTGAAGACGATGACAATGTTCGCCACTTCGTCGAGCGGGCGCTGATCCACGCCGGCCACCAGGTGCAATGCGCCGAGGACGGAGGGCTGGCGGCCGAATGCGTCGACGAGCAGGCCGGCGCCTTCGACCTGCTGCTCTCCGACATCAAGATGCCGGTGATGGACGGCATCGCGCTGGCGCTGCACGTCGCGGCGCAATACCCGCAAATGCCGATCGTGCTGATGACCGGCTTTGCCGACCAGCGCGAGCGGGCACACGGGCTCGAAGCGCTGATCTACGACGTCATCCCCAAGCCGTTCACCCTCGATGCGCTCGTCGCCAAGGTCGACGACGCGCTCAACGGCCGCCCGCTGGAGGTTCTCTCGCTGGTCAGGCAGGGGCTCGTGGCGCAATAGAGTTTCGCCGCGCTGGCACGACCAGCCCGTCGCTCGGCAACCTCACCACGAGGCAAAGCCTGGGGTTGGCGCCCGTCCGGCCAGAGCGGCACGCAGCCTCATGGTGAGCCTGTCGAACCACGAGGGCGGTTCCAGGCGCTCAAGCACTCGAGACCCCGTCACACCCAGTCCGGCACCGAGTCGAGCGCGATCAGTTCGGCGATCGACTTGCGCGGCCGGATGACGTGCCACTTGTCGCCGTCGACCAGCACTTCGGGGATGAGCGGGCGCGAGTTGTAGGTCGAAGCCATGACCGCGCCATAGGCGCCGCCGCTCATGACCGCGATGAGGTCGCCCGAGACGACGCCGGCGATGGCACGGTTTTCGGCGAGGAAGTCGCCGGTCTCGCAGACCGGACCGACGATATCGACCGTCAGTTGCGGGCGGTTGGAGTGCCGCACCGGCTCGATGTCGTGGTGGGCTTCATAGAGCGTGGGGCGGATCAGGTCGTTCATCGCCGCATCGACGATGACGAACGTCTTGCCGCCTTCAAGCTCTGGCGTCTTCACGTATTCGACGCGGGTGATCATCATGCCGGCGTTGGCGACGATCAGCCGGCCGGGCTCGAGCACGAACTCGCAGCCGAGGTCGCCCAAATGGCGCTTCACCACTTCTGCATAGGCGCGCGGATCGGGCGGGGGCGCCTTGGAGTGATGATACGAGACGCCGAGCCCGCCGCCGACGTCGATGTGGCGGAGGGCGTGGCCATCGGCCTTTAGTTCACGCACCAGGCCAGCCAACAGCGCGAAGGCGCTCTCGAACGGCGCGAGCTTGGTGATCTGGCTGCCGATATGCATATCGACGCCGACCGCCTGCACATGCGGCAGTTGGGCGATGCGGGCATAGACGGCGCGGGCCCGCTCATGCGGAATGCCGAACTTGTTCTCGGACTTGCCGGTCGAGATCTTGTGGTGCGTCTCAGCGTCGACATCGGGATTGATGCGCACGGAGACGGGCGCGACAAGCCCCATGCTGCCGGCGATGTCGTTCAGCCGTTCGAGTTCCGGCTCGGACTCGAGGTTGAAGCACTTGATGCCGAGCGTCAGCGCGCGGCGCATCTCGGCAACCGTCTTGCCGACACCGGAAAACACGACACGATCAGCCGGAATGCCCGCCGCGATAGCCCGCTCGAGCTCGCCACCCGAGACCACATCGGCCCCCGCACCCTCCTTGCCGAGCAGCGTCAGAACTGCCTGGTTGGAATTGGCCTTCATCGCATAGGCGACGAGCGTCGGATGGCTGCCAAAGGCGTCGCGGATCTGCCGCACATTGTCGCGCAGCGTCGCGGCGGAATAGACGTAGAACGGCGTGCCCACCCTGTCGGCGAGCGCCGTGACATCGACGCCCTCGGCAAACAAGGCATCGTCGCGATATTCGAAATTGTGCAAGGCCGGCCCCCGTTTGCCACCGCGCGGCGTGGTAGCACGCGCGGGCGATAGGGCTCAAGCTGTGCGCCCGCACCCGACCCGATACCGTTCCCACTGGGCGCGAGAACGTCGTCCATGGTTCGACAGGCTCGCCATGAGCTGGGGGTGCTGCACCGCTCCATCGTAGCCCTCGCGATGAGCCTGTCGAACCACGAGGGCAGCCCGTGAAGCGGGCGAGCAGGCGGCAGCCTCAGCCCTGCTGCGCCTCGATGTGGTCGGCCACCATCTCCTGCAGCCGCCACAGATGCGGATCGTGGATACCGAGTTGCTCGAGGTGGGTGACGGTATTGTAGAGGTATTCGGCCATCGAGCCACGGCCGCCGACTGCCTTGGCGAGCACGACGGCGAGTTCCGGTTCGGTGAGGCCGGTCACGTAGCGGCCGGAATTGCGGTCGATGCAGAAGGTCAGCGCGCGGATGCGGCGCTCGCCGGTGACCACGTCCACCCAGCGTGGCGGGAAGGGCGAGGGCTTCCAGCCCATTTCCCGCTCGAACAGCTTCTTGAGGTTGGCCTCGATGGCGTCGGGCGGCAGCCGGTAGGCCACGCCCTTGCAGGCCCCGCCGCGGTCGAGCGCCAGCATCAGCCCCGGGTTCTGCTCCGAGCCGCGAAACCGGGTGTTCCAGCCGAGGCAGAAGGCGCGGTGCCAGCCACGCACCACGCCGGTCCTGATCTCGACGAAGTCGCAGGCCGGCTTCCAGATCAGCGAGCCATAGGCGAAGAACCACATGTCGCCGCGGTCAGGCCCGGAAGCGAGCAGCCGCGCGGTGGTTTCCGCATAGTCCTCGTCGGTGGATTTGGTCGAACCGGCCGGCGGCACCGGCGGATCCTCGGAAGTCGGCATGCCGCGGTGGACGAACGCCACGTGATCGGGGGTCAGCCGCATCTGCTTGACCGATGACCGCCTGAGCAACGCAATCCCTCACGCCAATATGGTCGACTCAACTCGCCCTCGACGGCGAATGCGGCAGTTTCACGCGCCGCCGGGCGCGATGACAACCCGCTTTTGCGGGATGGCGGCTATACGAGGCCCGAAACTACCCCGGGCCGCCGGTGGCCTCGGTCGCGCCCGCCTCTATGCGCTCGGCCACGAGCCGTTGCAGCCGCCAGAGATTGCGGTCGCGGATGCCGAGCTCTTCGAGCTTGCTCACCGTGGCGTGGAGATATTCGGCCATCGAGCCGCGAAAGCCATGCGCCCTGGCCAGGACGTCGGCGATGGCAGCTTCGTCGAGCCCAGCGATGTAGCGCGGGCTGCCGCGATCCATGGCGAAGGTCAGCGCGCGGACCGACTGCCCGTCGGCAATCACGTTGATCCAGCGCCAGGGAAAGGCAGAGGGCACCATCGAGACCTCCCGGCGGATCAGCAGATGCAGCTGCGCCTCGAGGTCTGCGTCCGGCAGCCGATAGGCGACGCCGCGACACTGCCCGCCCCGGTCGAGGGCCAGCATCAGGCCGGGCGTGTCGCGGCTGCCGCGGTAGCGATAGTCCCAGCCGAGGCAGAAGCGGCGATGCCAGCCGTGGGCCAGCGCCAGCCGCCGCTCGACGAACGCCGTCTCGGGGTTCCAGATCAGCGAGCCGTAGCCGAAGACCCAGAAGCCGCCCGGTGGCATGCTCGCCATGATCCCCGCCACGTCGCGGGCGTAGTCGTCATCGGTGGCGGGGCGAAAGCCCTCGATCAGTTGCGGCCCCGGATCGGCAATATCGCGACGGAGCAGCGCCACATGGCGCTCGGTGAGCCGCATCGGGCGCCGACGCCGCGGCATCGCTTATTCTATGCCGCCATCACCATGACCGTGCGCCGGCTTGGGCCTGGGCAGATCCGGCTTCTGGCCGGTCAGGGCCTCGGTCCACCGTTCTACCTGCGCCAGCACATTGGCCGGCGCGGTACCGCCATAGCTCTGCCGGCTCTTCACCGAGGCTTCGACCGTCAGCACCTTATGGATGCGGCTATCGATGCGGGGATCGATGAACTTGAAGTCCTCGATGGTGAGCCCCTCGAGCCCGATGCCCTTCTGCTCGGCCAGCGCCACGATGGCGCCGGTGATGTGGTGGGCCTCGCGGAAGGGAATATTGGCCTGCCGCACCAGCCAGTCGGCGATGTCCGTGGCAGTCGAAAACCCGGAAGCGGCGGCGGCGCGCATGCGTGCCCGGTCGACCGTCAGGTCGCCAACCATGCCGGTCATGGCGGCGAGCGCCAGATAGAGGGCATCGAGAGCGTCGAAGGCGACCTCCTTGTCCTCCTGCATGTCCTTGGAATAGGCGAGCGGCAGGCCCTTCATCACCACGAGCAGCGAGGTCAGCGCACCGAGCACGCGACCGACCTTGGCGCGCACCAGTTCGGCGGCGTCGGGATTGCGCTTCTGCGGCATGATCGAGGAGCCGGTGGTGAACTTGTCCGACAGCCGGATGAAGGCGAACTGGGCCGAGCTCCAGATCACCATCTCCTCGGCGAAGCGAGACAGGTGCATGGCGAGGATCGTGCCCGCGGCCAGCGTTTCGAGCACGAAGTCGCGGTCTGACACGGCGTCGAGCGAATTGGCGGTCGGCCGGTCGAAGCCGAGCGCCTCGGCCGTCATCTGCCGGTCGATGGGATAAGGCGTGCCGGCCAGCGCCGCAGAGCCGAGCGGGCTTTCGTTGAGGCGGCGGCGGGCGTCGGACAGGCGTCCGGCATCGCGGCCGAGCATTTCCACATAGGCCATCAGATGGTGGCCGAAGGTCACCGGCTGGGCGGTCTGGAGATGCGTGAAACCGGGCATGATGGTTTCGGCTTCCTGCCCGGCGCGGGCCAGCAGGCCGAGTTGCAGCGCCTTGACCTGGGCCAGCAGCGTGTCGATGGCGTCGCGGATATAGAGTTTGAAGTCGGTCGCCACCTGGTCGTTGCGCGAGCGGGCGGTGTGGAGGCGGCCGGCGGGATCGCCGATGATCTCCTTGAGCCGGCTCTCGACGTTCATGTGGATGTCTTCGAGCGAACGCGAAAACGTGAACGTATTTGCGTCGATTTCGCCCTGCACCTGCTCTAGACCGCGCACGATGGCGTCACGGTCGGCCTCGGTGAGGATGCCCGTCGCTGCGAGCATGCGGGCGTGCGCGATTGACCCGGCGATATCCTGCCGGTACAGCCGCTGGTCGAAACCGATCGAGGCGTTGATCTCCTCCATGATCGCGTCGGGACTGGCGGAAAACCGGCCGCCCCACATGCTGTTGCTCATTGCAGAAACCCTGGAAAAGACCCTGGTCGAGGGAGAGCTGATTGACCGAAGCGGACCCTGCAAAACCCAGCAGCGCAATGCCGAAATGGCTCGCTGGCGGCGTGCTGGTCGTCGCGGCGCTAGCTATAACGGCGACCCTTTGGCTTAGCAATCCCGGGCCTTCCACGGCTTCCGGCTGCGATCCGATGCCGGCCGCAGCGGCGGCGCTCGACAAGGCCGCGGGCGGTGGACTGGCCGCGCTTCAGCCGACAGGCAAAGGCCGGGGCTATGCCGATCTCGCCATCAAGTCACCCAACGGCAAGGACGTGACGCTCAAGGACTTCGCCGGCAAGACGCTGCTGGTCAATTTCTGGGCCAGCTGGTGCGTGCCCTGCCGCGCCGAAATGCCGGCGCTGGCGGCCCTCGCCAAGAAATACGACGGCCCCGATTTCATGGTGCTGCCCGTCAATCTCGACATCGGCGACGGCGGCGCCGACAAGGCCCGCGCCTTCCTCGCCGAGGCCAAGGCCGACAGCCTGCCGCTCTACGCCGACCCGAGCCTCAAATCCTTCGACCGCCTCAAGACCAGCGCCGTATCGCTCGGCCTGCCAACCACCCTGCTGCTCGACCGCAAGGCCTGCGAGCTCGCTGTGCTGCAGGGTCCGGCCGAATGGGACGGCAGCGATGGCGGCAAGGTGGTCGAGGCGCTCAAGGCGCTGCAAGGCTGAAGGAAATCGGTAGTTCTGACCGGGATCGTGCTGTCTGCACGGTCCGGTGCCCGCCCTCGTGGTTCGACAGGCTCACCATGAGGGCTGCGGGAGATAGACCCGGCCATTGTTCAGCGGGTTCGCCTTGGGCGCTGCAGTGTCTGTGCACCCTCCCCGATCCACCGCCCTCCCCCGGTCCACCGCCCTCATGGTGAGCTTGTCGAACCATGGGCCGCGGGCGCCATCCGCGGACAGCGGGCACTGACGGAGAGGATCGAACTTCAGGCGAGCTTGTCGACCAGCGTGCCGACGCCCGGCGGGTTGGCGGCAAGCGAGGTGCCCGGATCGAGGATCGCGACCGCCTGTTTTTCGGCGTCGAGCTGCTGCTTGATGATGCTGGTCTGCACCGATTGCTGGGTGCTCGAGGCGCTCATCGACATCAGCGCGGCGGCAATGGAGGTGGTATCCATGATCGGTCCCGGTTGTTACGCCGACCCTAGCGGCGCACGGTTAACGAGAGATTAGCCGGGGCTCGGGCCCTCTCTGCTGCGGCAGGGCGCTCAGGCCGTCTTGTCGACCAGGTGGCGACTGCCGCTGCCGCTGTGGGCGTTGTCGCTGCCGGCCGTCGACCCGGCGCTGGTATTGGTAGGCGAGGACACCCGGTTCGCCCGCGCATTGTCGGCATTGTTCTTGAAGGCGTCGAAGACGTCTTGCTGGCTGTTGAGGCCCTGGGCATCGGTCTTGCCCTGACTATTGGCCAGCTTCAGTTCGGTCTGCGCCGCGAGCAGCAGGCCATCGGCGGCGGTATGGCTCTGCCTCAAGGCCAGCCGGGTGATGTTGACATCGTTCGGGATCATGGGTTCACGCGCTCTTGTCGACGATCTGCCCGGTTCCCGGCTCGGTCGGCGCCTTGGGGGCGGGGGCATCGCTTTCGACTATCGTGACGCGTTCCAGATCGAATTGACGCTCGAGCGCCGCCATATTGGCAAGCATCTGCGCCCGGAGGGCGTCCAGCGACGATGAGAATGCAGCTATGTCGGCAGTAGACATCAGAGAATCCTCGGCCAGCACGCGCGAAAGCTAGCGCTGCCCGCTGAATCGAGCGTTGCGGCCGAGCCGCTAATTTCTTTGCGATTGTGCGTATTTCCCAGGCGTCCACAGCACGTCCTTGGTCCCGTTGCTGTTGGCACTGCGCGCCAGAACGAACAACAGGTCCGACAAGCGATTTAGATATTTGATCGCTTCGACGTTAACATCCGGTTCCCGGGCGGCGAGGGCGACGACCAGCCGTTCTGCCCGGCGCGATACTGTGCGGGCAAGGTGCAGTGCTGCGGCGAGCGGCGTGCCGCCGGGCAGCACGAAACTGGTCAGCGGTTCGAGGTTTTCATTCACGACATCGATCTGGCCCTCGAGCCATGCCGTCTGGCCGGCCGTGACGCGGAGCGACGGCCGCAGCGGATCGTTGTCCGTGCCGGGGGTCGCGAGGTCCGAGCCGAGGTCGAAGAGATCGTTCTGGATGCGCGCCAGGGCGTTGTCGATCCGCGCCATACCGGCCGAATGGATGCGCGCCAGCCCGACGCACGAATTGGCCTCGTCCACCGTGCCATAGGCTTCGATGCGGAGGTCGTCCTTGCGGCGGCGGTCGCCCCGCACGAGGCCGGTCGTGCCGTCATCGCCGGTCTTGGTATAGATGCGATTGAGCTTGATCATGAGCCGGACGGGTGGTTGCCGCCGAACAGGAAGAGCGCCGCCATCAATAGCGCGATGGCGACCGCCTGGCCGATTACGCGCGCCCGCATGAGCTTCTGGCTGGTACTGCCGCTGCCGCCCCGGACCATGTTGAACAGGCCGAGCAGCAGCACGACGACCACGCCGGCCATGACGATGCCGGTGACGATATTGAGCGCGAGTTGCATTCGATTGCCTTGCTTTGCTTGCGACGCCGGCCGGTCGACATCGCCTAGACCGGCGTGCCGTGGCCTGCCCCGAGATACGTTGTCAGGTGGGTCGCCAGTTCGTCATAGATGACACGAATCCGCCGGCTGGTGAACAATTCCCGGTGAGTGGTGAGCCACATCTCGAGCGGCGGCAGCCGCTGCTCGGGCAGGATCACCATCATGCCGGGCGCCAGCCGGATCAGCGATTCCTGCGCGAAGCCGATGCCGACGCCCGCCTTCATCATCTCCCACATCGCGGTCTGGCTGTCGGTCCGGACAATGAAATCCTCGCGCTTGAAATCGATGCCAAGCCCCTTGGCGGCCGCGATGATGAGGTCGGAACGGTCGAGCCCGATCAGATCGTGCCGACGCAGATCGTCGAGATTACGGGGTGTGCCGCGCCGCGCCAGATAGCTTTCATGGGCGCAACAGCGCATCGGGATTTCGCCCAGCTTGCGGGTGATGAGGTCGAGCTGGGTCGGGCGGAACATCCGCACCGCGATATCGGCCTCGCGCAGCAGCAGGTTTTCGGCCGAGTCGGTGGGCACCACTTCCAGTGCCAGCGCCGGCTGCGACAGGCGCAGCCCCGCCACGATCGGCGGCAGGGCATAGGTCGCGATCATCGTCGATGCGGTGATGCGCACCGAGCCGCCCAATTGCGCACTCTGCCCCTCCGCCATCAGCGCGGCCTCGGACAGCGCCCGCTCGGCGCTGGCGACGGGCTCGTAGAGCCGCAGCGCGGCGTCCGATGGCTTGAGGCCCTGCAGCGTGCGCTCGAACAGGGCGATGCCGAGCTCCTGCTCCAGCGTCTCGACGTGCCGGCCAAGCGTCGGCTGGCTCAGGCCGAGCTTGCGGGCGGCAGCCGAAAGCGACCCCGCCTCCACGACGGCGCCGAAACTGCGCCATAACGACCAGTCGGGCGTCCTATTCATCGCCGGATAGCCAGTCCTTGATTTTGGTCAATTATGCAACGGAGGTGAATACCATACTTCATAGGGCGTCAAGACCAAGGAGCGACAGATGAGCAACAAGGGCACCGTTACCGTCCTGGGGATCAATGGCCATATCGGCCGCAGCGCCGCGCAGGCTTTCGTCGAAGCCGGCTGGACGGTGCGCGGCATGGGCCGCAGCAACAAGGCGCCACTCGCTGGCGTCACCTTCATCAAGGGCGATGCCGAGAGCGTCGAGGACATGGCCAGGGCGATCGGCGACAGCGAAGTCGTCGTCAACGCCTTGAACCTGCCCTACGACAAATGGTTCGGCGGTGCCATGGAGGCGCAGGTTCAGCGCGTGATCGCCGCCATGGGGACGACCGGCAGGACTCTGCTCTTTCCGGGCAATATCTATAACTTCGCCGCCGACCTCCGGCGGGTGACGCCCGACGCGCCGCAGCATCCGGCACGGCCGCGCGGCGAGATTAGGGTGCGTTGCGAAGAGCTGCTGGCGCGGGCGGCGCAGCGCGGCGACGTGCAGGTGATCATCCTGCGGGCCGGGGACTTCTTCGGGCCGGGCGTCACGGGCGACTGGTTCGACCAGGGGATCCTGGCCCAGAAGGGCAAGATCGCCGTCCCGTCGGATGGCGAGATCGGCCACAGCTGGGCCTATCTGCCGGACCTCGGACGCGCCTTCGAAAAGCTTGCCTGGCACCGGGCGGAGTTCGCACCGTTCGAGCGCTTCCATTTTGCCGGTCACTTCGTCACTTCGGCCGACCTGGCCCGCGCCATCCAGCAGGCGGCGCCCATGCCGCTCAAGGTCACCGGCTTTCCCTGGCCGCTGCTGGGCGTGATCGGGCTCTTCAACCCGGTGATGCGCGAAGTCGGCAAGATGCGCTACCTCTGGCAGAACCCCATGCAACTCGTCGACCCGCGCCTCGACGCCATCCTCGGCCCCGACTTCGCGACGCCCTACGACCAGGCGATCGCCGCGACCGTGGCGCCGTTCTTCGCCGAGCGGGTAGCCGCGTAGGCGGCGGGGTGGCGGAGCACAGCCCCCTCCCCAGCCCTCCCCACGAAGGGGGAGGGTGCACGCCTGTGCCTGGGGCAAAGCCCTGCCCCAAACTCAGCCCGCACCCTCCCCTCGATGGGGAGGGTTGGGGAGGGGTGGCGCCCCAAACTCAGTTCCTGAGTTTGGCAGTAATTGACGCCTGATTGGCATTGCTGCCAAGTGCCGCCCCGCTACACTTGCCGCCATTCCCACTTTCCATGGCGGACCTGCGATGACCTCCCTGACCACCACCGGCCAACGCAACGCACTGGTCCTCGCCCTCTGCCAGGGCCTCTACGTCTGCGGCATTTCCGTCGACCTGACGCTGACCGGCATCACCGGCTATCAACTGGCGCCGGACAAGGCGCTGGCGACCCTGCCGTTCGCGCTCATCACCGTGGGCGCCGCGGTGGTCACCGTCGCCGCCGCCTTCATCCTGGGGCGGATCGGGCGCCGCATGGGGTTCGCCATCGGCTCGCTGTGCGGCGCGCTGGGTGGGCTGACCTCGGTCTATGCCACCATTCACGGCCAGTTCTGGGTGTTCTGCATCGGCACGGCGCTCATCGGCGGCTACCAGGGCTTCGCCCAGTACTTCTCGATCGCCGCCGCCGATTCGGTCGATGCGGCGCGGAAGAGCCGCGCCATTTCGACGGTGCTGGCAGGCGGGGTGCTGGCGGCGATCGCGGGGCCGGCGCTCGCGACCTTCACCCGCGACCTCATCCCCAACGTGATGTTCGCCGGCGCGTACCTGTCGGTGGCCGTGCTGGCGCTGCTGTCGACGGTGCTGGTGCTGTCGCTCTACCGCGACACCGAGCCCTCGGCTGCCATCGCCGACGCCCGGCCACCGCGGCCATTGGGTGAAATCGCGCGGACGCCGATCTTCGGCGCCGGTGTCGGCACGACCATGGCATCGGCCGCCGCCATGACATTCGTCATGACCGCCGCACCCCTCGCCGTCGTCGCCTGCAACCACACGATCGACGACGGGGCGCACATCATCCAGCTCCATCTCATCGGCATGTTCGTCCCCTCGTTCTTCTCCGGGCGCCTCGTGGCGCGGCTCGGCGTCTGGCCGGTGCTCGCGGCCGGCATGCTGCTGATCCTCGGCTGCGCGGCGGTGGCGATCGGCTCGACCAGCCTCGCCGCGTTCTATGTCGCACTGTTCCTGCTCGGAGTCGGCTGGAACCTGATGATCGTCGCCGGCACGACGCTCTTCGCCCAATCCTACCGGCCCAGCGAGCGCGCCAAGGCGCAGGCGCTCGGCGGCCTTTTCAACAACCTCGCCGGGGCTACGGCGGCCCTCTCGGCGGGGGTCGCGCTCGATACCATCGGCTGGACGCCGCTCAATTTCGGCCTGCTGCCGATCATGGCGTTCGCCCTGCTGCTGATCCTGCGCTGGCGGCTTTCGACCGGCCGGCCCGTGCCGGCGGCAATCTGAACCAGGAGGATCGCGATGTACCAGGCTCCCCTCATCGTCATGGTGGCATTTGCCGGCGGCAATCTCGTCGACATCGCCGGGCCCATGCAGGCCTTTGCCAGCGCCGACGAATTCAGTCCGCCCGACCGGCGGCGGTACCGGCTGATGCTGGTCTCCGAACAGGGCGGGCCGGTCGTCACCTCGCCGGGGATCACCGTCGAAACCAGCCCGCTCGCGGCGCTCGAGGGGGTGGAGATCGACACCCTGATCGTACCCGGCGGGCTGTCGCGCAGCGGCGTCTTCGGGCTCGATCAGCTGGTGGCCTGGCTGGCGCGGAACGGCGAGCGCCCGCGGCGCCTCTGCTCGGTCTGCACCGGGGCGTTCCTGCTGGCCGATGCCGGCCTCCTGCACGGGCGGCGCATCACCACGCACTGGGCGCGGGCGGCGGAGTTGCAGCGCCGGCATCCCGACCTCGATCTCGATGCGGAGTCGATCTTCGTCAATGACGGCCGCGTCTGGACCTCGGGCGGGGTCACCGCCGGCATCGACCTGGCGCTGGCGCTGATCGAGGCCGACCACGGCCACCCGGTCGCCATCGGTATCGCGCGGCAGATGGTGATGTTCGTCAAGCGGCCGGGCGGACAGTCGCAATATTCGGCGCCGCTGGCGCTGCAGGCGGCCAGTTCGCCCGGTTTCGCCCGGCTGCACGGGTGGATCGCCGAGCACCTCGACGAGGACCTGCCGGTCGAACGGCTCGCCGCCATCGCCGGCATGTCGGCGCGCAGCTTTGCCCGCAATTACGCCGCCGAAGTCGGGCGCACGCCGGCCAAGGCGGTGGAGCTGATACGCCTCGAAGCCGCCTGCCGCGCCCTGACCGAAACCGACCTGCCGCTCAAGCGCATTGCCCGGGAGACCGGGCTCCAGACCGAGCAGAACCTCCGCCGCGTCGTGCAGCGGCGCTTCGGCGTGGGACCGACGGAGTATCGCGAGCGGTTCTCGGGCAGTCGGCAGGGCGCCGTGTAGGCGAGCCAGGCGCCGGCTCGCGCCCGCTGCCGGAAGGCGCCCTCAGGTCGCCGCGGCCCCGCCCTCGAGCAGGTCGCCGGGCTCGTGGCCGATGGGGCTTTCCACCTCGGTGCGGGTCCGCGGCAGGGCCTGCGGGTGCTCGGCCTTGAGGTAGGTGATGAGCTGTTCGCGGATCTGGCAGCGCAGTTCGAAGAGCTTGCCCCCATCGGCGGCGCTGACGAGGACGCGCACTTCCATGGTGCGCTCGCGGAAATCGGTGATCTGGACGGCAAAGACCTTCTTGTCCCAGAGCGGGGAAGCCTCGACCACTTCCCGGGCCTTGGCCCGCAGCGCGTCGATGGGCGCCCGGTAGTCGAGATACATCATGACGAAGCCGAGCAGGTTCATGCTCTCGCGCGTCCAGTTCTGGAACGGCTGCTCGATGAAATAGCTGAGCGGCAGGACGAGACGGCGCAGATCCCACGTCCGGACCACCACATAGGTCGAGGTGATGTCCTCCACATTGCCGAAATCGCCCTCAACGATCAGCGAGTCGCCGATCTTGATCGGCTGCGTGATGGCGATCTGGATGCCGGCGAGGAGGTTCTTCAGCACCGGCTGCAGGGCGAGGCCGAGGATGATGCCGGCAACGCCCGCCGAGGCGAGGAGGCTCACGCCCCATTGCCGCACGCTGTCGATGGTCATCAGGCCGGCGCTGATCGCCGCGAGCCAGATCACGAACGTCGCCACGCGCTGCATGATGTGGAGCTGGGTGACGTGCTTGCGGGCGAGAAATTCGTCGGAGGCGTCGGTCTTGAAGCGCCTCAGATGGATGGTCATCCAGATGTTGAGCGCCATCGAGGCCGTCCAGCCCAGCAGCGCGATGATGCAGAGCAAGAGGATGTGCTGCGTGAAATCGGTCTGCTGCGGCGTGAGCGGCGCGATGCCGGCCGCGACCGCGAGCGCCACCGTGAGCGCCGTCAGCCGCGCCGGCCCCCGGCTGCGCGACACCAGCGAGCGCCAGAACAGGTCGCCCGACCGCACCAGCCGGTCGAGCGCCGAATAGATGAGGCCGTGGACGACCAGCGCAATCATCAGGCAGACCGCCATCTCGACGGTGCCGATCACCCAGCCGGGCGTGCGCCCGACGAAGTCGGCCCCGGCATCGATCACTGCCTGCGGGTTCATGCGGCCTCCAGTCGAATCAGTTCGCTTGCGCGGAAATGATGCGCGGCGCATGTGGCAAATGCACGCCCGGGTCCGGCCCTCCTCGCCTCGAGGAACGCTGCGGCCGGCGCAGGGAGAGAAGGGTCCAAACCGTCACTCCCCTTTGGTCGCCCGCCCGGGAACTCTTTGCGATGTCGCTCATTTTGCGGCTATCCCGAGGACTGGGCTTTGATGACCACATCACCAAGACGCTGGCTGCTGCGGCAACGCACGACCGGCGCACATGCCGCGCTCGATGCCGTAATCGGCGGCTTCGACGACTTCGCCGGCTACGGCGCATATCTCCGCGGTATCGCCGCCTTTCGCGCCCCGATCGAACGCCAGCTCCGGCATGTCGAGTGGCCGGGCCGTTGGGGCGAGTGGCGCCCGGCGATGGTGACCGAGGCGATAGCGCAGGACATGGCCGACCTCGGCATCGACCCCCGCGTCGACCCCGCCCCGCCCCTGAGCCTCGACGGCGACCGGCTCTATGGCACGCTCTACGTGCTCGAGGGCTCGGCACTCGGCGCCAGGCTGCTATTGCAGCGGGCCGAAGCGCTGGGACTTTCGGCCCGGTACGGGGCACGTCACCTCGCGTGCCTCAGCGGCAATATCGCCGGCTGGCGCGGCTTCCTCGATCGGCTGGAAGAGGCCGATCCCTTCGACCTCGAACGGGCCGTCGAGGCATCGGTCGCCACCTTCGGTCGCGCCAGCCACGCCTTCGAGGCGCGCTGAGATGGCTGGCGCGCAGACCGGCCAGCCGGCCGTCGATCTCACCAATTGCGATGTCGAGCCGATCCACATTCCGGGCAGCATCCAGCCGCACGGGGCGCTGCTGGCGTTCGACGCCAGCCTCACCACGACGCTGCGCCATTCGCGCAACGCCCCAGTGTTCCTGGGACTCGATGGGGTCATCAACGGCGCGCCGATCGATTCGCTGCTCGGCGCCGAACTGACTCACAGCCTGCGCAACGCACTCGGCAGCGTCAACGACACGACGCGGCCGGCGCTGCTGTTCAACCAGAAGCTGCCGGCCGGCGGGCTCTTCGACATCGCCGTTCACCGCTACCGTGGCAATGTCATCGTCGAGTTCGAAGCAGCGGCCCCCACGGGCGAGCAGCCGCTACAGCTGAGCCGGACCATGATCGACCGCATCGCGCAGGCCGACGGCGTCGACCAGTTGGTGCAGCGCGCGGCACGGCTGGTGCGCGGCGTCCTGGGCTATGACCGGGTCATGGTCTATCGCTTCGAGCGCGACGGCGCCGGCAAGGTCATCGCCGAGGTCAAACGGGCCGATCTCGAAAGCTTCCTCGGCCAGTATTTCCCCAGCAGCGATATCCCGCAGCAGGCGCGCTCGCTCTACCTGAAGAACACCATCCGGATCATCTTGTCCTCGACCTATGACCCGGTGCCCCTGGTGCCGCAGTTCGACCTCAGCGGCGAGCCGCTCGACCTCAGCTTCGCGCATCTGCGCTCGGTGTCGCCGATCCACCTCGAATACCTGCGCAATATGGGCGTCGGCGCCTCGATGTCGATTTCGATCATCGTCGATGGCGAGCTTTGGGGGCTGATCGCCTGCCATCACTATTCCGAGCGCGCCCTGCCGATGGGAATGCGCGTAGCGGCCGAGCTGTTCGGCAACTTCCTGTCGCTGCAATTGGGCGCGCTGCGCCGGAAGCGGAAGCTCGAGGTCGCGACGGAAGCCCGCAGCTATCTCGATCATGTGCTCAAGCTGGCCAGCCGCCGGCCGGTCGACGAGGTGCTGCTCGAAAATCTCGCCGATTTCGGCCGGCTGGTCGAAAACGACGGCTTTGCGCTCTATCTCAACGGCCGCTGGTCGTCCTATGGCGCGGCCCCCTCGCCGACCGAGGCCCCGGCACTGGCGCAGTTCATCGGTAGCGTCGCCGAAGGGCGGGTGTGGGCGACGCATTCCCTGGCGAGCCACTTCGCCGGGGCCGAGGCCTACTACCAGATCGTTTCGGGCGTGCTGGCAATTCCCCTGTCGCAGGTGCCGCGCGACTACCTGTTCTTCTTCCGCAAGGAACTCGTGCAGACCCTCGACTGGGCCGGCAACCCCGAAAAATCCTACGAGAGCGGCCCGCTGGGCGACCGGCTGACGCCGCGCAAGAGCTTTGCCATCTGGAAGCAGACCGTGCACAAGCAGGCGCAGCCCTGGACCGAGGGCGACCGCGAAATCGCCGAGGCGACCCGGGCGGCGCTGGTCGAGGTCGTACTGCGGCATTCGGAACTGCTCGAGGAGGAGCGGGCCAAGGCAGACGTTCGGGCGCGCATGCTCAACGAAGAGCTGAACCACCGGGTCAAGAACATCCTGTCGGTGATCAAGTCCCTGGTCGGCCAGCCGGTGCAGCAAGGCCGGACGCTCGCCGACTACGTGAACTCCCTCAAGGGGCGCATCCAGGCGCTGAGCTTTGCGCACGACCAGGTAGCCCGCGGCGAGGGCGGCGGCGCGCTCAGCGACCTCGTCGCCGCCGAACTCACCCCCTATCGCAGTGCCGACAACGACATCCGGGTGCGCGGCGACGGCATCCGGCTCGACAGCCGCGCCTACTCGGTGATGGCGCTGGTGCTGCACGAGCTGGCGACCAATGCCGCCAAGTATGGCGCTCTCTCGATCCCCGGCGGGCGCCTCACGGTCGCCGCGACCCTGACCGCCGGCGGGGACTGCCGGCTCGCCTGGCAGGAGTCCGGCGGCCCGCCGGTTTCTCCCCCGTCGCGGGAGGGTTTCGGCACGGCCCTGCTCGACCGCAGCATCCCCTTCGACCTGGGCGGGGAGAGCCAGGTCGATTATGCGCCCGAGGGGCTCCGGGCGACCTTCCGCCTGCCGGCCCGGCACGTGCAGCGCGAGGGCCCGAGGCAAGCAGCGGCGGCGTCCGGGGAAGTGCCCACGACGGTCCGGGCCCCCGAAGTGTCGCGCGACCTGCCGATCATGCTGGTCGAGGACGAGATGCTGATCGCCATGGACGTCGAGGGGATGCTGGCCGACGCCGGCTTCGCCCACGTCTCGACCGTAAACTCGGCCGCCGAGGCGCTGAAGCTCATCAGGCGGGCGCCGCCGGCGCTCGCCATCCTCGACTTCAATCTCGGCGACGGCACCTCGTTGCCGGTCGCCGACGAGCTGGAGGAACTGGGCGTGCCCTTCGTCTTCGCCACCGGCTATGGCGAAGGCGGCATCATCCCGGCGCGCTTTGCGGAAGTGCCGGTGGTGCGCAAGCCCTACGACGTGCAGACCCTGCTCCGGGCCCTGGGCCAGGTGTCGCCCCACTGACCGCCCCGCGCTTCGGAAAAACGCCACGCTCGCCGCCCACACCCCTGCCGATCATCCCTTGATCGTCCGGGGGATCGCGGCTAGACGATTGCCCTGTGCCCCTCTGGCGGAATGGTAGACGCAGAGGACTCAAAATCCTCCGGTGAAAGCCGTGCCGGTTC
>Ga0209233_1000451_pt1 | contig 27059 bp, 24 predicted proteins | sample AraplaCL_Cvi_mCL_FD_184269 | JGI IMG/M metagenome (GOLD analysis project Ga0209233, IMG submission 184269) | Arabidopsis root microbial communities from the University of North Carolina, USA - plate scrape CL_Cvi_mCL (SPAdes) (version 2) | ecosystem: Host-associated > Plants > Roots > Endosphere...
AAAAATAAAAGTTGCTGAAAACAGCAAAACCCGAGTCGCTGTTGGACGTATCGCCCGCGTCCGCTGCCTGGCTTTGGCGCGACATAGGACGGAGCCGTGGTTCAGATTTTGCGCACGCCGCTCTAGCCGCCCAGCCCCCATAAGGTGGCGAGGCCGAGGAACGAGAAAAAGCCCATCACGTCCGTCATCATCGTCACGAACACGGCTGAGGACACTGCGGGATCGACACCGGCGCGTTCGAGCCCGACCGGCACCAGCACGCCTGAAAGCCCGGCGACGAGATTGTTGATCACCATCGCCATGCCGATCACGATCGCGAGATCGGCATTGTGGAAGATCAGATAGGTACCCAGCCCGATCAGCAGGCCGAGCATCGTGCCATTGGCGATCGCGATGGTGAATTCGCGCGTGATCATCCGCACGGTGTTGGAACTGGTAAGCTGGTTGGTGGCGAGCGCGCGCACCACCACCGCCAGCGTCTGGGTACCGGCATTGCCGCCCATGCCCGAGACGATCGGCATCAGCACCGCGAGCAGCGCGAACCGCCCGATCTCGCCCTGGAAAGCGCCCACCACTGAGGCGGCCAGCATGGCCGTGCCGAGATTGACCACCAGCCAGGTGATCCGCGTCCGCACCGTGAGCCGGATCGGCTCGTTGATGTCGCCCTCGCCGGCGCCGGACAGACGCAGGATATCCTCGCCCGCCTCTTCGGAGATGATGTGGACGATATCGTCGACCGTGATCATGCCGACCAGCCGCCCGCCTGCATCGACCACTGCGGCCGAGATCAGGGCGTATTTCTGGAAGCGCAGCGCGACCTCTTCCTGGTCCATGTCGACCGGGATCAGCGTCTGCTCGCGCTTCATCACGTCGCTCATCGCGACGCCGCGCGGCGTGCGCAGGATCCAGGAGAGCTGGCAGGTCCCGACCGGCTTGTGCGCCGGGTCGACGACGAAGATCTCCCAGAAATCGGTCGTCAATTCCTCATGGCCACGCAGATAATCGATCGCGTCGCCAACGGTCCAATGCTCGGGCACCGCGATCAGCTCGCGCTGCATCAAACGGCCGGCGGATTCCTCGGGATAGGAAAGCGCTTCCTCGATCGCGGCGCGGTCATCGGGGTCGAGCGCGCGGAGCACGGCCTTCTGGTCGTCCTCCTCCATGTCCTCGATGATCGCGACTGCGTCGTCGGTATCGAGCTCGGAAGCGATGTCGGCGACCTGGTGCGGCTCGAGCGCATCGATCAGGTCCTCGCGGACATAATCGTTCATCTCGGCGAACACATCGGCGTCGAGCAGGTCGGTGATCGCCTTGGCGAGCGCGGCGCGCTCCTCGTGCGGGGTCAGCTCGAATAGGTCGGCAATGTCGGCTGGATGGAGCGGCTCGACCAGCGCGCGCGCCGCCTCGGAATCTCCCTCTTCGACGGCGTCGAGCACGGCGCGGACGAATTCGGGCTTGAGCCGGTCATCCTCATCGAGTTGCTGGGATTCGGCCTCGGGATGGGTCAGTTCGGTCTCGCTCATTATGGACCTCCGTGCCCGTTCGGGGGCGGTCTAGCGTCGTGCGGCCGCCCTGCCAAATCATTGGGACCAATCACGCCGGTTTGCCAGCGAAGCCGCGCGGGGCTAGGGGCGTCGCAACCCGATTCCCAGGAGAGTTTCCCTATGGCCGATACCCCCGAAACCCTGACGCTCACGCTTGCCACCGGCGATGTGAAGATCAAGCTCCGCCCCGATCTCGCGCCCCAGCATGTCGCGCGGATCGTCGAACTCGCCAATGACGGCTTTTACGACGGCGTCGTGTTTCACCGCGTGATCCCGGGCTTCATGGCCCAGGGCGGCGATCCCACCGGCACCGGCATGCACGGTTCGGACAAGCCCAATCTTCCGGCGGAATTCTCGAAGGAGCCGCACAAGCGCGGCACCGCCTCGATGGCGCGCGCGCAGAGCCCGAACAGCGCAAACAGCCAGTTCTTCATCTGCTTCGACGATGCCCGTTTCCTCGACGGCCAGTACACTGTCTGGGGCGAAGTGACCGAGGGCATGGATCATGTCGACGCTCTCCCCAAGGGCGAGCCGCCCCGCGAGCCCGGCAAGATCATCAAGGCCCGCGCTGCGTAACGTCTTTCACCCCTCCCCTTCAGGGGAGGGGCAGGGGGTGGGGGAGTAACTCGGCCGTTGGCTTGAGTCCCCCACCCCAACCCCTCCCCTGAAGGGGAGGGGCTTTCCTCGCTACACCCCCGGGTCGCCGATCGTCGCGATCAGCCAGTCGTGGAACAGCCGCACCGGCCGCTGCGTCAGCGCGCGCGGGCGGCAGGCGAACCAGTAGCTGTATGGGCTCTCCACCTCGATATCGAACAATTTGACCAGCCGGTCGTCATGCGCGTCGGCGAAATGGCTTTCGTGCATGAAGGCGATACCGAGCCCCTGCGCCGCCGCCTCGAGCATCAGCGCCCCCGAATCGAAATGGTCGATGGCGAGCGGTTCGAGATCGCCCAGCCCGGCCGCATGGCGCCAGGCGCTGAACGTATCGGGCATGTCGCGATGGACCAGGACGGTGAGGCCGGCGAGCTGTTCCGGCCGGGTGATCGGGTCGGCGCGCTCGATCAGGTCGCGCGCACCGATCACATAGACTGAGTTGCGGTCGAGCCTCTTGGCATAGAGCGCCGGGTCGATCTCGCGGGCGAGCGCGATCACCGCGTCGAGGCCATCGCCCAATCGCGACAGGCCATGCGCGGCCGTATCGATATCTAGATGCAGCTCGGGATGTTTCGCGCGCAGCTCGGCAAGGCGCGGGAACAGCCGCTGCGATGCGAACAACGGCAATATGCCGAGCCGCAGCCGCAGCACGTCAGTGCCGCTGGTCATCACCTCGACCGCGTCGGACAGGCTGTCGAGCGCCGGTGCGATCTGCTGGAGCAGGCGCTCGCCATCGGCATTGAGCACCACTGCCTGGTGCCGCCGGTCGAACAGGGGCTTGCCGATGAATCGCTCGAGCGCCTGGACGCGTCGGCTGAGCGCCGGCGGCGACAGGGCCAGCTCCTGCGAGGCAGCCTTGATCGAACCCAGCCGCGCGACCTGGACGAACGCCTCGATCGCAGTCAATGGCGGCAATCTCCGCATTTGGTACCGCTCCCTTGTGCACCGCGTCATCTACCAACGATGCCAAAGCTAGCAGTTCCCCTCGGTGGATTGCCAGCGCTGATTGCATAAAACGCAACCACGCCGCATTATTTCGCACTTGCAACATAACGTGCTGCAGCGCACATAGAGCAGGCCTTTCAGGCATCCTCTCCTAAAACTTTCCAGGCCGGTCCTTCGGGGTCGGCCCTTTTTTTGTCCGCTTTCCAGCGCCTTGCCCGAACATTGCGGGGTAGCGCTCGCATAAACGGAACCCGCATCCTATCTCGCGCGCTCACTTGAAGAGTTTGAGAGGGATCTTTCCATGGCCGATAGCGAATCGCCCGTCCGGAAATTGCAGGTGGCGAATGCTCGGCCTGAAGACAGCGGCCGTGGCCTTGCCCATATCCCGCGCGCGCTGATGGCGGCGATCGGGGTGGGCGAAGGCGATGTCGTCGAGATCGTCGGCAAGAGCACCACGCCCGCGCGGGCCGTCGCCCCCTATGCCGAGGATGAGGGGCTGGAAATCATCCGCATCGATGGCCTGCAGCGCGCCAATGCCGGCGTCGGCTCGGGCGATTTCGTCGAGATCCGCAAGGTCGAGTCCAAGCCGGCGACCCGCGTCGTGTTCGCGCCGGCGCAGCAGAATCTGCGGCTCGAAGGCTCGTCCAGTGCGCTCAAGCGCACCTTTTTCGGCCGTCCGCTCACCCAGGGCGATATCGTGGCGACCGCCGGCCAGCAGCGCGTCGACAATATGCCGCCGGGCGTGCAGCAATTCCTGCGCGCGCCTGCCTATGCGCTGCAGGAAATCCGTCTCGCGGTGATCGCGACCACCCCCAAGGGTGTCGTCCATGTCGACGAGAATACCGAGATCGAGCTCCGCCCGGAATATGAGGAGCCCAAGGAAGCGCGCCGCGCCGATGTCACCTATGACGATATCGGCGGCATGGGGCAGACGATCGACCAGCTCCGCGAGATGGTCGAGCTACCCCTGCGCTACCCGGAATTGTTCCAGCGCCTTGGCGTCGATCCGCCCAAGGGCGTGCTGCTGCACGGGCCGCCCGGCACTGGCAAGACCCGTCTCGCCCGCGCCGTCGCGAACGAGAGCGCTGCTGAATTCTTCCTGATCAACGGCCCCGAGATCATGGGCTCGGCGTACGGCGAATCGGAAGGCAAGCTCCGCCAGGTATTCGAGGAAGCGGCCAAGGCGGCGCCCTCGATCGTCTTCATCGACGAGATCGATTCGATCGCGCCGAAGCGCGGCCAGGTGTCGGGCGAGGCGGAGAAGCGCCTCGTCGCGCAGCTGCTCACGCTGATGGACGGTCTCGAGGCACGCGCCAATGTCGTCGTCATCGCAGCGACCAATCGCCCCGAGGCGATCGACGAGGCGCTCCGGCGTCCGGGCCGGTTCGATCGCGAAATCATCGTCGGCGTGCCGGACGAGCGCGGCCGCCGCGAGATCCTGGGCATCCATACCCGTGGCATGCCGCTCGGCGACAAGGTCGATCTCGGCGAGCTGGCGCGCACCACCTATGGTTTCGTCGGTGCCGATCTCGCCGCGCTCGCCCGCGAGGCGGCGATCGAGGCAGTGCGCAAGATCATGCCCCGGCTCAACCTCGCCGAGGGCACGATCCCGCCTGAAGTGCTCGATACGCTGGCGGTCACCCGCGAGGATTTCCTCGATGCGCTGAAGCGCGTCCAGCCCTCGGCGATGCGCGAAGTGATGGTCGAGGCGCCACGCGTCCGCTGGGAGGATGTCGGCGGGCTCGACAAGGCCCAGGCACGGCTCAAGGAGGGCGTCGAACTCCCGCTCAAGGACCCGGACGCCTTCCGCCGGCTCGGCATCCGCCCGGCCAAGGGCTTCCTGCTCTATGGCCCGCCTGGCACCGGCAAGACGCTGCTCGCCAAGGCGGTCGCGCGCGAAGCGGAGGCGAATTTCATCGCCACCAAATCTTCCGACCTGCTGAGCAAATGGTATGGCGAATCGGAACAGCAGATCGCCCGCCTGTTCGCCCGGGCGCGCCAGGTGGCGCCGTGCATCATCTTCATCGACGAGCTCGATTCGCTGGTGCCAGCGCGCGGCGGCGGCCTTGGCGAGCCGCAGGTGACCGAGCGGGTGGTCAACACCATCCTCTCCGAGATGGACGGCCTCGAGGAGCTCCAGTCAGTCGTGGTGATCGGCGCGACCAACCGGCCGAACCTGATCGACCCGGCGTTGCTGCGTCCCGGCCGCTTCGACGAGCTCGTCTATGTCGGCGTGCCGGACAAGGCCGGGCGTCGCCGCATCCTCGCGATCCAGACCGGCAAGATGCCGCTCGCGAGCGATGTCGATCTCGACGAGATGGCGGCCCGTACCGAGCGCTTCACCGGCGCCGATCTCGAGGATCTGGTGCGCCGCGCCGGCCTCGTCGCGCTGCGCCAGTCGCTCAGCGTCACTGAGGTGACCATGGCGCATTTCGAGGAAGCGCTCGGCGATTCACGCGCCTCGGTCACGCCCGAGATGGAGCGGGACTATGAGCAGATGGCAGCGCGCCTGAAACAGGAGGCGTCAGCAATCCAGCCCATAGGGTTCATCACCCACGGCCAGCTCCGTTCACATGGGCCGAAGGGGAACGATTGAGAGGAAGTTGGGCAGCTCCGGGGACCTGTGGAGGCCCCGGATGCCCTACCCGCACAGCTGGATCGCGGTTTCACAAATGAGGCCTGAAGCGATTCGGCTTGGTCGCCAGGGGCAGCCCGCGCTGATCCCGCCGGACGTTGCGTTCGGGCCATTTCCCGCCCAGAGCTGAGCGATGGCGGCGGCTCCGACAGTGCGGGATCCAGGCGATCAGGCGCGGGCAGATCTGGCGGATCTCATCGACCTGCAATTGTCCCCGCTGGGCCTGGCCGCCATGGATGCCCTGGCCCCATCGCTGGGCGAGACGGTGCTGGACATTGGCTGTGGTGCGGGCGAATCGCTCGTGCAGCTGCTTGACCGGACAGGGCCCGCCGGCCGGGTGATCGGCGTCGACATTGGCCCCTGTGTGCTGGCAGTCGCGCGTGCCCGGACAGCGCACCTGCCTCAGGTGACGCTGCTGCAGGAGGATGCGGCCGGATTGGCGCTGCCGGATCACAGCGTCGATGCGATTTTCTCCCGTTTCGGAATGATGTTCTTCGCCGATCCGGTCCGCGCCTTTTCGAATATGCGCCGGATGCTGAAACCTGGCGGCAAGCTGGGCTTTGTCTGCTGGCGGTCGATGCGCGAGAATGAGCTGGATTTCGTTCCGGTCGAGGCCGCGGGTCTCGGGACAGCAGTCGACAACGCGCCCTTCAGTTTCGAGAACGCAGACACGATCGGTCGCGTTCTTCGGGCGGCAGGCTTTCATCATGTCACCGTCACGCCCAACGACAGCCGCGTGTCCAGCGGTGATGCCGATGCGATGTTCAAACTGGTCACCCGCGTCGGCGCCCTGGGAAAGATCCTGCGGGAAACGCCGGCGCTTTTTCCCGAGGCCGCGCCTCGGGTCTATGCCGCCCTCGCGGCGCGCGAGCGGGACGGCAAGCTGAGCCTCGGCGCCGCGACATGGATCGTCACGGCCGCCGCCGGTCAGGCGCCCAACGCCGAGGCCTCATGGCCGGGCGCGCGCAACGCTGCCCAGGCATAGCCGAACATCAGCACCAGCGCTGCGCCCGCGGTCAGATAGGGCAGCGCATGCCGTGCCTCGTACAGGCCGACGCCGATCGAGGGTCCCAACACGAACGCGGCGCCATTGATCGAGGTCACCTTGCCGGCCACTGACCCCTGCGCCGCATGCCCGACCGCAAGCGAGGAACCGGCAGTGAACCCGGGCCGGGTAAAGCCGAAGCCGATCGACGCAAGCGCATAAGCGGTCGCGATGCCGTAGAGCGAGGTCGCGAGGCCGGTCATCGCGCAGCCGATGCTGGCAAAGACGAGCCCCGTCAGCACCAGCTGGCGCGGTCTCAGATCGAGCAGCGGGATGATCCCCCATTGCACCAGCAGCGCAGCGCCGGCGCCCATCATCAGCACGATGCCGGTCGGCTGCAGCGCGTCGGCGGGCGCGACATGCAGCCGGTCGATCACGAGGAAGCCGATCGCCTGCCCGGTCATCGCCTGGGCATGGCCCGTCACCAGCCCGGTGATCATCCAGGCACGGATCCGCGGGTCGCGATAGCCGACATGCTCGCTGTGCGGCTGGGTAGCGGCGGTGATGCTCGCGCCCGAGCTTTGCCCGCCGATCGAGGGATAGGCATTGGCCGCGCCGTGGGTGCCTGGCTGCGGAGTCAAATCATTGGGCAGGCGGCGCAGCACGGCAAGGAACATCGCCACGCCGAACAGCGCGAAGATGAAGGCGGGGCCGGAGAGCCCGATCTCGAACCTGCCCAGGCTGCCGAGGATCAGATAGGGCGCGATCGCCGGCCCGAGGATCGTGCCGAGCCCGAAGGCCGAGCCGAGCAGGGTCAGCGCCCGCGTCCGCTCCTCGCGGCTGGTGCGCCCGGCGACGAGCGCCTGCACCGCCGGCGGCGCGGCCGAACCGAAGGTGCCGTAGATCAGCCGCCCGGCGATGAAGCAGATGAACGCGGCGGTTCCGCTGATCCAGCCATTGATCCCGGCGGCAAGGAACAGGCCGCACAAGGTGAGCGAGAGGCTGAACCCGCCGACGCCGAGCAGGATCATCGCCCGCCGGCCATGCCGGTCCGACCGGCTCGCCCAATAGGGCGCGGCGATCACCCAGAGCAGCGCCGAGACCGAAAAGGCGGCGGCGACCGCGCTGTCCATCACCTTCAGCGATCGCCCGAGCGCGGGCAGCACGGATTGCAGCGCGGTGTTGCCCGCCGCGATCGTCAGCATCACCATGAACAGCAGCGCGAAATCGCGGTTGAGCGCAGGCGCCTTCATGGATTCCGGCGCTTCACGGGCGCTGCCACCTGTAGGAACGCTGCGCCTCGCAGACGATCACCTCATAGCGTTCGTACCAGCGGCCCCGCCCGGCATCGCGAATCGCCTTGTGCTCGGGATGGTTGCGCCAGGCGATCGCGCTCGCCTCGTCGGCCCAGAAGCTCAGCGTGATGCCCAGCCCATCGGCGCCACGGGTGCTTTCGAAACCGCGATAGGCGGGCTGCACGGCGGCGAGCGCCTCCATCGCACCGGCGGCTTCGCCATAGCCTGCCTGGTCGGCCCCGGTGCGCACCGAGAGAAAGATCACGACGATCTGGCCGGTCCGGTCGCTGTGCATCGCGCCGGATTAGGCGGTTCGCGCGCCCGCGCAACCCCGAACCACCGCGAACATAAGGCGGTTCGCAACCCTTGAGCTTGAATGTTCGTTACAGTCTTGCGACAGATACAAGTCAGTTCCAAAATCATAAGGATCGCCAGTGACCGTTTCCACCACTGCCGCCCGACGCCTGCGCCGGGCCGCCGCCGGAGTGCCCTCGCCCTGGGGAATGTTCATCAAGGGCTTCATCAAGCATCCGGTGATGGTTGGGTCGGTCGTTCCCTCGTCCACCAAGCTGATCCGCAAGATGCTCGCGCCGGTGGATTGGCAGAATACCAAGCTGTTCGTCGAATATGGCCCGGGCGTCGGCACCTTCTGCCCGCACATCCTCGAGCGGCTGCCGGCGGACGCGAAATATATCGCGATCGACACCAATCCCGATTTCATCCGCTATCTGCGCCACGAGATCACTGATCCGCGCTTCATGGCGGTCAGCGGGTCAGCGGCGGACGTGCGCGAGATCGTCCGCGATCACGGCTTCGACAATGCCGATTATGTCCTGTCCGGCCTGCCCTTCTCCACCCTGCCCGCCGGTGTCGGCGATGCGATCGGCCAGGCGACTGCTGACGTGCTGCGCCCCGGCGGCGCCTTCCTGGTCTATCAATTCTCGCCGAAATGCCGCGATTTCATTGAGCCCTATCTGCCGCGAATCGATCACGACATGGAATGGTGGAACGTGCCGCCGGCCCAGCTCTACTGGGCCTGGAAGGACTGAGCCCGGAGCTGAGGGACTCTAACGCCGTTCCGGCCCGAAATTCAGCCGCTTCGTCACGTTGAAGTCCAGCACCGTCATCACGAAGAACGCCGTCGCCTGCTTGATCCGCACCCACCAGTTGGTGCGCGCTTTGTAGAGCGCCGCGGTGATTCGCTCCGAATTCGCGATCTCGCCATCGACATAGGCGCGGACATGCGCCGAAAATGCCTTGTCCTCGATGCGGAGCATCATCTCCAGGTTCAGGAACAGGCTGCGAATGTCGTAATTGGCCGAGCCGATATAGACCACGTCATCGACCACGAAGAGCTTGGTGTGCAGCTTGGTCAGCTGATATTCGTAGATCTCGACGCGCTTCCTGAGCAGCCCGGCATAAGTGAAGCGCGAGGCCCAGATCGCGGCGCCATGATCATTCTTCGAGGGCAGCACGATGCGCACGCGCCCGCGCATCCCCGCCCGGTCGAGCCGGTTGAGCATGCCCGGGCTCGGCGCGAAATAGCCGGCGATGATGTCGATCAGCTTCGCCTTTTGCAGGTCGCGCTTGATCGCGCGCGCCCAGGGCGAGAGCTTCCGGGTCGGGCCGCCGAACAGCCAGCGCGCCTTGCCCGCCGGCTCGCTCCAGGTGTTGAGCGACCGGCGCAGCGCGCGCAACGGGGCCTTGGGCCGCTTCGCCCAGCGTGCCAGCGAATCGAAATAGCCAGCGATATGCTCCGCCGCCGGCCCCTCGACGAGCAGCCCGAGATCTCGCCACGCCTGTTCGGCCGGGGTCCCGAAATAGCTGTCCTCGACGTTGAAGCCGCCGATGATGATCCGCGCCTCGTCGGCCAGCACGAGCTTCTGATGGTTGCGCAGCAGATAGCGCCGCCCCCAGCGCGGCACGAAGCGGCAGACATCGACGCCGGCCGCCCTGAGCGGTTCGAAGAAATGACGCTGCTCGGCATGCTCGCTGCCCAGCCCGTCGACGATCAGCGACACCTTCACGCCGCGCGCCGCCGCGTCGATCATTGCCTGGCGCACGCGCGCGCCGGCTGCATCGTCGAGATAGATATAATAGATGATGCGCAGCGTGCGTTCAGCGCTGGCCATCAGTGCGATCAGGCCCTCGAGTCGCCGCGGTCCGGTATCGAGCATCGTCAGCCGATTGCCGTCCACGGTGAAGCTTGGTTGCGCAGCGGGTTCGGCCATCACGGGCGTGATGGCCATGCCGGGGCCCCTGTGCAAGCTGCTTTCCCGCGCGCGTTCGCGCGCAAGCTGTTTTCCCCGCGCGTTCGCGCGCAAGCCGCTTTCCTTGACTTGGGAGGGCGCGCGCCCTAGATCGCGCGTCTTCTCTCTTATCGTTGTTGCGAAGGAAGCCGTTCATGGCGCGCGTCACTGTCGAGGATTGCGTCGACAAGATCCCCAACCGGTTCGATCTGGTATTGTTCGCTGCGCAGCGTGCGCGGCAGATTTCCGGCGGTGCCGATCTCACCATCGATCGCGATCGCGACAAGAACCCGGTCGTCGCGCTGCGCGAGATCGCCGAGGAAACCGTTCGCCCGAATCACCTCGAGGAAGCGGTCGTCTCCGGCCTGCAGCGCGTCCAGGTCGATGACGAGGATACGCCCGACGAGATCGGCAGCCTGGCCGCCTCGGCCGAAGCGCTCCGCCTCACCGCCGCGGCACCTCCGCGCAACCAGAATCTGGGCGGCGACTACGAGGGCTGAGGCCCTCCTGTCCTGACTGATACAAAAAGGGCCCGCGAAGCGATTCGCGGGCTTTTTTTGTGCGCGTAACGATTGACCACACACTGCCGTCACCCCGGACTTGTTCCGGGGTCCATCGCGCCAAAAGCAAGGCCATCACGAGTGGAGAAATGGATGCCGGAACAAGTCCGGCATGACGGCTATTGCTCTGACGCCGCTTCCCGCCGCCCCTTGAACCCCTGCGCCACGACATACCATTCGGATGATCCCTTGCGGCTCGCCGGCGGTTTGGCATGCTTCACCGTCTTGAAGTTGCGCTTGAGCTCGGCGACCAGCGACGCATCGGCGCCGCCCGCGAACACTTTGCCGATAAAGGCGCCGCCCGGCTCGAGCACATCGATCGCAAAGGCGAGCCCCGCCTCGACCAGCGCCATGGTGCGCAGCGCATCGGTCTGCGGGTGGCCGACGGTATTCGCCGCCATGTCGGACAGCACAAGGTCAGGCGCGCCGCCCAGCGCTTCAACGAGCTTGTCCGGCGCAGCGTCGTCCATGAAATCCATCTGGAAGATGGTGACATCGTCGATCGGGTCGACCGGCAACAGGTCGATCCCGACGATCGCCGTCTTGGGCGACCGGCGCCGCACCACCTGGCTCCAGCCGCCCGGCGCGATGCCGAGATCGACGACGCGCCTGATTCCCCGCAGGAAGCCGAATCGCTCATCGAGCTCGATCAGCTTGTACGCGGCGCGGCTGCGATAGCCTTCGGCCTTGGCGCGTTTGACATAGGGGTCGTTGAGCTGGCGATCGAGCCAGCGCGTCGATTGCGCGGTCCGCCGGCGCGCTGTCTTCACGCGGACGCGCAGGCCGCCGCCATCCCTGCTCATAATGCCTTCCCGCCGATCAATCGGCGCAAGATGCCTTCGCGAATACCGCGATCGGCCACGCCGAGCCGTTCCGCCGGCCATAGATCCATGATCGTCTCGAGGATCGCGCAGCCCGCCACCACCAGATCGGCCCGCTCGGTGCCGATACAGGGCAGGGTCGCGCGTTCGGCCAGGCTCATCCGCGAAAGATCGGCGCTGATCTTGCGCATCGAGGGCGCCGGCACGATCAGCCCGTCGACCGCCGAGCGGTCATAATGCGACAGGCCGAGATGGACGCTGGCGAGCGTCGTCACCGTGCCGCTGGTGCCGAGCAGCCGCGGCCGCTCGATATCGCGCGGCAGGCGGCTGGCGAATCCGGCGAAGCTTTCGGCGACCAGCGCGCGCATCCGGGCATAGGCGGTAGCCAGCCCTTCCGGCCCTTCGCCGCCGCCGGCGCTTTCGGTCAGCGAGACGACGCCCCAGGGCGCGCTGTGCCAGTCGAGCACGATCGGCACGGGCGGGCGTGTATCGATCAGCACCAGCTCCGTCGATCCGCCGCCAATATCGAACACCAGGGCCGGGTCGTCCCCCGGCTCGATCAGCGCATGGCAGCCGAGCACGGCCAGCCGCGCTTCCTCCTCGGCCGAGATGATATCGAGATGGATGCCGGTCTCGGCATAGGCCCGGGCGATGAATTCCGGCCCGTTGCTGGCGCGGCGGCAGGCTTCGGTGGCGACCGAGCGCGACAGCGCGACATTGCGGCGCTTCAGCTTGTCGGCGCACACCTTGAGCGCTGACAGCGTCCGGTCGATCGCTGCATCGCTCAGCCGCCCGGTCGCGGCCAGGCCTTCGCCGAGCCGGACGATCCGGGAAAAGGCATCGACCACGGCAAAGCCCGGGCCTTGCGGCCGGGCGATCAGCAGCCGGCAATTATTGGTGCCGAGGTCGAGCGCCGCGAAGTGGCGCGCCTCGGGCCAACGCGCGCGCCCCGCCGCTGGGGCGTTGGGAGTCGGCGCCGGACGGGCAGGACGGTCCTGCCGGTACGGCATTTTCGGCGAGTGGTCCGCCATGCCGTGTGTACTCGCTGTTCTGTTCTGCCGTCGCGGCAGGTCCTGGGCCCACCGTTCGGTGCTTGATGCAGAGGTAGCGCAGGGCGTGCCGCGCGGCAAGCAGCGCCCAGGGTCTGTTGGCCGCCTCGGTTGACAGCCCCGGCCAGCCCCCCTAGATCGCCCTCCGCGTTGCCCCGTCGTCTAATGGTAAGACTACGGACTCTGACTCCGTCTATTGAGGTTCGAATCCTCACGGGGCATCCATTCCTTCGCCGTAACCTGTAGTAAAGGCGCGGTAATTCCTGGATCCTCGGAATTCGTTCCCATTCGCTCCCAGCGTGTGCGAGCGAACGTCGCCATTGAGGCCGCGCCGGCGTCTCGCCGCCGTCGCCGGGTGTCGCTTCGATGGGGAATCTTGTTGGGCGGCAGCCATCCCCGTTGGCGATAATTGTCAATGATGCTGCCTGTCGCGCCAAGGCGCGCGCGCGGCCGATTGAAAATCCAGACGCGACTGCTTCTTGAAGGCGCGGCCGATGGGTCAGTCAGCCTCATGGTGACTCGCTTTACGCACGCCTCGTCATATTAACCCTGCGGCAACCATCTTTATCCGGAACGCCGATTCCCCGGAGGCCTTCTCGCGTCGCAACTATATTCAAACGCAAGGAAAAAAGATGTCGCTACGCAGCTTCTCGCGCCTGCTCACCAGTCTTCGGGGCGAGTTCGGCCCGGATTGCGGCCCAGAATATCCGGCGTGCGAAGCGGCCATCACCGTTGGTGAAATCGATCCTCCCGGCACATTGCCGGGCGATGATACTTATATCTGTCCGGCCAGGGTCGAACCGATCCTCGAAGTCGGCTGAACGAGGTCGTTTGGAGAAAAGCCGGCATTCGCCAGTCGCCAATTGGCATGCGGCATTGCGCCTGCCCCGCGATTCAATCGCAATCCGAAGCGTTGCATCGTGCGAGTCAGCGTGGGTGTAACCCTTGCTCGCTCTTTCCCATGACGGTCGAAACTTCAGCGCTTCGCCCGTCCCTGTTATCGCACGATCGTTCGCTGTTCCGGTCGCGGCCTTCCCTGTTCCGCGCAGGTTTCTTTCCCTGTTATCGAATAACAGGGAAGGTGGACAATAAGGCGCTGGAAACGCTTGGTAAATTTGCCCGAAAAAGCCCCTGAAAGGCGGCGGAACAGGGAGAAAAATAAAGTCTTCCCTGTTCCTTCCCTGTTAATCGCCAGGAACAGGGAAAGCAGCGGTCGCTACGGACTCGTCAGCAGGCGCCGCTACACCCCACCCCGTCGCGCCGGACCCGCAGTCCGCGGCTCGGGCGATGTCCGCGCCGCAATCCGGATCGATGCCTCTTCCATCCGCAGCCGCGAGCGCTCCAGATGGGTCCGCATCGCCGCCTCGGCCGCGGCCGGGTCACGCGCGATCAGGGCCTGGATGATCTCGGCATGCTCCTGCGCTGCTTCCTGCGGGGCATTGGTGTTGAACAGGAAGCGGAAGATGTGGAGATGCATGTGCAGCCGCGCGATCGTGTCAGCGATCAGCGGGTTACCGCTGCCGGTCGCTACCAGGCTGTGCAGCATCGCATCGGCCTCGGCGAAGCGGGCATAGGCCACGCCGGTCTCGGCCTGGATGCGGTCCACTTCCTCCTCCATCGCCGCGAGCTGGGCGAGCGTCTCGTCCGTCATCGATTCCGCGGCACGGGCGGCGGCATAGGGCTCGATCAGCTGGCGCAGGACATAAAGGTCGTTCACTTCGGACGGCGTCATCTGCGCGCTGGCATGATAGCCGACATTGGGCACCTTGATGACGAGCTTCTCGGCCTCGAGCCGGCTCAGCGCCTCGCGGATCGGTGTCTGCGAAATGCCGAGCTTGCGCGCCACGGCATCGATGCCGATCCGCGTTCCCGGCGCGATCTCCATCGAAACCAGCATCGAGAGGAGATGCTCATGCGCCCAGGCGACGAGCGTCGGCACCGGCGCCGGGCGCGGCGATCGATAGCCGGCCGGGGCGTAAGGCGAGGGGGAGTCGGGGTTTTCCATAGCGTCTCGAAACTGCAACGGCGCCAATGCGGCCATGATGGGCGCTATAGGATATCCGATCGAATCGGGAAAGGAGGATCGCACGCCGCCCCCGCGATCATGGCTCCGGTTCGGAGCTATCGATCCGCCCCGTATCAGCCTGCCGGTTTGGTACCGAGGATCTTGGTTCCCGTCATGAGCTGCGGGTCGCTCGGCAGCGGCGCGGTGCCGGCCGGGAAGCCATTGGCCTGGAAGATGAAGGCCTCGATATCCGACACTGTCTTGCCGCCCAGGCTGCCGGGATCATTTGCGGGCATCGTATCATGGATCCGGGTGAACAGGTCGCCTGTGGTGGTGCCGTTCCAGTTGTTGAGGAACACGCCGCCGCTGAGCGGCGGGGCCGAATCCCCACCGGTAAGCCCCGGGCCGTGGCAGGCGGCGCAATTGGTCGCATAGGCTGCCTTGCCGCGATCCGCCTGCTCGGTCGTATAGGCGCCGGTCCAGACATTGCTGCCCGCGGTCTGGGCGCGGGTCGCGACCGAGGCCATGGTCATCGCGAACAGGCCGGTGGCGGCGAGCAACGCAGTCCGGCCATGGCCGGCCTTCAGGGGGATACGCATACTCAACTCTCCTTGGGCAATTTGAACGCGACAAGCTCGCCACTATAATTGCCGCCGCCGATCGCGACGACAATATATTGGCGGCCCCTGAGCATATAGGTCATCGGCGATCCGCTTTGCGGGGCGGGGATATAGACCGCGCCCTTTTCCTCGCCGGTCGCCTTGTCATAGGCACGCAGCATCGCGCCGCGCACGCCCTGCGCATTGGTGAAGAAGCCGGCCTCGCCGCAGATCACCAGCGACTTGGTGCACAAGGGCCCGAGATTGCCCTCGCGGCCGGTGCGGGGGATCTTCAATCCCTTCAGCGCCGGGTGGTTGCGGATATTGTCGGGCGTCTCGCCATGCGCGATCTGCCAGGCAATATCGCCCTTGGTCAGGTCGATCGCAGTGATGCGGCCATAAGGCGGCTTGACCAGCGGCAGGCCCTGCACGAGGAGCGCGCCGGGGCGCGGGCTCTTGGCGCCGGGCGGCGGCGGTGGCGGCGGGCGGAAGCCGGCGCCCTCGTTCGCGGCGCCCATCGCGTGCTGCGCCTGCGGCGTCACGCCGGCGATGCCATGGACATAGGCGAAGTCGGAGACATTCTTGTCGGTGTTGGGCACGATGCCGACCAGCTGGATCGTCGTCTTCGAATAGACATAGACCTTGCAGGTCTCGGGGTCATAGCAGCCGCCCGGCCAGTTGGTCCCGCCCTGGACGCCCGGGGCGATCAGCGTGCCGAACGGGCCGCCCGGCTTGCTCAGCGTCGGCGGGGTATAGAGCGGCCCGGTGACATAATTCTTGATCAGTTCGAGCGCCTCGGCGTGGAGCTCGGGCGTGAAGTCGATCAGGTCGTCCGGGCCTACGCCCTGGCGGTCATAGGCGGGCGGCTTGGTCGGGAAGGGCTGGGTCGGCGAATACCATTCGCCGGGCACGTCGCCCGCCGCGACCTTGCGCTCGACGATCGGCCAGATCGGCTTGCCCGTCTCGCGGTCGAGCACATAGAGAAAGGCCTGTTTGGTCGGCTGGGCCAGCGCCTTCACCATCTTGCCGTTGTGCGGGATGTCGCAGAGGATCGGCGCGCACGGCACGTCGCGGTCCCACAGGCCGTGATGGACGAACTGATAATGCCATTTGCGCTGGCCGGTCATGATATCGACCGCGACCAGCGATTCGCCGAACAGCGCCGGGCCGTGGCGATACAGCCCCATCTCGTCGCCGGTCGGCAGTTCGACCGGCAAATAGACCAGGCCGAGCTCCTCATCGGCCGACATCTGCGCCCAGACGCCGGCATTGCCCGCCTGGTCGGCATTGCCGTCGAGCCAGGTGTCGTAGCCGAATTCGCCCTTTTTCGGGATGGTGTGGAAGATCCAGAGGCGCTTGCCGGTCTTCACGTCGAAGCCGCGGATATAGCCCTTGGTGTTGAAGCGCGTCGCGGGCACGTCGCCGGCGGTATGGGAGGCGCCGACCACGACGACATTCTTCACCACCAGCGGCGTCGCATGCAGGCCGACGTCAGCGGTGAGAGGGTCGATCTGCTGGTCGAAATCGGTCTTGAGGTCGATCACGCCCTTGTCGCCGAAATCGGGATCGGGAATGCCGGTCGCTGCGTCGAGCGAGACGAGCCGATAGCCGGTCGTCACGAACAGGACGCGTTCGTTGGTGCCGTCGCTCCAATAGGAGCAGCCATGGCCCGAGAGCTGGCGCGGCGCATTGGCGGCGCGCTGGCCTTCGTCCATGCGGTACATCCACAGCATCTCGCCGGTGGCCGCATCGAGCGCGATACAGTCGCGGCGCGCGCCAGCGGTCAGGAACAGCCGGCCCTTGACGAGCAGGGGCGTCGCCTCGAACTGATATTCCTTGCGGGTGCCGAGCGCGTCGGTCTTGAAGCGCCAAGCGACTTCGAGATCGTTGAAATTGCTGGCATTGATCTGGTCGAGCGGGGCGTAGCGGGTATTGGCCTGGTCAGCCGCATAATGGCGCCATTCCGTGTCGACCTTGGGGTCGTGCGGCGGGATCGGCGGCGGCGTCCAGCCGGGCCCGCGCTGGGCGAAACCCGCTTTGGCCAGCAGCAAGGTGGCGCCGGTGCTCAACAACAGGCTTCGTCTGGAAAGGCTCGACATGCAACGCTCCTGTGACAGGCACTCTTTCGCTGCCCTGAATGGCGGCTAGCACAGCCCTGTGGATGATCCTATAGGATATATGACGATTGGTTATTTGAGATATTTCGCGGCGAACTGGATGAAATAGGGCCAGTTGGGCGCGGGCGTATGGCCCTCGCTATGCTGGCGGAAACCAATGCTGCCGTCGCCGAGATAGGTCAGCACCGGCGGGAACCGGGTAGTCTGCAATCCCTTCTTGCCGAGCACAGTCCAGACCGGGCTCGCGGCGGCGGCGGACAGGAACATCCCCCGCGCATCGACCCAGGCATCGCCCGGAATGGCGGCGGGCGGCGACATGATCAGCTGGCCGCCGCCGATGAACAGCGGCCGGGGCGCGACCATGGCGATCAGGTCATGCGAATCGACCGGCAGCTCGCTCGGATTGTGGCCCACCGCCGCATATTTGAGGAAATTGCCGGCGAACCAGTGATATTCATTGACCGCTGCGAGATTGGGAATGCCCTCGCCGAAATTGCGGCGATAGAGCGCCGCGCCGCCCGCGCCCGACGAGCTGATGAAGCCGATCGCGAAGCGCTGATCATAAGCGAGGGTGACGAGCGCTGCCTTGCCGCCGCGCGAATGGCCGAAAATGCCGATCTCGCGGGCGTTCACGTCCGGGTCGGTCTGGAGATAGTCGAGGCCGCGGCTCGCGCCCCAGGCCCAGGCGCGCAGCACGCCCCAGTCAGTCAGGCTGCGCGGGTGGCCATGGTTGGTGAGGCCGATAATGCCTTCGCTCAGCCCGGCGCCATTGTCCGCCTGGACGCTGGCGGTATCGAGCGTCGCGAAACCCCAGTTCTTTGCGAGCAATTGCTCGCGGTAATCGGGTCCCGGCGGGGTCGGCATGGCGGGTGCGCCCGGCGGGCGGGGCCGCGGATTGACTGAGCCGAACGACATGATGACGGGTACAGACCTACCCTTGCGCGCGGCAGGCGTCGTGACGTTCATCAGGATATCGACGGTGATGCCCGGGTCGGCGGCGTTGTCGGCATGGCCGATCAGCTTTTTGGTGATGACGGGCGTGGTGCCGATCGTCTCCTGCACCGTCTCGGCGACCCGCCAGGTGATGGCGGGCACGTCCACGGGAACCCGGCCATAGATTTCGTGGTCGAACAGCTGCATCAGCTCGACCCGGCGGCGCGCCCATTGATCGGGCGTCTTCACCTTGGCGCCGGCAGCATTGGTCAGGGGGTCGGGCAGGTCGGGATAGGGATTGGCCTTGGCCTCGTCGAAATTGGCGAAGTCGGGCCGGGACGGGTCGCGCGCATCGACGGTCGGCTGCAGTGCGGTGATGCCGAGCAGCGCCATCTCGCGCGATCGTTCCGCATCGGACGCCGCGATGATCTGCGCGCGGGCCGGGTCGACAGGCGGCGTCTGCGCCGTGCCGGAAGCCGCCAGCATGGCCGAGGCGAGCAGGGCGGCTGCACATATGGAAATGCGTCCCTTCATCGTCTCTCCTTATGGCTGGCACGCCCGGCGTTCCGGGTCGCTTCCTGGTGAATAAAAAAGGGCAGAGCGGCGCGGGGTGGATGGTGGGCGCCGCCCTGCCCAGGTGTCCCGACCGGGAGGGGCGGGAGTGGGGGAAAGTCTAGCGTCGGTAGAGCGGTGCCTCTCCAGTGACCTTCAGGTGGATGCGGTACACGCTGGTCGACGCGGTGATGTAGAGGTCGCGATAGCCGGGGCCGCCAAAGCCGATATTGGCGGCGACCTCGGGCAGCTTGATCAGCCCGAGCAGCTTGCCCTGGGGCGTGATGACGCGGATGCCGCCCGGGCCGGTGCTCCAGACATTGCCGTTCATGTCGACCTTGAGCCCGTCGGGCCCGCCCCGCCCCATGCTGCGATCATAGGCGAACAATATGCGCGGGTTGGAGAGCTTGCCGCCCGGGCCGACATCATAGGCGCGGGTGAACATGTCCGGGCCATAGCTGTTGACGTAGAAGATCTTGCCGTCGGGCGAGAAGCCGAGCCCGTTGGGCAGCTTGAGGTCGGTCACCATCGGCTCGAGCTTGCCGTTCGCATAGCGATAGACCGCGGCGAAGGGCTGTTCGAGCGGCGGCGAGGGGTCCATGTTCATCGGCCCGAAGGGTGGATCGGTGAACCACAGCGCGCCGTCCTTCGCGAAGACCAGGTCGTTCGGGCTGTTGATCTTCTTGCCGTTATAGGTGCTGAGGAACGGCGTGATGTTCAGCTTCGCATCGAGCCGCGAGAGGTTGCGGCCGCCCTGCTGGGCATAGATGACAGTGCCGTCCTTGTCGGTGACCATCGCGTTCGGCCCGAGCGTCTTGCCGGGCTTCGGGTTGGGATAGCCGCCGGCATGGTCGACCAGCAGCTCGACCTTGCCGTCGGGCGTGACGGCACGGATCTCCTCGCCGCCGACGTCCGAGAACCAGAGCCGGCCCTCGCGCCACATCGGCCCCTCGATGAACTTGAAGCCGGTCGCGACCTTCTCGATCTGGGTACCGGGTGCGATCAGCGCGTCGAGACCGGGATCCAGGCGCACGATCTCGGGCGCCGATGGTGCGGGCGCCTGTTGGGCCGGCGCCATGCCGGCAAGCGCCAATGCGCTGCCCAGCGCCAGCGCCAATCTCAGCTTCATCCTCATTGTGTCGTCCCCTCTTATTTTGCCGCCGGCTTCGTCTCGGCCGGGAAATTCTCGGCGAGATAGCCGATCACCACATTGGTCTCGTCCGGCGACAGATCGGCGCCGCGATCGACCATCAGCTGGACGGTCGCCGCCCAGTCGTCGGGCGTGCGGTGCTGGCCGAAGACGGTCGTCGTCGAATGGCAGGCGTTGCACTTCGCGTTGATGATCGTGAGGCCCGGCCCGGGCGGCGGCGCAGGTTGCGCGGCTGTAGCCGGCGGCGTCGGTGTCGGCGCCGTCTGGGCCTCGAGCGCCCGCGTCGCCACCAGGGCGAAAGCAAGCGCCGTAACCATCGTCGCTGTCTTGCGTGTCGTCAGCATTCGAACCATCACTCCAGCTGGTTATTTGGGCAGCGCAAAGGCGATCACTTCGTCGCTCGTCACCGGTGCGCCGTTGAATCCGCCGGTATCGACCGCGGCGACGAACTGCCGGCCGCTCTTGCCCTGATAGGTCATGGTCGCGCCATAGATCGCGGCCGGCAGGGGCGCGGTCCACAGCAGCTTGCCGTCGCGCGTATCGAACGCGCGCATCTTGTTCTCGTCAGTGCTGCCGAAAAAGGCGAGCCCGGTCGCAGTCGCGATCGGCGCGCCCGAGCTCAGCCGGCCGGTGTCGCGTTTGCCCTCGGGCAGGCTGTCAGTGGTGCCGAGCGGCCGTCGCCAGGCAATCGTCCCCTTGCTGACATCGACCGCGACCAGCTCGCCCCAGGGCGGGGGGCCGCAGGGGGTGCGCGTCTCGCGGTCCATGAAATAGACATAGCCGCGCGCCAGATCCCAGGAACCATTGGCCTGCTTGGCGAGCTGCTGCGGGCTCGCCAGCGAGTTGACGTTGACGATATAGAGTCCGCGCTGCGGATCATAGGCGCCGCCCCCATAGTCGATCCCGCCCAGGCTGCCCGGGAAGAAGGCGACCGCTGAATCCGCGCGGAGCGGCTGGAACATCTTGCTCGAGACGACATGGAACTCGTCGGCGACCTTCTGGCAGCGCTCCTTGATCTCGGGCGTGATCGCCGCGATCTCCGACATGTCGAACGACAGCCGGCCGAGCGGCGGCGGCGCCGAGGGCATCGGCTGGGTCGGCGAGGGCTGCTCGCCGGGAATATCTGTGTCGGTCGGCACCGGCACTTCCTTCACGTCGAAGATCGGCTTGCCGGTCACCCGGTCGAGGATGAACAGGATCGCCATCTTGCTCATCACTGCGATCGCCGGGATGGTCCGACCGTCCTTCTTCACGTCGAGCAGCGTCGCGGCGGGCAGGTCGACGTCCCACAGATCGTGATGGACGACCTGGAAATGCCAGAGATATTTGCCGGTCTTCGCGTCGACCGCGACGATCGAATTGCCGAAGAGGTTGTCGCCCTTGCGATCGCCGCCCCAGCGATCGAAGGCCGGCGCCGCGACCGGCAGATAGGCAATGCCGCGCTTCTCATCGACGACGATCTGGGTCCAGACGTTCACGCCGGAGCGGCCCTTCCAGCTGTCGCCTTCCCAGGTATCGTGACCGATCTCGCCGGGCTGGGGCACGGTGTGGAAGGTCCAGGCGAGCTTGCCGGTGCGCGCGTCCCAGGCGCGAACATCGCCCTTGGCGCCGAGCGACGGCGATTCCTGCACCCGCGATCCGGTCAGGATCAGGTCGCCGTAAATCGCAGGCGGGCCCGACATGCCATATTGCGACCGAGGATTGCCGTTCATCACCTCGGGCGTCTTCATGTCGACAATGCCCGCAGTGCCGAAGGTCGGGACGGGCACGCCGGTTGCCGCATCGAGCGCGATCAGCCGGCCGCTGCGGGTGCCGAACACGATCTCGGGCTTCGCGCCCTTCGTCCCCGGCCAATATTGCACGCCGCGCGTTGAGGCCTGGTCGCGCTCGGGCATTTTGTAGGTCCAGAGCTCGGTGCCGGTATCGGCATCGAGCGCGACGACCTTGCCGTAGGGCGAGGGGAAATACATCACGCCCTTGATCACGATCGGCGTCGCCTGGGACGAGGAGAAGCCGGTCGGGTGGAAGCTCGCGGGCAGGTTCGGCGGCAAGGGCGGCGGCACATAGCCGGCCGGGCGCATATGATAGGTCCAGGCGACCTGGAGCTTGCTCACATTGTCCGGCGTGATCTGTTTGAGCGTCGAATAGCGCGTCGCGCCCTGATCATTGCCATAGCTTGGCCAGTCCTTGTCCGCTGGCCCTGCGGCCTGGGCGGAAACGGCAATGAAGGCGGTGGCGAGAAGAAAGGTGTGCTTCAACGGGCGATCCTCGGGCGCGGGGCATTGGCAGCGACAAAGGCCGCCTTGGTGGTGAGATCGCGGGCGACGCCAATGACCATCATATCGAGCGGTGCTGACCCCGTGGCACGGATCGACCGGGACTGGCCGAGATCGACAGGGATGACATCGCCGGTATGAATGGCCGCTGTCTCCGATCCGACGGTCACGTTGCCATCGCCCGACAGCACGAGATAGACCTCGCTCATATCCGGCATCGTCCGCGTGCCGACCGAGGCGCCGGTGGGGATGCGCAGGTGATCGACATAGGACCAGGTGGTGGCGAACACGCTCGGTTCGAGCGTGCGGCGGAAGCCGACCGTACCGGTGCCGCCGTCCATGCCCGCGACCGGCCGCAACAATGCGGGGTCGAAGCGCGCCGAGATGAATTGCGGGATCGGATCGAGCGGCACGCCGACACGCGGATCATTGAGGTTGAAGGCGTCATAGAGCTTGGTCAGGCCGACATTGATGTTGACCCATTGCAGCGGCTTGTCGGTCGCATTGTAGATGCCGTGGGCATGGCCCATCCGGTCGGGCACGGCCGCCGGGCCCTTGAGGAGGGAGGTGCGGCCGTCGATGGTGAACTGCGCCTCACCGTCGAGGATGACGAACATCTCCTCGCAATTATTGTGGAAATGCTCGCCGATGCCGCTGTGCGGGGCGATCACGCCGCGATGGACGAACAGCAGGTTCGTGCTGAGCGCGTCAGTGCCGAAGATCGGAGCGAACTCCATCGAGCCGGCGCCGTTATGGACTGCCTCGCTGTGGCGGTACCTGGCGGGATCGGTATGCCCGATCCGCTGCGCCAGCGGCTTCGCCGGAATTTCGGTAGACTGTATGGAAGGGGTGGTCTGTCCATGCGCGGCGGCCGCGACACAGAGCATCGGCGCGATCATCGCGCACGCCAGTCGGTGCTTTCTCAAACCATCTCCCCTAAGCTCTGCGATGCCGGCCAGAAGCTGGTCGGCCATGCCCGTTGTTCTTTGTTTCGACCAATGCTAGCAGGGCGCGATATCATATACAATATGATCCTGCGGGTTATTGGCGGCAGGACGACAGACGGCGAGGGGACAGCGGATGACGGCGACAGCGATGGCGATGGGAAGACGCTCGCGGGTGCGGGTCCTGTTGATTTTCATGCTCTTTCTGCTGAGCGCGGTCGCGTTTCTCGATCGTACCAACATCTCGGTCGCCGGCGTGCAGATGCGGCAGGAATATGGGATCGACCAGATCCATCTCGGCTGGGTCTTCAGCGCGTTCCTGATCGGTTACGCGGTGTTCCAGGTGCCGGCCGGCTGGCTCGCCTGGCGATTCGGGCCGCGCCGCGTGCTCGCGGTCGCTCTGGTCTGGTGGGGCATATTGTGCGTCTTCACCGCCCTGGTCTCGCCGCAGAGCGCGCATGCGCTGATCCTGCTGATCCTGGTCCGCTTTGCGCTCGGCGCGGGCGAATCGGTGATGTATCCCGCCGGCAACCAGTTCATCTCGCGCTGGATCCCGGTGCAGGAGCGCGGCAAGGCCAATGGCTGGATCTTCGCCGGCGTCGGCGCCGGCTCGACGCTCAGCCCGCCCCTGATCACCGCGATCATCATCGCCGATGGCTGGCGCGCCGCTTTCTATGCCTGTGCCGGGATCGGTCTTGTCGCAGGTCTTGCCTGGTACATGCTCGCGCGCGACACGCCGGAAGAGCATAAGGACGTGACGCCGGCCGAGCTCGCCCATATCCATGCCGGGCTCGTCGCACCCGGCGCGCCACGCGCGGCCCTGCCCTGGGGCGCGATCCTGTCCAGCGGCAATGTCTGGGCCCTGTTCTTCAGCTATTTCGCTTTCGGCTATGTCGCCTGGATCTTCTTCAGCTGGTTCTTCATCTATCTTGCCGAGGCGCGGCACGTCGATCTCAAGGCGAGCGCCTTCTACTCCATGCTGCCGCCGCTGATGATGATGCTCGGCTGTCTCTCCGGCGGCTGGATCAGCGACCGGGTGACGGCGACGCGCGGCCTGTATCTCGGCCGGTCCGGGCTCGCGATTATATCCTTCGCGCTCACCGCTCTCTTCGTAGTGCTTGGCTCGATGGCGCAGAGCACCGGGCTGGCGGTGGTCGTGCTGGCGGGCGGGGCCGGTGCGCTGTATCTGTCGCAAAGCTCCTTCTGGTCGGTCAGCGCGGATATCGCCGGGCCGCATACCGGGGTGGTGGCCGGGTTCATGAATATGGGCTGCCAGATCGGCGGTGCGCTGACCTCGTCGCTCACGCCGTGGATCGCAGCCCAATATGGCTGGATGGCGGCGTTCGGCGTCGCCGGGGCGCTCGCCGTCGCGGGCGGGCTGATCTGGGCCCTGGTCAACCCCAACCGGCCGCTCGTTCCGGGCACCGCGCATGGTGCCGATACAATCGAGGCGATAGCCTGAACATGACGAACAATGAGGAATCATCAATGACGACATTGCCGCTCGCCGGAATCCGGGTGCTCGATATCTCCCAGGTCATGGCGGGCCCGTTCGCGTGCATGCTGCTGGGCGACATGGGCGCCGATGTGATCAAGGTCGAACCGCCCCGGCTGGGCGATTCGACGCGGCATTCCATGGGCTTCCGCCTGAAAGGCGAGGACAGCCCGGGCTTCCTCGCGCTCAATCGCAACAAGCGCAGCATCACGCTCGATCTCAAGGACGAGGCTGATCGCGAAGTGCTCTATGCGCTGGTCAAGACCGCTGACGTGCTGGTCGAGAATGCCCGCCCCGGCGTCGCCGCGCGGCTCGGCATGAGCTATGAGACGCTCAGCGCGATCAACCCGCGGCTGGTTTATGCCAGCATCTCCGGCTTCGGCCAGACCGGACCATGGTCGCAGCGCCCCGGCTTCGATCTCGTCGCCCAGGCCATGTCGGGCGTGCTCAGCTCGAACGGCTTCCCCGGCATGGAGCCTGCCAAGAATTCGATCGCGGTGGCTGATCTCGGCGCCGGACTGTTCTCGGTCTACGGCATCCTCAGCGCGATCATCGGGCGGGAAAAGACCGGCAAGGGCCAATATGTCGATGCCTCTTTGCTCGAGGCGGCCCTGGGCCTGTCGATCTGGGAGACGACCGAGCTCTGGGGCACCGGCAAGTCGCCCCAGCCGATCGGCTCGGCCAACCGCATGTCGGCGCCCTATCAGGCGGTGATGGCGTCGGACGGATGGTTCGTGATCGCAGCGGCCAATCAGGGCCTGTGGCTGACCTTCCTCAAGGTGCTCGGCCGCGAGGAGCTGCAGGACGATCCGCGCTACAGCAGCAATGCGCTGCGGGTGGTGAACCGCCTCGCCCTGATTGACGATCTGGCGCCGACCTTCCTCACCCGCACCGGCCAGGAATGGACTGACGCGCTGCTCGCCGCCGGCGTGCCCGCCGCGCCGATCCTCGACTATGAGCAGGCGGTGGCGAGCGAACAGGCCGAGGCGCGCAACATGGTGCAGGACATCGCGCATCCGGTCGAGGGCAGCTTCAAGGCGCTCGGCTTCCCGGTGAAGATGAGCGGCACGCCGCAGGAGGTGCGCTTCCCGCCGCCGCTGATCAACGAGCATGGCGACGAGATCCGCCGCGAGCTCGCGGACAAGGGGCTGCTGCCCATCGCCCGGGCTGCCGCGGAATGAGCGGGCAGACGATCCTCGAACGCGACGGTGCGGTTGCGCGGGTGCGGTTCGACAATGTCGCGGCGCATAATGCGCTGACTCACCAGATGTGGGTCGATCTCCACGATATCTGCGTCCACCTCGCCGCCGATCCGACCGTCCGGGTCGTCACCTTCCGCGGCACCGGCGGCAAGGCGTTCATCTCGGGCACCGACATCAGCGGTTTCGCCGGTTTCACGAGCGGGCAGGATGGCGTCGCCTATGAGAACGAGATCGATATCTTCATGCGCTCGATCGACCGCATCCCGGCAACGACGATCGCGATCGTCGAGGGCTGGGCAGTCGGTGGCGGCATCAACATCTCCTCGGCCTGCGATTTCCGCATCGCCACGCCCAATGCGAAGTTCGGTTCGCCGATCGGCCGCACCATCGGCAATTGCCTGTCGAGCAGCAGCTATGCCCGGGTCGGCGGCGCAGTCGGCGTGCAGATCGCCAAGCGCATGGTGCTGTTGGGGGAGATGATCACGGCGCAGGAGCTGCTCGACAGCGGCTTCCTCTACAAGATCGTCGAGCCCGAGGAACTGGACGCAGCGGTCGAGACTTTGGTGCAGCGCGCGGCGGAGAATGCTCCGCTTACCACGCGGACGACCAAGGAAGCGATCCGGCGGATGACCTTCGACAATCTGCCCGACATCCAGGATCTGATCGCGACCGTATACGGCAGTAATGACTTCCGGCGCGGGGTGCGCGACTTCCTGGCGAAGACGAAGAAGACGCCGATCTGGTCGGGGGATTGACCCTCCCTCCCTCTCCCCTTGTGGGAGAGGGAGGGAGGAGCGAAGCGACGGAAGGGTGAGGGGGATGAGGTTCGGGACCTGAGCGAGTGTCCCCCTCACCCTTCCCATCGCTAAAGCGATGGGCCCCTTCCCTCTCCCACAGGGGAGCTGTTGCGTAATTGAAGCGGGAGGGCCGATTGTTGGCGTGACTGTTAAGATTGGGCCGATCGGTGCCCCGTAGAGGGGTTGGAGGGCGGATTTTGCCGGGATCGTGGATGGTTTGGACGGATTCCGGGCGTCATCTTGCGGCGAGGG
>Ga0209233_1000452_pt1 | contig 27025 bp, 21 predicted proteins | sample AraplaCL_Cvi_mCL_FD_184269 | JGI IMG/M metagenome (GOLD analysis project Ga0209233, IMG submission 184269) | Arabidopsis root microbial communities from the University of North Carolina, USA - plate scrape CL_Cvi_mCL (SPAdes) (version 2) | ecosystem: Host-associated > Plants > Roots > Endosphere...
CGCCCGCATCGAGCAACCTGACCGCTTCGCGCTTGAATTCCGCGGTGAACCGTTGGCGCTTGACCATGTGACACCTCCTAGGGGATTGTCCCCGTTCAAAGGTGTCCGTCAAATCCGGGCCATCTCACTCCGTCCCAGTTGGCCCCCTTCATTTCCCTGATCAAGCCGCCGCCTTCTTGAGCAACCCTTCAGCCTCCATCGCCGCGCGCACCGCCGGCCGCTCCGCCACGCGCTTCTGGAAAGCCAGCAACGCCGGGAAGCCGGACAGGTCCAGGTCGACGTGCTTGGCCCAGTTGGTGACGGTGAACAGGTAGGCATCGGCTACGGAGAAATGGTCGCCGAGCAGCCACGGCTGCTTCGCCAGCACGTCGTCGATCAACTGGTAGCGCTTGAGCAGGTATGCCTTGCGCTCGACGCGGGTGGGCTCCGGCGTATCCGGCTTGAACAGCGGGCTGTAGGTCTTGTGGATCTCGGAGTTGATGTAGCCCAGCATTTCCTGCAGGCGGTAGCGCGCCAGCGTGCCGTTGGCGGGCGCCAGGCCGCTTTCGGGCTTGAAGTCGGCCAGGTACTGCACGATCGCCGGGCCTTCGGTCAGCAGTTCGCCGTTGTCCAGCGCCAGCGCCGGCACGTAGCCCTTCGGGTTGACCTGCCAGAAATCCGCGCCGCCCTCGGTGCGCTTGGCCTTGCCGTCGACCTTTTCCAGCGACAGCGCGATGCCGGCTTCCAGCGCCACGATGTGCGGTGACAACGAGCAGGCGCCCGGCGAGTAATAAAGCTTCATGCGTTTTCTCCGTGTTGGGGACGTGGGAAAGAACCATCGCTGCGATGACGGCATGCTAGCCATCATGGTTACTCGTGGATACCACCTAACCATCAGTTAGCGGAAAAATGTAGTATCCCGCCGGTTACCTCACTCTCCGATGGAATTCCGATGGGCCTGCCCGTACGCAAGAGCAAGGTCGCCGCACCACCGGCCTGCCCGCTCACCGAGAGTCTGGCGCTGCTTCGCGGCGCGTGGGCGCCGAACGTGGTGTGGTATCTGAGCGCCGAGCCACGCCGCTTCGGCGAACTGCGCCACGACATCCCGCGCATCTCCGCGCGCGTGCTGAGCGCGCGGCTGCGCGAGCTGGAATCGCGCGGCCTAGTGACGCGGCGCGTGCTCGACACCTCGCCGCCGTCGGCCGAGTACGCGCTCACGCCGCTCGGCCGCGAGCTGCTGCCGGCGATCCGGGCGCTGGCCAGCGTGGGCCAGAAGCTGATCGCGGAATGGGAAGCGGGGGCGTCGAAACGCGCGCCCGCCGCCGCACGCGGAACGATCTCGGGCGGTCGCCGGCAAGCCAAGGCGACCGGCGCGTAACCGCGCTCAGACTTCGTCCGACCCCTCGTTGACCCCTTCGAACAGGAAGGTCGACAGATACCGCTCGCCGGTGTCCGGCAGCATCGCCAGCAGCACCGAGCCTTCGGGCGCCTCCGCGGCGACCTGCAACGCGGCGGCCAGCGTGGCGCCGGAGGAGATGCCAGTGAAGATGCCTTCCTGCTGCGCCAGCTGGCGCGAGGTGTCGCGGGCCAGCACGTCGTCGATCGGCACGAGCTGGTCGACCACCTTGGGATTGAGCACGCCCGGCACGAAGTCCGGCGTCCAGCCCTGGATCTTGTGCGGTTGCCATTCCTTGCCGGACAACAGCGCTGCACCGGCGGGCTCGCTGGCAATGATCTTCACTTCGGGACGCGCCACCTTGAGCACCTCGCCCACACCGGTGAGCGTGCCGCCGGTGCCCCAGCCGGTGACGAAATAGTCCAGCCGGCGGCCGGCGAAGTCGCGCAGAATCTCCGGCGCCGTGGTCTGCCGGTGATAGGCCGGGTTGGCGGGGTTCTCGAACTGGTTGGTGAAGAACCAGCCATGTTTCTGGGCCAGTTCGACCGCCTTCGCCACCATGCCGGTGCCGCGTGCGGCGCCGGGCGTCAGCACGACCTTGCCGCCGTAGGCGCGGATGAGCTTGCGCCGCTCGATCGAGAATGTATCCGACATCACGGCCACGAACGGATAGCCGCGTGCCGCGCAGATCGCGGCCAGTGCCACGCCAGTGTTGCCGGAGGTCGCCTCGATCACGGTCTGGCCGGGTTTCAGCGTACCGCGCTGTTCGGCGTCGAGGATGATCGCCAGCGCGAGCCGGTCCTTCACCGAGCCGGCCGGATTGAACGCCTCCACCTTCACGTAGAGTTCGACGTGTTTCGGCGCAAGGCGGTGCAGTTTGACGATCGGTGTATTGCCGATGGTGTCGAGGATGCTGTCGTAAATCATGTGAGTACTCCGGCAGACTGGGAAATCGTCGCGCGATCATGCTCCCGCGCAAGTAAATATTTTCGTCAGGCGCGGTGGACCGCCGCCAGTACGTCGGCGCGGACTGGCCGCACCACATTCGGGACAGGGAGCTCGTGCACCGTGGCCCCCAGCGGCTGTCCGAACCAGGCCAGCGAGGTCGCCAGCGCCGCGACTTCGCCCAGGATCAGCAAGGCCGGCGAGCGTACTGCATGGAACGCTGCCCGCTCGGCCAGATTGGACAGGGTGCCGGTGATCACTCGCTGCTCCGGGCGCGAGCCGTTCTCGATCAGCGCAAACGGGGTCGATGGCGCACGACCGTGTTCGACCAGCCGCGCCTGCAGCCCGCCCAGTTCGGCCACGCCCATGTACACCGCCAGCGTCTGCCGCTCCTGCGCCAGCGCGGTCCAGTCCAGGGTGTCGCGGGAGGACTGGCAGTGCGCGGTGACGAAACGCACCGATTGCGCGTGATCGCGATGGGTCAGCGGCACGCCGGCGTGGGCCGCACAGGCCACCGCGGCGGTGATGCCGGGCACCACCTCGTACGGAATCCCGTGATCGCGCAGAAACTCGAGCTCCTCGCCACCGCGACCGAACACGAACGGATCGCCGCCTTTCAGCCGCACCACCCGCCGCCCAGCCCTTGCATGCTCAAGCAGCAAGGCATGGATGCCGTCCTGGGTGGTGTGATGGTTGCCCGCCTGCTTGCCGACCTCGATGCGCTCGGCGTCGCGCCGCGCCAGATCCAGCACCTCGGCACTGACCAGCCGGTCGTGCAGGATCACGTCGGCCTCGTTCAGCGCACGCAAGGCACGCAAGGTAAGCAGGCCCGGATCGCCGGGGCCGGCGCCCACCAGCACGACCGAACCGGCCGATGCGACCGATGACGATGCCAGCGCCTGTTCTGCCGCCTGCCGCGCCGCTTCCGGCCGGCCCTGACGCAGCAGGGCGGCGACCGGGCCGGCGAACAGGCTTTCGTAGAAACGCCGGCGTGCCGCCATGTCCGGATGCCGCACGCGGATGCGCTTGCGCAGGCGCGCCGCCAGCATGGCCAGCGCACCCAGCGAATGATCGAGCAGCGTCTCCAGTCGCTCGCGCAGCAGCCGCGCCAGCATCGGCGCCTCGCCACCGCTGGAGATCGCGATGGTCAGTGGCGCCCGGTCCACCACCGCCGGCACGTGGAAGCTCGACAGCGCCGCATCGTCGACCACGTTGACGAAGATCCGTCGCAACCCGGCGAAAGTCGCGACCAGCCGGTTCAATTCCACATCAGAGGTGGCCGCCACCACCAGCCAGACCCGGTCCAGCCAGCTTTCCTGGAACGCATCGCGACGATGGGCGATGCGCCCCGCCGTTACCCAGCGCTGCAGCTGTGGCGTCAGCGTGGGCGCGTTCACCGTGACCTGCGCCTGCGCGCCGAGCAAGGCAGCGATCTTGCGCTCGGCCACCGGCCCGCCGCCCACGACCAGTACGGCGCGGCGGGACAGATCGGCGAACAGCGGATAGAGCTTCATTCGGGCAGGCCTGGATTCACATGCAGTGGCGACGAAGCCACGCTACGCAACGCATTCCACCCCGGCAAATGATTTGCGCAGGCACGCATATGCCATCGCGTTATGACCCGACCCAGGCCACACAAGCCTTGACCTTGCGATAAAATAGACGTATAGACGTCTGATTATGAACGACGACATCCACAGCAACAAGACTCCAGGCGGCGGCATTTCGGCCGTCCACATGCATGCGCAAGACATGATTCCGGTTCATTCCATGCGATGTAACCGTGCTCCGTTCGCGCCTCAATCCAACGATCCCGACCGCTCACGAGCCCATCGCCATGACGCTGATCCAGTTGCGCTATCTCATTGCCATCGCCGACTCCGGCCTCAACATCACGCTGGCCGCCGAACGCGTCCACGCCACCCAGCCCGGCCTGAGCAAGCAGCTCAGGCAGCTTGAGGACGAGCTGGGCTTCCAGCTGTTCGTACGCAAGGGCAAGAGCCTCGACGCGGTAACCCACGCCGGCCGGCACGTACTCGAACGCGCCCGCACGATCCTCGCCGAGGCCGCCAACATCCGTTCGATCGCCGCGAACCTGCGCAACGAGGCGCGCGGCGAGTTGCGCATTGCCACCACGCATACCCAGGCCCGCTTCGCCCTGCCCGCCGCCATCGGCGCGCTGAGCCTGCGCTATCCGCAAGTCAGCGTGCATCTGCAACCGAGCCGCGATGCGGAAGTGCTGGCGCAGCTGGAAGCCGGTCGCGTCGATCTTGCGGTGATCAGCAGCGCCGGCGCCCCACCGAACATCGGCATCGCGCTGCCGGCTTACCGCTGGCATCGGGTGATCGTGGCACCACAAGGCCACCCGCTGACGACCTGTGGCCGGCCGCCGTCGCTCGATGAGCTGGCGGCGCTGCCGCTGGTCAGCTACGAATCCTCGCTGAAGGCCGACTCGTCGCTGCGCCGGGCGTTCGATGCCGTCGACCTGCGACCGCACATCGCGATGACCGCCGGCGATGCCGACCTGATCAAGACCTACGTGCGCGCCGGTCTGGGCATCGGCGTACTGGCCGAAATGGCCATGCTGGACAGCGACACCGACCTGGAAACGCTGCCGGCCGACCACCTGTTTCCGCAGTGCACGACCTGGATCGTGCTGCGCCGGGAAAGCGTGTTGCGCGAGTACGTGCTGGAGTTCATCGCCCAGTTCGCTCCGCATCTGGATCGTCGCGACGTGGTGCGCGCCATGGCCGCCGACACGATGCCCGCCGAATGGTCGGCCGTGCCGCACTGGCGGGAACGGCCGACGGTTTCGCTGCCCGACGCGGCTTGAGCACCTCACCGCATTCGTACACCCCCTCACCGTCATTCCGGCGCAGGCCGGAATCGCATTGACTGTTGAAGAGCGATTGCCAGCTTCGCTGTTGTGAAGCTCCTCCAGTTTGCGCCGGAATGACGGTAGGGGGATTTCCGCTTGACCAGCTTTGCTGTTGAAAGCACCTCGTGGAAATGACGTCGCCGGGAGCTTTAGACGTCCCGGCGACGCCTCGATGCTCAACCCTCGATCAATCCCTTGTTGCGCAAAAGCTGAAGCACTTGCCGCGCCAGCGCGGCCGGCTCGGCGGCGTTGCCATCGATGCGCAGCTCCGGCTGTTCGGGTGCTTCGTAGGGATCGCTGATGCCGGTGAACTGGGTGATCTTGCCGGCGCGCGCCTGTGCGTAGAGCCCCTTGCGGTCGCGGGCCTCGCATATCTCCAGCGTGGTGGCGACATGGATCTCGATGAAGTCGCCATGGGCCTCGACCAGCGCGCGGGATTCCGCGCGAGCATCGGCATACGGGGCGATCGGCGCGCATACCGCGATGCCGCCGTGGCGAACGATCTCGCTGGCGACATAGCCGATGCGAATGACATTGGCGGCGCGATCCTCGCGCGAGAAGCCCAGCCCGCGCGACAGATGCTTGCGTACCTCGTCGCCGTCCAGCATGGTCACCGGCCGGCTGGTGTGCTCCAGCAGCTGCGCGATCACCGCCTGCGCGATGGTCGACTTGCCGGCGCCGGACAGGCCGGTGAAGAACAGCGCGAAGCCGCGCGGCGCATGCACCGGATGGCGCTCGCGCAGAATCTTCACCACATCGGGGAAGCTGAACCAGGCCGGGATCTCGCTGCCCTCATGCAGATGCTTGCGCAACTGCGTGCCGGAGATGTCGCGCACTTCGTCGTCAGCCGCGACCTCGGTCGATGGCAGGTAGCTGTCGCGATTGGCCGCGTAGACCATTGCCGGAAATGGCACGATCTGGATGCCGAGCTCCTCCTGATGCTGCTCCAGCAGCGTCTGCGCATCGAACGGCCTGTAGAACGGCTGGCCGTTCGAATCCTTGCCGGGACCGGCATGGTCGCGACCCACGATGAAATGGCTGGCGCCGTAATTCTTGCGGATGATCGCGTGCCACAGCGCCTCGCGCGGGCCGCCCATGCGCATCGCCAGCGGCAGCAGCGACAGCTTCACGCTGTCGGCCGGATAGTGCGGCAGCAGCGCGCGGATGCAGCGCACACGGGTGTAGTGGTCGACGTCGCCCGGCTTGGTGCGGCCCACCGACGGCTGGATCAGCAGCTTCGCACCCACCTGCTGTGCGGCACGCTGGGTCAGTTCGCGGTGCGCGCGATGCATCGGGTTGCGCGTCTGGAACGCCACGATGCGGTTCCAACCGTTCGCCGCGAACCAGTCGCGCAGGCTGCGCGGCGTGTCCCGCAGCTCGCCAAAGTCGTAGTGCGCGGGCTGCTGGATGCCGCGCACGCGGCCGCCCAGTGCCACCGGCTTGGTGCGGTCGAGCAACTCGGCCACGCCGGGATGCAGGCGGTCGGTCGTGCCGAATACGCGTTTCGCCTCGTGCAGGCGATCGGGCCAGTAGACATCGTGCACTTCGAGTACCGCCAGCGGCACGCCCTGGCTGTCGCGCAGCGCGACCTCGCTGCCGGTGGACAGCTGCGCGGCGAACGCCTCGTCGACGTCCAGGGTGATCGGGATCGGCCACAACGTGCCATCGGCGAGGCGCAGCTCTTCCACCACGCGGTCGTAGTCGCGGCGGCCAAGGAAACCTTCCAGCGGCGAGAACGCGCCGCTCAGCAACAGCTCCAGATCGCACAGCTGGCGCGTATTGAGATCCACCCCGGGCAACCGGGCGCTGTGCTGCTTCAGCGCCTCGGCTTCCGTATGCGGCAGGTAGAGTTCTTTCAGCACGCCACCATGCGGGGCGATCAGGGTTTCGTCGGGAACAAGCCCGGGGATCGGGGCAAGCGCGGTGTGACTCATGGTGGCGAGATTCCAGTCGGGGTATGAAGGCCGCCGCGGCGCGATGGCGGGTGGTTTACGCGATGCTGTGCAGTCCGCATTCGCGTTTGAGTCCGAAGAAGCGGGTGTCCTCGGCGTCCATGCCCGGCTCCCAGCGATGGCTGGTGTGGGTGTCGCCGATCGATACGTAGCCCTGTTGCCACAGCGGGTGGTACGGCAGGCCATGACGCGTGAGGTAACGGCCGACGTCGCGATCGCTCCAGTCGGCCAGCGGGTGGAATTTCCAGCGGCCGTTTCTGCGTTCGACGAAATCGATCTCGGCACGGCTGCGCGCCTGGCTTCGGCGCAGGCCGGCGAACCAGCCGACGGCGTCGAGTTCGGCCAGCGCGCGTTGCATCGGCTCGACCTTGCGGATGTGGTTGTAGCGGTCCAGCCCCTCGATACCCTGTTCCCACAGCCGGCCGTGACGGGCTTCCATCCAGCTGATGCCGATGAGCGGGCGGTAGACCTTGAGGTTCAGGGCGAGCCGTTCGCTCAGCTCGTCGACGAAGCGATAGGTCTCCGGAAACAGATAACCCGTGTCGATCAGCACCACCGGCATATCCGGCTGCTGCCGCGTCACCAGATGCAGCGACACCGCTGCCTGCGCACCGAAGCTGGACGACAGCACGTGCTCGCCGGGAATGTGCTCCAGCACCCAGCCCACGCGCTGCTCGGCCGTGAGCCGGGCCAGCGCGAGATTCAACTCAGCCAGCGCCTGCGGTTCGTGCAGCGCCTGTTCGAGCAGCGCGGCGCTCATGCGACCAGCTCCACTGGAATGCGTCGCGATGGGACCGGCGTGAGGATGCCGACTCGCAGCAGAAAGTCGCCGAAGCCTTCGTCCTCACCGCGCTCGGCCGCATAACGCGCGAACAGCGGATCGAGCGCGTTGAGGATCGTCGCCTCGTCCACGTTCTCGCGATAGACCTGGTTCAGCCGCTGGCCGATGAAATCGGCGCCAAGGCGCAGGTCGTAACGACCCGGCCCGCGCCCGACCAGCGCGATCTCGCCCAGGTATGGCCGCGAGCAACCGTTGGGGCAACCGGACAGACGCAGCAGGATCGGCGCGTCGGCGAGGCCGTGACGTTCGAGCAGCGCCTCCAGCTTCGGCAGCAGCGCCGGCAGGTAGCGCTCGCTCTCGGCCATCGCCAGGCCGCAGGTCGGCAACGCGACGCAGGCGATGGCGTGGCGGCGGATGCCGCGCTGTTTCTCGTAAACGTCCAGACCGTGCTCGCGAACGATGGCGTCGATGCGGGCGCGCTCGGGTGCGGCGACGTTCGCCACGATCACGTTCTGGTTGCAGGTCAGCCGGAAGTCACCGATGTGTACTTGCGCCAGCTCACGCAGACCGCTGAGCCAGCGTCGCTCACCCACATCCGCCAGCCGGCCTGACTCGATATGCAGGGTGAGGTGCCAGCGGCCGTCGTGGCCCTCGACCCAGCCGTAGCGGTCGCCGTTGTGTTCGAAGCGGTAATCGCGTGCCGGCGCCAGCGTGTAGCCGAGGCGCGATTCCAGCTCCGCCTTGAACGCCTCCAGACCGCGATGATCGAGCGTGTATTTCAATCGCGCATGCTTGCGCTCGGCGCGGTTGCCCCAGTCGCGCTGCACGCCGACCACCGCCTCGGCCACGCCGAACAACTGCTCCGGCGTGACGAAGCCGATCACGCTGGCCAGCCGCGGATAGGTGCTGTCATCGCCATGACCGGCGCCCATGCCGCCGCCGATGGCGATATTGAAGCCGCGCAGCACGCCCTGCTCGACGATGGCGATCAGGCCGAGGTCCTGCGCGAACACGTCGATGTCGTTGAGCGGCGGAATCGCCAGTCCGATCTTGAACTTGCGCGGCAGGTAGGTGGTGCCGTACAGCGGCTCCTGATCTTCAACGGGATCAGCGTCAACGTGCAGCTTCTCACCATCCAGCCAGATCTCGTGATACGCCCCCGTCTTCGGCGCCAGCTCGCTGGACAGCCGCGTGGCCCAGGCGTAGGCCTCGGCATGCGCGGACGACTCGATCGGATTGGCCGTGCTCACCACGTTGCGCACCACATCGCCGCAGGCGGCGATGGTGCTGGCCAGCGCGTCGTGGATCGCGGCGATGGTCGGCTTGAGCTTGCGCTTGATGACGCCGTGCCACTGGAACGTCTGCCGCGTGGTGATGCGCAGCGAACCGTTGGCGTAGTCGTGGGCAATCTGGTCGAACACCAGCCATTGCGCCGGCGTCACCACGCCGCTGGGCAGCCGCGCGCGCAGCATGAAGGCATACGCCGGCTCCAGCTTCTGCCGGCGGCGCTCCTCGCGCAGGTCGCGGTCGTCCTGCAGGTAGCTGCCGTGGAATTTCAGCAGCTTGTTGTCGTCTTCGCTGATCGCGCCGGTGACCGGATCGGCCAGTCCTTCGACGATGCCGCCACGCAGGAAACGGCTGGTGGCCTTGATGTGTTCCAGATCGGAAAGTTTCGTGGTCATGTCAGTACACGTCGCGGGCGTAGCGGCCCTGCTGCAGGAGTTCGGCGAGCCACGCTTTCGCCTCGTCGGGCGACTGGTTGCCGTGGGTGGCGATGATGTCGATCAGCGCCGCATGGACATCGCGGGCCATGCGGGTGGAATCGCCGCAGACATAGATATGCGCACCGGTTTTCAGCCACGCATGCAGCTCGGCGCCCTGTTCGCGCAAGCGGTGTTGTACATAGGTTTTTTGCCCGCTGTCCCTGGAGAACGCCAGATCGAGCCGGTGCAGCGCGCCGTCCTTCAGCGCCTGCTGCCACTCCACCTGATAGAGGAAGTCGCTGGCGAAGTGGCGATTGCCGAAGAACAGCCAGTTGCGCCCGCTGGCGCCATTCTCCCGACGCTCCTGCACGAAGGCGCGGAACGGTGCCACGCCGGTGCCCGGGCCGATCATGATGATGTCGCGCGTGCCATCGGCAGGCAGCCGGAAGCGCTCGTTCGGCTCGATGAAGACCGGCAGCTTGCCGTCCTCGTCGGTCGCGGCAAGCAAGCCGGATGCAGCGCCCCAATGCGCGCAGCCGTGCGCCTCGTAGTCGACCACCGCGACGGTGAGGTGCACTTCCTCGCCCACCGCCTTCGAACTGGAGGCGATCGAGTACAAGCGTGGCGCCAATGGCCGTAACGCGGCCACCAGCACTTCCGCTTGCCAAGTCGCCGGATGCCGGTGCAGCAGGTCGATCGGCTGGTCACTGGCCAGCAGCGCAGCGAACTCCGCAGCGTGTTCCGGCTGCAGCACACGCGACAAATCGTCATCACCACTGGCGGCGGCCAGCGCCGCGATGAAGGGGCGATTGAGCCGGGTGATCTCGCGCTCCTGGCCCAGCCATTGCCGCAACGGCAGCGTGCGGTCCTGGTGCGTGAGTTCCTGCGAACCATCGAGCTGCAACGCATCGAGCCACTGCTCGACCAGCGCCGGCGGGTTGCGCGGCCATACGCCCAGCGCATCGCCGGGTTCGTAACGCAGGCCGGAGCCTTCCAGCGACAGCTCGATATGCCGCACGTCGCGTTCGCTGTCGCGCGCCACGATGCGCTGGTTGGCCAGCACGATGGCGGCGAACGGCTGCTCGCGCGAATGGCTGCTGCGGCTCGGCACCGCATGCAGTGAGGTCACCCGCGCGGGCGTGCCGGTCTGTTTCAGGAGTTCGCGTGCCTGCGCCAGCGCCTGTTCCACCCACGGCTCGGCAATGGCCTCGACTTCCACGTCCGCTTCGCCCAGCGCGGCAAAGCGGGAAGCGCCCAGTTCGGCCAGCCGCGCATCGAGCTGGCGGCCGATCACGCAAAACTCCGGATAGCTCGAATCGCCCAGCCCCAGCACGGCGAACCGCAGGGCCGGCAGTTTCGGCGCGCGCTTGCCGGTGACGAACTCGAACAGGCCGCGGGCATCGTCCGGTGGCTCGCCGTCGCCCTGGGTGCTGATCACCACGAGCAGATGACGTTCCTGCGCCAGCTCGCGCTGCGGATAGGCATCGGCGCGCAGCAACCGCACCGGCAAGCCGGCGGCCTCGCTGCGCCTGGCCAGCTGCTCGGCGATGCGCTTCGCGTTGCCGGTCTGGCTGCCGTAGACGATGGTGAGCCGCTCGGCAGCCTTGCCTGCCACCGCGACAACCGCAGGGCTGCCGCGTTGCGCCTGCACGGCCTGCGCGGCGCTCCAGGCGGCAACCCAGTACAGTTGCGCCGCCGTCAGACCTTCCACTGCCAGTGCCAGCTGGGCAAGTTTTCCCGCATCCAGGCTGATGGCGGGAAGATTCGGTGCGACGACAGAATTCAAGGTATCACCATTTGGACGTCTAGACTTCTTGACGGCCAAATTATTTTTTAACTAGGCTTATGGGAAAGGATGTGTCGGCATGTGCTTATGCCGAGGCCTTATTTCCGCGCATGAAACCGGCTGCCGATACTCGGCACACTCCCGCACAGCGTACGAATGCCCGCTCCCATGCCGCCGCCCCCCGAATTCCTCACCTTCGCCGCCGTCGGCGCGTTCGCCCAGCTGGTCGACGGCGCGCTGGGTATGGCTTACGGCGTTGCCTCCGCGGCGATGCTGCTGGGGCTGGGCCTGCCGCCAGCCGTGGCGAGCGCCAGCGTGCATTACGCGGAGACCTTCACCTGCGGCGCCTCCGGCCTCAGCCATCTGGCCGCCGGCAACGTGCGGCGGCGGCTGTTCTGGACGTTGGCCGTTCCCGGCATGATCGGCGCAGTGATCGGCGCCTATGTGGTCAGCCATGTTCCGGCGACGTGGATGCGGCTGGCGCTGACCCCTTACCTGCTAGGCATGGGCGCCTTCCTGCTGTTTCGCGGCGCACGGCGCAACAGCGGCCATGACGACAGCGTGCCGCGCGCCACCCGCCCGCTGGGACTGATCGCCGGTTTCGCCGACGCGATGGCCGGCGGCGGCTGGAGCGCACTGACCGTGACCACCCTGGTCGCGCGCGGCGCGACGCCACGCAGGGTGATCGGCACGGTGCATCTGGCCAAGTGCGTGGTCAGTGCGGCCGCCAGCGTCACCTTCCTGCTGCATGTCGGCGCCACCCACGGCACCGCGGTACTGGGATTGATCGCCGGTGGTGTGGCGGCCGCCCCGCTCGGCGCGCTGTTCGCCCGGCACATGCCGGCACGGGCAGCGACGCTGCTGGCTGCCGTCGCGGTGCTGGTGCTTGGGCTCAACAATGTGATGAAGGCGCTGCACTGACATTGACCCCGCCTGTCGCCGCTACAATGCGCGGATGACCAAACCAACCTCTTTTCCGATCGAAGTCCGCGGCTCCGTGAAACAGCCGCTGGGCATGCCGCCCGCCCGATTCCTGCGCGACTACTGGCAGAAGCGGCCGTTGCTGATCCGCCAGGCCTTCACCGATTTCCAGCCGCCGCTGCAGCCGGACGATCTGGCCGGACTGGCCTGCGAGGAAGGTGCCCTGGCCCGGCTGATCGTGCATGACGAGAAGCGCGATCGCTGGCACGTCAATCCCGGCCCCTTGAACGAAGCCGATTTCGCGAAAACGCCCAGCACCAACTGGACCTTGCTGGTGCAGGACGTGGACAAATGGGATGCGGATGTCGCTGACTTGCTGCAGCACTTCAGCTTCCTGCCCAGCTGGCGCGTGGATGACGTGATGGTCTCCTACGCCGAACCGGGCGGCGGCGTCGGTGCGCATGTCGATCAGTACGACGTGTTCCTGCTGCAGGGGCTCGGCCAGCGCCATTGGGCGATCAGCGACGACGTGATGGCGCCGAAGGAATTCCGGCACGACGTCGAACTGAAGCAGCTCACCCAGTTCGAGCCGACCCACGAATGGCTGCTGGAGCCGGGCGACATGCTGTACCTGCCGCCGGGCGTGCCGCATGACGGCGTGGCGTTCGGCGGCCCGTGCATGACGTTCTCGATCGGCATGCGCGCGCCGTCGCAGGCCGAGCTGACCGGCGACCTGGCCGACCATATCGCCGAGCATCTGCCGGAAGAACTGCGCTACGCCGACCCGGACCTCAAGCCAGCCAAGGCTGCCGGCGAGATCGATCGCGCCGCGATCGATCGCCTGAAGACCGCCCTGCCGTTTGCCGCAGCGTTGAACGACGACATGCTGCGCGACTGGTTCGGCTGCTTCATCACCCGCTACCGCAACGCGCAGGTGCCGGCACCGCTGGACAAGCCGCTGAACGATGCCGCGCTGGCGAAACAACTCGATGCCGGCGCGCAGCTGCTGCGCCATCCATGGTCGCGACTGGCCTGGAGCCGCGGCAAGTCCAGCTGCACGCTGTATGTCAGCGGTCAGGCCTACCCGGCCACGCCCGCGCTGGCGCAACAGCTGTGCGAGCAGCGCGCGCTCAGCCTTTCCCGCAAACCGAACGCCAGCGAGCGCGCGCTGTTGCTGGCGCTGGTCAATGACGGTCACCTGCTACCGAGAAAATCCCGCCGCCGATGAAGCTGCAGAACTTCCACGTCGAAGTCGCCGAATGGTCGCGCGAGGATCAGCGCGCGACCCTGCTCGACCTGCGCGACGTCGTGTTCATCCAGGAACAGGGTGTACCCGAGCAACGCGAACGCGACGGACTCGATGGCGACTGCTGGCATGTACTGGCGCGTGACGAGGCCGGCCAGGCGATCGGCTGTGGCCGGCTCACGCCCACACACAAGATCGGCCGCATGGCGGTGCTGCAGGAATGGCGTGGCCAAGGCGTCGGCGTGGCGCTGCTGCGCGAACTGATCGCGCGGGCGCGTACCCAAGGCTGGCCGGAAGTGGCGCTGGACGCCCAGGTCAGTGCGATCGGCTTCTACGAACGCGAAGGTTTCATCGCGTATGGCGCGGAATTCCAGGATGCCGGGCTGGCGCATCGGGCCATGCGTCTGAGCCTGCCTGCCATGGCGGATGATGAGTCACCGTTGCGTGACATCGGTGCGCTGCCGGCCGGTTCGCGCAGCGAGACCGCCGCTGCGCGATTGCAGTTGCTGGGCGAGACGCGCCACCGGCTGGCCGTTTACATGCCGCTGCTCGGCAACGACAGCTACGCCAGCGCGGAAGAACTGGCCGAGCTGCGACGTATCGCGATCTCCGGTCGCGGCGCGCAGGTCCGCATCCTGTTGCACGATCCCGCGGCGGCCCTGCGCAACGACCATCGACTGATCGCACTGGCGCAGCGCCTGCCCAGCGCGATCCAGATCCGCATGCCGGTGGAAGAAGCCGACCTGGCCTATATCTCGGCCTATCTGATCAACGACGCCGGTGGTTATCTGTTCCTGCCCGAGGCGGATCGCCCGCAAGGCCGTGCCGCGCTTCACGACCGCGCGAGCCAGGCACCGCTGCAACAGCATTTCGATGAAGTGTGGGAGCGTGCGGAGCGCGCCAGCATCCTGCAGACGCTGAGTATCTGACCGGCAGCGTGGCATCGGCTGAACACCAGCTGGCCCGGCGACTTCCCCGGTCGATCGCACGCGGCATCGACAAAGCACCTGAAAACCGCTGCCTGCCACGAAGTTCCGTTAGACCATCGTCTCGAATGCACGCCGGCAGCCCATTTCGAGCGCCTTGCGGGTTGCCGCCTCGCGGCAGCCAAAGGCTATAATTGTCCGGATTCTCTCCAGTCATCCGTTTCAGCGGCCGGTCGGGCTTGAAAACCCACCAAAAACCGCGACTTCCTTGGTCACACGGATCGCTGCAAGCATCCCTTCCCTGCCGGTGGTGACGTGAGTACAAACCTGATCCGCGAGTTCTTCGAATCCTCCCAACTCGCTGGCGGCAACGCCGATTATGTCGAATCGCTTTATGACGCCTGGCTGGCCGACACCTCGTCGGTATCCGCCGAGTGGAGCAAGTATTTTGAAACCTTCAAGGGCCGCGAGTCGGGAGACGTCTCCCATACCGCGGCCATTGCACGTATCGAGGCTGCGCAGAAACAGCGTTATGCAGGCAATGGTGCCGCCGCGGCGCCGGTGAGCGACGAGCACGCGCGCAAGCAGGCCGGCGTGCTGCGCCTGCTCACCGCCTATCGTTCGCGCGGCCATCTGGCCGCCGATCTCGACCCGCTCGGCCTCACCGAGAAGATGCCGGCGCCGGATCTAGGCCTCGCCTTCCACGGCCTCTCCGATGCCGACCTGGACACCGAATTCGACACCGGCAATTACGCCGGTGGTGGTCAGCGCCTGAAACTGCGCGACCTGCTGAGCCGCCTGCAGAAGACCTATGCCAGCACGATCGGCACGGAATTCATGCACATCAGCAATCACGAGCAGCGCAACTGGATCTACAGCCGGCTCGAACAGGCCGCCGGCAAGAGCACGCTGGACAAGGCCGGCAAACAGCGCGTGCTGGACGGCCTCACCGCGGCCGAAGGTCTCGAGCGCTACCTGCACACCAAGTACGTGGGCCAGAAACGCTTCTCGCTGGAAGGCGGCGACAGCCTGATCCCGATGATCGACGACGTCGTGCGCGCCGCCGGCGACAACGGCATCAAGGAGCTAGTGATCGGCATGGCCCACCGCGGCCGCCTCAACGTGCTGGTCAACATCCTCGGCAAGCCGCCGAAGACCCTGTTCGACGAATTCGAAGGCAAGTTCGAGCATCCGGACGACCCGGCCCATTCGGGCGACGTGAAGTACCACATGGGCTTCTCCGCCGACGTCAAGACGCCCAAGGGCGGCGTGCATGTGGCTCTGGCGTTCAACCCGTCGCATCTGGAGATCGTCAACCCGGTGGTCTGCGGTTCGGTACATGCGCGCCAGACCCGGCGCCGCGACACCATGCACACGCAGTCGATGGCCGTGCTGATCCATGGCGACGCCGCGTTCGCCGGTCAGGGCGTGAACATGGAACTGCTGAACATGTCGCAGGCCCGCGGTTTCAAGATCGGCGGCAGCCTGCACATCGTGATCAACAACCAGGTCGGCTTCACCACCTCCAATCCGCAGGACGCCCGTTCCACCATGTACTGCACCGACCTGGCCAAGATGGTCAACGCGCCGGTGCTGCACGTGAACGGCGACGACCCGGAAGCGGTGATCGCAGTGACCCGCCTCGCCTACGATTTTCGCAAGCAGTTCCGCCGCGACGTGGTGATCGATCTGGTCTGCTACCGCCGCCACGGCCACAACGAGGCCGACGAACCGGCCGCGACGCAGCCGGTGATGTACAAGATCATCCGCGCCCGCCCCACCACGCGCGACCTGTACCAGCAGCAGCTGGTGAAGGAAGGCGTATTGGCCGAAGGCGATGCGCAGAAGCAGTTCGAAGCGTATCGCGACCGGCTCGAAGCCGGTGCACCGATGACCGAGCTCGACCCGTCGCCAACCCGCGACGGCCATGTCGACTGGGCGAAATTCATCGGCGGCAAGCTGTCGACGCCGACCGACACCAGCGTGCCGAAGCAGAAGCTGCAGGAACTCTCCAGCAAGATCCTCACCCTGCCCGCCGACCTCACGCTGCAGGCACGCGTGGCGAAGATCTACGACGACCGTCGCAAGATGGCCGCTGGCGAGTTGCCGGCCGATTGGGGCTTCGCCGAGAACCTCGCCTACGCCACCCTGATCGACGCCGGCCACGACATGCGCCTGGTCGGCCAGGATTCCGGTCGCGGCACGTTCTTCCATCGCCATGCCGTGCTGCATGACCAGAAGGACGGTCACACCTATATGCCGCTGGCCACGATCCGCGCCGGTGCCGACGTGGAAGTGATCGACTCGCTGCTCAGCGAAGAAGCGGTGATGGCATTCGAGTACGGCCACTCCACCACCGACCCGGACACGCTCAATATCTGGGAAGGCCAGTTCGGCGATTTCGCGAACGGCGCACAGGTGGTGATCGACCAGTTCATCAGCTCCGGCGAAGCGAAGTGGAACCGCCTCTGTGGTCTGGCGCTTTTCCTGCCGCACGGTTATGAGGGCCAGGGTCCGGAGCACTCTTCAGCACGCCTCGAGCGCTTCCTGCAACTGTGCGCGTTCGACAACATGCAGGTCTGCGTGCCGACCACGCCGGCGCAGGATTTCCACATGATCCGCCGGCAGATGCTGCGCCCGGTGCGCAAGCCGCTGATCGTGATGACGCCGAAATCGCTGCTGCGCCACAAGCTGGCTGTGTCCACACTGGACGAGCTGGCCAACGGCAGCTTCCAGCTGGTGATCGGCGAGCATCGCGAGCTGCCGGTGAAGAAGGTCAAGCGCGTCGTGCTGTGCTCGGGCAAGGTCTATTACGACCTGCTGGAAGACGCCGAAAAGCGTGGATCGAACGACGTGGCGATCGTGCGCGTCGAACAGCTGTATCCGTTCCCGCGTGTCGAAGTCACCGCCGAACTGGACAAGTATCCTTCCGCCAAGGAAGTGATCTGGTGCCAGGAAGAGCCGATGAACCAGGGCGCATGGTTCCAAATTCGTCACCACCTGCAGGCCTGCACCGGCAGCAAGCGCAGTCTCTCCTACGCGGGACGCGCACGTTCGCCGGCACCGGCCGCCGGTCACCTCAATACCCATGTCGTCGAACAGGCGGCCCTCGTCGAGCAGGCGCTGGTTGCGCCGGTCGGCACCGACCACTCAGCAGAATAAAGAAACTCAAAGAGTGCGGCCATGGATGGCCGCTTTTTGACCTTGGCGTTCAGGGATGAACGCACTAATTAAGGAAATCCGATGTCCATCGAAGTCAAAGTCCCCGTTCTGCCCGAGTCCGTCTCCGACGCCACCATCGCCAGCTGGCACAAGAAGGCCGGTGACGCGGTCAAGCGCGACGAGAACCTGGTCGATCTCGAAACCGACAAGGTGGTGCTGGAAGTGCCGTCGCCGGTCGATGGCGTGTTGAAGGAAATCCGCCAGCAGGTCGGTGACACGGTGAACAGCCAGCAGATCATCGCGATCATCGAGGAAGGCGCGGTTGCTGCTGCCCCGGCTCCGACAGAAGCACCGAAGGCTGCTGCTGCGCCGGCCGCTGCCGCACCGAAGGCTGCAGCCAGGGGCGCCGACGATCTGTCGCCGGCCGGTCTGCGCGTCGCCACCGAGGAAAAGATCGATCCGTCCAAGGTCGCCGGCACTGGCCGCGATGGCCGCGTGACCAAGGAAGACCTGGTCAATTACGGCAAGGGTGGCAGCGCCGCAGCAGCCGCTGCACCGGCACCGGCTGCGAAACCGACCCCGGGCTCGCGTCCGGAAGAGCGCGTGCCGATGACCCGCATGCGCCTGCGCATCGCCGAGCGTTTGATGCAGTCGAAGAACTCGATCGCCATGCTTACCTCGTTCAATGAAGTGAACCTGGCCGAGGTGACGAAGATGCGCAAGTCGCTGGGCGAAGCGTTCCTGAAGGAACACGGCGTCAAGCTCGGCTTCATGAGCTTCTTCGTCAAGGCTGCGGCGGAAGCGCTGAAGCGCTATCCGTTCGTCAACGCCTCGGTCGACGGCAACGACGTGATCTATCACGGCTACCAGGACATCTCGATCGCCGTGTCCACCGACAAGGGCCTGGTCACGCCGGTGCTGCGCGACGTGCAGGACATGAGCTTCGCCGACGTCGAGAAAGGCATTGCCGACTACGCCGTCAAGGCGCGCGCAAACAAGCTGTCGCTGGATGATCTTCAGGGTGGCACTTTCACCATCACCAATGGCGGAACTTTCGGATCGCTGCTGTCCACGCCGATCGTCAACCCGCCGCAGAGCGCGATCCTCGGCATGCACACGATCAAGGACCGTGCCATCGTCGAGAACGGCCAGATCATCGCCGCGCCGATGATGTACATCGCGCTGTCGTATGACCATCGCATCATCGACGGCAAGGACGCGGTGCTGTTCTTGGTCGACATCAAGAACCAGCTGGAAAATCCGCAGCGCATGCTGCTCGGCCTGTAACGCCTTGAACCCCTCTCCCGTCAGGAGAGGGGTTGGGGTGAGGGTTCGGTTCCGCCGAACACTTCACCTCATCCGAACCCTCATCCGGCGCTTCGCGCCACCTTCTCCCGATGGGAGAAGGAAAGAGCCAAAGAGAAAAACCATGAGCGAACAATTCGACGTTATCGTCATCGGCGCCGGCCCGGCTGGCTATGTGGCCGCGATCCGCGCCGCACAGCTGGGCCTGAAGACCGCCTGCGTGGATGCCTTCGCCGGCAAGGACGGCAAGCAGGCACTGGGCGGCACCTGCCTCAACGTGGGCTGCATCCCGTCCAAGGCGCTGCTCGACTCCTCTCGCCAGTTCCACAACCTCACGCACAACTTCGGCGTGCACGGCATCACCGCCGACAATGCGAAGATCGACGTGGCCACCTTTGTCGGCCGCAAGGACAAGATCGTCAAGCAGTTCACCGGCGGCGTGGCGCAGCTGTTCAAGGCGAACAAGATCACGCCGTACTTCGGTACCGGCAAGCTGCTCGGCCCCAATAAGGAGCCGGGCAACAACGTCGAGATCACTGGTGCCGACGGCGCCAAGCAGACGATCAGCGCGACCAACGTGATCCTCGCTTCCGGCTCGGTGCCGATCGAGCTGCCGTTCGCCAAGTTCGACGGCAAGGCGATCGTCGACAACGCTGGTGCGCTGGACTTCACCGAAGTGCCGAAGCGCCTGGGCGTGATCGGCGCCGGCGTGATCGGTCTGGAGCTGGGCAGCGTGTGGAAGCGCCTCGGCGCCGACGTCACCATCATCGAAGCGCTGCCGGAGTTCCTTGCCGTGGCAGACGCCGACGTGGCCAAGGTTGCCGCGCGGGAATTTGCCAAGCAGGGCCTGACCATCAAGCTCAACGCCAAGCTCAACAAGGCCGAGGTGAAGAAGGACGGCGTGCACCTCACCTATACCGACAAGGACGGTGAGCAGAATCTCGTCGTCGACAAGCTGCTGGTCGCCGTGGGCCGTCGCGCCTACACCGCCGGCCTGCTGGCCGACGACACCGGCGTGAAGCTGGACGAGCGCGGTCGCATCGTCGTCGACGAGCACAATCACACCGGCGTCGACGGTGTGTGGGCGATCGGCGACGCCGTGCGCGGCCCGATGCTCGCGCACAAGGGTTCCGAGGAAGGCGTGGCAGTGGCTGAATGGATCGCCGGCAAGGCTGGTCACGTCAACTACGACACGATCCCGTGGGTGATCTATACCGAGCCGGAAATCGCCTGGGCCGGCAAGACCGAGAAGGAACTGAAGGACGCCGGCATTCCGTACAAGGTCGGCAGCTTTCCGTTCGCCGCGATCGGCCGCGCCGTCGCGATGAACGAGGCCATCGGCCAGGTGAAGATGATTGCCCACGCCGAAACCGACCGCATCCTTGGCGTGCACATGGTCGGCCCGGGCGTCTCCGAGCTGATCGCCGAGTGCGTCGTGGCGATGGAGTTCAAGGGCTCGTCCGAAGACCTCGCACGCATTGTCCACGCGCACCCGACCCTGTCCGAAGCCGTGCATGAAGCGGCACTGTCGGTCGACAAGCGCGCGATCCACAAGGGCAACTGAGGTCGACATGACCTCGTCCCGGACAGCGCATGCATGCGCAACGATCCGGGATTGCTATCACGCATGACACGCGACCCGTCTCCCAAGGACGGGTTTCGCGCTTTTGGAGATATAGATGGCCAAAGTCACATCGCTGTGCGTCTACTGCGGCTCCAGCCCCGGCAATCATCCCGAATACGCCGAGCAGGCCCGTGCATTCGGCGCCGAAATGGCTCGTCGTGGCATCGCCCTGGTCTACGGTGGCGGCAAGGTCGGCCTGATGGGTACCGTGGCCGACGCCGTGCTCGCTGGCGGGGGCAAGGTCATCGGGGTGATCCCACGTCAGCTGGTGGAACTGGAAGTGGCCCATCCGGGCCTGAGTGAACTGCAGGTGGTCGAGACCATGCATCAGCGCAAAACGCGCATGTATGAAATGTCCGACGCGTTCGTCGCCCTGCCCGGCGGCTTCGGCACGATGGACGAGATGTTCGAGATGCTGACCTGGGCGCAACTCGGCCTGCACCGTTATCCGTGTGCGTTTCTTGATGTGCGCGGCTATTACGGCGGCCTGCGCACGATGATGGATCACATGGTCGGCGAAGGCTTCGTGCATGCCGGCCAGCGCGACAGTGTCTGGTTTGGCGATTCGATGGCCGTGCTGTTCGACTGGATGGAGAGCTACGATGGTGGCAATGCATCGCGCGTGATTGGCCCATCCAGCATCAAGGCCTGAAACCGGAGAACTGTGATGACGACGTTCCGCGCCTTCCGCATCCACAACGATCACGCCGGCTACCGCGCCGGTGTCGAGAGCATGACGACTGATGCGCTGTCGCCGGGCGAGGTGCTGATCAAGGCCGCGTATTCGTCGGTGAATTACAAGGATGCGCTGGCCGGTACCGGCAAAGGCAAGATCCTGCGCCAGTTCCCCCTCAACGGAGGCATCGACGTCGCCGGCCATGTGGTCGCCTCCACCGATCCGGCCTTCAAGGAAGGCGACGCGGTGTTGTGCACCGGCAGCGGCCTGTCCGAATCCCGCGACGGCGGTTACGGCGAATACGCGCGGCTGGACGCGCGCTGGACGATCCCGTTGCCGCAAGGCCTGAGCCTGCGCGAGAGCATGATCCTCGGCACCGCCGGCTTCACTGCCGCGCTGGCCTTGCTGCGCATGCGGGACAACCGGCAGACGCCGGCAATCGGCCCGATTGCCGTGACTGGCGCCAGCGGCGGTGTGGGTCAGCTGGCGATCGACATCTTCAGCCGTGCCGGCTACGAGGTGCATGCGATCAGCGGCAAGGTGGATCATTTCGACTTCCTGCGCAGTCTTGGTGCCATCGCATGCATCGACCGCCACCAGCTCGCCTTCAGCGGCAAACCCATGGATTCGGTGCGCTTCGGCGGTGCGCTGGACAACATCGGCGGCGCGATGCTGGCCGGGCTGCTGCCACTGATCTCGCCCTGCGGCAACGTGGCGATCTGCGGCAATGCCGGCGGCATCGCCTTCGAAAGCACTGTGATGCCGTTCATCATCCGCGGTGCCAGCCTGCTCGGCATTGCGTCGGCTGGCACCGCGCGTGACATCCGTGACGAAGTCTGGCGACATCTGGCAAGCGACTGGAAGCCGCTGCATCTGGAGCGCATCGCGACGCGTGAAATCACACTCGACGAACTGCCTGAAGTGTTTGCGCGTATGCTTGCAGGCGACTCTTTTGGTCGCACGCTTGTGCGGATCGGCGGCACAGTTTGACGAAAGCGCCTATGGGTTTGACGAAACCGCGCTTGGAAGTAGCCTCGCCACGACTTAGAATCAACGAAACTCGCAGGGGAATATCACCTTATGGCACGCATCCTGATCGTCGACGACTCCCCGTCACAATTGCTGGGTATCAAGCGGATCGTCGAAAAACTCGGGCATGAGACACTTTCCGCCGAAGATGGCGCAGCCGGTGTCGAAGTGGCAAAGGCGGAAAAGCCCGACCTGATCCTGATGGACGTGGTGATGCCCAACCTCAATGGTTTCCAGGCCACCCGCACGATCAGCAAGAACGCGGACACTGCGCACATCCCGATCATCCTGGTGACCACCAAGGATCAGGAGACAGACAAGGTCTGGGGCATGCGCCAGGGCGCCAAGGCCTATGTGACCAAGCCGATCAAGGAAGAAGAGCTGGTCAAGGCATTGAACGAGTTTCTGCCGCACTGATCGCTGGTCTGGCAACACATCACGCTCATGCAAACGGCGCCCTTCGGCGCCGTTTTTCATTGGCTAACCGGAAACCTGTTTTACCGGCGCGGATCGTAATCCTTGAAGTGCTCGCGCAGCGCTTCGTAGGCCGCACGCTGCTCATCGCTGTCCGCCATCGGCACGCGGATCGACAGTTCCACCATCTGGTCGCCCGGATGCGCGCCCGGCATACCACGGCCCTTCAGGCGCAGCTTGCGTCCCGACTGCGAGCCGGCCGGGATACGCAGATCGACCGTACCGGCCAGGGTCGGTACCGGCACCGTCGCGCCAAGCGCCGCTTCCCACGGCGCGATCGGCAGCACATGCACCACGTTGCGGCCATCCAGGCGGAAACGCGCATCGTCGTGGATACCCACTTCCAGCAACAGATCGCCATTCGGCCCACCGGCCATGCCCGGCTGCCCCTGCCCGGAAAGACGGATGACCTGCCCGGAGTTGATGCCGGCAGGGATCTTCACCTCCAGCACACGCTCGCCACCGGCCGGATCGTGCAGCGCCAACCGCGTGCGGCCACCGTCGAATGCCGTCTGCAGATCGATCCGCACCGACGCCTGCACGTCCTGGCCACGCCGTGGGCGCGGCTGGCCGCGATGACCGCCGGGCGCACCCGCACCACGGCCGAACAGACTCTCGAAGAAATCGCTGAAGTCACCATCGCCGTCGCCACCAAAACCCTGGCCTTGGCCCTGCCAACCCGGTGGTGGGCGGAACTGCTCGCCCTGCCGATAGCCACCGGCGCGCAGCTGGTCGTAGGAACGCCGCTTCTCGGCATCCTTGAGCACTTCGTTGGCCTCGTTGACCGCCTTGAATTTCTCCTCGGCGCCGGCTTCCTTGTTCTTGTCCGGATGGTATTTGCGCGCCAGCTTGCGATACGCCGACTTGATCTCGGCCTCGCTGGCATCGGGCTTCACACCCAGGATCTCGTAATAGTCTTTGAATTCCACGAACACTCCCCAGCTCACACAAACCCGCGGCGAATCGACTCCGCCGCGGGCAGGACCTGCATCCGACTCAGTGACAGGTGGTGATGGTAATGCGTTGTGGCGTTGCCGGCGCCTTCTTCACCAGCAGTCGCCTCGAACGAGCTGCGCTCAATCACCGTCTGCCACAGAAGTAGGTGCTGTCGCGAACGATTCAAGGCGACAGCCTACTATCGGGCGATTTAGCATGGCAAAGCGTTCCCTTCCCCAGCCCGAGAGCAGCATGACCATCCAGCCTGGCGACACCATTCCCGACACCACCATCCAGCTCATCGACGGCGAAATAAAGCCATGTCACACCGGCGAACTGTTCGCCGAACGAAAAGTCCTGCTGTTCGGCCTGCCCGGCGCGTTCACTCCGACCTGCTCGAACAAGCACCTACCCGGCTACATCAGCCACTACGCCGACTTCCAGCAACGCGGCATCAGCGTGATGTGCCTCGCCGTCAACGATGGCTACGTGATGCAGGCCTGGGCCGCCTCTCAGCAGGTTCCCGCCGGCCTGCTGATGCTCGCCGACGGCAACGCCAGCTTTACCCGCGCGCTCGGACTGGAACTGGACGGCACCGCGTTCGGCATGGGCCTGCGCACGAGGCGCTTTGCGCTGTACGCGGAAGATGGCGTGGTGCGCGTGCTGCAGGTGGAGGCTCCGGGCGAGTTGCGGGTTTCCACCGCTGAGGCGATGCTGGCGGCGATCGAACGCTGATGTACTTATGCCGCTATGTTGATCACAAGCAATACGGCTTGATTAGCTAGAGTTCGCAACCCAAAGCGGACACTTCTACTAACCGTGTGAACAGTGTGAATTTGAGAGGCATATGAGTTCGTCCAACTTTGAACTATCGCCGCGCTCTGTATTGAATTCAGACCCAGCCCAACAGCCGCGCAAGTGGGTGTTCGGACGAATATTCTTCCCCTGGGTTGTTGTGATTCCAGTCTTGATTCTCACGAGACATAGCTACGCTATAGCCAGCTATCACGCCATGGTGTGGGCTGCGCTGGGAGCTCTGGCCTTATGCGTCATTTCAGCGTGGTGGGGGGCACCGATGGGTCGCAGCTTCGGGTCCTATAGGAATCGACTCAAATTGACCTGCTTAACTTGGGGACTGCCGCTTACCGTGGGCATTTTCTGCGCGTTTGATCTTCCTGCCCACTATGCTTCTGGCCCCGCTGTAACAGCGAATGTGCTCTACACCACGGGTAATAGTCGGCAATGCGGAGTCAAGGTGTGGTTCTACCTGCAAGCCATCGACGGCATCGTGGATACCTGCGTCGGGCGTGACGAGGTCGGTGCAGTGCCAGGGTCTGCGTCCGGAGCTATCACCTTCAAGGAGACCCCTTACGGCATCGAGTTGCTGAAGTTTCAAACCAAGGACGGTGACCGACGCGATAAGTGGGGAAACCATGTTCAGTGAATGTTTCCCTAGACAGCCGACCGTTGAGCATTCGTACGAAGGACCAAATACAAGCGGGTTAGTCCCGCTGAGTAAGCAGCTTGAGTGCGTGTATGCGTTCTAGATGAATGTCCAGTTTCGAAGGCAGACATTGAGGAATAAATACAACGCTTGAAAGAAAAACCCCGGCGAGCCGGGGTTTTTCTTTCAAGACAACATCAGCCTCATTCTTCCGTAGCTGTCGGCTCAATCGTATCCGAGCCTTCGCCATCAACCGGTGCCGGGATATCGACGACCACACCTTCCTCGCCGTTATCCTCATCCGCATCCAGCCGCATCACGCTGACAAGTTTTTCATCAGCCGGCAGCTTGATCAGGGTGACGCCCTGGGTGTTGCGACCGAGCTGCGAGACTTCCGCCACGCGGGTACGCACCAGGGTGCCCTGGTTGGAGATCAGCATCAGCTCATGCGCTTCGGTGACCTGCACGGCACCGACCAGCGCGCCATTGCGCTCGGAGCACTGGATGCCGATCACGCCCTGGGTGCCACGACCCTTCTTGGTGAACTCGACCAGCTGGGTGCGTTTGCCGTAGCCGCGTTCGGTGGCGGTGAGGATATCGCCTTCGGCAGCCACGATCAGCGAGACGACTTGTGCACCTTCGGCCAGCCGCATGCCGCGCACGCCGGTGGCGGTACGGCCCATCGAGCGCACGGTGTTCTCGTCGAAACGGTTGACCTTGCCATTCGAGGCGAACAGCAGGATGTCGCTGTTGCCGTCGGTGAGTTCGACATTGACCAGCGCGTCGCCGTCGTCGAGCTTGATCGCGATCTTGCCCTTCTGCAGCTGGAACGCGAATTCGGTCAACGGGGTTTTCTTGACGGTGCCCTGCTTCGTCGCGAAGAACACGAAACGGTCATCGGTGTACTCGCGTACCGGCAACACCGCCTGCACCTTCTCGCCCTCGCCCAGCGGCAGCAGGTTGATGATCGGTTTGCCGCGCGCACCGGGACCGGAGTCCGGCATCTGGTAGACCTTGAGCCAGTAAACACGGCCGGTGCTGGTGAAGGTAAGCAAGGTGTCGTGCGTGTTGACCACCCACAACTGCTCGACGACATCCTCGTCCTTCAACGCCGACGCCGAACGGCCCTTGCCACCACGCTTCTGCGCGCGATAGGTGCTGGCCGGCTGGCGCTTGATGTAGCCGGTATGCGACAACGTGACCACCACATCTTCCGGCGCGATCAGGTCGAGGACGTTGAGGTCTTCCTGCGAATGCTGGATCTCGGTACGGCGGGCATCGCCGAATTCGGCCTTGACCGCTTCCAGTTCGCCACGGATCACCTCAAGCAGGCGCTCGGGGTTTTCCAGAATCTCGATCAGGCCACGGATGGTTTCCAGGATCTGCTTGTATTCGTCGGAGAGCTTTTCCTGCTCCAGCCCGGTCAGGCGGTGCAGACGCATCGCCAGGATTTCCAGCGCCTGGGCCTCGGACAGCTGGTAGCCATCTTCCTTCAAGCCATCACGCGGATCCATTTCTTCCGGACGCGACGCGTGTGCGCCGGTGGCCGAAAGCAGCGCACGCACCATGCCGGCTTCCCAGCGTCGGGCAACCATGCGCTCACGCGCTTCGGCCGGCGACGACGAAGTCTTGATCAGTTCGATCATCTCGTCGATGTTGGCCAGTGCGACGGTCAGACCTTCGAGGATGTGCGCGCGGGCACGTGCCTTGCGCAGCTCGAAGATGGTGCGGCGGGTGACCACCTCGCGGCGATGACGGATGAACGCTTCGAGGATGTCCTTGAGGTTCAGCAGCTTCGGCTGGCCATCGAGCAGCGCCACCATGTTGATGCCGAACGTCACCTGCAGCTGGGTCTGCTGGAA